>Ga0194121_10011681_pt1 | contig 10390 bp, 7 predicted proteins | sample TA2MahCa50mmetaG_FD_148609 | JGI IMG/M metagenome (GOLD analysis project Ga0194121, IMG submission 148609) | Freshwater microbial communities from Lake Tanganyika, Tanzania - TA2015020 Mahale Deep Cast 50m | ecosystem: Environmental > Aquatic > Freshwater > Lake | place: Tanzania: Lake...
TCCAACGTCGCCGCAACCAGCGGGCGCCAGCGTCCCTCGCCGCCCATGTTGAGCACCCGCGTGCGGATGACGAGATATCTGCTGAGAATCGCCAGCTCCCCCGCGCAAGTGAGATTCCAGCCGGTCCTTCCCCCCGGGTACAGGCGGTCGGTGAGGTGGCGCAAGCCCGCCTCTTGCAGGCAGATGACGCTGGCGTCGCACTGTTCAAGCGCGCGGCGCACCCGGTCGACGCCGTACGAGGCGTGGTGGATGTTCAGCGAGGCGACCGTGATGGTGCCCTCCCGCGGGGCCGCCACGGCGACGTTGTACCCGCACAGGCCAAACACCAGCCAGGACAGGCTCAACAGGTTAGCCAGCAGCGCTGCTCGGTCGCGGGCGGTGGCGCAGACCAGCGCCATGGCCGGCCCGATGAGCACCTCGTGGGGGAAGACCATGACGGCCGCCGCCAGCCACCAGCGCGTGCCCAGCGTCCACTCGAAGGCGGAAAGAAGCAGCAGCCCGATGCCGAAGGCGGCAGTGAAGCGTCTCACGCGTAAAGATTTGGCTGCCGCCGCGAGGGGCTCCTTGTGACTCGCGTTGAAAAAGGGGGCCGTGAATCCTCCGACCATGCACGAAGCCCGCACCCGCCTTGCGGAGTGGTCGCTGGCGCCCCGTCCGCTGGCCCGGCCGGTCATTCTCATCTCCGGCTGGATGGTGCCCTATTATCGGATGAATCCCATGTACCGCGTCCTGCTGCGCTGCGCGACGAACGCCGAGGAAATGGTCAGCCGCATTGGCTGCCCAATTTACCTGAGTATTCCGCGCCTCGGTAAACGTCTCGCGGAGCGATATCACTTGCACCCTTCGGTGGACGTGGTCGGCCTCTCCATGGGAGGCATCGTGGCGCGCGAGGCGGCCCGCCGGCGGCATCCCCCGAGGCTTTGCATCGCGCGCCTCTACACGCTGGCCACGCCGCACCTGGGGGCCCGCTCCATCGCGTGGCTGGTGCCGCACCACCAGGCCCAGAGCCTGCTGCAGCACGGCGCGTACCTCAACGAGTTGAACGACGATCCTGATTCGCGGAGTTTTCACATCGAGACGTTCAGCATCACCGGCGACCACATGGTGGGGCCTCACAGCGCGCACGGAATCGGCGATCACCACCACCCCTGGCCCAACGTGACACTCAACCCCGGACACCATTTCGTGCACGCCGATCCCAGAATCCTCATGACGGTCGCGGGAAAACTGCTGGGACACCTGCCGTGAGCAACGCCGCCGCGGTGCGACTGGAGGGCGTCGCCAGGGAATATGTGGAGGGTGGCGAGCGGCACCGCGTCCTGCACGCGCTCGACGCCGTCTTTGAGGCCGGCCGGTTTACCGCACTGGTCGGAAAAAGCGGCTGCGGAAAATCCACGCTGCTCAATCTCATCAGCGGGATCGACGCGCCCACCGAGGGTGACGTGTGGATCGGAGACGTCCCCATCACGAGACTCGCTGACCGCGAGCGCACGCTGTTCCGCCGCGATCGCATCGGCATCGTGTTCCAGTTTTTCAACCTTATTCCGACGCTGACCGTGCTGGAGAACGTGACGCTTCCCCAGGAGCTGGCCGGGCGCGGGCGCCGGGACGAGGCCATGCGGCAGCTGGAGCGCGTGGGACTGGCGGGCCGCGCCAGCGCGATGCCGGATCGACTCTCCGGCGGCGAGCAGCAGCGGGTGGCCATCGCCCGCGCGCTGGCCCACGATCCCGATTTGATTCTGGCCGACGAGCCGACCGGAAATCTGGATCCCGAAACCGGCGCGGCCGTGCTGGAATTGCTGCTGGAAATGACCCGCGCGGCCGGCAAGACGCTGGTGATGGCTACCCACAGCCTTGACATTCTGCCCTTTGCGGACGCCGTGTTCCAGTTTTCCGGGGGCCGTCTCGTGCAATGACCGCCCTGCTCCGCACCAGCCTGCGGTTCGCCCGCGGCCACCCGCTGCAAGTCGCGCTGCTGGTGCTCGGCGTGGCGCTTGGCGTGGCCGTGGTGGTGGCCGTCGACCTCGCCACGGCCAGTGCCCGCGCCTCGTTCGCGAGCGCGACGGAGACGGTTTCCGGGCGCGCCACGCACCAGGTGGTGGCGCCGGCCGGCGTGACGGTGGACGTCTATCGGCGGCTCAAGCTCACCGTTCCGGAATGCGCGCCGGTCGTGACCGGGACCGTGACCGTCGTGGGCGACGGGCACGCCATGCGCATTCTCGGCGTGGACCCCTTCGCCGAGGCCCCGTTCCGCGGCTACGTCCCGCGCACGGTGCCCGACCTGGGGGGATTTTTGACGCGGCCGGGCGCGGTGTTCGCCTACGGCCGAAAACCCGGGGACGTGCTTCGCGTGGCGGCCGGCGGCCGCGTGGCGCGACTCGTCGTCGTCGGCACCCTCACTTCGGCGGACCTCGCGGACGTGCTCTTGTGCGACGTTTCCACCGCGCAGGAAATCCTGGGGATGACGCGCCTGTCGCACGTCGATTTACGGCTTGAGCATGATCTGGAAAACGTCCGCGCGCTGCTGCCCCCGGACGCGCGCCTCGAATCCGCTCGCCAGCGCGCCGAGGGATTGCAGCGGATGACGGCGGCTTTCGAGTTGAACCTCACGGCCATCAGCCTGCTGGTGCTGGTGGTGGGAATGTTCTTGATCTACAACACCATCACGTTCTTCGTCGTGCAGCGCCGACCGCAACTGGGGATCTTGCGGGCGCTGGGTGCCACTCAAGGAGAGATATTCGTGCTGGTGCTGGCCGAGACGTGCCTGCTGGGCGCGGCCGGCGCCCTCCTCGGCCTGGCGCTCGGCGTGGCCCTGGGAAAGGGCGCGCTGTCCCTGGTGACGCGGACCATCAACGATCTGTATTATACGGTGCCGGCCGGTGGACTGCTGATTTCGCCCTGGCTGCTGCTCAAGGGAATCTTGCTGGGCGTGGGCGCCGCGGCAATTTCCGCCGTGCCGCCCGCGCTTGAGGCGGCGCGAGTGGCGCCGGCCGGGGTGCTGTCGCGCTCGGAGCTGGAGCGCAAGGCCGGGCGCGTCGTGCGCTGGGCCACGGCGGTGGGCGCGGCGCTTCTCCTGGCGGCCGGGGGATTGTTGCTTGCGCCCGGCCGCCGGCTGGATTTCGCCTTCGTGGCGCTGGCTCTCGGACTGTTGGGCGCGGCCTTCATGGTGGGGCTGCTGGGCGGCCTGCTGATGCGCGCGGTGACGCCGCTGGCCACCTTCCTCGGCGGGGCGCCGGCCGCGATGGCGCCGCGCGCCATCGCGCGCAACTTGAGCCGCACGGCGGTGGCGATGGCGGCGCTGATGCTGGCGGTATCGTCCATCGTGGGCGTGCAGATCATGGTGGGGAGTTTTCGCGCCACCTTCGAAGCCTGGCTGGACGTCACGCTGGCCGCCGATATTTTCGTGAGCAGCCCGTATAATCGGGTGAGCCACGCGGAAGGATTTTCCCGGGCGGTCGCCGGGAAAATCAGGTCGGTGCCCGGCGTAGCGCGCGTGGAGACCGCGCGCAACGTCCCGCTGGAGACGCCGGCGTACGGACATATTCAGTTGTTTGCGGTCAGCGATGCCGGGTCCCAGGGGCACCGCCTGGCGGCAGGGAGCATCGACGGATTTTCGAGCGGCTCGGTGCTGGTTTCGGAGCCCTTTTCCTGGCGCAACGGCATAAAGCCAGGCGACACAATTACGCTGCCCGGGGCGAACGGACCGGTGCAGTTTCCAGTGACCGGCGTGTTTCACGACTATGCCACCGAGCGCGGCGCGGTCATGATTTCCGACGACCGGTACCGTCGCCACTGGCGCGAGCCGCTCATCACCAGCGTGGCGGTGGCCGTGGCGCCTGGCGCGAACGTCGAGGAAGTCGCCGAGCGAGTGCGCGCGCGGGTCGCCGGCGCGCACCTGCAAGTACGCTCGCAAAAGGGCGTGCGCGCCCTGGCGCTGACCGTTTTCGACCGCACCTTCGCCATCACGTCCGCGCTCCGCGTGCTGGTGGCGGTGGCCGCGTTTATCGGCGTGTTGAGCAGCCTGATGGCGCTGCTGCTGGAGCGGGTGCGGGAAATTGGCCTCCTGCGCGCTCTCGGCATGACGGTGGGACAGGTATGGCGCCTCGTGCTGCTGGAAACCGCGCTGATTTCCAGCGCCGCGGGGTTGCTTGCCCTGCCGGTCGGGGCCGGGCTGGCGGCGGTGCTGGTGGACGCCGTCCACCCGCGCTCGTTTGGCTGGACGCTGGCTTTCGTGCCGCGGGTGTCGTATTTTGTCGAGGCGTTCGTCCTTGCGTTGAGCGCGGGTCTGCTGGCCGCGATCTATCCGGCGTCGCGCTTTGCCGCCGTGCCGCCCGGCGAGGCGCTGCGCACGGAATGATGCGGCTGACGATTCTGCTGATCGTGGTGGTTCTTGCGATCGCCTGGCCACGGCCCCCGCCGTCGCCCTCGGTAAGCGTGGTGGGCGCGCTGTCCGCGGAGAGCGAGGGATTTCTGCGCGCCACGCGACCGCGTCCGTTTGTTTTTCCGGAGGACGCCGGCCCGCACCCCGGTTTCCAGACGGAGTGGTGGTATTACACCGGCAACCTGCGGGCGGACGACGGGCGGCGCTACGGCTATCAACTCACGTTTTTTCGGCGCGCGCTCACGGCGGCGCCGGCCCGCAGAAAATCCCCGCTGGCGGCCCATGAGGTGTATTTTGCGCACCTCGCGCTGAGCGACATTCCCGGCCGCCGCTTCCACGCCTTCGAGCGCTGGAGCCGGGCCGCGGCCGGCCTGGCCGGCGCGCGCTCCGACGCGGTGTGGCTGGACACCTGGTCGGCGCGGGCCTACGGCGATCGGATTCGGCTGTATGCAGCCGAAGGCGAGTTCGCGCTCGACCTGCTGCTCACGCCGCAGAAAAGGCCCACGCCGCAGGGTCAGCAAGGCTTGAGTCGGAAGAGCGAGGGAAATGCGTCTCATTATTATTCCATCAGCCGGCTGGCCACCGAGGGAACGGTCACGCTGGACGGAAACCGCATCAAGGTTCACGGCCGTTCGTGGCTCGACCGCGAGTGGAGCAGCAGCGCCCTCTCCCGCGAGGTCAGCGGCTGGGACTGGTTTTCCCTGCAACTTTCCGACGGCCGCGACCTGATGCTCTACGTGCTGCGCCGCAAGGACGGCGGCGCGGATCGTTTTTCCAGCGGCACGGTAATCGATTTCGAGGGAAATCCCACGCCGCTCTCGTCCGCGGATTTCTCCGTGCAACCCCTCGACTGGTGGACCAGCCCGCGCACTCGCGTGCGTTATCCGGGCCGCTGGCGCGTGCGGGTGCCGGGCCACGGCGTGGATCTCCTGGTCACGCCGCGGCAGCCCGACCAGGAGCTGCCGCTCACCTTCACCTACTGGGAGGGCGCCGTCTCGGCCACGGGCGGCGGGCTCGAAGGCGAAGGCTACGCGGAGCTGACCGGATACTGATCCAGCCGCGCCCGCACCGTGGACAGGTAGGTGTGCCACCGGGGAAGGGCAGCCTGGATCATTTCGTAGACGAGACTCGGATCGAGTTCCTCATATTGATGGACCAGGCGATTGCGCACACCGGCCAGGGGGGCCAGGGCGCCGGCGGTATCGTGGTCGATCCAGCCGCACTGCAGCAAGGCGAAAAACGACGTGTAATAATCCGAGGGAGGAATCTTGCCAACGCTCTCGGCCACCTCTCCGTTGATTCCAACGGCGGCGTCCACCAGCAATTGGAATAGGCGATCGGTGCGATAGGGATCTTGAAGATAGGCTTCCTCGGTCGCCGGCAAAGAGGATTCGAGCTCCATCAAATAACGCGCCACGGCGTTGAGCTTTCTCTGGATCACGGGGACGTTCAAGGCCCAGTCGTCCTCCTCAAAGCGGGTGAAATAACGGCGATCACGTTCCTCCCACAGGCGTCGGTCCGCGTAGCGTTGCCAGGCGAAGCGACGCCACGTGGCGTAGGCGCCCGGGATCGTCTCGGCGAGCAAGGTTCCCCTGGCGACCTCCCATCCGAGCAGCCAGGACGTTTCCGAGAGCCACACGAAGTCCACGTCGCTGCGGCCCAAGGCGGCCATCACGTCGGTCAAGACTCCAACGGCCCGCCGGGGGGAGCACGGTCGTGACGGCATTGCAGCCAGATCCACGTCGCTGTCCGGGCGGGTCCGACCTGTCTGCTGCGAGCCGAACAGGACCACAAAGGCGAGCTCGTGCCGTTGGGCAACCTCTCGCCAGTCGATTTGCGCCAGAGTCGTGGCCATCTTGCTCTATTTCACCCCGGCTTTACGTTGCGCCTCCTGATTCGCCGGCGGCTGTCCGGGGTATGTCTCCCATCATCGACCTCGCGCGGCTGGGGATGCGCACCGTCGTGGAAGTGCGCATCGCGCGCGGTGGAGGCGTTGCGCAACACCCGGTCGCGCTGTTTCACGCGATCCGGTAGGGATTCGTCGGCGGACAGAAAACATGCCGCTCCATGTCCTGGATGCCCGAGCAGCGCGCCGCGATCCTGCGGTCGCAATCCCCCGAGCAGATGCACCTGGGCAACGTGCGTTGGGGATTTGACGGTAACCTCACCCATTTTTCGGATGCGGCCATTGATCCGGCCAGCTTGAAGAACGTTTACGTCGTCATCGAGCCATTCAAACCGGAATGGCTGGCGGCCCATTCATTCTTGTATTTTGAGTTCAGCCGGCCGGTGCTCAGCAGCGACGGTCGCTCCGATCACGGATTGTGCGTCTCGGTGGAGGCATTCTTGAAACCGGGCCAGGAATTCGGCCTGATCAGCGGCCTGATGAAGACTTTCGGCATCGTGTACCAGGTGAGCTCATGGTCGGACGTCGTTCGCAAGACCTGTCGACTGCTGCGCCATAAATTGATCCGCTACCAGCTCTACCTGAGCGAGGCGCAGAAACAATCGTTGCTGAAATTCAGCCTCGACGAGGCGCTGCGCCCCCGCGACGGCGAGTATTACAACACGCTGAACAATTCGTGCTTCACCAACGTGGTGCGCCAGGTGAACAGCGTGCTGCCGCGCCGCCAGCGCATGGCCGAGTGGGCGGTGCCGCGCTTCTTCCACAGCCCCTTCACGGCGCTGCCCAACTGCGCGGAGTTGCTGCTCGACCGCCACCACTTGCTGACCATGTCCCCGCCGGTGCTCACCCAGCCGGAGCCCCCCGCCCCGCAGGCGAGCCACTCGTCGCTCGGCCTCGTCCTGGCCGGGCTCAGCACACAGCCCTTCTGGGAGCAGGGGATGGCCGCCGTGGGCCTCCTCACTGGAGTGCTCAGCGTGGACGCCGCCAACGAGGCCGCCGTCATCCTGGGCGGGCTGGCCGGCCTGGAGGTGGGCCGCACCCTCTCCGACCTCGTCGTCAGCCGCACCCACACGATCTTCGAGCCCTGCGACCAGTACCTCGATTGACCGGCACTTCAGTTGCATGAAAGAAGACGGTAACGGGGTGGGACGCTCAGCCTGTTAACACTTCGTTCGTTGCGGAGGCGGCCGGGCGTCTGTATACTCGCCGCATGGCTATTTCTCCCATTGGGTCGTGGCAGGCCCGGGCCCGCGAGACGCTCAAGGCAAAGCCGTCCGGAGGCCTCGCCCAGGCGCTTGACAGCATCGCGCCCGCGCTGCCGCTCGGCGAGCCGACCGCCGTCCTCAAGGTGGTGCGCGCCGCGGTAGCCGCCGTTCCCGCGGCCAGCGAGGGGATCGCCGCGGCCGGCCTGGGCGCCCTGGCCAGCGGAGGCGCATGCGGATCGGGGCCCCTGGCCGCGCTTATCCTCAACCTGGCGGACGCCGCGGGCGACGACAAGGCGCGCTGGAAGGTGACCAACGCCGCGCTGCAAGCGGCCGCGAAGGAAGCGCCCGACGTGCACGTGCGCCAGCAGGCGGGGATGCTCAAAGCCGGCGCCGACGGAGCGCAACACCTCGACGCCTCCCTGGCCGCATCCAGGGCCGGCCTCAAGGCGATGGCCGGCGCGGGAGATTACCTTTCGTTCCTTGCTTTCGACATGGTCTGTGGCGACGACGCCCTGAGCCATCTCGCGCGCTCCCGGAAGGCCGCCGGCTGGACGTTGCGCGGCCTGGGGCGCACCATGGCCGAGGCGGTTGGGGAGGGCGGCGGCGCCGAGGAACGAGGGCGCGTCGCGAAGGCCGCCCTGGCCTACCTGGCTGGCGTCGGGGACCAGGTGGGCCGCATGGCCGACAAAGCCGTGGCCGCCATGAAGTACAGCGACACCTCGCGCAACGCCGCCCTGGCCGCCCTCAGGATCGGCGACGGCGCGCCGCTGCAACGCATGGCCGTGGCCGCCCGGGACGGCCTGGGCGCCGCGGTGGCCCAACGCGACGGCAGCGGTCGCTGGGTGGACGAGAAGACGCCCTTTGCCCGCGCCTGCCTCGGCGAGATGTCGGCCCAATCCGATTTTGCCGCGATGGGCGTGGACATGATTGACGCGTGCCGCTTCACCCACTCCGTCGAAGGAGTGGGGCAGGGGATATTCGCCGCACTGGCCGGCGGAACGCTCGACGATCGCCAGGCCGCTTCGGTGATTTACGGCATCGTCAGCAAGGGACACGCCGGCGACGATTCGTCGTCCAAGTATCAGGACGACCGCTCCGGGCTTGCCCGAGTGGGCGCGGCCTGGCTGCGCGATCACGGCGCGGAGGAAAATACCCGCAAGTGGGGCGGGCTGCTGCACGCTGTTCTGGCGCCGGGAAAATTCACCGACAGCAACGACGCAATTGCTAAAGTCGGGTTCAATGCGGTCGGGCACCCCTTCAACGACGCCGGCATCGCGGCCGCCCTGCGCAAAATGGTAAAGGGCGCGCTCAACACCAATAATGCTTTGTACAAATTCCAGGCGGATAAATCCACGATCATTGCGGCGGCCATGCCGGTGCTTGACGCGCCTCTTGCGTCGAAGCGCGTCCTGGGATTGTGGCGGGAGGCGGGCAAGGACGTCACCTTCGCATCGACCGGAGAAACCCTGGCACTGGACGCCCTGAGCGCCATTGAGGGCGGGCAGGACTCGGACCGCGATCTCGCGCGACTCGCGGTGCGGATGGTCAAGAACGCGACGGCCGGACAGACGTCCGCCTACGACTACGCGGACGACAAGACCGGCGTGGCGCTGCGCACCGCGCGCCATATCTCCCAGACCGCGAAGGACCCCACGGTAAAGGGCTGGGCGGACACTCTACTGGGCGCCGTGGACGGCACCTCCTTCACCAGCACCTGCGCGACGCTGGCCGAGGACCTGCTGGGACGGGCCGGCCACCCCGTCCCCGACGCGCGCGGATTGGCCCGACTGGGACGCAAGATGGCGGACAAGGCGACGGCCTCCTACTCCACCACCGGCCGCTACTATGACGACAAGCGGGCCGTCGCGGCAAACTTCCTCAGCCTGGTTTCAAGCGCCGCCAGAGACGACGCCACGCGCATCGCGGCGGCGGTCGCCCGCGAGGCAATCCGCTCGGCCCGCTACACCGAATCGACCGGTCCCATCGCGAGCAAGGCGTTCAAGGCGCTGGAAGCCGGGGAATTGACCCGCGTGCAGGCCGCGCAGGTCGCAGTCGATTGCATCGGCGCGGCCATCTGGACCACCGACGAGGACGACCGCGGAGACGTCTCCGTCGCGGTCGTGGCCACCCTGGCGCGCATGGAAATGGCGCACGCGCGCACCGCCGTGGCCCTTGACGCGGCACGGGCCATGCTGGAGGGCAGCAACGACACGCGCTCGCGGATCCTGGCGGCCCAGTCAGTGCTGTCCGCCTGGGCCGCGCACGACGGGGCCGGCCCGATCGACGGAGTGGCGCTGGTGGAAAGTGCGGCGTCGAGCGTGGAGGATTCCAGCGAAAGGCTCCGCATGCTGCGCGAGGCGGTCCCGGTGCTGTGCGCCATGAAGGGCGAGCAGGAAGCGAAGGACGCAAAGGCGTTCGCCGCGAGCGCGTCGTCCTGCGAAAAGCTGCTGGCCCACGCACGCTCGGTGGCCTTGCGCCCCACCCAGAAGGAGCAGGTTGAGAGGATGGTCGAGCGCCTCAACAGCGGCACGACGGCCGGCGACTCGAAGGTGCAAGACGAAGGCGAATACGTGATCGTCGCTGGAATCCGCGTGAAGAAACGCGGCACGGCCCCCGGGGAGGCTCACTGACCCGGGAGGGCGAAGCGCCCCCCGATGGACATCCTGGTCTTCACGCTGCTCGTCGGCGCCGGGTCGTTCGCCGCCGGCGTTCTCGGCGCGCTGACCGGGCTTGGCGGCGGCTCGCTCCTCGTCACCATGCTGGTGCTCTTCTTCGGTGTCGACATGCACTACGCAATGGGCGCCTCGCTGGTTTCGGTGATCGCCACCTCGTCGGGCGCGGCGGCGGCCTACGTGCGCGAGGGCTATTCCAACCTGCGGGTGGGGATGGTCCTGGAAA
>Ga0194121_10011683_pt1 | contig 10390 bp, 11 predicted proteins | sample TA2MahCa50mmetaG_FD_148609 | JGI IMG/M metagenome (GOLD analysis project Ga0194121, IMG submission 148609) | Freshwater microbial communities from Lake Tanganyika, Tanzania - TA2015020 Mahale Deep Cast 50m | ecosystem: Environmental > Aquatic > Freshwater > Lake | place: Tanzania: Lake...
ATCACTCCGAGCTCTTCGCTGATCGGCAGAATCACATCAACGGCATCGAGAACTTCTGGAACCAGGCCAAGCGCCACATGCGCAAGTTCAACGGTGTCCCGAAGGCCCATTTCGGGCTATTCTTGAAAGAGTGCGAGTGGCGCTTCAACACCAGTGACCCATCCAAGCAACTAACCCAGATCAAACAATGGGTTAAGCGTCATCTCAGGTAGTTATCTGGGACAGCCCCTTAAACTGCGAAGTGAAAGGGTCTCTTACCCTCCTTTCATGGACTCCTTAAGCGCTTGAAAAGGAAGAAGAACGCAGTCATGCCGGCTGCGATGCGAAGCCACCGGGGCGAAGCTGCGCAATGCGTCGCACACGGGATCTTGACCCGACAGAACACGGTCGACATCGGCAGCGAGCGCCGCCACGCCGGCGCGGTCGAGACCGACCGCGTGAAGCCCGACGATTCCGGCGGCGGCCTGGCAGAGGACGCAGCCGCGGACCTCGTGCGCGAGCTCGGCGATCTTCGGGCCGCTCATCCTGAGATCGAGGCGCACACGATCGCCGCAGAGCGGGTTGTCGAGGCGGACACTGACGTCGTTCGGCTCGAGCCGCCCCTGGCGCGGCGCCTCCCTGGCGAGCTTGAGCAGCGCGTCCTGATAGAGGGAGTCGCTCATGCGAAGAGCCGCCTCGCCTCGTCGAGGCCGTTCAGCAGCGCGTCGATGTCCGCATCCTCGCTGTAGGGTGCGATCGTCGCGCGCGTCGTGCCGGCAAGGCCGAAGCGTTCCATCAGCGGCTCGGCGCAATGATGACCGCCGCGGCAAGCGACGCCGTGCCGGTCGAGGATCTGGGCCACGTCATGCGGATGCGCCGAGCCCAGCGCGAAGGAGACGACGCCGAGCCGCTGCTGCAGGCCGAGCGGTCCGAGCACGCGGAGGCCCGGCACCTTGGCAAGGCTGCCGAGAAGGCGGCCGGTCAGCCGCATCTCCTCCTGCACGATCCCCGGCCAGTCGAGCCCGCTCATCCAGCGGCAGGACGCGCCGAGGCCGATCGCCCCGGAGATGTTCGGCGTGCCGGCCTCGAAGCGCGTCGGCGGCGGCGCATAGGTGGTCCTCTCGAAAGTGACGCTGCGGATCATGTCGCCGCCGCCCATGAAGGGCGGCAAAGCCTCCAGCCGCTCACGCTTTCCCCACAGCACGCCGATGCCGTGCGGCGCGTACATCTTGTGGCCGGAGAAAGCGTAGAAATCGACGCCGAGCTCCGGGATGTCGAGTGGCCCATGCGGCACGCGCTGAGCGCCGTCGACCAGCACCGCCGCGCCGGCCGACTTCGCCGCCGCGACCACGCGCGCGAGGTCGACGACGGCGCCGGTGACGTTCGAGCAATGCGCGAGCGCGATCAGCCGCGTCTTCCTGGTCACCACGCCGTCGAGCGCGCCGAGGTCGATGCGCCCCTCCTCGGTGACCGGCAGCACCTTGAGCTTGAGCCCGCGCCGGTCGCGCAGCATCTGCCAGGGCACGATGTTCGAGTGATGCTCGAGCTCGCTGATGACGACCTCGTCGCCGGCCGCGAGCGCATCGCCGAAGCTGTGTGCGACCAGATTGATCGCCGCGGTCGTGCCCGACGTGAAGACGATCTCCTCGCGTCGGGCGCCGAAGAAGCGAGCGATCTCGTCGCGTGCGCCCTCATAGGCGGCGGTCGCCGCCTCGGCCAGGCGATGCACGCCGCGATGGACGTTGGCGCGCTGCGTAGTCTCGAAGCGCGTGACCGCATCGAGCACGTCCGCCGGCACCTGAGAGGAGGCACCGGAATCGAGGTAGTGAAGCTTCGGGTCCGCCGCCAGGAGGGGAAACCGGTCTCGGAGCCTCACGCCAGCACCGTGATCTCACGGCCTTCGGCGCTGAGCGCGTCGAGCGCTTCCTTGGTGTCGATGTCGACGAGCACGCCGCGGTCGCCGATCTCGACCTCGGCGACTTGGTCCCGATGCTCGCCGATCAGGTGGCGCGCGCCGACGTCGCCCGAGATCGCGCGCATCTCGGCGAAGAAACGCTTGCCCCAAAGCACCGGGTTGCCGCGCTTGCCGCCCGAGGTCGGCACGACGATCGAGCGATTCTCGACCGGGTCATAGGCAGCGATCAGCTTGTCGACGACGGCGGCCGTCAGCTTCGGCATGTCGCCGAGGCAGACGATGGCGCCGTCGGCCTCGGGCGGCAGCGCCGCGATGCCGACACCAAGCGTGGTCGAGAGGCCTTCGCCGTAGCGCGGATTGTGGACGAAGGCGACATCGCGGCCGGCGAGAGCCGCGCGCACCTGGTCAGCCTGGTGGCCGGTGACGACGGCGATCGAGAAGACTCTTGTGGTCTTCAGCATGTCGACGACATGCGCCACCATCGCCTTGCCATCGATCTGGACCAGAAGCTTGTTGGGGCCACCCATGCGGCGCGACTGGCCGGCAGCGAGCACGAGAGCGGCGATGCGCGGCATGCGCGCCGGCGCCTTTTCCTGCTCGGGCCGTGTCGCTCGCGGCAGAGGACGCGTCGGGATCTCCTTGAGCAGTCCGCCCGGGCCCATGCGCATCACGTCCTGCGGCCTGACCGGCGCTCCGGCGAGCACGCGTTGGAGCACGAGGTCGAAGCCGTTGAGCTTGGGCGAGCGGGCACAGCCGGGAAGCCCCAGCACCGGCATCTCGCCAATCCGCCCCATCAGCATCAGGTTGCCGGGATCGACCGGCATTCCGAAATGCTCAACCTTGCCACCGGCCCGGACGATGCCGGCCGGGATCACGTCGCGGCGGTCGACGACGGCGGAGGCGCCGGCGACCAGGACGAGACGGCAGCCATCGTCCATGAGCTGGCGGATCGACTGCGCGATCTCCGTCTCGGCGTGATCGCAGCGGCGCTCCGCGACCAGCGCGCTGCCGTGCCTCGCCAGTCGCTCGCGCGTGGTCTCGGCCGTGTTGTCGAGCACGCTTTCCTTGGTGCCGGAAAGCCGCGTCTGCAAGAGCCCGGTCGGCATCGGCCGGAACGGCACGACCGACACCAAGGGCCCCTTGAACCGCGCGACCTGCGCGCAGGTATCGAGCACCGAGCGCTTGACCGCAAAGGGAATGATCTTGAGCGTCGCGATCATTTGTCCGGGCTCGACCGGCTCGTAGCGCGGCACGGCGGCGAGCGTCACCGCCTCGTCGACGAGGTTGAATTGGTCGAGGCGCGCGGTATCAAAATCGGCAAGGCCCGAGCAGGCGGCGAAGAGGTTGGCCCGGCCGGTGAAGGCGGCGGACGCCGTCACATGATCGCCGGCGAGCGCGGTCGCAAGCCGGTTCGCCGCCTCGTCCTCGGGAACGTCGCCGGCCTCGAACCGGGCCGCGACGATCTCGCGGATGCCTGCGGCTTCCAGATGCGCGATATCGGCGGCCGAGAGCATGCGACCCTTCTTGAACACCTTGTCCTTGACCCGCTGGCTGTGCGCCAGGATCGCGCCGACAGCATCATTGAGCGGGACAGGGCCGAACTTCACTTCGCGTCCCTCCTCCGGACCTCGGTGATCTGGCCGAGGATCGAGACGGCGATCTCGGCCGGCGAGATTGCATTGATGTTAAGGCCGACGGGGCCGTGGATGCGGGCGAGCTCGGCGTCGGTCAGGCCTGCCGCCCTGAGGCGTTCGAGCCGCTTCGCATGGGTGCGCTTGGAGCCCAGCGAGCCGACATAGAAGGCCGGCGAGCGCAGCGCCACTGTCAGCGCCGGATCGTCGAGCTTGGGGTCGTGCGTCAGCGTCACCACGGCGGTTCGACGGTCGGGGTCGAGCCTCTGCATCGCCTCGTCCGGCCAGTCATCGGAAAGCGTCACGGTCGGGAAGCGTGCATCGGTGGCGAAGGCCCGGCGCGGATCGACGATGGTGACCGCGTAGCCCATAAGGGATGCCATCGGCGCCAGCGCCTGCGCGATATGCACGGCACCGACGATGATCAGCCGCGAGGGCGGATTGTGGACATGGACGAAGAGGCGCCGGCTTCCGGCCTCGACCGTGCCGGTCTCGTCGCGGTCGAGCATCTTCATCGCCGCGGCGAGGGCGTCGGCGGCGAGCGCGTCATCGCCGATCACCCTGCCTGACTCGAGAAGCGCCTGCGCACCCGAGCCGAGATCGGTCACCAACGCGACCGGACGTCGCGCCCTGCGGGCATCCTGAAGCTTGTCGAGGATCTCGGCTTTCATTCCACCCGCTCGACGAAGACCTGCACCTTGCCGCCGCAGGCGAGGCCCACTTCCCAGGCCTGCTCGTCCGAAACGCCGAAGTCGAGCAGCCTGTGCCTGCCGTCCTTCATCGCCGCGAGGCCCTCCTTGATCACTGCGCCCTCGATGCAACCGCCCGAAACCGAGCCGACGAACGCGCCGGTTTCGTCGATGGCGAGCTGGCTGCCCTCGGGCCTCGGCGAAGAGCCCCAGGTGGTGACGACGGTCGCAAGCGCGACCTTCCTCCCCTCGGCCTTCCACGCAGCGGCGGTGGCGAGCACGTCATCCGAACCGGAGTCGAAGGGAAGCGCTTCGGTCATGCGGCATGTCCTTCCAATCTATCCGACCAGGCGGCCGCGGCCTCGAGACGCCGCGGTGCCGGGCGTGCCAGCGCATCGGCCAGCGACTCCAGGCTCTCGAGATTATGCACGGGACGGAATTCGTCCACATGTGGCAAGAGCGCCCTCACACCCATGGATTTGGGGGCGAAGCCCTCGTAGCGCAACAGCGGATTGAGCCAGATCAGCCGGCGGGAGGATTTGTGCAGCCGCTCGATCTCGCGGGCAATACCCGCACCGGCATCGCGGTCCAATCCGTCGGAGATGAAGAGCACGACCGCGCCCTGCGCCAGCACGCGGCGCGACCAGCGCGTGTTGAACTCGCGCAGCGTCGCGCCGATGCGCGTGCCGCCCGACCAGTCCTCGACATGCCGGGAGACGCGCGCCAGTGCCGCGTCGATGTCCTTCTGGCGGAGGTCGCGCGTGACATTAGTCAGCCGCGTGCCGAAGACGAAGCTGTAGACCCGGTCGCGATCGTTGGTGACCGCGTGCAGGAAGTGCAGGAAGAGGCGCGAATAGCGGCTCATCGAGCCCGAGATGTCGCAGAGCGCCACCAGCGGCGGCGGGCGCCTGATCCTCATCCGGCGTTTCAAGTCGATCACATCCGGCTGGCCGCGTAGCGCGCCACGGATCGTCTGACGCAGATCGACGCGGCTGCCGGCGGGATCAGCGCGGAAGCGCCGCGTCGGCTCCGGCCGGATCGAGGCGGCAAGACGGCGGATCGCGGCTTCGGCCTTCCTGAGCTCCTCGGCCGACATCTTCTCGAAATCCATCGTGCGCAGGACCTCGCGCTCGGAGAAGGTGAGCGTCGCGTCGACCTCGATCTCCTCCTCCGGCTCGGTCTCCGGGATCGGGAACTCGCCAGTGTTGCCGCGCATCGCGTCAGCGACGCGGCGTGAGACCTCCATTTGCTCGGTGCTGTCGGCGCGGAAGCTCGGCAAGACCAGCGCCATCAGGCGTTCCATGATCTTCGGGTTGCGCCAGAAGACATGAAAGGCCTGGTCGAAGACCTCGCGCTGGTCGCGCCGGTTCACGAACACCGCATGCAGCGCCCAGTAGAAATCGGCGCGGCTGCCGATTCCAACGGTCTCGACCGCGCGGATCGCATCCAGCACCTTGCCAGGTCCGACGGGCAGCCCCGCCGCGCGCAGCACGCGCCCGAACCGCATCAGGTTCTGCGCCAGGCGTCCGCCTTCGGGAACAGGGCCGTCGAGCATCGACATCGCCTCACGCCGTCGCCTGGGCGCGGGCGATCTCGGCCTTGACCTCGGAGAGGAGGCGATTGGCTTCGCTGCCCTGGATCTTGGCGATGTCGTCCTGGTACTTAAGCAGCACGCCGAGGGTGTTGTTGACCGCGTCCGGCTCGAGCTGAAGCTGGTCGAGCTGGACCAGCGCATTCGCCCAGTCGATGGTCTCGGCGACGCCCGGCAGCTTGAAGAGATCCGTGCCGCGCAGCTTCTGGATGAAGGCGACGATCTGGCGCGAGAGCGTGGCCGGCGCAGTCGGCGCCTTGACGCGCAGGATCTCGAGCTCGCGCTCGGCCTTCGGGTAATCCACCCAATAGTAGAAGCAGCGGCGCTTGAGCGCGTCGTGGATCTCGCGCGTGCGGTTGGAGGTGACGACGACGATCGGCGGCTCCTTGGCAATCACCGGCCCGAGCTCGGGAATGGTGATGCGCCAGTCGGAGAGCACTTCCAGCAGATAGGCCTCGAAAGGCTCGTCGGCGCGGTCGAGCTCATCGATCAGGAGAACCGGCGAGGGCGGTTCATGCGCGATGGCGCGGAGCAGAGGGCGCTCGATCAGGAAACGGCGATCGAAGATGTCGGCGCCGACTTGGGCGCGGTCCTTGGCGCCGGTCGCCTCCGCCATGCGGATCTCGACCATCTGGCGCGCATAGTTCCACTCATAGACCGCCGAGGCGACGTCGAGCCCCTCGTAGCACTGCAGGCGGATGAGGTCGCGGCCGAGCGTCTGCGAGAGCACTTTGGCGATCTCGGTCTTGCCGACACCAGCCTCGCCTTCGAGGAACAGCGGCCGTTTCAGCGACAGCGAGAGATAGACCGCAGTCGCGAGCGAGCGGTCGGCGACGTAGTCGCCCTTCTTGAGCAACGCGAGCGTCGCGTCCACGGAAGCCGGAAGCTGGGTCAAAGGAGAGACGTCCTGAAAGAGGGGAGCCGGACTATCCTGCGCAGAGGCGGCTCGGGGTCAAGGGAAAGCCTCCCGCTGATTCGAGTCTTGATCTGGGTCAAGGCCCGCCGTCGCCACTCAGCCCAATATGGTAACCGAGAGGACAATCCCTATCGGGACACCGCCGGATGCGCTGGCTCGCTACGTTCTTCCTGGTGATGTGGTCAACCACCGTATCCGGGCAGCCCTTGCACGGGAGCGTGGCGGATGGGCTGGAACTCGCTCTCCGCCTCTGTTCGGACTGCCATGTGGTTTCGCCGCGACAGGCGCGCGCGCCAACCGACGCGGCTCCGCCCTTCACGGAACGGGCTCGCGACCCCGCGGTCACCCCGCTCAGGCTTCGGGCCTTCCTGCAGATGCCTCACGCGCGGATGCCGAGCATCGCTCTCACCCGGAGCGAGATCGACGATCTGATCGCCTACATTCTGAGTTTGCGGAACTGAGCCGGCTGGGAAGAGGCGATCCTGATCCGTCTCAGGGCCCGCGACGGCTCGGCGCTGCGCCGGCTGACGACGCACCATGTGGTCGACTTCTAGACGGCAGTCGAGTCCTCCCGTGCCTAAGGCGCCATCTCCGATTTCGCGTGCAAAGTTGGTTAAGGAACTGCTTCCACGCGCAAAATCGGTGGGCGATGCGGGTGCGCCGATGCTAGGCTTGCGATATGTTGCGCATCCTGATCACCGGCGTCGCCCCCCTCGGTTGCCGCGCGATCGGCGTCGACGACGGCGCGGAGGATGACCGGCACGTTGCGCACCGCATTGCCGCCGTCGCGCGCCATCTCCTGGCCCGGATCGCAGCGTGAGCCTCGGCTTCGTCAAGCTGCCGAGCTTGGACTGGCTTCCGCGGCGGCTTTCCGTCGGACACAAGGTTGCCGGCCTTGCCACGCTCAGCATGATCGCCGTCCTGGCCATATCGACAGGCATCAACCTCTTCGAAGCCCGGAGTCTTGCCGATCTGGAGCTGCAGTCGGCGCTGAGGACGGCGGAGGCGAGCCTGGCCGCCAAGATCGAGGATCAGGCCAGACGCGCGCTCACCGCGGCGAGCCTCGTCGCCGGCATGCCGAGCGTGCAGAAGGCGCTGGCCGCCCAGGATCGCGCCGCGCTTAACGGCGAGTTCGTGCCTCAGTTCCGAGCCTTGCGCGAGCAGTTCGGCGTCCAGCAGATGCAGTTTCACCTGCCGCCGGCAACCTCGTTCTTGCGCGTCCATCGCCCCGAGCGCTTCGGCGACGATCTGACCGAGATCCGTCCGGGCATCGTCGAGGTCAACACGAACAGGCGGCCGGTCAGCGGACTCGAAATCGGTCGCGAAGGCCTCGGGCTTCGCGGCATCGTCCCGGTCCTCTCCGACGGCAGGCATGTCGGCTCCGTCGAGGTAGGGCTTTCCTTCGACGATGCCTTCTTCCAGGCGTTCAAGCGGCAGTCGGGAATCGATGCGGGGCTCTTTCTTGCCGACGGGAGCGCGCTCGTCTACTTCGCGGCGAGCACACCGAGCTTCAAGGAGCTCGACCTTCCGGCGATCGTCGACGGGCTGAAGGGAGCCAAGATTATCGACCGGGTCGTCATCGACGGCATACAGCGTGCGGCGATCGCAAGTCCGGTCCGCGACTTCGCCAAGCGGACGATCGGCGTCAGCGTCAAGGCGATCGACCGCAGCTCTTTCGATGCGATGCTGAATCATGCGCTGCAGGTGTCGGGCGCTCTCGCCGGCGGCGTCCTCGTCCTCGCGCTTCTCGCCATCTGGATCATGAGCCGCACGGTCGGCAGGCCCCTGGGCGAGATGGCGAGCATCATGAAGCGGATGTCGATCGGCGATCTTTCCACGAACTACGAGCCGACCGGTCGCAATGACGAGATCGGCGATCTCGAGAAGGTGCTGAAGCGGTTCCGCAAGACGATCAAGGCCAATCGCGAGATGACCGCCGATCAGAAAGTCATGATGTCGCGCCAGACGGAGATGCTGGCGCGTCTGTCTGAGACGGCGGAGCGTGTGTCTGAGTCGATCGAGGCGATCCGGTCGGCAGCGGGCGAGATCAGCCAGGGCTCGAGCGATCTGGCGACGCGGACGGAGCGCCAGGCCTCGGCGCTGCAGCAGACGGTGGCGACGATGACCGAGGTCTCCAAGAACGTCTCGGCCAATGCCGAGAACTCGGAGAAGGCGCGCGAGCTCGCCGCCGGCGCGCTGACCCGTGCGGAGAGCGGCAACACCGCGGTCGCCAGCGTGATCCAGGCGATGTCGGGGATCGAGAGCTCGTCCTCGCGGATTGCCGCGATCATCGCGGTCATGGAGGAGATCTCCTTCCAGACCAAGCCTCTGGCGCTGAACGCCGCGGTCGAGGCGGCGCGGGCCGGTGAGTCGGGCAAGGGCTTCGCCGTGGTGGCGCAGGAGGTGCGTGCCCTGGCCGACCGCTCGCGCCAGGCCTCCCAGCAGATCCGCGACCTGATCGCGCAGAGCGCCAAGGAGGTCGGCCAGGGCGTCCGGCTTGCCGGCGGCGCCGGCGAGGCCTTGACCAGCATCATCGAGATCGTGCGGCGGGTGGCGGAGATCGCGCCCGAGATCGCCGCCGGCAGCCGCGAGCAGTCGCGCTCGATCGCCGAGATCAACCGGGCGCTGAACGAGCTCGACACGGCCACCCAGCAGAACGCGGCGCTGGTCGAGGAGAGCTCCGCTGCCGCCGCCTCGCTCGCCGATCAGGCCGGCCAGCTCGTCAAGGTCGCCTCGGGATTCCGCAACGAGGGGCGCCAGGGAGCCTCCTCATCCGCGGCCGGGTCCTGACGGCAGGCGTTCGCTTGCGGGGTCGCTTCGAGCACTGACGTGGTGTCGCGGCCGCGCTTCGGCCGCGCGGTCGATCGACGGGGGTGGGGTAGATGAAGCTCAAGACCAGGATCATTGCGACCACGGCGTCGCTCGCGGCGCTCATCTCGGGCCTGCTCTTGACCGGCGCCGTCATGGTCTACGACCGCAGCATCGCCGAGACCGAGCGCAGCATCCTGCAAACAGCCTCCGAGCGGCTCGCCGGCGAGATCAACCGCGCCAGCCGGACTTCGCTCGAGCTGGCGACGGCGATGTCGGCTCTGCCGGCAGTCAAGGAGTCGATCCTCAAGAAGGACCGCTCTCTCGTCGCGCCGGTCCTGGTGCCGATTTTCGAGGAGCTGAAGGGTCGCTACGTGATCGGCCCCCATCGAGTGGTCCAGATAGAATGTTAGTTCAGAGTTGGCCGTTGCGCTAGTTGGAGCGTGGCCGGCGAAGCCGATCGGCGTAGCGCAGCCGGCCATGCGGCGAATGCAGGCACGAACACTTCCGGTGCAGGCGGTTTGTAGCCGAGCGATTCATGCGGCCTGATCGCGTTGAAGTGACGCCGCCAGCTTTCGATGATGATCTGAGCCTCGCGCAGCGAGTAGAAGATTTCGCCATCGAGCAATTCATCGCGCAGGCGTGCGTTGAAGCTCTCGACGTATCCGTTCTCCCAGGGGCTGCCTGGCGTAATGTAGGCGGTCTTGGCACCAACGGCTGTGATCCATTCCTGCACAGCCTTGGCAACGAACTCCGGGCCATTATCGGATCGGATGTGGCCAGGCACACCGCGCAGGATGAAGAGATCGGACAGCACATCGATCACATCGATGGCCTTAAGTTTGCGGGCGACCCGGATCG
>Ga0194121_10011693_pt1 | contig 10386 bp, 3 predicted proteins | sample TA2MahCa50mmetaG_FD_148609 | JGI IMG/M metagenome (GOLD analysis project Ga0194121, IMG submission 148609) | Freshwater microbial communities from Lake Tanganyika, Tanzania - TA2015020 Mahale Deep Cast 50m | ecosystem: Environmental > Aquatic > Freshwater > Lake | place: Tanzania: Lake...
CCAGACCTCCGCAAGCCCTTGAAAATAAAGGGCTTAGGGCGGTCGCTGCGGTGTTTCCGCGTGCGGCCATCAGTACGAAGCACCCTCCTGTGCTTGGACGGTAGCGTCCGAATGCGGTCCGCTGGATCTCCTGCCTGTTGTCTTCTCCGCGTGCTCTGACACTGTCTCGCCCAACCTGCCTTCATGGACACGCTGCCGAGGGGCTTCGTTCCGATTGCTCGCCTCGCGGTTGCGCTTGAGGACGGGCTGCGATCAGCTGGGGCGGCTGCGTTCCTCGGCCACGTCAAGCGGCTCGTCGGCTTCTGGTCGCGGTCGGTGCGGCCGCCAGAGCCCGCGCTGTCGGTCGCCGGTGTCCGGCGCCCCGGCCACCTAGTGCGCAATGGTCAAGAACCGGCTAGCGACGCGCTGGAGGCCCACTACGTCAGCCAGCTGCAGCGTCTCATGGCTGCGTCGACGGCCTCGCCTAGGAGCTCGGCGACCGCGAGTGCCGCGGCCGCGCTCCGCGACGCCCTCCAACCGGTCGCCCTCGGTGGCAGCGCGCTCACGCCTGCGCTGCAGTCCGCGGCGCGACGCCTGACGCGGCTGCTCGCGGTGGACCGCCCTGCCGAGCACCAACAAGCGGCGCTCCGCTTCCTGGAAGCGCGCCCGCGTGAGCCGCTGGACGCGCGCGAGTGGCTCGTCTACGACCTGCTCTTCGGCGGGGCGCAGGGGCCCGTCGAGCCAGCGGATGTCGCCCACCTGTCGGACGCCGGATTCGCCCACTGCGAAGAGCTCGAAGTGCTTTTCGACCGTCACTGCGTGCTCCGTCCGTGCGACGGCCGCGCGTGGCCTTCGCTCGTCGGCTTGCCCATCGGGCGGGCGCGAAAGCTCCTCGGCGCGCTGCCGCCGCTTCTCTGCCTGCTGGTGGTCGACGGCGCGCCGTGCGCGAACCTGGCCGGCCAGACGGTGAGGCTCCCCGGCTTCGACAAGGTGCCGCGGCGCGCCCGCGTCGAGCAGGCGTGGGTTGTCGCGTTCTCTGCGCTCGAGGCGCGTGCCATGTGCGCGGTGCGTGACGGCCTGGATGGCAACGAAGACCAGGGGCGGTGGATCGAACGCGTCGACCCGCACCGCCTCGACACGGAGCGGTGCCGTGACCTCGCGTCGTCCCGAGACGCCGCCATCGCCGCCTTGGCGCGCGCGGCGCAGGAGGCCGGACGCACGCGAGACCTGATCCTCGCGGAGATCGTTGCGGCTCGCGTCGACGTGGCGACCGAGCTGCCCGGCATCTCGTGTGACGGCCTGCCGCACGAGGTGCTCCGGCACTACCTCGCGATCGGTCGGCCTGGCCTCGGCGCGAATAGCGAGCACCTGTTCGTGCGCCAAGGCGGCGGCCCCATGTCCGAGAGCCGTGTTGCGAGGATCCTGGGCTGGGACGTGGCCGACGCCGACGTGCGGCCACGCACCATGCAGCTGCGCAACGGGCGCGGTGCCTTCCTGATGCTGGGCGCTGCCCGCGGCGATGGCGCCGCGCTGGATCGGCTCGGCGATGGCGCCGCGCCGCTCGCGTTCTGGCAGCGCGTGCTCGACGAGGGTGGGTGGCCGTGGCCCTACGTCGAGGCCGCGCGTCGCCGGCTCCCGAACGCCTCTTGGGACCTCGCGCTGGTGCGCGCTCTGCTCGGCCTGCCGCCGGGTCACCCCTTCCGTCGACAGGCCGCGGACGCGCTGCAGCGGCAGCCAACGTGGTGCGAACAGTTGGAGCCGGAGCTGGCCGCGCGCGGTCTGTTCGAGGGCTCAGCCGCCTCCATCGCAGAGTGCGCCGGAGCGCTGCGGCGCGAGACGGATGCTGGGCACCTGATGCCGCTCGTGGCTGCGCTCGCGGACACCCTTGTCGTGGCGTGGCTGCAAGGGCGCTCGGACCTCGCTGCCGCGTGGGCTAAGGCCCTGTTGCCGCTGTGGCCGCGCGCCCTTCAGGGCCGTGACCCAGCCGTCTATCGGCTCGGTTCGGTGCGTGGAGATCAGTGGTTCGCCACTCGCGAGGACGCGCTGGCTAGCCTGCAGGCCGGTGACGTCGAGCTGGTCGGTCGCAGTGGTCCTGCCCGGGTGGCGTACGGTGAGCTGCCGCTCGATGAGGCGCCCGATGCAGTCCGTGAGGTCGGGCTGCGACTGCGTTGGATGAGCGATCGCAATGATGATTATGATTGGCCGGGCGTGCTCCCCAGGCTCGCCGAAGGCTACGACGTGTGGCGGCGGCCGTGTCCCGAGTGGGTCGGCGACGTCGTCCGGTCTGGATTGCAGCAGGGCCAGCCCTTCTGGTGCGCTTCGCTGCTCTGGTGGCTTGCGGAAGATGCCAACAGCGAGGCGGCTGACGTCTTCAAGGAGTTCTTGGAAGGTGCGCTGCAGGAGTTGCTCCCTGGCATGGCGCAAGGCTGGACAGAGGGCGAGCGGGCGCGGTTCGTTCTCCTGGCTCATGCGCATGCTCCCGACGCTCCCGCTGCGCTCAGCGCGCAGTTCCCCGACCTCAAGGCTGCGTCCGCTTTCTTCGTCGAGGAGCCCGATCGAGCGCGCGTCCTCTCCCAAAGAGAGCTCGGCGTCGCGCTGAGGAGTGCGCCGAAGGAGTCGTGGCAGCGGGTGGTGAGGATCCTCCAAAGCGAGGATCTGCGCGAGGTGGTCGCGCCCTGCCTAGACGGCCTCGTGCAGCATGTCCTCGCATGCTGTAGGCAGGGCGAGGTCGATGTGGCCGCGCGGTGGGCGGAGCAGTTGCTCGGCAGTTGGGAGCCTCAGCTGCGCGGGCGCTGCACATGGGCGAGTCTCGCTAGCTTGGAGTTCGGGCCCCAGCCCGCGCTGGAGCGCCTGCTCGGGTGCGTCTTGCAGCGGCCAAATGGCGGGCTGCCCGACGAGGTGCTTCGCAGCGTATGTGACGGAAACGCGCCGCTTTGGGCCGGACGCATACTCGCAGCCGCCGTGGCTACGAGCCCGCGCCTCGTAGTGATGTGGATCCTGGAGGGCGCCAGCGGTCGCCATCCGAACACCGCGCGGCTGGAGAGCGCCGCGGCGTGGGCGCGCGACGCGGGCTACCTCGACGCAATGGAAGACGGAGACCGCGCCCTGCTTGCGCTGCGACTCGGCGCGCGGTGCGACGCCGAAGGGTGTCGTGTGCTCGCATCCTTGATGCACTCGCCGGTTGAGGCGGCCGCAGGGTGGATCCTGGGTCGGCCCGAGGTGGCCGCCAGACTGCGTCCCGACGAACTCGCATCATTGCTCTTCGAGGCTTCCGAGTCGGCCGCAATGCGGGTCGCGTGCCATCCCGCTGCGCGCGACACCTTTGTTGCTGCGCTTGGTCCCTTGTGTGTGCGGCTGCTCTCTGACTCGGAGCGATCTGAGCGGCACACGCGGTGGGCTTCGTTCCTTTTGCGCAGTTGGGCCCCTCAGCTGCGCTCACTGGTCGCGGGCGTCAAGATCCGAGACAACAGGCTTACCGCCAAGATGAGCCACGGCGCGGAGCTCTTGCTCGCATCGTCTGGCTGGAGGCAGCCTGTAGACGCCGGCGGTGACCCAGCCATCGAAGACCTGCTCTTGGCCATGATGCGCACGCGGCAGGGCTGGGTGCGGGAGTGGGTTTGGACGGCGCTGTTCGCCCGTCCAATAGACGCCAGCGGTCGGCGCATCCAGTCGCGGCGGCAGTCGCGGCGGGACATCGCCGACGGCGCTACGCCTAAGTGCCTCGCCGAAGCTCCGCCGGCGTGGGTTGCGCCTGCGCTCGCGCGCGCGATCGACGCTGAGCCGGTGCCGCTGGCCGGCAGCCTCGCGCGCTGGCTCGAGCGCCACCCGTCCAAAGTTGCACGCTTCGAGGCGCTCCCCTACGAGGCCCTCGCCACGCTGGGCCGTAGCGCTGCACCCGAAATCCGTCTGGCGCTCGCGCGACGATTGCTTACCGCCGCCAATGTCCCCGCGCGACTACGGGCGCTCGCCTGGGAGATGTGTGGCTCGCTGTCGGTGCAGCCGGCCGCCGCAGACCAGCTTCTCGACGCGGTGCTCATGCGTTCGGCTGCCGAGTTCTTGGAATTGTTGCGCGCGGGTGTCGAGGATGACGCAGGTCCCGAACAGGCTCAGGCCCGCGTGGCCTGGCTGCTGGACATGGGTCTCGCAGCGCGGCTTGGATCACTGGGGCAGGGCGCCGCCGACGCGCCGTCTGCGCGTCGGGACGCGATCTCCGTCGACGAACTTTGCGAGCAGGGTTTCGAGCCTGACGGCGTGGTCGCCTTGGCGGATGTGGCGCGCCTGTTGCCCCGCATTTCCGAGGGGGCGTGGCCCGACTTCGAGGCCAGGCTCATCGCGCGCCTGGAGTCTGCGCCGGATGCGGGCCGACTCTTCTGGGAGGCGTTGCTCGACGGGATCCGCGACGAGACGCTGCCAGCTGGCCTCGTGACAGACGAGGCGCGCGCGCAGCTGCGAGCCTCGTTCGCTCGGTGCGCCGCACCTGAGACGTTTGGCGCGGTCCCGCCTGCGGCTGAGGTGTTGGCCACCGAGTGGCTCGCGGCGCGCGGCGCGGCGATCACCGAACAGGCTGACCTGTTGGTCCTCGTCGCGGGCCACGCGCTCGCGAGCGTCCGCGCGCACGCGCTAGCGGCGCTGGCAGCAGTCCCGCTCACCACGTCCCAGCTGCTGCGCGCCGCGGAGAGCGGCCACGCAGACGTCGGCGCGGCGGTCGCCGCGCGCCTCGACGCGCTCCGCGGCGACGAACTGAACGAGTCATTGGCCGCGATGCTGGATAGTCCGGTCGAGCCAGTCCGCGCGCTGGCGATCGCGCGGCTGCGCAAGGCCCCGTCCTTGTCCGCGACTGCTGCCGTCGCTCCGGCGCTGCTGTCGTCGCCGCACCGCGACGTCGAGGCGTGGGCTCTGGCGCAGCTGGAAGCCGGCGTGCTCGGCGCCGACCTGGACCAGGCTCGCCTGCAGGAGCTGGTCATGACGCGGCTTCGGGGCGGCGCGGGCCTGCGCGCTGCGGTGCGCGCCCAGGTAGCGCGTGGCGCCGAGATCTCGACGTCGCTGCTGCTGCGCATCGCGCGCGGGCCGCACCGCGTCGACGCCGAGTGGGCCGCTGCGCTGCTCGTAGAGCGCGCGCTCGCGGGGCAGTCCGTGCCCGCGATCCAGCTCTTGGACTCCGAGGTCGGAGAGGACCCATGCAACTGACGCGACGATATCTGGCGGCGAGCGCCGCCTCATGGGGCGGCGGCGGCGTCGCAATGTCGATGTCGACCGACGTCGACCGCGACCCGGCCTGCTTCGACGGGGTCATCGGCGACGGGGAGTCGTTTGCACGCGCGATGCTCGCCCTGCATGAGGTCGTGCGGTCTGACCTGCGCAGGCGTCCGCGTGATCACAGCAGCTACCAGGCCTGGGTACACCAGCAGTATCTCGATGAGATCGGGGCGGCCCGCGCGACGAGGCTCGCGTCTGTGCAGCGAGAGATCGAGCGGCTCAACGCCGAGCGGAGCGCGCTCGCAGGGCCCGACATGGACATCGTTGGTGAGTTCTTGCAGGCACGGAACAAGTTCTGGCAATGGCTCGCCAAGCATGACTTTAGTCGGTGGATCGTGCTCGACCCCGTAGTGAGCGTGCACGACGACGCGATCTTGTTCGAGGCATTCTCGCTCGACGAGTCCAGCTACGCGCGGGTCTCGGTGCCGACCGGACGCTGTCAGCAGGACCGACCGCTGCAGCGGGGAACCACCAACATCGACTTTGGGCCGGCCCTCGCGCGCGAACTCGAGCGCGTGCGTCGCCACCGGCCCGTGCACCTGCGGATCGGCGGGGCCGGCGGAAATGTCGCGGTCTCGACGGACGCGGGCAGCGCGGTCGAGTCCAAGATCGATCTCCCCGACAGCTGGCCGCGCGGCTTCGTGGAGGTGCAGGCGGCGATGGCGATGCCGGGGGTGACGCTGCGCCTCGACGTCGGCGTGCTGTCACGGATCCTCGCCTACCTGCGGATGCGCAACGACGGTGACGGCCCGCGCGCGCTGCGGTTCTGCCTGCAGCCGGGCGAGCGGCCGCGGATCGTGCTCGAGCCCTGGGGGGTCGAGGTCCGTGAGCCTGAGCACGTCTACGAGGGGAGCGCCGCGCAGGAACTCCGCATCTGGGGGCGCCGTCGGCTGTTGGTCCTCGAGCGCCTACTGCCTGACGCGACCTCGCTGCGCGTGCGCCTGCTCGGGACGGGGATGCCGTCGTTCTGGAGCGTCGACGTCGGCGCGCACCGCTTCGACCTGGGTCTCTCCGGCTGGACCCGCAACGACTGGACGCGCGGCGCGAGCTTCGCCGCGATGTCAGCGAGCGCCGACGTGGATCCCAAGCTCTTGAAGCGCCTGCGCCGCCTGCTCGAGTCCGAGGGCACGCTGGTCGTCGCCGACGCGGCACGACGCCTGCGCGTTCGCCGTGAGCAGGCGGGCGCTGCGCTGCATCGGCTTTGCTGCGACGGCTACGCGATGGCGGACGAGCAGTTGGGTGGCTTCCGCTGGCGCGACCTCTTCACCCCCGAGGAGCGCGAGCAGTTGCGCAATCGCGCCGCATTGGACCCGCAGGGGGATCTCGGCGAGGTCGACTTGCACGAGCCCGTTGAGGTCGTCTCCGAGGAGCAGGGCACGTCCGGTGTCGGGCTTGAGCTGAAGGTCCGGGACGTCGGCGAGTACCGAGTGAGGTTCGTCGTGGACCCGGACGGGCGCGTCGTCGAGGCCGTCTGCGACTGCCCCGATTATGCCGCGCACGGGCTGCAACACGGCCCGTGTCGCCACCTGCGGCAGGGCATCATGGCGCTGCGACGGCGGGAGATCGCGCGATGAGCAGCATCTCGAAGCGCGACCTCGATCAGGTCGACGAGATGATCGCACGCGGGTTCTACACGCCGTCAGGAGACGTCCGTCGAGCCCTCGACGCGCTGCGCGAGAACCAGGGCCAGATCGATCGGATTGAACAAGAGCTAGCCCGGCTGCGAGCGGAGCTGGCCGACGGTCCATCGCTCGCGGAGCTGATCAAGCAAGCCCGGGCGAGGCGCATCGAGCGCGTGCGCGAAGAGCGAGCGCGACGGCGGGCCCTCCGCGAAGCCGAGCAGTCGGAGCGTCGCGCGGCGTTCGCCGCGCGCAAGCGGCGCGCGCCGTTGTTCCTCGGCGAGGGCGTATCGGCCGGGCTGCGGTTCGACGGCGGCGACGCCGCGCGCCTCGCCGAGCGCGGCCTGCCCGCGCTGACTGACGCGGCGGCGTTGGCGACGGCGATAGGGCTTCCCGTCAAGCCTGCTCGCGGGATGCCGACGTTCACGGAGGGCGCCGACCAACTCGCGTGGCTCTGCTACCACCGCCGCGTCGTCGACCACGACCACTACAGCCGATTCCGGATCCCCAAGCGCAGCGGCGGCTACCGCCAGCTCGCGTCGCCCAAGCCGCTGCTGCGCAAAGCGCAGCAGTGGGTCCTCGACCACCTGACTTCGCGGCTCGAGCCGCATGCGCGCATCGCGACGGCGTGGCGCAAAGGGCGTTCGGTGGTCGACAATGCCCGGCCCCACGTTGGCAAGGCGGTCGTGATCCGCGTCGACATCCAAGACTTCTTCCCTTCGATATCCTGGCGCCGCGTACGACGCGTGTTCATGGACCTCGGCTACAGCGAGGGCGTCGGGACGATGCTCGCGCTGCTCACGACGGACACCGATCGTGTGGCGGTGCGGCTGGACGGAGAGCTCCGCTTCGTCGCCCGCGGCAAGCGCGGCCTGCCGCAGGGCGCGTGCACCTCGCCGTCGCTGGCAAACTTCGTTGCGCTCCGGCTCGACAAGCGAGTCGATGGGCTGTGCCGCTCGCTCGGCTTCGACTATACGCGCTACGCCGACGACCTGACGTTCTCTCACGCGCAGCCGCGAGCCAACGTCGCCGTGCTGTTGCAGCAGGTCTACGCGATCCTGCGCGACGAGGGCTTCGAGCCCAACGAGCGCAAGACCGCGGTCATGCGCGCCGGCGGACGGCAGATGGTGACCGGATTGATGGTGCAGGACGCGATCCGGGTCTCACGCCGCGACGTGCGGCGGTTCCGCGCGATCGCGCACCAGTGCAAGCTGCATGGGTTCGAGACGATCAGCCAGAGACTGGAGAAGGACGCGCGGTCGTACCTTGACGGCTTCCTGGCGTGGGTCCGCATGGCAAACGAGGAGCAGGCTCAGAAGCTGGAGATGTGGCTCGAATCGCTGGGGCTGCCGCGTCGCGACATGTAGCTGCAGGAGCTGACCGCAACGGCGAACCGCGCAGGAGATCAGGAGGAACCCGAGACGCTCAGCGTCGAAGCCGCTTTCAAAGTCGATCAGCTGACGCTCCCCGAGGCCGCGGGGTTGCCCTGGTACCCTCGCAGGGTGCTGCGGTTCGACCGGTTGTAGTCGCTCGACGAGGAGGTCGCAGCCGTCCTCGTGCGCCACCGCGGGAGGCTCGGCTTGGACGGGCTCGATGCGATCAGCCCCGAGGTTGCGCATCCGGGAACATGGGGGACACGTATGCCGTGGCCGGCCTGGTCCGGCTCGTCTTCATCCGGATCGTCAAGTGATCAGAGTCGTCGAAGCCCGCGCCCGCCATGCCCCACTCCAGCACAGCGCCCATCACCAAGTCGCAGTTCAAACTCGGCCTGGACTGCATCCACAAGCTCCAGCACGCGCGCAATGGGCTGCCGCAACGATCGCGTGACGACGAGATGCTGCGCTTACTGGCCGAAGGCGGCGCGGCAGTCGAAGCGCTCGTGCGCGCCACAGAACCCGGGCAATTGATCGGCGGCTTCGGCGACGACGCTGTCGCACGGTCACGCGATGCGGTGCTCCGCGGGTGCCACGAAGCTTCAGCTGGACGGGTGACCACGCTCTACGAGGTGACCATCTGCGACGATGGGTTCTTGGCACGGCTGGATCTCGTTCGCATACGTCCGGATGGCATCGATCTGGTCGAGATCAAGTCGAAGAGCGTCGATGCGCCGGAAGGAAGCGTCGACGCTAGCGACTTCTTCAAGGCGACCGGAGAGGTCCACGGCAAGTGGGCTCCCTACGTCCGCGATGTGGCGTTCCAGCAGGAACTGCTACGGAACTGGCTGGCAAAGCACCTCGGCCAGCTGGCCACGAAATCCCAGAGCCACATCAGGCCGAAGTTACTGCTCATCAACCAGTCCGGCGCCGCGACGAGCTCAGCCATCCTGGACCGTCGCAACTACCGAGCGAACTACAATCTCACATCCAAGGGCGTACGTGCAGAGGTCGAGCATGTCGGGCAAGGTGCCGACCGCGGCCTGCTGGTCGAAGTCGACATGTCCGTGGCCGTGCTAGCGATGGAGGCAGACGCGCAATCCACGGTCGGCTGCTTCCAAGGCAGAGGGATCCAATCCTGCATGGCCGAGATGCGTCGCATCGTCGACTCGGACGCGTGGCCTGTGGTGACCGAGTCCCTCACGCCCGCGTGCAAGCGCTGCGAGTTTCGCGTCAAGGACGACGTGGAGTCCGGGTTCCTGCGCTGCTGGGGTGTCGAGGTCGGCTCCATGCCCAACCACGTCCTGACGTTGAGCCACATCAAGTCGCTGCAGCTCCAGCAAGCGCTCCGCAAGCGCCAACGGCAAGCGAACGTGACCGACGTCGATCCCGCGAGCATCAGCGACCGCCAGCGGTTGCAGCACGAGGCCTTGCGACGCAACCGCCCGATCGTCACGGCGGGATTCGCCTCGTCGCCACGCGCAGCACTGCAAGTCGCAGACGTCGCCGGCCCGGTCTACTTCCTGGACTTCGAGACCTTCGCGCATCCGATCCCATCTCGCGTAGGTGGTCACCCCTTCGAGGTCGTGCCCTTCCAGTTCGAGGGCCATCGCCTGCCCTCGCCGAGCGCGGCGCTCGCCGACCGCGTGCGACTCGATGGATTCCTCGAGATCGCCGACCCCGACCCGCGGCGCGCCTTCGTCGATGCGCTGCGGCAGCAGCTCGGGTCCGAGGGGCTGATCTTCCACTGGCACAGCTACGAGCGAACGGTCCTGAATGCGATCGTCACAAGCCTCGGGCAAGACCGCCTACCTGGCGACGACGAGCGCCGCGCCTTCCTTGCCACCCTCGTCGGCCCCGACGGCAAGGGCGGCGGCCGCCTCGTCGACCTGCTCGCGATCGCCCAGTCCGCCTTCTACCACCCCGACATGCAGGGCAGCTACTCGATCAAGCGCGTGCTACCGATCGCGTGGGCCGAGCCGTCCATTCGGCGACACTTTGCCCCCGGTCACGGCACCGTTGGCGACCCAACTGCGTACCCCGGCGCGACCGACCCCTACGCGGAACTGCCACCACCACCCGTGGACCTGCTGCAGGCGCTCGGGGGCGTCGATGCGCTGCACGCTCTGGCCACCGAGGACGACGAAGCGTCGCACGGG
>Ga0194121_10011704_pt1 | contig 10378 bp, 9 predicted proteins | sample TA2MahCa50mmetaG_FD_148609 | JGI IMG/M metagenome (GOLD analysis project Ga0194121, IMG submission 148609) | Freshwater microbial communities from Lake Tanganyika, Tanzania - TA2015020 Mahale Deep Cast 50m | ecosystem: Environmental > Aquatic > Freshwater > Lake | place: Tanzania: Lake...
CGGCCCAGTCCCGCGCCACCGCCCGTCCGATGCCCCGCCCGGCCCCGGTCACCAGGGCCACGCGGCCGGCCAGCGGTCGTGCGGAGTCGGTCACGGGCCCAACCGTAACGGCGGATCGCACTCGCCGCGTCGGTCCGGCGGCGCCGTCAGCCGGTGAGGGCCGGCGGGTGGCGCCCGGCCCAGGGCATCGCCTGCTCCAGCTGCGCGGCCACGCGCAGCAGGAGGTCGTCGCGCCCGTACGCGGCCACGAGCTGCACCCCGATCGGCAACCCGTCTTCGTTCCAGTGCAATGGCAGCGAGATCGCGGGCTGCCCGGTGAGGTTGAACGGCGTGGTGAACGGGGTGAAGGTGCCCATCGCCGCGCCGAGGTCGGCGAGGTCGCAGGTGGGGGCCAGCTCCCCGAGGCGGGGCGGCGGCGTCCCGAGCTGCGGCGTGACCAGCAGGTCGTAGCCGGGCGAGTCGGCGTCCCCCGTCCAGAAGCGGGCGAGCCCGCGGGAGTAGTCGTTGGCCCGTTCGAGGGCCTCCACGTACTGCGGCGCGGTGACCGAGCGGCCGAACTCGACCATCTGCGCGTTCCAGGGCTCGAGCTCCGACGGGCTGATCGTGCGTCCGAGCGCGGCGCTCCACCGGTCGAGGTCGCGGGCCATGAACGGGCCGAACATCCCGCCGAGGGCCGCGCCGAAGGCCGGGTCGTCGAGGGCCGGGAGGTCGACGGGCTCGACGACGTGACCCAGCGACTCGAGCACCGGGAGCGCGGCGAGCACTGCGGCGACGCAGTCGGGGTGCACGTCGTCGGCGGCGCCGGTGCGCCGGACGCGGAACCCGATGCGCAGGCGGCCGGGGTCGGCCCCCACCTCTTCGAGGAAGGGCCGGGCGGGTGCCGGCGCGGAGTACGGGTCGCCGGGCGCCGGCCCGGCGGTCGCGTCGAGCACCGCGGCGGTGTCGCGCACGCTGCGGGTGAGGACGTGCTCGTGGGTGGTCGGACCCCAGTACTCGCCGAAGTGGGGCCCGAGGCTGTTGCGGGCCCGGGTGGGCTTGAGCCCGACCAGGCCACAGGCGCTCGCCGGGATGCGGATCGATCCGCCCATGTCGTTGCCGTGGGCGACGGCGACCATGCCCGCCGCGACGGCCGCCCCCGCGCCGCCGCTCGATCCACCGGGTGAGCGGTCGGGGTCCCAGGGGTTGTGGGTCGCGCCGTAGGCGAGCGGCTCCGTGGTGGGCGACGACGCCAGCTCGGGCAGGTTGGTCTTCCCCACGATCACGAAGCCGGCGGCGCGGTACCGCCGCACGAGCTCGGTGTCGGTGGGCGCGACGTAGCCGGCGTCCTTCAGGACCTGCATGCCGCAGTGGTACGGGTCGCCGGCGGAGTGGGCGACGCAGTCCTTCAGGAGGAACGGCACCCCGCGGAACGGGCCGTCGGGCAGCGTTCCCGCGGCTGCGGCGCGGGCCTTCTCGAAGAGCGGGATGATCACCGCGTTGAGCGAGGGGTTGCGGGCCTCGATCCTGGCGATCGCGTCCTCGACCAGCTCGCTCGGGGTCACCTCGCCCCGACGCACCAGGTCGGCCAGCGCCGTCGCGTCGAGCCATTCCAGTTCTGACATCCCCCGATGCTCGCGCGGTCGTGGGGCGGCGCGCCTGGGCGGCCGGTCAGCCGGCGTTGCGGAAGGCGCGGGAGAGCAGTGGGCTGGTCGCCGTGGGCAGCGGTACCCGCTCGGTGCCGGGGGACAGGAGGCTGCGCCCACCGGCCGCCGCGGCCGCCGGACGCGCGGCCGTGTGACTCGGGGTGCGGTCGAAGGGGAGGGTGGGCGCCGGTGCCGAGGGTGGCGGCGGAGGCGGCGCGTAGCGGCTCGGGGCGGGCGAGCCCGCGGGCTCCACGTGCCCGAGTCCGGGCCGGATGTCGCGCAGCTCCCAGTGGCGGGGGGGCTTGAGCAGCTCGCCGTGGCGGCGGCAGAGGTCGCCGGCCGAGTACGCGGCGGCCTCGGCGAGCGGTGCGAGCCACACGATGCGGCGCAGCCCGTCGAAGGTGAAGGTCGCCGTCGCCGGTGCACAGCATCCAGGGCGGGCACACAAGCGAGGCATGGCCCTGAAGGTACCGCACCGACGGTGGCACCGGGTGACACTCCACGGCATCGAGCCGCGACTGCCTCCCGGTGCCAACCGGTATACGGTGTCCGGCTACTCACCGGTATCCGGAGGCCGGATCCGGACGGGATGGGAGGCGAACGTGCGAAAGCTCCTCGGGATGGCGGCCGTGATCGTGGTGGCGCTCGGCCTGGCGGTCCCCTCGGGCGCGTCGGTGCGCCAGCAGTCGAAGGGCCCGCTGAAGGTCGGCACCAACCTGCCGGCGCCCGGCTTCTGGACGGGCAACACCCCGTCCGACATCAGCGGCGGCTTCGAGTACGACCTCGCCGAGGCGATCGCGAAGAAGCTCGGCTACGACGGCGTCGAAGTCGTCAACGTGTCGTTCGACGCCCTGGTCGCCGGCAAGGCCAAGGGCTTCGACCTCGCGTTCTCGCAGGTCACCATCACCGACGACCGGGCGAAGGTCGTCGCCTTCTCCACCCCGTACTTCGACTCCGACCAGGGCGTGATGGTCCGGGCCGGCACCACGGTCAACGACGCCAACGCCAAGAAGACCCAGTGGGGCGTGCAGTCGGCCACGACGGCGCAGAGCTTCCTCAAGGACGAGATCAAGCCGAAGAAGAAGCCGCGCGTGTACCAGGAGACCTCGCAGGCGTTCGCCGGTCTCCAGGCCAAGCAGTCCGACGCCGTGATGCTCGACACCGCCATCGTGCTCCAGCAGGCCGCGGCCTCGAAGGGCAAGTTCCAGGTGGTGGGCCAGTACCTCACCGGTGAGAAGTACGGAGCGGTCCTGCCCAAGGGCTCGCCGATCCTCGCCGACGTCGACAAGGCGATCACCGAGCTGAAGGCCGACGGCACCATCGGCCGCCTCGCCGAGCAGAACCTCGGGGGCGACCCGGCGAAGATCCCGGTCCTCGGCGGCTGATCCGGCCGCAGGGGGCGGGGGCTGTCGAGGTCCGGTCGGACGACCGTGACCGGTGCGCAGGGAGCCACCCGGCCACCCTACGGACGCGCGCCCGCCCGGGCCCGGGCGTTCGCGGTCGCGTCGCTCGGGTTCGCGGTCGTGGGTGGGATCGCGGCCGCGATCCGGTCGCAGTCCACCGACAACGACTGGCTCGCCGTCTTCCTGCTCGCCCTGCCGCTGTCGATCGCGGCCCTGTACTACGGCCGCCACGTCGAGACCCAGGTGGTCGACGTCGACGGCGACGAGGCCGACGAGGCGGTCGCGCGGACGTCGCGTCGGATCGCGGTCGCGGCGATCGCCACCAGCGCGGCCCTGTGCCTCGGTCTGGCGATCTGGTCGGCGTGGGACGGCCTCCAGGACGTCGGCGACACCTTCTTCTCCTGGGAGAACATCAAGTCCAGCTTCCCCGACGTGGTCGAAGGGTTCTGGCTCAACATCCAGATCTTCATCATCGCCGAGATCCTCGTGCTCGGCTGGGGGCTCGTGGTCGCGACGATGCGGCGGGCGCCGGGTCGGGCGGCGATGCCGCTGCGGTGGTTCGCGGTGGTCTATGTCGACGTGTTCCGGGGCCTGCCCGCGATCGTCACCATCTACCTCGTGGGCTTCGGCCTTCCGCTCACCTCGCTGCCCGTGGTGTCGAACCCCGACCTCTCGATCGACATCGGCCCGTTCCATCTCGACCAGCTGGCCTGCCTCGGCATCCTGGCACTGACCCTCGTCTACGGGGCCTACGTGGCCGAGGTCTACCGGTCGGGGATCGAGAGCGTGCACTGGAGCCAGGACGCCGCGGCCCGGGGCCTGGGTCTCTCGCGGGGCCAGTCGCTGCGGTTCGTGGTCGTGCCCCAGGCGATCCGACGGGTGGTGCCACCGCTCATGAACGACTTCATCGGGCTGCAGAAGGACACCGCGCTGCTCAACGTGCTCGGCGTGCTCGAGGGCTTCAACATCGCCCGCATCTACGCCGGCAACGAGTTCAACCTGTCGGCGGTCACCGGCCTCGGCATCTGCTTCCTCGTGATCACCATCCCGATGACCCGCTTCGCCGACTACCTCGTGAAGCGTGACCAGAAGCGACTCCAGGCGGCGGGCGGCTGATGGCGCTGGTGGAGGCCCGCGGGGTCGTCAAGCGCTTCGGGGAGCAGACCGTCCTCGACGGGGTCGACCTCGAGGTCGAACCCCACAAGGTCGTCGCGCTCATCGGCGCGTCGGGGTCGGGCAAGTCGACCCTGCTGCGGTGCATCAACGGTCTCGAGGCCCTCGACGGCGGCACCATCCGGGTCGACGGCCGGTCGGTGCTCCAGGACGACATCAAGCTCAACCGGCTGCGCCGCGACGTGGGGATCGTGTTCCAGAGCTTCAACCTGTTCCCCCACATGTCGGTGATCGACAACGTGATGCTCGCCCCCCGCAAGGTGCTCGGGGTGTCGAAGGCCGACGCCGCCGACCGGGCCCGGTGGCTGCTCGACCGGATCGGCCTCGCCGACAAGGCCGACGCCTTCCCCGATCGCCTCTCCGGTGGCCAGCAGCAGCGGGTGGCCATCGTGCGGGCGATGGCGATGCGGCCCAAGGTGCTGCTGCTCGACGAGATCACCAGCGCCCTCGACCCCGAGCTGGTCGACGAGGTGCTCGAGATGGTCACCGACCTCGCGCACGAGGGAATGACGATGATCCTCGCGACCCACGAGATGGACTTCGCCCGCGACGTTGCCGACAAGGTGTGCTTCCTGCACAAGGGCTCGATCCTGGAGGAGGGGCCGCCCGCCGAGATCTTCGGCTCGCCCCGCCACGAGCGCACGGCCGAGTTCCTCCGCCGGAGCCTCGAGGGCCGGTCCCGCTGACCGCCGGGCCCCGGTCGGACGGGCCCGACGGGTTCGAGCGCCGCGGCATTTGTCAGGTCATAGGGCTTTTGCCAGCGTGACTTGGGCCACACGGGCCGCGGGCGGGGCGGTGTGACCGAGCCCCGGGGGGCCCGCACCGGTACCGTCTCCGGCGGAGTTGCACCGGTGTGGTTTCCCCGGGGGCGACTCCGTTTCCGTGATCCGTTGCGGTCTCGCCGCGCGCCCGATCGGTCGCGCGTCGCAGACCCGAAGAAGGAGGCAACACATGCGAGGGATGCTCGAACGCATCTCCCCGGTGCTGGTGGCCGCCGTCCTGGCCGGAGGGTTCGTCGTCTCGTCGGCGCTCCCGGCGGGCGGGGCCACCGATGAACGTCGGGATCGGCTCCATGCGGTGCGGCCGGTCGCCGCCACCACCCAGACCCCAATGTCCGTCCACCCCGACCTCGCCGTGCAGATCGCCGAGGCCGAGTGGTTCGATCGGGCCGCCGAGGCCGAGTTCATCGCCGGCGTCGCCCGGGCCGAGGCCGCCGCCGCGGCCGCCAGCCGTGGTGGGAGCAGCGCGACGATCAGCCGCGCCCACGGACGCTGCGACGGCGACGTGCAGTGCTTTCTCGAGTGCACCCGGGCCCACGAGTCCGACACCTCCGGCGGCTACGGCGCCGTGAGCAGCAGTGGGACCTACCGCGGCGCCTACCAGTTCCAGCAGTCCACGTGGGACGCCGCGGTTGCCGGCGCGGGCCACGGTGAGTTCGCCGGGTTGCCGGCCGACCAGGTGCCCTCCGAGATCCAGGACGCCGCCGCGGCGCACCTGTACTCGGTGTCGGGCACCCGCCCCTGGGGCGGTCGCTGCTGAGGACCCTGCCGCCGGCGGCCACCCCCGGCCGCCGGACCGCGCACGTGACCGGGCCCCGCACACGCGGGGCCCGGTCCGCGTCCGCCCGCCGGCCCCCGGACCCGAGCGGCCCCCCGTCTACCCTCGACGCGTGACCGAGCCCGCCCCGGCCCCCGGCGTCGCGCCGTCGCCCGACCTCGAGCTCGGCGCGTTCACCGAGGTCGGTCCGTGGGGCGTCGACCCGGAGCATCTCGTCTGGAAGCGGGGTCTCGACCGCGTCCGCGCCCGTACCCGCGCCGAGGTCCCCCGCCTGCTCGCCCACCGCCGGATCCCGCCGATCGGGCGCTTCGGCCGCGTGCTCGTGGCCATCGGCGCGGCCGTCGGTCCCTGGTACGTCAAGGAGCGCGGCACCCCGGCGTCGCGTGCGGGCATCTCCCGCCGGCTCCGGCGCGAGTTCGAAGGGCTCGGCTCCACCTACGTGAAGCTCGGTCAGATCATCTCGGCCTTCGAAGGGCTCTTCCCCGACGAGCTCGTCGCCGAGTTCAAGAAGCTGCGCGACCAGGTGCCGCCCGAGCCGTTCTCCGCGGTCCGGGCCGTGATCGAAGCCGAGTTCGGCCGGCCCCTCGAGACCATCTTCTCCGCGATCGACGAGGAGCCCGTCGCCGCCGCCTCCATCGCGCAGGTGCACGCCGCTCGACTGCTCACCGGCGAGGAGGTCGTCGTCAAGGTGCAGCGGCCGCGGGTCGCGCACCTGGTGCGGGCCGACCTCCGGGCCCTGTCCTGGCTCGGTCCGCTCCTCGTCGGCCGCATCCCCATCGCCGCTCTGGCCAACCCGCCGGCCCTCGTCGAGCTGTTCGCCGAGCAGATCGTGGAAGAGCTCGACTTCCGGCTCGAGGCCGAGAACATGCTCGACATCGCCCGCGTCTTTGCGGTCACCGAGCAGCGCACCATGGTCGTCCCCCGCCCTCACCCGTTCTGGGTCAGCCGTCGGGTCCTCGTCATGGAGCGCATGCGCGGCTTCGCGTTCGACGACGTCGAGTCGATGCACGACGCCGGCCTCGACACCAACGTCATCCTCCGGGCGGGCCTCATCGCCTGCCTCGAGGGCGCGCTCATCCACGGCGTCTTCCACGGTGACCTCCACGGCGGCAACCTCCTCGTCCAGCCCAGCGGCCGCACCGTCCTCTTCGACTTCGGGATCACCGGCCGCCTCGGCGACACCCAGCGCCTCGCCTTCTTGCGCCTCCTCCTCACGGGGACCGCCGGTGACGTGAAAGGCCAGCTCACCGCGCTGCGCGACCTCGGCGCCTTCCCGGCCGACACCGACATCGACGCCGTCTACGTCGACCTCGAGCTCGACCAGCCGGTCAAGGACCCCACCCAGATGTCGGCGGAGGAGCTCGTCCTCGAGATGCAGGAGCTGGTCAAGAAGCTCCTCGCCTACGGAGCCCGCGCGCCGAAGGACCTCATGCTGTTCGTGAAGAACCTGATGTTCCTCAACGCCGCGACCGCCACCCTCGCCCCCGACCTCGACCTCCTCGGGGAGATCGCCCACATCCACGGGTACTTCCTCTCCCAGCACGGCGAGCAGATCGTGCGCGACCTCGGTCTCGACCCCCGGGCCGAAGCGGTCGACGTCGACGCGGTCAAGGCGTCGCTGCTCGTGCCGCCCGAGGTGGAGCGGCTCACGTTCAACGAGCTCCAGGAGCGCCGGCGCCTCATCCTCGACCGCATGAGCCGCGCGCAGCGGCCGGCGAAGCGCCGCTTCGGCCGGCGGTAGCGCTGACCCGGTCGGAGCACCGGCAGCCGTCCTTCTCCACTCCACGCTCCGGCGGCCGGCCACCGGCGCTCCTGCCTGACTGTGGATCGGTCGGAGCGGTCGGAGCACCGGCAGCCGCCCTTCTCCGCTCCACGCTCGCCGCACGTCGGCGTACCGGATGCGTCGGTGCCAGGGCGGCTCGCTCCACGCTCCGGCGGACGGCCACCGGCGCTCCTCCCTGGGCTGGGGAGTGCGGAGCGGCCGCGGTGGTGGGATTGGAACTTGAGCGAGCGTTAAAGTAAGTTGCGGGGGTGAGCGCGAGGGGAGCGTCGACGGCGACGCCGGTGGGGACGCGGGAGCGGATCGTGGAGGCGGCGCTGCGGCGGTTCTCCGAGCGCGGGACCGCCGCGGTCAGCGTGCGGGAGGTCGCCGACGCGGCCGGGGTCACCGTGCCCGGCCTCTACTACCACTTCGCCTCGAAGGCCGATCTGATCCGCGAGGTCTACCTCGCCCACGGGATGACCGAGGGCTGGGACCCCGACGCCGACTTCGTCGCCCCCACCGCGCGGGGCGTGGTCGACCGCATCGTCGCCCAGGCCCGCGCCGAGTTCGCTCGCATGCAGGCCAACGAGGACTTCCTCCGGCACATGCAACGTGAAGACACCCTGGGCGACGACGACGCGCGCTCCGCCGGTCAGCAGATGGCCGATGCGTGGCGGGCGCGCTGGTCGGAGGTGCTGCGCGGGGCCGACGACCTCGCGCCCGAAGCCGATGTCGACGTCGCCGCCGACGTCATCGCCACGTTCCTGTGGGGCCTGTTCGTGCAGTACCTGAGCCGGCGCGACCCCACCAGGGCCGACCGCATCGAGCCGTTCGCCCGGCTCCTCGGCGCGGCGCTCACGAGGACGGACTGATGGAGGGCGGCTCCGCGTTCGAGGCGCCGGTGCGCACGGCCTACGCCGCTCGGCTCACCCGCAAGCGGGTCGTGCTCACGATGATCGCCGCGATGTCGGGCATGTTCCTCGCCAGCCTCGACGCCACCATCGTGTCCACCGCGATGCCCACGATCGTCGTCGACCTCCGCGGCATCGACCACTACGCGTGGGTGTTCTCCGCGTACCTGCTTGCCGAGATCGCCACGATCCCGCTGTGGGGTCGGCTCGCCGACATGTACGGCCGCAAGCGGGTCTTCCTCGTGGGCATGGTGATCTTCCTGCTCGGGTCGGCCTTCTCCGGCATGGCCGGGTCGATGACGATGCTCGTCCTCTTCCGGGGCATCCAGGGCATCGGCGCCGGCTGCCTCCTCCCCGTCGCGCAGACGATCACCGCCGACCTGTTCACGCTCGAGCAGCGGGCCAAGGTGTCGGCCTTCTACTCGGCGCTGTTCGGCTTCTCCGCCATCGTCGGCCCGCTGATCGGCGGCTTCATCACCGACCACTGGTCGTGGCGCTGGGTCTTCTACGTCAACATCCCCATCGGCATCGCGTCGATCGTCCTGGTGGCCACGGTGATGGTCGAGCCACTCGAGCACCGCACCCGCCACCGCCTCGACTGGCTGGGCGTGATCACGCTGCTCGGCTGGACGGGCCTCCTCGTGTTCGCCCTGGAGTCCGGCGGCCGCGACTGGGGTTGGGGCTCACCGGTGATCGTCGGCTGCTTCGCCGCCAGCGCGTTGCTGTTCGGCGCGTTCTGCCTCGCGGAGCTCAAGGCCGCGGAGCCGCTGATCCCGTTCGACGTGTTCACCATCCCCATGCTGCGCGCCGCGGCGGTCATCTCGATATCGATCGGCGTCGCGATGTTCGCGATGACGTCGTTCCTGCCGCTGTTCGTGCGTGTCGTCATCGGCGCGTCGGCGACGGGTGCGGGCCAGGTGCTCACCCCGATGATGCTGGCGATGATGGTCGGCTCCGCCGGCGGCGTGCGGCTCGTGCTTCGGCTCGGCTACCGGACCGTCTGCGCGTCGGGCTTCGCCGTGGCCGCGATCGGCGTCTTCCTCCTCACCCGGCTCACCGTCGACGCCACCCGGCTCGACGTGAGCTTCGCGATGGTCTTCATCGGGTTCGGCACCGGCTTCGTGTTCATGTCGACCGCCCTCGCCGCGCAGAGCTCCGTCGACCTGCCCCGCATGGGTGTGGCTACCGGCCTCGTCAACTTCACCCGTCAGCTCGGCGGTGCGGTCGGGGTCGCCGTCGCCTCCGCCGTCATGCTCACCGGCCTCACCAACCGGCTCACCGACGCGTTCCCCGGCGAGGAGATCGACACCTCCCGGTTGCTCGCGCCGAGCACCGGTGGTGCGGAGATCCCCGAGGCGGCCCAGGACCTCGTGCGCGGCGCGTTCGCCGGCGCGCTCCACAACGTGTTCGTCCTCACGTTCGTGGTCATCGTCGTCGGCGCCATCAGCGTCGTGCTCATGCCCCGCGGCAGCGCCACCGAGCTGCGCGACCGCGCCCTCGGCCAGTTCGTCGAGGAGGTCGAGGCCCATCCCGAGGAGATCGAGGAGTACGGCCTCGATGATGCGTCCCTCGGCGACGCTGGGCGTCGGTCAGCGGACGCATCGTCGGACCGAGCGTCCCTGAGCGACACCCAGGCCGCGGCTCCCGCTCCGTCGGACGCCTGACGCCGCCCCGGCGGCCCCGGCCGGGATCACCGGTGAAGGCCCTTCTCCGCTCCACGCTCGCCCACCCGGTGCCGTGCTCGTCGGTGCGGAGGGCTCGCTCCACGCTCCGGCGGGCCTCCACCGGCGCTCCCGACCGGTTCGGTCCGAGGTGCGGCCGGCGTCGTCGGCTCGGATGGCGGACCGACCTGGTGGACGTCGCTCAGGGACGCATGGTGGGTCCATGCGTCCCTGGACCGACGGGTGGCGTCGTCTGGGGACGCATCATCCCTTGGGGTGGGTGGGGGGT
>Ga0194121_10011705_pt1 | contig 10378 bp, 9 predicted proteins | sample TA2MahCa50mmetaG_FD_148609 | JGI IMG/M metagenome (GOLD analysis project Ga0194121, IMG submission 148609) | Freshwater microbial communities from Lake Tanganyika, Tanzania - TA2015020 Mahale Deep Cast 50m | ecosystem: Environmental > Aquatic > Freshwater > Lake | place: Tanzania: Lake...
CATCCGAGGACCAGCATCACGACGTTGATGATGAGCAGGATGACCAGCGGCTCGGTCGAGAATCCGAGGAAGGCCTCGGCAATGGCCTGGGGCACGCGTTCGCGTGCCAGCACCCAGCCGAACAGGCTGGCGCCGGCGACGATGAAGCCGACCACGGCCGAGGTGTGGACCGCGTCCTTGAAGATGCGCGGCAGATCCGAGAACTTCAGGTCGCCATAGACGAAGAGGCCGAGCGCCAGCGAATAGATCGCGGCGACGGCTGCCGCTTCGGTAGGCGTGAAGATTCCCCCGAAGATGCCGCCCATGATGATCACCGGGGTGACCAGCGCGAGGAAGGCGCGGCGGAAGGCGAGCCACAGCTCCTTCAGGCTGGCGCGCCGGTGCCTCGCCAGCTCGGGTCGCTTCCGGGCATAGAAATAGACATGGATCATCAGCATCAGCGCGGTCAGTAACCCCGGCACGACGCCGGCAAGGAACAGCGCGCCGACCGAGACATTGGCGATGACGCCGTAGAGCACCATCGGGATCGAGGGCGGGATCAGCGGTCCGATGATGCACGACGCGCAGGTTAGCGCGCCGGCGAAGGAGGCCTTGTAGCCATCCTCCTTCATCGCCTTGACTTCGAGGATGCCGAGCCCGCCGGCGTCCGCGATCGCCGAGCCCGACATGCCGGAGAAGATCACGCTGCCCATGACGTTGACGTGGCCGAGGCCGCCGGTCAGGTGCCCGACCAGCGCGCGGGCGAAGTCGTAGATGCGGACGCTGACGCCGCCCGAGTTCATCGCGATGCCGGCGAGCACGAAGCAGGGAACGGCGAGCAGCGGGAAGGAGTCGACGCCGCCGATCAGCCGCTGCGCGGCCTGAGTGATCGACTGGCCCTCGAAGAACAGCCAGGCGATGCCCATGAAGGCGAGCGAGAAGGCGACCGGCATCGCCAGCGCGATGAGGGCCAGCCAGACGCCGAAATAGCCCAGCATCAGATCGCCCCCGAGGTGTCGGTGCGGGCGGGCCGACCTCGGCGATAATCCTGCCAATCCTCATGCATGACGATCAGCGTGCGGATCGTCATCGCCGCCGCGGTCAGCGGCACGATGCCGTAGACCCAGGCATAGGGGATCTCCAGCACCATCAGCGGGATCGTCCAGTTCCGTACGGTCGCAACCCAGCCCCACCAGACGAGATTGCCCAGGAGGAACAGGATCAGGAGGTTGATGGCGAAGGAGACCGCCCATTGCATCGGGCGCGGCAGCGCGGCGACGAGGAAGCCGATGGCGACGTGGCTGCGATCGGAGACCGCGGCGCTGGCGCCGAGGAAGACGATGTAGACGTAGAGATAGCGCGAGGCCTCTTCGGTCCAGGCGAAGGGGTCGTTGAGCACGTAGCGGGTGAAAACCTGCAGGCCGAGTGTGATCAGGAGCGCGGCCATGCACAGGGCGGCGAGATTCTCCTCGCCGCGCCAGAGCCATCGTCTCATCGGCGTCCCCCCAACTTTCTTCTTGAGGGCGATCCTACCTGCGAAGCTGCGGGGCGCCCAGGGGCCGGGCCGAACCGAGGCTGCCATAGCCGGTGCCACCATGGCCTTTCGGGTCAGGACCGGCCCAGCGCTCGTCCATCGGCTCGGCCGCCGGCTGCCAGCGCGTGTCGACCGACAGGCGTACGCGGCCCGAGGGCGAGGCGTTGTCGACCGAGCCGTGCAGGGTGAACAGGCTGAACAGGCAGAGATCGCCGGCGCGAAAATCGGCGGTCAGGAGCCGTGCCTGCTTCTCTTCGAGGAAATCGCGCCCCGCCTCTGCGACATGACCCGGCCGCGACGGATCGCGGTCGACGTCGTGGCCGCGGTACCGGCCGATCAGCTCGTCGAACCGGTGCGAGCCTTCGACCACGGCGAGCGGCCCGTCGGCGACCGCGACATCGCCAAGCGGAATCCAGATCGATACCACCCTTTCGGTGCCGCGGTTCATGTAGACATGGTCGAAATGGAGCGGGCTCGCACGGCCGGCGAGCATGGCGCGAAGCCAGATGAAGTCGAAGGGGCGCACGACGTCATCGAGCACCGCGGCGGCTATCCGGCGAGCGTGCTCTCCGTGCACGGCGTTGCGCACTGCGGGGCCTTCCGAGACCGATCGCCAGAAGCGGCCGAGATCCGGATGCAGCTCGGCACGTCGGCTGACTCCGGTCGGCAGCGCCGCTTCCGCCGGTGCGGCGATCTCGCCGACCTCCGCCATGCGCCCCAGCACCTCGTGCCGGGCCGCAAGGACCTCGTCGCGATCGAGCGCGCCGCGCAGGAACAGATAGCCATCTTCAGCCAACCGCGCGCGAAGCGCGGTGCCGTCCGAGAGGAGCGCGGAGGAGTCGATCATCGACGCCGCTGCGGCCAACGGTTTCCCTTCGAGCACCGGGACTGACGAGAGAGACATGCGCGACGCTAGCATGCACGCATCGGGCGACAAACGGGCCGGATCGGAGTAGCTTCGCGCCTCTGATCCTCCTCGCCTACGGCTTCTCCTCCCGAAAGGCCGCTCCCGTGTCACCCGCTTCCGTTTCCGGCGTCGAGTCGCCCTATGCCTGGGCTCGGCTCGCCGCCTCGCTCCTGCTCGCCACCATCGGCGGCGTCGGCATGTGGTCGGTCGTCGTCGTCCTGCCTTCCGTGCAGGCGGAGTTCGGCGTGGACCGTGCTGCCGCCTCGATCCCCTACACCGCCGGCATGATCGGCTTCGCCGTCGGCGGCGTGTTCATGGGCAAGCTCGGCGACCGCTTCGGCATTGTGACTCCGGTCGCGCTCAGCGCGGTCTCGCTGGCGCTGGGATACATCGGTGCCGGCCTGTCGCCGAACATCTGGCTGTTCGCGCTGATGCAGGGCCTGCTGATCGGCTTCTTCGGCTGCGCGGCCGTGTTCAGCCCGCTGGTCGCCGACATCTCGCACTGGTTCGATCGCCGCCGGGGCCTCGCCGTCGGCATCGCCGCCAGCGGCAACTATGCCGCGGGAACCGTGTGGCCGCCGGTGATCCAGAACCTGATCGACACCATCGGCTGGCGATATACCTACATCGCGATCGGGCTCACCTGCATCGTCACCATGCTGCCGCTCGCGCTCGTGCTCAGGCGCCCGTCGCCCCGTCACGACCACGCGGCGAATGGCGGCGGCACGCTCGGGCGCCTGCCGATCTCGACCAATGCGCTCCTGACACTGCTGATCATCGCCGGCATCACCTGCTGCCTCGCCATGGCGATGCCTCAGGTCCATATCGTCGCCTATTGCGGCGACCTCGGTTACGGCGTCGCGCGCGGCGCCGAGATGCTGTCGATCATGCTGGGCTTCGGCGTTGTCAGCCGGCTCGCCTCGGGCTGGATCTCCGATCGTATCGGCGGCGTACGCACGCTGCTGCTCGGCTCGACCCTTCAGATGGCGACATTGTGCCTCTACCTGCCTTTCGATGGGCTGATGTCGCTCTACGTCGTCTCGGCGCTGTTCGGTCTCGCCCAGGGCGGCATCGTGCCGAGCTACGCGATCATCATCCGCGAGTACATGCCGGCCTCCGAGGCCGGAACGCGTGTCGGCATCGTCATGATGGCGACGATCATCGGCATGGCCGCAGGCGGCTGGGTCTCGGGCGCGATCTTCGACTGGACCGGCTCTTACCGAATTGCCTTCCTGAACGGCATCGCCTGGAACATGGTCAATGCCGGCATCGCTCTCTGGCTTCTGTTCGCCGGCCGTCGCCGCTTCGCTCCCGCCTGACGAGAGGATCTCTGTAATGGCCAAGCTCGACTTCGCCTCGGCCCGCGCCGAGTTTCGCGCCGGCACGCTGACCCCGCGCAAGTTTCTCGAAGCCTGCATCAGGCAGATCGAGAAGCGTGAACCCACGGTCCGCGCCTTCGTCACTCTCGACCTCGACGGCGCGCGCAAGGCGGCGGATGCCTCGGACAAGCGGTGGAAGTCGAAGAAGCCGCTTTCCTCGATCGACGGGCTGCCGATCGCGATCAAGGACATCATCGAGACCGTCGACATGCCGACCGAGTTCGGCAGCCCGATCTTCAAGGGCTGGAATGGTGGCCGCGATTCCGCCTGCGCCTTCGCGCTGCGCCGGGCCGGCGCGGTGATCGTCGGCAAGGCGGTGACGACCGAGTTCGCCGGCGCGCCTCCCGGCCCCACGACCAACCCGCACGATCCGAAGCGCACGCCTGGCGGCTCCTCTTCCGGATCCGCCGCTGCCGTTGCCGCCGGCATGGTGCCGGTCGCGATCGGGACCCAGGTCGGCGGCTCGGTCCTGAGGCCTGCCAGTTTCTGCGGCATCGTCGGCTTCAAGCCGACCTTCGGTGCGCTCAACCGCGGCGGCATCGGCGACCAGTTCAGCCAGAACTGCATCGGCACGCTCTCGCACACGCTCGAGGATGCCTGGGCGGTGGCGCATGAGATCGCCGCGCGCGTCGGTGGCGATCCCGGTTTCCTCCCCTTCGCTGGCGGCGCCGAGCCGGCGGCGCCGCGCCGCCCCGACGTGCTCGCTGTGCTGGAGACCGATGGCTGGGCCGTCGCCGATGCCGATGCCAAGAAGGCGCTCGCCGCGTTCCTCAAGAAGCTGGAGAGGGCCGGCGTCACGCTGATCGACCGCAAGGGCTCGAGGCGCGTCGCCCAGCTCGAGGACGCGATCGCCGGTGCCTCCGACCTGTCGCTCGGCATCAACGACTGGGAGAAGATCTGGCCCTTCGCCGATCTCGAGCTTCGCGAAGGCAGCCGCTTGAGCGAGGGTCTCCGCAAGGCGGTGCTCAAGGGCCGCGACAACATGACCGTCGACGACTATGTGGCGCTGCTGAAGAAGCGCGACTATGCCCGCGACGTGCTGATGGGGCTGGCCGGCGATGTCGATGCCTGCATCACGCTCGGCTCGGCCGGGCCGGCGCCGCTCGGCATCGGCTCGACCGGCAACGCCGTCTTCAACATGCCGGCCTCGATGCTGCGCAACCCGGCGCTGTCGCTGCCGCTGCTGAAGGTCGACGGTCTCCCGCTTGGACTCCAGCTCCTGGGCTACCCCAACTGCGAGCGCGCTCTCTCCGGCGTCGCGGCCTGGGTCTCGGAGTTCGGGAAGAAGAGATAGCTAGCGGATCAGCATTACCTTCGTCGGGATATCGAGCTTCGCCCAGGCTCGATCGGCCGTAAGCGCCGTCGCGCCAAGCAGAGCGGCTGTTGCGAGGCACGCACGGTCTCCGAACGAGAGGCCGGCCCGTCGAGTGAACTGCGAAAGCTTGGCCGCGACCTCCGCATGTGGCTCGCCAAAGGCGATAACACGAAGACCGAGCGCTTTCGTGCCCTCTATCGCATCAGTATCGGTCGCGCCGCCAGACCGAAGCTTGGTGAGGACTTCCGAAAGGTTCACCGCGCTGATGTACGCATCGACGATCAGCTCGGAGCTTGCCTCGAAAGGCTCGCCTTGAAGTAGCGCCAGGATGACAGATGCGTCGACGACGATGTCGCCGTCACTCACGCGCCGCCTCTTTGCGACGTTCCTCAATCAACTCCGATGCGAGGTCGCGCTTCGTGGAGAGGCTTCGGGCGACGATCTCCTGGGCGCGGCGAATTGCTTGGCGCTTGGTCCTAAGGCGGAGCTCACCGTCGCCGACGACCTCGATAAGCACGTCGTCGCCTGGCTTAAGGCCGGCCGCTTCGCGGCATTCAGCTGGGATTACTACTCTGCCCTGCTCATTGAGCCGCGCCTTGGCAATCATGACATCATCCAGTTTTGTGTCACGATTATATGGTCGTGACACAAGCAGATGCAACCGTCACGCGCCGAGCTGGGTCACGAACTTGGTGTTGAGGTAGGCCTCGAGCCCCTCGATCCCGCCTTCATGGCCGTAGCCGGACTCCTTGATGCCGCCGAAGGGCGTCTCGGGCAGCGAGATCGCGAGGTGATTTACGCCGACCATGCCGCTCTCGACCGCGTCGGCGACGGCGGTCGCGGTCTTGGTCGAGTTGGTGAAGGCGTAGGCGGCGAGACCGTAAGGCAGCGCATTGGCGCGCTCGATGACCTCGTCGAAGGTCTTGAACGGCATGATCGGCGCGACCGGGCCGAAAGGCTCGTCGTTCAGCACGCGCGCATCGCCCGGCACGTCTGTCAGCACCGTCGGACGGAAGAAGTAGCCGGCATTGCCGTGACGCTCGCCGCCCGCGGCGACCTTGGCGCCTTTGGCCTTGGCATCGCCGACGAAGGCTTCCATGGCGCCGACGCGGCGTTCGTTCGCCATCGGTCCCATCTGCGTCGAGGCTTCGAGGCCGTTGCCGAGCTTCATGCCCTGCGCGATCTCGGTGAAGCGCTCGGCGAACTTCTTGTAGTTGCTCTCATGCACGAAGAAGCGGGTCGGCGCGATGCAGACTTGGCCGGCGTTGCGGTACTTGCCGGCGGCGGCGATGTCCGCGACCTTCACCGGATCGACATCGTCGAAGACGATCACCGGCGAGTGGCCGCCGAGCTCCATCGTTGCCTTCTTCATGCCTTCGGCCGCCATCTTGGCGAGATGCTTGCCGACCGGGATCGAGCCGGTGAAGGAGATCTTCCGGATCACCGGTGAGCCGATGAGGTATGTGGAGATCTCGCTGGGCACGCCGAAGACGAGGTTGAGCACGCCGGCCGGCAGACCGGCATCGGCGAAGGCGCGCACCATCGCGATGCAGGTGCCTGGCGTCTCCTCCGACGCCTTGATGATGAGCGAGCAGCCGGCGCCGAGCGCGCCTGCGATCTTGCGCGCCGGGGTCACGCCCGGGAAGTTCCAGGGCGTGAAGGCGGCGCAGGGACCGACCGGCTCCTTGATCGCCATCTGGCGCACATTGGCCATGCGGCCGGGAATGATGCGGCCATAGGCACGGCGGCCTTCCTCGGCCATCCATTCGATGATGTCGGCGGTGGTGCCGACCTCGAGCCTGGCCTCGCCGATGGTCTTGCCTTCCTCGAGCGTCAATATCTGCGAGATCTGCTCCTGGCGGTCGCGGATCAGCTGGGCTGCTTTCCGCATGACCTTGGCGCGGTCATAGGCGTTGGTGCTGCGCCAGACCTTGAAGCCCTTCCTGGCCGCTTCCAAAGCGCGGTCGAGATCGGCGCGCGACGCGTGCGGCAGGCGGCCGAGCGAGGCGCCGGTCGCCGGATTCAGCACGTCCTCGGATCGGCCGTCGCTGCCCTGGACCCACTGGCCGTCGATGAACATCGCGAGGGTTTCGTACATCGCTTGCCGCCTTTCAAAACAGAAGGGACGGCAGCCTAGGGCCGCCGTCCCTCAATCGAGAAGAAGAAGTTTTAGGCCGGGCCGAGGCTAAGGACGCGGCAGAAGACGCGCTTGCCCTGGAGGCTCTTGCAGAGATCGTTCGCCTTGACGCGGTCGTCGAAGGGGCCGGCGAGAAGCCGGATGAAGATGCCGCGGCCGTCGCCCGGATCGAACTCGGCGGTCTGGTAGCTGAGCGGCCCCAGCACGTCGGGGTTCGCCTTGGCCAGCGTGTCCCAGCCATGCTTGGCCTCGTTGACCGTGCGATACGAGCCGAGATGCGCGCCGAAGCGGCCATTGCCGGCGGACGCCATCATCGGCTTCGCATCGGCCGCCGGCGCTGCGGCAGCAGCGGGTGCCGCGGCTGCGGCCGTGGCGCGGGGCGGTGTCGTCGCGCGGGGCTGTCCGCTCGCAGGCGCCGCGGCGGTCTGGCCGGTCAGGCGCTCAAGCTGAGCCACCTGCGCCTCGAGGCGATCGATGCGCCGCGCCACGTCGCCGGTCGGTGCCGGTGCGGCCGCGGCCGGAGCTGCTGCCATTGCGGGAGCCGCGGCCGCCGGCGCTGCGGCGGCCTGTGCGTGCTGGGCGTGCGCGTCCGGCTTCATGTCGGACGCCGCCATCGCCGGCAGTTTGCGATCCGGCGCCTGGGCGAGATCGAAGGAAACCAGCTCCTTCTTCTCGTAGGGCGGCTGGTTGGCGCGCTCGCGGGTGCGGAGCGCGAAGGTCATGATGTCGGGAACGTAGTAGATGGTCTCCAGCACCTCGCCGCGCTGGCAGGCGATGCGCCAAGTCTGGAAGGTGCCGGCCTTGACGGTCATCGGCTCCTTGTTGACGACGGTGCAGGAATTCTCCGCCTGCCATCCGTCCGGCAGCTTCTCGGACACACCGGCGACCTGGAACTTGATGGTCTTGCCGGTCTCCAGCGGGAACAGCTTGGCCGGATCGCCGAAGATCTGCTGGTTGCCGGCGCCGAGGCGCGGATCGCCCGACCACGAGATCGGCGGCGAGATCACGTCCGCGGCCTGCACCCAGCTGACGCCACGGTCGTTCTGCCAGGTGGCGCGGGGGCCGGCGAAGCCGGTGACCTGCTCCTTCACCTGGACGCCGTTGTCCTCGAAGGTGAAGGTGTCGCCCATGGCGAGGCTCGGCAGCATGGGCGCCGGCTCGGAGGGCGGAGCCGCGGAGCTGCTGCTGCCGCTGCCCGTCAGGCGGGCGCATCCCGACAGCGCCAGCACGGCGAGGCCCAGTCCAGCCCAGCTTCCAATCGACCGTCGCCGCATCCCGCCCATGGGCGCCTCCTGTCGCAAACGCACCAAGCGAAACCCCTTGCCGGAAAGTCCCTGCAAGCGGCACATCTGTCAAGAAAGCCCTCGCCCTGGAGGAGAGCCGAGCCATGTCCCAGCGCCTGACCGAACGGGCGAGCGGCGTCTACGTGATCTCCGCCACTCCCTTCGCCGAAGACGGAAGCCTCGACCTCGGCTCGACCGACCGGCTGATGGATTTCTATCTCGGCCATGGCGTCGATGGCGTCACGCTGCTTGGCATCATGGGCGAGGCGCCGAAGCTCACGCAGGAGGAGAGCCTCGCCTTCGTCGGCCGCGCGCTGAATCGCCTGCAGGGCCGGATTCCCGCGGTGATCGGCGTCTCCGCGCCCGGTCTGCAGCCGATGGCGGCCTTCGCGAGAAAGGTCATGGATCTCGGCGCGGCGGGCGTGATGGTGGCGCCGACGCCCGGCCTCAAGGGCGACCGCGGCGTCTACGATTACTACGCCCAGGTGTTTCCGCTTCTCGGCCCGTCAATCCCGGTCGTCCTCCAGGACTATCCGCAGTCGACCGGCGTCCACCTCGACGTCGACACCTTTCACCGCCTCGTCGATGCCTTCCCGCAGCTGGTCATGTTGAAGCACGAGGACGCCCCGGGCCTGGGCAAGCTCAGCCGGATCCGAACCGAATCGGCTGCCGCGAAACGCCGTCGGGTCAGCATCCTGATCGGCAACGGCGGCCTGTATTACATCCAGGAGCTGCAAAGAGGCGCCGACGGCGCCATGACCGGCTATGCCTATCCCGAAATGCTGGTCGGGGTGCATCGGCGCTTCTCGGCCGGCGACCATGACGGGGCGGAGGACCTCTACGACGCCCACCTGCCGCTCCTGAAGCATGAGCAGCAGGTCGGATTTGGGCTTTTGATCCGCAAGGAAATCCTGCGCCGGCGGGGGGCCATCGCCTCGGCCAAGGTCCGTGCGCCGGGCGGTCAGCTCTCCGCGCTCGACCTGGCCGAGATCGACCGCCTGACCCAGCGGCTGGAGCGTCGGCTGGCGGCGATGCCGGCTCTCCGGGCTGTGGCATAGCTGCCACCTGGGAAGATGAAATGCCCCCTGTAACAGGAATGTCCCTTGGCGTAAGCTGCTGAATGCTTGATTTTGAACGGCGAATTGGCTTGGGGAAGAGCTCCAACGACAATTGACGTGGTCGAAGGCGGCCGGGGGCGTCTTGCCGCGGCCGCTCAGCAACTGACTGGAGGAGGATAACAATGAGGCGTTTGTCTCTGGCTCTCGCCGTGGCGACGCTCGGCGTGAGCAGCGCTGCGATGGCGCAAGGCTATACCGGCTGGTACGTGGGTGCCCGTGGCGGCGTGAGCTGGCTCGAGGACTACTCGCACCCGGTCGCCGGGACCAACACCAATTTCGAGTTCGATCGCGGCTGGGCCTTGAGCGGCAACCTCGGCTACGGGTTCGGCGGTCCCTTCCGCCTCGAGTTCGAGCTCGCGCATCGCACGAACGAGATCGACACCATCTCCCAGGGCGGCGCGCGGCTCGCCGGCGCCACCGGCGACATGAAGTCGCTGGCCGGCATGATCAACGGCTTCTTCGACATCGCGACCGGTACCAACTTCGTGCCGTATGTCGGCGCCGGCCTCGGTTACGCACGCGTCTCGGCGGACGGCATCACCGCGACGGGCGGCGGCGTCACCAACAGCGATGACGACAACGTCTTCGCCTATCAGGGCATCGTGGGCGCCTCCTATTGGTTCACGCCCGAGGTCGCGCTGACCGCCGACTATCGCTACTTCGCCACCCAGGATCCGAGCTTCCGCCTGTCGAACGGCGCCTCGGTCGAGGGCGAGTACCGGACCC
>Ga0194121_10011710_pt1 | contig 10374 bp, 7 predicted proteins | sample TA2MahCa50mmetaG_FD_148609 | JGI IMG/M metagenome (GOLD analysis project Ga0194121, IMG submission 148609) | Freshwater microbial communities from Lake Tanganyika, Tanzania - TA2015020 Mahale Deep Cast 50m | ecosystem: Environmental > Aquatic > Freshwater > Lake | place: Tanzania: Lake...
GTGAGGATCGAAAAGGGGGGCGTCGCCTCGCCGAAGGGGTTCACCGTCGGCGCGACGTACGCCGGGCTGAAGAAGGCGGGGCCGGATAAGCTGGACCTGACGGTCCTCTACTCGGAGCGTCCGGCGGCGGCGGCGGGCGTTTTCACCCAGAGCAAGACGTGCTCGCCCTCGGTGACGCTGAGCAGGCAGCGCATCGCGCGGCACACGGCCAGGGCGGTGGTGGTGAACAGCGGCTGCGCGAACGCATGCGTCGGCCCCCAGGGACTGATTGACGCGAAGGATACGACGGCGCTGGCGGCGAAGAAGCTGGGCGTGGCCGAGGAGGATGTGCTGATAGCCAGCACCGGCATGATCGGCGTGGAGCTGCCGATGGCGCTGATCCGCGCGGGGATGCAGAAGATCGCCCTGAACGCCTCGGCGGGGCCGGCCTTCGCGCGGGCCATCATGACCACGGACAGCCACCCGAAGGAGCAGGCGCTGAAGTTCCAGCTGGAGGGGAAGGAGATCACCATCGGCGCGGCCTGCAAGGGCGTGGGGATGATCCACCCGGATATGGCGACGCTGCTGTGCTTCATCACCACGGACGCGGCGGTGGAGCCGGGCTTCCTGCAGACGGCGCTGAAGCACGCGATAGACCAATCGCTGAACATGGTGAGCGTGGACGGCGATACGAGCACGAACGATACGGCGCTCCTCCTGGCGAACGGCGCGGCGGGCAATAAGCAGATCAAGGCCGGGACGAAGGCGGCGGAGCTCTTCCAGCAGGCGCTCATCGCAGTGGCGGTGCCGCTGGCGAAGATGGTGGCGCGGGACGGCGAAGGAGCGACGAAGCTGATGGAGGTGACGGTGGAGGGGGCGGCGAGCGCAGCGGACGCGCGGCTGGCGGCCCGCACGGTCGCCGCATCGCCGCTGGTGAAGGCGGCGGTGCACGGCGGCGACCCGAACTGGGGGCGCATCATGATGGCCCTTGGGCGCTCGGGCGCGGCGATCACGGAGTCGAAGCTCTCCCTGTATATCAACGAGATCTGCGTCTTTGACAAGGGCGTTCCGGTGCCCTTCTTCAAAGAGGCGGCGGTCATCTCCATGAAAGAGTCGAACGTGACGATCCTGGCGAAGCTGGGCCTTGGCGCACACGGGGCGACGGCCTGGGGGTGCGACCTGACGGAGGAGTACGTTCGCTTCAACAGCGAGTACTCAACGTGACGGTTGCGGCGAAGCACCGCGCGCCGGAGAGGCGTCGCGCCGCCGCGCGGCAGGGCGGCGACCTGGCGAAGCGCGTCGCGGCGGTGGAGGCGCGGCTGGAGCGCTTCAAGGGACAGCAGGACGAGCAGTTCCTGCGGATGATGAAGTTCACGATCCTGCGCCACATGAGCCTCCTGGGGTTCGCCATCGAGCACGGGGGCGCGCCGAAGGAGGCGAAGGCCGTGGCGAAGAAGTGGCTGGACGAGGGAGCGCAATCGGTGGCGGAGGCGCCTTCGATGGAGGCGCTGAAGGAGGCGGACGTGGAGGTGCAGCGGAAGGTGCGGCAGCTGATGGCGGGCGTCAACAAAGGATAGCGATCACCTTCGCCTTCCGGCTCCAGCAGACCGGAGCCGGGTTCCTCTCCCATCGAGGGAGCGGCGGCGCTTAAGATACCTATGAACAAACGATTTTTGGTGAAGATAGGCGGGAGCACGCTGGGCCAGGAGGATACGACGCTGGAAGACCTGGTCTGGCTGCAGGGCCAGGGCTACCAGCCGATCGTGGTGCACGGAGGCGGGAAGACGATCACGCAGTGGCTCGAGAAGATGGCGGTGCCGACCAAGTTCGTCGGCGGGCTGCGGGTCACGGACGAGCAGAGCATCGAGGTGGTGGTGGCCGTGCTGGCGGGGGTCGTCAACAAGGGGCTTGTCGCCTCCATCAACGCCCTGGGGGGGCGGGCCGTGGGCCTCAGCGGGGCGGACGGCGCGATGGTGAAGGGGCGCGTGAAGGACCCCCAACTGGGCCTGGTGGGGGAGGTCACCGCCGTGGACGGCGGGCCCGTGGAGGCGGCGGTGGCGAAGGGCTATATCCCGGTTATCTCGCCCATCGGCGTGCTGGAGCAGGGCGGCAAGGCAACGGCGACGCTGCTGAACATCAACGCCGATACGGCAGCGGCGGCGATCGGCGGCGCGATGGGCGTGGAGACGTGTATCTTTCTCACGGACGTCCCCGGCGTGAAGGGGACGGACGGCGCGGTGCTGCCGCAGCTGACGCCGGGGCGCGTCAAGGAGCTGATCGCGGGCGGCGTTATCTCCGGCGGCATGATCCCCAAAGTCGAGGCCTGCCTGCAGGCGCTGACGTACGTGAAGGCGGCGCTCATCCTTGACGGGCGAGCGGCGCACGCGCTGAGGCGGTCGCTCACCGGCGCTGCGGTGGGGACAAGGATAGCGCAGGCATGATCTTCCGCCGAAGGTGGGGACGAGGACCGCGGCCACCCCGGGCGAACGGGGCGGAGCCGAAGGAGCGCCAGCCGCGATTGCGGGTGCGGCACATCCTGCGCATCGCCATCATCGTCTCGATCATCATCCTGGCGTGGACGGGCCTATCCATCGCGCGGAACGTCTACACGGACTGGCTCTGGTTCGATTCGGTGGGCTACGGCGATGTCTACCAGAAGCGCATCGCCACGCGGACGTGGCTCTTCTTCGCGGGGGCGGGAGTCTTCCTGGCGGCGTTCATCGCAAACGCCCTGATCGCCTACCGGCTGTCACGGGGGCCATCGCGCATCGCGCCGGAAAAGTTCGCCGTCGCCCACGGGCTGCTGCGGCTCGCCATCGTGCTGGCGGGCATCATCCTGACGGCGCTCTTCGGCGCGACGACCTCCAGCCAGTGGGAGCATGTGCTGGCCTTCAACAACGCGGCGGCCTTCACGGACGCAGGCGGAAAGACCATAGCCGACCCGATGTGGGGGCACAACCCAACCTTCTATGTCTTCAACCAGCCGCTCTTCCGCTTCGTGCAGATCTGGCTGCTGGGCCTGATGCTGGTCCTCCTTATCCAGGCCCTGGCGATCTATGTGGTGAACACGGCGACGAAGGGCTTCCTCCGAGCAGTGAACCGCAAGACCAAGACGCACTTGGGGGTCATCCTGGCCCTCTTCTTCATGATGATCGCCTGGAGCTTCTGGTTCGATATCAGCGAACTGCCGCTGGCTTCGGGCGGGCTCAACGGCACGCTCTTCGGGGCCAGCGCCACGGACGCCACGGCGCGGCTCTTCGCCCTGCGCTTCATGATGGCGGCATCGCTGGCGCTGGGCATCGGCTTCATCGCGGCGGCGTGGTTCCACAAAGGTCGCTTCGCCCTCTTCGGCCTCGGCGGGTGGGTAGCCTGCACCGCGATCCTGCTCGTGGTTTTTCCGGCGGCCTACCAGCGGTTCAGCGTCTCCCCCAGCGAGCTGGCGCGGGAGACGGAATATATCGAGCGCAACATCGCGATGACGCGGGAGGCCTACCTGCTGAACCGGATCGAGGTGAACGCTTTTGACGTGCAGGGCAACCTAAGCGCGGCGGACGTCTTCGGCAGTCCGGGCACCATCAACAATATCCGCCTGTGGGACTACCGGCCCCTGCGCGACACGTACAACCAGATCCAGTCGCTGCGGCCCTATTACGTCTTCTCCGATGTGGATATTGACCGCTACACGGTGAACGGGCGCGAGCTGCAAGTGATGCTCTCCGCCCGGGAACTGGCCCCGGACCAGCTGCCGCAGGAGGCCCATACCTGGGTGGCGCAGCATCTGCAATATACCCACGGCTACGGCGTGGCGATGAGCCCGGTGACGGAGTTCACGGGCGAAGGCAGGCCGACCTTTCTGATCCAGGACGTGCCGCCCAAGGGGACGATCCCCGTGACGCAGCCGCAGATCTACTACGGCGAGCGGACGCGCACCCACGTGCTGGTGAACACCAAGACGCAGGAGTTCGATTACCCCACGGCGCAGGACTCGCCGGTGTACACAACCTTCGAAGGGGGCGGCGGCGTGCGTCTCAGCTCCTTCGCGCGGAAGGCGGCGCTGGCCTGGCGGCTGGGCGATTTCAACCTGCTCATCAGCAATGAGCGGACACCGAAGACGCGGGTGCTCTACAACCGCCATATCCAGGAGCGCATCACCAAGATCGCGCCCTTCCTGCGGCTCGACGCGGACCCCTATGTCGTCGTCGCCGATGGGAAGCTTTTTTGGGTGCAGGACGCCTACACAACGACGAACCGCTTCCCGTACTCCCAGCGCTACCGGGGCGATTTCAACTACATCCGCAACAGCGTCAAGATCGTGACGAGCGCCTACGACGGCTCCCTGGACTTCTATGTGAGCGACCCCAGCGACGCGCTGCTCAAGACCTATGCCTCGGCCTTCCCTTCGCTCTTCAAGCCGTTGGGCGAGATGCCCGCCAGCCTGCGCGCCCATATCCGCTACCCGGAGGGTCTCTTTGACGTGCAGGAGGAGCTCTACCGCACCTACCACTCGACCGACGCGCGGGTCTACTTCACCAAGGAAGACGTGTGGGGGAAGCCATCGGAGATCTTCTACAACGACCTCCAGCCGATAGAGGCCTACTACGTCATCATGCCGCTGCCCGGCCAGCAGAAGGAGGAGTTCCTCCTCTTTGTGCCCTTCACGGCGCAGAACAAGCCCAATATGGTGGCCTGGCTTGCGGCGCGGAACGACGGCGAGCATTACGGCAAACTGACGGCCTACACCTTCCCCAAGGACAAGCAGGTGGACGGCCCGGCGCAGGTTGAGGCGCGCATCAACAACGACCCGGTCATCTCCCAGCAGTTCGCGCTTTGGAACCAGCAAGGGTCGCGCGTCATCCGCGGCAACCTGCTCGCCATCCCGCTGGGCACGTCGCTCCTCTTCATCGAGCCGGTCTACCTCCAGGCCTCAACCCTCAGCTTCCCCGAGCTGAAGCGCGTCATCGTGGTGAACGGCTCCAACACGCCGATCATGGAGCCGACGCTGGAGCGCGCCCTGCAGGTGGCCTTCGGCCTTGCGCCGCCTTCGGCGATACCGGGCCCCGGCGTGACGCAGCCCGGCGGCCAGCAACCGGCGCAGCCCGCGCCGAACCTGGACGAGCTCATCAGGCAGGTGGAGCAGCTGCTGGAGCAGCTGAAGCGCCTGAAGGGGCAGCCCTCGCGATAGGCGACCTCCTCACCTTTTCTCCCTCCTCGTGCGGTCCGGAACCAGAAAGACGAACGGGATGGCGAGAAGCCCCACGAAGGCCAGGGCCGAAAAGATACGCTCAAAGCCGAGGGCCTTATCTGAAAAATGGCTGAGGGCCAGGACGACGCCGGCGCCGCCGAACATCGCACCGAGGTTGTTGAACATGCCCCGGATACCGGATATGGCGCCTATCTTCTGGGGATGCAGATCCAGAGAGGCATTCTGTGCTGCCGGGGTAAAGACGCTGATGCCGACGCCTGCCAGCACAACCTCCATCGCCAGCAGCAGCTGATTGGGAACCCCAACACCGAAGAGAGTGATATCTGTGAACCCGAGGCCGATAACGAAGAGGCCGCCGCTCAGCGTGAGCATGCCCAGGATCATGGGCTTGCGGTAGCCCATCCGCGCCAACGCGAGACTGGCCGCAACGGAGAGAAAGAGGGAGACCACCATACGGGCGGTCAGCACAAGAGCCGTTTCGGAAGCTGAAAAGCCGAAACGCAGGCGGGCGTACGTGGGGACGAAGGAGACAAAGCCCAGGATGCACGCCCCCATGATGAAGCTGTACATATTGGCGGCGAAGAAGGGCGTGCTTCGCAGGAGCTTGAGCTCCACAAGGGGCGCTGCGGCGCGCCCTTCATGCCGCACAAAGAGCCCAAGGGCCGCAAGTCCAAAGGCGATGGGCAGCCATACAGCCGGCGAAGCCGTGTGGCTCGGGTTGTTGGCAAGATGGGTCAAACCGATAAGCAGCAACGCGGCGCCCAGAGCAAAGAGAGCGATTCCCGGCAGGTCAATAGGCTTCACTGCGGAGATGCCCTTTGTTTCCGGGATGACCCGGACGGCAAAGAAAGCGACGGCGAGACCGGTAGGAGCGTTCACGAAAAAGATCCAGCGCCACGAGAGGCTATCTATGATGACCCCGGCGATGTTCGGGCCGATGATCGCCCCCAGGATAAAGGCGGTGTTCAGCATGCCGATGGGCGCTTGCCGCCGATCGCCGAATACCTTGCCGATGATGCCGACGGCAAGGGGCCGGAAGGAGCCTGCGCCGAGGGCTTGCACGATACGGAAAACGATAAGGACGTAGATGTTCGGGGCCAGACCCGTCGCCACCGAGCTGATGACAAAGAGAAGGACTGCGCCCACCAGCAGCCGCTTCTCACCATGCTCATCCCCCAGCTTTCCCGCGATGGGGAGAACAACCGTTTGCGTCAGGAGATAGAAGGTAACGGTCCAGCTCGCGAGAGCGAGAGTAGTGCCCAGGTCCTTCTGCATATCCCGCAGGGCTATGGAGACGCTGAAGGTATCTATGCCGGCCATGAAGATAGCGGCGGCAACAACAGCGAAGACGACTTTCGGGTTGGCAGCCTTTGTAGTCCGCGTAGCGACGGCCTCCCCCAAAGCAGCGCGAAGAGCGCTGCAGCTTCCGTGAAAACGCCCCTTATCGTCCCAGATATGTCAACAGCACGGACTCCTCGCGGATGAAGCGCCTCGAGAGGAAGGCCTGAAGGCCGCGCGGCGAGGCCAAGGGCGGAGGACGCCCGCCACCGGGGAAATCGGCTATAATAGGTCGTCACTTTTTCCGTCCGGAACCTTGTCGTTTGTCCAAGGGGGTCCACCGTGAGCCAGTGGCAAGAGCGGGCAGCCAAGGTCTACATGACCACGAACAAGCGCGTGCCGCTGACGATCGAGCGCGGCAAGGGCGTGTGGGTGTGGGACGATTCCGGCAAGAAGTACCTGGACTTTGTGGGGGGGTGGGCCGTGAACACCCTAGGCCACAGCCACCCGGCCATGGTGAAGACGCTTGCCGCGCAGTCCAAGAAGCTCATCCAGACCTCCAACCAGTTCTATACGATCCCGCAGGTCCAATTGGGCGAGCTGTTGGTGAAGAACTCCTGCATGGACCAGGTCTTCTTCTGCAACAGCGGCGCTGAGGCGAACGAGGGGGCCATCAAGCTGGCCCGGAAGTACGGGAAGCTGAAGCGCAACGGGGCGTACGAGATCATCTCGACGGAGGGCTCCTTCCACGGGCGAACCCTGGCCGCCGTGGCCGCAACGGGCAACCCGCACTACCAGGAGAACTTCCTGCCGATGCCCAGCGGCTTTGTCCACGTGCCGTATAACGACATCGAGGCAGTGATGAGCGCGACGACGGACAAGACGTGCGCGGTGCTCATCGAGCCGGTCCAAGGCGAGAACGGCGTCATCGTGCCCTCCAAGGAGTACATGCGGCAGCTGCGGAAGTGGTGCGACGAGAAGGGCCTCCTGCTTATCTTTGACGAAGTGCAGACGGGCATCGGCCGGCTGGGCACGCTCTTCGGCTATGAGGCCTTCGGCGTGGAGCCGGACGTGATGAGCCTGGCAAAAGGCCTGGGCGGCGGCGTGCCCATCGGCGCCTTCCTGGCCAAGAAGCACGCGGCGGTGCTGACCCCAGGCGACCACGGGACGACCTTCGGCGGGAACCCGCTGGCCTGCGCCGTAGGCTGTACGGTGGTGGACTATGTGCTGAAGCGAAAGGTCTTGGCGAACGCGAAGAAGAGCGGAGCGCGACTGACCAAGGACCTGCAGAAGCTGCAGAAGAAGCACGCCTTCATCACGGAGGTGCGCGGCCAGGGCCTGCTCCAAGCCGTCCAGTTCAAGGACGATATCTCGGGCGACGTGCTGACGGCCGCCATCAAGCACGGGCTGCTGGTGAACGCGCCGCGGCCGAACACCCTGCGTTTCATACCGCCGCTGGTCATCACGACGCATGAGGTGGATGAAGGGGTGAAGCGGCTGGGGAAGGCCATCGCCGAAGTGGCAAAGGCGAAGGGGCTGAAGTAGGAAGGGATCTCCTCTACAGATCGCACAGATAGATACCCGATATGAAGAAGAGCAAGAACGCTGTCCTCACATATTTACTGATAATCGAAGCGACCGAAGATCCTGACTTCTTCGGATTCTTTGCGCCTGACCTGGATGACTTCACTGGCATAGGCACTTCAATCGCAGATTGTGTTCATAAGGCCCGACAGGGAATCAAGGAACATACCGCGCTCTTGCGGACTTATGGATTCCCCGTCCCCAGGCCGAGCAGAAAACCTGTAATCACTTTTCTGCGCTAGGCAGAGTCGGAAGGACATTTGTATGGCTGAAAAAGTAGTGCTTGCATACAGCGGCGGGCTGGACACCTCCGTCGCGATACGGTGGATCAAAGAGACCTACGGCATGGACGTGGTGACGCTGACCATTGACCTTGGCGGCGCCTCCAACCTGGCCGGGGTGAAGGAGCGCGCCCTGAAGACGGGCGCCGTGAACGCTTACGTGGTGGATGCGAAGGAGACCTTCGTCAACGACTTCATCATCCCGGCGCTGAAGGCCGATGCCGTCTATGAAGGGGTCTACCCCCTGGCGACGGCCCTCGGCAGGCCGCTCATCGCGAAGCTCCTGGTGGAGATCGCGCGGAAGGAGAAGGCGACGGCGATCGCCCACGGCTGCACGGGCAAGGGGAACGACCAGGTGCGCTTCGATGTCAGCACCCATGCCCTGGCGCCGGACCTGAAGGTCATCGCCCCTGCGCGCGAGTGGGACATGACGGACCGCCAGGCGGAGATCGCCTACGCCAAGAAGCACAACATCCCCCTGACGGTGACGGCGGAGAAGCCCTACTCCACGGACGAGAACCTGTGGGGGCGCAGCATCGAAGGCGGCAAGCTGGAGAACGCGATGACGGAGCCGCCGGAGGAGATCTACGCCTGGACCAAGTCCGCGAAGGATGCGCCGGAGAAGGCGGAGTACGTGGAGATCGGCTTTGAAGAGGGGGCGCCCGTCTCCTTGGACGGGGAGCGCCTGAGCGGCATCGCGCTCATCAGCCAGCTGCACGCCCTGGCGGGCAGGCACGGCGTGGGGCGCGTGGACCATCTTGAAAACCGGCTCGTCGGCATCAAGTCGCGGGAGATTTACGAAGCGCCCGCCGCAACGGTGCTGCTCCAAGCCCACCTGGCGCTTGAGGGGATGACCCTCAGCAAGGACCAGGCGCGCCTGAAGGCGAAGATCGCCCAGGAGTATGCCGACCTTATCTATAACGGCCTCTGGTTCACTGCCTACCACCAGGACCTGGCGGCCTATGTGGCCAGCACCCAGCGCCACGTCACGGGCAACGTCCGCGTGCGCCTGCACAAGGGCGGGGCGGTCGTGGTGGGGCGCGAGTCCAAGCGGTCACTCTACAACGTGAGCCTCGCCTCCTACGGGCACGAGGACTCCTTCGACCATTCGAAGGCGGAGGGATTCATCCACGTCTACGGCCTTCCCGTCAGCACCCAGGCGAGCGCCCAACTGCTGACCAAGGGAAGCGCCCCCTTCAGCCTGGCGACGGCGCAACCAAGCAAGAAAGCGGCGGGGGCAAGGGCCCCCTCGAAAAAATCTAGCCGGTAAGGAGATTCGCGTGCCTAAGGAGATCCACTTCAAGGACAGGTTCGGGCGGTACTACGAGGAGTTCGAAGTCGGCGATACCTACCATCACTGGCCGGGGAAGACGATCAACGAGTACGACAACGACCTCTTCAGCCTGCTGACGATGAACCACATGCCGCTGCACATAGACCGGGCCTACGCCGAGGCGAGCCCTCACAAGCAACGCCTGGTCGTCGGGCTGCTGGTGCTCAGCCTCGCCGTTGGCATGAGCGTGGTGGAGACGAGCGGGAAGGCCATCGCGGCGCTGGAGTACGAGAACGTGAAACACCTTGGGCCGACCTTCATCGGTGACACAATCTATTCCCACACGACGATCCTGGAGAAGAAGCTGACCAGCAAGGGCGACCGAGGCGTTGTGCGGGTGGAGACCTGGGTGACGAACCAACGGAACGAAAAGACGATGAGCCTCCGCCGCAGCTTCATGGTGCCCTTGAAGCCGAAGTAGCCGCCCACCGCGCGCAACGGTTCCCGAGGGTCCTTCCGAGAGACGTCCGTCGCAGACGGGCGTCTCTCCTTTTTCCTGGTAAGATAGACGGAGCGAATCATGAAAGCTAGCCGATCCCGATTGAGCAAGCCGATGGCGAAAGCGGTGCAGGACTACACCGCCTCCATCGCCTATGACCGGCGCCTGGCGCCCTACGATATCCAGGGGAGCATCGCCCACGCCAAGATGCTGGCCAAGCAGGGCATCATCACGGCGGCGGAGGGCAAGCGCATCGTGCGGGGGTTGGAGGCCATCG
>Ga0194121_10011711_pt1 | contig 10373 bp, 10 predicted proteins | sample TA2MahCa50mmetaG_FD_148609 | JGI IMG/M metagenome (GOLD analysis project Ga0194121, IMG submission 148609) | Freshwater microbial communities from Lake Tanganyika, Tanzania - TA2015020 Mahale Deep Cast 50m | ecosystem: Environmental > Aquatic > Freshwater > Lake | place: Tanzania: Lake...
ATGCCAATGTTGATGCCAATGTTGATGCCAATGTTGATGCCAATGTTGATGCCAATGTTGATGCCAATGTTGATGCCAATGTTGATGCCAATGTTGATGACAGACAATAAGGTATTTTTGGCTCCCGTTTATACCGCCTACGAATTTATTACGGATTATCAAACAAGATTGAATGATAATGAATGGGTCGAAACGTATAAAAATTATACATCACTATCATAAAATTAACTATCATAAAATTAACTATCATAAAATTAACTATCATAAATCATAAGGTATCATACCAAATGACATCATATGTGTTACTATTAAATCTCGATAATTATCCATTATATTTATAGTTGAAAATTGTATTTGAGATAATAATATTGAATTATATGATCCTCCGCGTACATTTTCTACACCGTATTTACACATTTGCTTTATTACATATTCATCCAAATTAGCAACATTGTTTTTAATTTTCATAATTGATATTGGTTTATATTTATCTAACCAAGGATTTGTTTCATAATAATCATCAATATTTTTTGTTGGATTTATTGTCATTCCAACATAATATTTCCCATCACTTAATTTCATCATATATACGTCTTTGGTTAATTTAGAATAAGTCGATTGACCCATATATATACTTAATTATATATATAAAAAGATTGATCAATATAACGAATATAAGTTAAAGATAATAGTAATAAAAATAATTAATGATTATATCAAAAAAAGATGTGATAAATAGAAGTTTCAATAAAATTGCCAATATTATTCTCAATCAAATAGTATTAGTTTGTAATGATCATGAATACCGTCCGTGCGAAATCGAATTTTATTATAGATCAGAAGAACACGATGATTTGTATGTACATTGTAATGAGGATCAATTAGAATTTAATTCGATATATTTTCATAAATTCGCGAATGGTACATTTAAAAGTGGAACATTCAAAGGTATGGATATGACGTTTGGTATTAGAGATAAAGATATATATTTTGGAATTCTAATACGATCAATTATGGATTTGGAAACAAATGAATTTATCGAAGGACCGTGCAAAAGTGTTGAAAGACTAATAGCAAATCATAATGCTAAAACTATACAAGAGTTTATCGATAAAGATGGTGAAATTACATACAAAAAGAAAACATTAGATAAGAAAGATATTTATGAAGGCACACGTGTTGGATTATCCGATAAATATCCAGAATTTAAAGATAGAAATTATAGATACGCCATTATGATCGAAAAGATTAAAAAACAAAAGAAGTTCGAAAGTATTATTGCATAAACCTATTTTACTTCGAGTGCAACTTTAAAGTGCAATAGCATCTGGGTACTTTGCAAGGGTGATGATGTCGACGCACTCAGAGATCGAGCCACACTTGTAGGTGACAAACTCGACACCATCACGTTCCATGCATGCGGGATCATCATCGCCCCACTTCATGCCAAACGTGTCACGGCGTACCTTGGTCAGCACAGTCTGTCCGTCGATCTCGAGGTAACAAACGATGCCCTCAATCAGCGGAAATGCCTCGAAGACTGCGCGGAAACCCGAAAAGTTGCGGAGCTCCTCTGGAATCTCGAGACGACACGAACCATGCACAATGATCGAGTGTTCGCGCACAAAATCACTCTTCTTCGCGTTGATCTTCTGACCCATTACCTCCACCGAGACGATGTCGCCGTAGACGTCGTGGCTCATCTGCTTGATCTGCTGGAGAGATCGGGTGTACGCCTCAATGTAGAACTTGTACATCTTCGGTTCCTCTGTCACAGGACGCAGGTGAGTCCAATGAGTTGCATCAGGATGAGTAGGCATCTCCTCGCATGGGATCCATGCATCCGTGAAATCCTTGCCCTTCACGAATGCGCCGTTCTTCTTCTTGATGTCGATACGTGCGTACAGCTCGTAGACCTTCTTGACAGCGTTCCACACCAGAGCACTGCAAGTGCCATCATGCTTCACATCAAAGCGCGTGCACTTCGTCAGGGCATTCCCGAGCTGATCAGCAGTGAAATCGTGATCAGTGTCGAATGCATTCACGTAGATCATCTCTCCGTGGACGTTGCGCCGATTCTCCGATGCACGCTTCTCCGTGGCGAACAGATGGAACATCTTGCCACCATGCCACGATACACGCTTGTAATGCTTGACAACAAACACCTTGACGACAGCCGAAAGAACGGCAAACGAGAGCAGAATGGCGTCCATTGTTGTGAATGAATACTCACAAGCGAACGCCAGGAATTACATGTCAGAAATAATGGATTACTAAATATATTACAATATTCAATTTTTTATTTAATAAAAAATTATTGAAGCTTGTCTAATTCTCTCAAATTCTTTCGAGAACTCACCTTCTTGGAGGCGAGCATAGCTCGCGATGCAAAACATCTTTTACGTAGTAAAATTGGTTTAACGAGCGGAAACAATTTTTTATTTAAATGATAAGTAACTTTCTTTCGCGATTCATTATATAATGAACCATAACAAAAATTATGCTAATCTTAAAAATCAAAAGGGAGGTCAAAAAGTATTATCATTGTTATCTGAAATAAATGGTATAACAGAATCATTAATTATTCATACTACCATAAGAGATATGATTAGAAATGGATTATCATCGAGATTATCTATCATCGAAGTTCCTAATATTAGTGGTGCAACGTTATACAATCAAGATCCATACATAATACTAAAAAATGTAAATAATGATAATTACGCCATTCAAGTAAGCCATCAATACGGAATTAATTTATTAACACAACAAACTATTAATATTAGTACTATGAATAATGGAAATGATAATGATAAAGGAGGAAATTTCATCGCATCACCAAATAATAAATTTATATTTTGCATTGACGGTATGAGTTCGCAGTTAAATCAAATATTTAATACATACGTAAATCAACAGATAATTAAAATACAATGTTCATTTAGAGCGGGCGGAGGAAGACATATTGATGAATTAATGTGTTTTAGACCTTATGGAAACGGTATGTTCAAAGTTTGGATATATTACGTTAGAAATATTCATTTATCAGATAATTTGAGAGAAGTTGTTGGATTAGTGCAAAATTTCGATAATGTCAAACAGAAATTATTAGAATGGCAGATAACATTAGCAAAAGAAAGAGATATTGCAACAAGTGATTTTGTAAAAGAAACAAAACAACGATTGATTGACAATTTAACTGAAATTATAACGCCAACTTCGGGAGATAATTTTATGAAAGCCTTTAGTGGTATTAAGGGACGTATTAATTTGCCTCTAAAATTAGCGATCAATATGTATTATAATTTGGATAATAGTGGCACGAAAATAAATAATCTAAATATAATTCAACAAGAAATGATCAATAATTATAATATTGTAGCAAATGCATTATGGAATACCAACTATGATAGTGTTAAAGATAATTTTGTGCCATTTCCGATTGATATTATTGTTGATGAAAATGTAGATTGTAAAATAGTAAATCCACCAATATTTAACGGCTTATGGATAGAAACTGATGATATGGTTGTTAATATGACAAGTCTACAATATGATGAAACTATTAATCAAATACTATCCAAAGAATTAATGTTATTACGTAGTAATTTAAATATAAATAAACCTATTCATCATTTGATGTATGATACATTAAAATATCATAATGATGGTAAGATTGGAGGTAATCTACATTGTCTAGTTAAACAGATTATTGGGGTATAAAAAATAAAAACCATTAAATTTCACCATAAATCTCAATTTATTCAAAAGTCATGAGTCACTAAATTCATAACTTTTTAAAACTGATAATTTTTATCAATATTTTTAATGCAATGTTTACTTTTTCGCATTGACACGCTATTTGTAAAGCAGAATATCCATTAGAATCTTTTTTATTGAGATAACACATCACCGGCTTCTTTAATAGTTCCATACATAATTCATCACTATTTTTTATACAACATTGCATAAGTAATGTACGATACTCGTTATCGGTTGATTCTAATGAAACAAATTTTATATTAAGCTTATTTTTTTCTATGATTGCTCTAATATTATTCTCAATTTCGTCTATGTATTTTGATTTTTTTCGTCTAGTTCGATTATCAAATAAATATTTTCTTTTCATAGATCTCTTAACAATAACCTTGACAATATGATTCATATAATTACATTGTATTTTATGCCGATACATATATAAAAAAATCAATTTTTAATCTGGAAAATCATCATCAAGTTCATCCTCATCATCAACATTAGTACTTAATATTGCATACAATCCTATCGAAACTAATGACAGAGTAATTAACGTTATTACTTTGATAATCATACTAATTACCTTTATTATTAATCATAATGAAAAAGAATATATAAATCAAAATTTCTTATTTAATGTGTCGCATCCTGCGAGCACGAAACAAGTATTCCATACTTATTAGTGTGTCGCATCCTGCGACACGTAACAAATGAAAGTATTCCAGAAAATATTGAGAACATTTACAAAAATAGCATGGAAGTGTGATGGTATGAATGCAAAGTTTGCCATTTGAGCGAGTGGCCAAACTGCACAATCCATCATATAAATTCTCAGATATTTCTGTTTCAAATTATGCCAAGAATCACTAATCGACTTATTAATTTTTTCCATATTAAGTCGTTTATGTTGTTTGATGTATTCATAATCTTCCTTAGTAGTATTGGCGAGAAGAATGCCTGTTACCATAAGAAAGAATACCGGATAAATTGTAGAAAAGATAAATTGATCAGCATACACTTTGCAAACAAGAACAGTCTTACTGTGAATTACACGATTGTTATAAGCTTCGAAACGATGTTTGAACTGTTCGCGAAAAACTTTCATGCTCATATTCTCAATATCACCCTTTTGCAATCGTATGGATAGTTGCTTCCTAAACTCTTGCGCCAATTGTCGCTCTTGGTTCCATTTCACAACACGATTAATAAGTTGTGGCATTGTGTCAATTTTACGAAACCAAACGTAATAAATAGGACCAGCCATTACAGTGGCAAAAACAGTAAATACACCAGTTCGATGCCAATCATACTCTTTTCGCCTATCCTGTTTGATCTCAACAGTTTGGGCCAAAATATCACCAAGTCCGTAACATGCACCAGTCGCCAGAGAAGTACTTAACATCGGTCTTGATGCAAAAAAATTATAAATTCTCCCAAAACCAGTTTTTGTAACTTCTTTTGTTGTAGAAGTAAATCTAACAAAACTAATCTTGGAAACCTTGGGCAAAACCGATTTCAATGAATTCCAGAGAGCCATTGGAAAAGATAATCAAAAAACATAATGATAATAACAAATCATACGAATTTCAATTTTTTAAACAATTTTTTACTTATTAGTTATAATATATTAACTTACATATGTAAGTATTACTTCGCTTCTTTTATCATAATTCCTTTTATCATAAATTATTATAGTTGCATCTGGGTATAATTTTTTCAGTTTTATACATGACATCAAACCTGTAGGACCACCACCAATTATAATAATATTCATGATATCGTTATAATTTTCTAAATATTTCACTATGCCATATAATTTTCAATTTTATCATAGTTTTTATGTATCTCAATATGACTACATCCATTATTTTTATTTATTCCTATCTCAACATCTGCATAATTTTTAATCTGATCATTATGAGTTATAATTAACACCCAATCAAACATTTTTCTCATATAATCAAATAAAGTTGACATCTTTTTAATTGCAACATTATCACAAAAGGCAAACACTTCATCCATCATAAAGAAATTTGTTTTGACATTTTTATTAATTTGATTCAACGCCATTCTAAAAGCAATATTGGCCATTAATCCTTCATAGCCAGATAGTTTATGCGAATTTGTCATATTTCCTCCCTCCTCTTTATACACTTTGATCGATGGCACTTTTGTCGTTTTATCGTAAATAATTTTCATTTTGTATTGCACAAAACTCATCAAAATTGTGTTTACTATCTTTTCAAATTCAGGTAATATTGTATTGGATAAAATACTATCAACCAATCCGTTATTAATAATATCGGCAACTCTATCGTATATTAGCTTTTCTTTTTCTAATTCATTCACACATATTTTCGCTTTATTAATATCTTCTAACTCCTTATTCAAAATTAATAATCTATTTTTAATTTCGCTAAATTCATGTTCGTTACATTTCAGTCGTTCTGTTATTTTATCATATTTATTATTCACTCTTTGTAAATCATCATAATCATTCATTTGAATTGCATATTTTTGTATTTTCTCTTTTTTGTCATTAATATCATCATTTAAATTTTGTAATTCAGTTATTCTATCACATAATAATGTTTTAGTGGCATTTAAATTAGCCAAGTTGTGATTTAATTCATTACGCATATTATTCAAATTTACATACGATATATATTCATCACATTTTTGATTATGCAATATTTCTATCTCTTTTCTTTTGTTCTCAATAATTTTATCCTTCTTTCTATTATCACTAATAGCTTTTTGTACTTTATTATAATGATTGATTTCTTTGATACAATGTTGTAAGTTTATTTTTATCGTTTCGCCTTCTTTTTGCAACAACATAAGTTTATTTCTCTCTTTTTCTATTTCCGTATTAATTTTATCATTACTATTTTGTATTTCTAGTTTGTTATCATACTCTTGTTCATACTTTTCATATTTCGCATATTTTTTTGTCTTCATTTTTAGTTCATTTTCTATTTTTGATATTCTCATCTCAAATTCAATTTTATCTTTTGTTATCTTATTTTCCATGCACGCTTCGCATTTGGGATTGTATTTATGGTTTTTAATTACTTTTAATCTTTTAATATAATCATTTTTTTCATCTGTCAATACCGTGATATCATTTTTGAGTTCAATTGTTTGTTTATATAAGTCATCAATGTTGTTGGTAAAATCTCTCTTAATAATTTTTGAGGATAATTGCTCAATTTTGTTTTCTATTTTGATTATATTACATAATATTTCATTTAGTTCATGTTCATATTGTTGCTTATCATTATTTAATTCGTCTATATCACTAATATTATGAAAATTCTCTTTACTATCCAATAAACCCTCGATATCATCATTTAATTTTCTAATACATCTTTTTATCCTATTATCAAAATCTTGTTTAATTTTATTAATATCACCTAATTTTGCAATTTGATTATCAATCACTCTTTTTTCTAATGTTATCAAATCTATTTGTCCATCCATATTATCTTTTTCATTTGCACATAAATTAATCTCATAAGTATTATTCAAATCATCAATAAATAGTTGATCTTGATTTATGTCTATCTTTTCAAAACTACCTAATTTAACTTCAAGAGCAATTTTATTTTTAATCAATTCAGATAGTATTTTATTATCCCTGTTTATTTTCTTATTAAGTTTATGTTCTTTCTTGCCAAGTGTTTTGATATCTTTTTTGATTGTTTTTGTTTTATCATTTCTAACACCCTTATTAGTAGTATCATATATACTCTTATTATAAACGTACATTTTGGCAGATAGACAACGACTTTCTCTTTGTGCATATTTTGATATATCATTATAAATATCTAATTTGAGTATATTGCATATATAAGTTCTTTTCTCGTTATCAGGCATATCAATAAAACTTTGACACAATTTTTGATCCATAATACTGACATTTAATAGATCCGTTCGATTGCATACAATTGTTTGAATCATATTTTCCGTTTCTTTTTGATTTTTTAAACTAATATTCCTTCCATCTTTTTTAACAATTAGTTCTCCCTTAAATTCAATCCTATTTTTTCCCGTAATCGTTCCCTTTCTTTCAATCTCATAATTTACACCATTTATATCCAATATCACTTTCGTATAAATTTTCTTCTTTTGTATATTCACAAAATCATATTTTGAATCACCTTGTTCCACACCTCCGTAAATAGCATAAATTAAAGCATATATTGTAGAAGATTTACCAACATGATTTTCTCCAGTCAAATTTACTATTCCTTTTAACTTTTCATAATCAATAAAATTACCTTCATCATAAATATGCACATTATCGAATGATAGAGATTTTAATTTGATATTTCGTTCAACGTTCGTATAATTGTATTTTAGTTTCTTCATTATCTTTTTTATCATAGTATTTATATCGTTCGTTTCATTCTGTTCATATTGATAGTTCTTTTCAATATGCTTATCGAGAATTTTTATAGCCATATTATCATTTTTTATTTTATTTATTGTATCTTTCTTAGTCCCAAAAGTAATAATAATATCATCATCTAATCTTTCATATACACATTCCAATATTTTTGAAGTCTTACTTATTTTTTCCAAAAGATTATTGATTGTTTCTTGTTTGGTATTTTTATGAATGATTCTTAATGAAACATTTTTTGGAATCATATGTATTGATGAGTCTGGAACAATATCGTTTTCAATATTAATAGTACAATAACCGTAATCATTATGTAAACATATAAATTTAGACTCTTCATGCGCTATATCCCATTTTATACATCCGTGATATTTCAAATCCTCTCCATGAGATTGTTGTATTAAAGATGATGGATATGCTATTGATTTGGCTTTATTGAGATATTGATGTTTATGTACATCTCCCAATAATACATAATCATAATCACAAAAATCGGTAACGTTAAAAAGTGCCGAATTAGATAATACATAATCATTATTATTAGTACTACCATGAACTGTACCATGCCATAAAGCTATTTTAATTTTATTTTTAATATCACAAGGTGTTACGATTTTTGCATGCATTGTTGTTAAGCCAAAAACAATATTATCATAAAAATATAATCCTCCTTCCAATAATACGTGAATTTTATGTTCAGTTTCTAAATTTAATAATATTGGACTTAAATAATCAGTAGCAGTAATATCGCTCCTCGATGATAAATCATGATTTCCAATTATTACAATTACGTCAGTTAATTTGGCTAAATTAATAAATAACTGTTTAACCATCACAATAGCATTGGGTGATAATCCTTCATGTAATACATCCCCACAACATACTATTAAACTGTTTGTACAATCTTTTTTGATGGTGTTGTATAATTCATCAAAAACTTTTAAATACTCCTCATGACGATCTGATTTTCTTATATGTATATCAGCAATGTGGTATATGGTCTTTATTTTCCTTTTTATATTTGATAACTCCATTATAATATATTTTAATAATGGATCTTTATATCATCTCTTTTTTGAAATACGATATGAAAAGTAAGCGCGTCCGATATTCTGAAAAAATGTATATAAATATAGTAATGACTATACAGAAATTACTATAAATTATATCGTTATGGATAGGCCAAATAAAAATCAAAAATTTTGAAATTAGATAATGCATAATTATCAATTATAACAAAAAACATAATCAACACGTATATTATTTATAATTAATTATGGCATTTATTATAGCCGGTGTAGTCGTAGGAGTTGTCGGAACTGTTGCGTCTAGTTTAAGTTATTATAAATATAAAACAAAAAGAGAACACGCGTTAATGAAAGAAATATTACGCATCAAAGGAGGATTATTAACAGATATTTATAGTCGAGATGCATGTGATAATGTTGTAAATACATTTGTTACAATCGCCAAAGAATTAAATATAAGGGTATCTTTATGGGCAGATGATCGCGAATTCAATAAGATTTACATGAAATATGTAGAAAATAAATTAAAATACGATGAAACCCAAAAATCTAATCAATAAGCATCAAATAATTTACATATTCAATTTCATTTTTTTCTTTATCGTAATTTTTTGTAATTACACTATTGATGTTCATAGTCTTAATAATTTTATGAAGAATTTTTGGTATGTTAGTTTTTGATGACCAATATTTTGGAAGTAATTTTTTAGTTACAACGCTTCCATATTGTGATACATTTTTATGCTCAATTTGACCTTTCGATAGCCATATTCTTGATGGAATCATAGGATAAGTTTTTGGATATTCGATCGTAATATTCATATTATTTAACTTTATGACAAAACTAATTGGTTCACCAATATTATCTTCAACCGTATAATACTTTTTCAAATCCTTGAGCTCTTTGTTTATTCTCTTCAAGCGTACATTCATAGGTGAAACACCAATATTCATAATTTGTGCCATCCGTGTTGACATAAAGTCTTGGATATTTTGCATACTATTAGTATGCGTAATAATAATAATATAACGCAATAACACTTTACTTTCATCCGGTACAACATAAATTCCATTACCTTTTGAATATTGCGCATGATCTAATATTTGCACAATACCAATAGCATGCATTTTCGACCCTGAATATCTATCATTACCATAAGTAAACGAAATACAAATATTTT
>Ga0194121_10011713_pt1 | contig 10372 bp, 7 predicted proteins | sample TA2MahCa50mmetaG_FD_148609 | JGI IMG/M metagenome (GOLD analysis project Ga0194121, IMG submission 148609) | Freshwater microbial communities from Lake Tanganyika, Tanzania - TA2015020 Mahale Deep Cast 50m | ecosystem: Environmental > Aquatic > Freshwater > Lake | place: Tanzania: Lake...
GTCCGCCCCGTCGAGCGCCGCCCAGCGGGCTCCGGGAATGTTGCGGGCGATGTACTCCCCGAGCTCGTGCCGGGCGATCTGCGTGTCGCGTCGCTGGATCACCAGCGTCGGCGCCTGGATCAGTGGGAGCGCGTCGCGCACGTCGGTCTCCAGCGACTGGCCGTAGTAGTGCTCGACCGCGCCAGGCGACACCGCCCCCCGTGCGTGACGGGCGAGCAGCTGCATGAACCGCTCGTCGTCGGCCCGACTCGGGGCCAACGTGGCCATGTACCGGGCGTCGGCCTCCGCCCACGACTCCGCCTGCGTGCGCACCATCGCGCGCAGCTCCGCCTCGGGCGCGCCCCACGGGTAGTCGACGTCGACCGCGAAGCGGGCTGCGCTGTTGAACAGGACCAGCGCGCGGCAGCGCTCGGGGAACGACGCCGCGAGCAGCACGGCCAGGGCCCCACCGTCGGCCACGCCCACGACGGCCGCCTGCTCCGAGCCGGCTGCGTCCATGACCGCGACGATGTCGGCGATCTGGGTCTCGAGATCGGGCAGGTCGTCGAGACCCACCGGATCGGAGAGGCCCGTCCCGCGGCGGTCGAACAGGATCAGGCGGCCCATCGCCGCAAGGCGGCGGCGCTGGCGGGCCAGCTCGGGGACGTCCCAGAAGGTCTCGACGTGGTGGACCCAGCTCTCCACCAGGACGACGTCGAGAGGTCCGTCGCCAACCACCTGGTAGGCGAGGTGCACCGAGCCGTTCCGTGCGTACTTCGTCGGCGGCAGTCCGTCCACGACCACAGAGGATGGCAGAGTCGGCGGCGACGACCGGTCGACGCACGCCCCGGACGCGCATCAGCCGGGGTCGCGGACCCCGGCTGAACGACGCATCGCTGGGTGGGCGATAGAGGATTCGAACCTCTGGCCCCTTCCGCGTCAAGGAAGTGCTCTACCCCTGAGCTAATCGCCCCAGGAACCGGGCATCGTAGCGGTCCGGGACTCCGGTGGGCCGACCGTACCGGCGTCCGGCGGCTCAGGGCCGGGCGATGGCATCGAGCACGTCGAGCCGGGCCGCGCGCCGGGCGGGGAACCAGCCGGCCAGCACTCCCGCAAGCAACGCGACGACGAGGAACACCGCCAGCTCGAGCCACGGCACCGACACGGTGGTGAGCCCCTGGCTGCCGAGCGCCGCCACGAACAGCCAGCCCCACACGAGCCCGACCGCGATGCCCACGAGCGCGCCGATCGCCGCGATCACCACGGCCTCGCGGTGGATCATCGTCCGCACCTGCGCGCGGCTCATGCCCACGGCCCGCAGCAGGCCGATCTCCCGGGTGCGCTCGTGCACCGAGAGCGCGAGCGTGTTGACGATGCCGAGGACTGCGATGACCTCCGACAGGAGCAGGAGGGCGATGCTGACCGCGAGGAACCGGTCGATCGCCCGCTCCTGGTCGTCGCGGTAGCCGGCGCGGGTGAGCACGTCGACGTTGGGGAAGTCGCTGCGCAGGTCGGCCCGCACCTCGGTGGCGACCGCGTCGGCGTCGACGCCCGCGGCGGTCGTGAGGTACACGAGGGTGTCCTGCTCGTCGGGGCCGAAGCCCTCTCGGTACACGGCACGGGGCACGACCCAGGAGACGGGCAACCCCCCGGTGAAGTCGGCCTGGCGGTAGACGCCGGCGACGGTCAACGGGAAGTACCCACGCGACATCTGGACGATCACCTGGTCGCCGACCCGGTAGCCGTAGTCGGCCGCCGCGTCCTCGTGCACCAGGATGCCGTCGTCGTCGAGGGCGCCGACCGACCCGGCGACCAGGTCGAGGTCGACCGTCGCCGCGAGCCCGTCGGCCTCGGCGCTCGCGACGGTCTCCTCGTTGCCGAGGATCCGCACCTTGCGGAATTGGAACGGGCTCACGGCGCGCACGCCGTCGACCGCAGCGGCCCTGTCGGCCACCTCGGGCGAGAAGCCGGCGAACTGCTGGGCCTTGAGGATCACGTCGGCCCGGATCCCCCGGTCGACCGCCGCGCGCACCGACGCCTTGGTCGACGCGCCGAACACCGCCACTGCGGTGACCAGGGTGAGCCCGATCACGAGCGCCGAGGCGGTCGCGGCCGTCCGGCGCGGGTTGCGCATCGCGTTCTCGCGGGCGAGCACGCCCGCGGGGCCGATGCGCCGACCGATCCGGCCGAGCGCCCCGGCGAACGGGCCGGCGAACGTCGCGAGGAGGATGACCACGCCCACGAGCACCAGCAGCGCCCCCGCGCCGACCCAGGCCAGGTCGCCGGTGAGGCTGCGGGCGTCGGCCGTGCGGTCGAGCCCCGTGATGATCACCGGGACCGCGGCGAAGGTCAACACCACGCCCACCAGCACCCGCCACGCCGTCGTGCGCCCCGGCGGGCGGGCGGTGTCGCTCATCGCCTCCAGCGGAGCGTCACGGGAGGCCCGGAGGGCGGGCCACAGCGCGGCGACGACCGTGACGAGCACCCCCACGCCGATCGCGACCGCCACGGTGCGGGAGGTGACCACCACGGCACCGTCGGGCACGTCGAAGCCGACCCCCTCGACCACCCGCAGCAGGAGCGCGGCGATGCCGACACCGAGGAAGAGCCCGGCCACCGACGCGACCACGCCGACGACCAGCGCCTCGGCGACGATCGCCGCGACGACCTGCGCCCGGCTGGCGCCGAGCACCCGGAGCAGGCCCAGCTCGCGCGCCCGTTGGGCCACCACGATCGTGAAGGTGTTGAAGACGAGCAGTGCGGCGATCACCACCCCGACCGCCGCGAACGCGAGCAGCGCCGCGGTCAGCAGCGCCAGGATGTCGCGCACCGCAGCCCCGGCGGCGGCCGCCGCGGTGGCCGCCGGCTGCGCTTCGTAGGCCGGGCCGAGCTCGGTCTCGACGCGTCGGGCCAGCCCGTCGACCCCCACGCCGGGCGCGGCGACCACGTTGACGGCGTCGACCTCTCCGGGCGCACCGACCGCCTCCTGCGCGGTGTCCTCGTCGAACGCGGCGTAGGTGAACGCGCCCAGGTCGAGGCGCTCGCCGAACCCGAACAGCCCCGAGATCGTGAACTCCCGGGCCGGGCCGGTGAGCAGGACCCGGACCCGGTCGCCGACCCGGAAGCCGTTGGCGCGCGCCGTGTCGACGTCCATCGCGACCTCGTCGGGCCCGACGGGCGGGCGACTGCGGGCGCCCACGAGGCGAAGGGGCCCGTCGCGACCGTCCTGGAACCACGACAGCCCGAGCGTCGGCGCCCCGCCCTTGCGGATCGCCTCGCCGTCGGCGCCCACGAACTGGGCGTACCCCCACACCACGCCATGGGCCGAGCCCACCCCGTCGATGGCGCCCACCTGGTCCACCACCGCGTCGGGGAACCGTTCCCGCGAGCCCTCGGGGCCGCTCTGACCTCGCAGCTGGACGACGAGGTCGACGTCGCGGACGGTGTCGTCGAACAACCCGTCGTACGAACGGTCCAGGGTGTCGGTCAGCACGTAGGTCCCCGCGACGAAGGCAACCCCGAGGAGGACCGCGACGACGGACAGCACGAAGCGCACCCGGTGCGCCACGATCCCCCTGACGGTCGCTCTGAACATGGACCCCTGATCCGTTCCGATCGGAGGACGGCGCCCCGCTCCGGCACCGGTCGCGATGGACCATGATGCTCGCCACCGACCACGTGGAGGAGACATCGGCATGGGACTGCTCGAAGGCAAGGGCGCGCTGGTCACCGGCGGCGGCTCGGGCATCGGCGCGGCGACCTGCCGGCGCTTCGCCCGGGAGGGCGCGGCGGTGGCCGTGCTCGACGTGAACGGCGACGCCGCCCGGGCGGTGGCCGGCGAGATCGGCGGGCTCGCCTACGAGGTCGACGTGACCGACCTCGATGCCATGGAGGCCGCGTTCGCCGACGCCGACGCACGCCTCGGTGGGCTCACGACCCTGTTCAACAACGCCGGCTCGAGCAACCTCGCGCCCGTCCACGGCTACGACGCGCGCGAGTGGGACCGCATCGTCCGGGTCAACCTCACCGGGGTGTTCCACGGGTTCAAGGCGGGCGCACCCCGGATCCTGGCCAACGGCGGCGGGGCCATCGTCAGCACGGCGTCGATCAGCGGCACCCGGCCGTCGGCCGGCGAGGCGCCCTACGCCGCGGCGAAGGCGGCCGTCGCGGCGCTCACCGCCACGGCGGCCCTCGAGTACGCCCCGACCGTGCGGGTCAACGCGGTCTCGCCGGGGATGATCCACACCGGCCTCACCGACCCGCTCATGTCCGACCCGTGGGCGCCGCCCCACATGATCGCCAAGACCCCGCTCGCCCGGATCGGCGCCCCCGACGACATCGCCGCCGTGGTGACGTTCCTCGTGGGCGACGATGCCCGATTCGTGACCGGCCAGAACCTGGTGGTCGACGGCGGGATGACCCTCCACGGTGCGGGGGTCGACGGCCTGCTGGACCACTACCGGCCCCGGGCCTGACGGGCCCCGGGCCGGAGGCGCCCGCCGGCCGTACGGCCCCGTCACCCACCGCGGTAGGCAATCTCACTCTTCGTGGTATTTCCCCTCAAGTTGGACCCCCCGACGAGCCGATCCCCCTGGGGAGGGAAGTTCGACCGACGGAGGGTGACGTGGGGGCGACCGGAAGAACGCGCCGGATGCGGGCGCTGGCTGCGGCCGGCGTGCTCGCCGCAGGACTGATCGTGGCGGCCTGCGGACCGGCGGAGGACCCGCCGCCGCCCGGCTGCCCGACGGCGCCGCCCGACGCGGCCGCGTCGACGATCCTCAACCGGACCAACGCCGACCGGGCGGCCCGCGGCCTCGGTGCCCTGGAATGGAACGCCCGCCTGGCCTGCCTGGCCCAGGAGTGGAGCGAGATCCAGGCCGGCAACGGAGCCTTGTCCCACCGCAACCTCGGCGCCGTCATCAACAGCCCCGGGTTCGGCGCCTACGCCGGTCTGGCCGAGAACGTCTTCGTCGGTCCTCCCTCCGTCGACGGCAACGCGATCCACACCGCGTGGATGAACTCGCCGCCCCACCAGAACAACATCATGGGCAACTACGACAGCATCGGCTTCGGCTGGGCCCGCGACGGCGGCGGCCGGATCTTCGCCACCGAGAACTTCGGCCGGCACAAGTAGCGCCCCGCGCGATCCCCCCACACGTCATCGGGCCCGGCCTCACGGCCGGGCCCGATCGCGTGCGCCGCCGGCGACGGCCGCCCCGGGGGACGGCTGCGGCTCAGTGGGCGTGTCCGGCCCGGGCGTCGGAGCGGTCGATCTCGTCGAGGAGGTGGGACTTCGCGATGAACCCGGCCCAACCGCCGAAGAAGGCGCCGGCCAAGACGCCCACGATCACGCCGATGCCCAGCCACGCCGCCCAGTCCTCGGGTTCCTCGGGCCCCACGGCCAGGACGACGATCAGACACCAGATGACGATGCAGATCGGCGTGGCGATCAGGGTCCCCCATGCCACGGCCCGCCACACCGACTTCTCGGCGTCGATCTCCTCGGCGGTCTCCTCGTCGCCGGCGACGGCGACCTCGCTGCCCGCCAGCTCCACCTCGGTGTTGGGTTCCACGTCCTCGCTCACCGTCAGCCCTCCCGGTCCGGCTCGGTTCGGCGGGCCGATTCTGGCACGACACCCCGCCCGATCAGGACTTCGACGATCGCGTCGGCGGCTTCGGCCACCGGCACGCGGCCGCCGGCCAGGACGAGGTCGGCCGCGTCGGGTGCCTCGTAGGGATCGTCGACGCCCGTCATGCCGGTGAGCTCACCGGCCCGGGCCTTCGCGTAGAGGCCCTTCACGTCGCGCGCCTCGCACACCTCGATCGGGGTGTCGACGAAGACCTCCACGAACGGGAGATCGACGGCCTCGTGGACCTCCCGGGCGTGGGCCCGACCGGCGGCGTAGGGGCTGATCACCGGCACGACCGCCACCAGGCCGGCATCGGCGAACAGCCGGGCCACCTCACCGACCCGGCGGATGTTCTCCTCGCGGTCGTCGGCGGAGAAGCCGAGGTCGCCGTTGAGCCCGTGGCGCAGGTTGTCGCCGTCGAGGCTGTAGGCGGCCACCCCGAGGTCGGTGAGCCGCCGCAGCAGCTCCACCGCCACCGTCGACTTGCCCGAGCCCGAGAGACCGGTCAGCCACACCGTCGCCCCCCGCCCGCCGAGCACGGCCCAGCGCGCCTCGCGGGCGGTGCCGGCCTCGTGCCACACGACGTTGGGGCTCACGGGCGGGGTGCTCATGGCGCGAAAGGGTAATGGAGCCGGCCGCGCACCACCCGTGTCGGGTGACCTACGCTGCGGCTTCGCGCGGCCCTGACGTGCCGACGGCCGCGCGCGAAGGGGGACCCATGATGACGACGACCGCCGGCCGTGACGCCACGGCCGACTTCGATCCGCTCGACACGACGGCTCCCGACGTGCACGCGGGCCTCGCCCGACTGCGGGCCGAGGCCCCGGTGTCCCGCTGCCCCAACGGCGCCTGGTTCCTCGCCCGCTTCGACGACGTGCTCGCCGCGGCGAAGGACGTCGAGACGTTCCGCGCCAGCTTCCGCGAGGCCGGGGTCGTGGTCCCCGAAGAGGAGCAGTTCGTCAACGAGATCCCCGAGCCGCGCCACGGCCACGTCCGCCGCGTCATCAACTCGGCGATCGCGCAACACCGCATCGGTCGGGTCGAGCCGATCGCCCGCGAGCTGTGCGGCCGCCTCCTCGACGACCTCCTCGCCACCGGCGGCGGCGACATGGTGGCGCGCTACTCCGTGCCGATCCCCACCACCGTCATCGGCCATCTCCTCGGGGCACCGGTCGAGGACCACCACCTCTGGGCAGAGTGGTCCGACGACGTGGTGCAGGGCACCTACCCCACGCAGTACCGGAACGAGCGCGGGTCGGGCCTCGCCGGTGCGCACCCCGAGTTCACGGCCTACGTCGACGACATGATCCGGGTTCGCCGCGAGGCCACGGTCCCACCCGACGACTTCGTCACCCGGCTGATCGAGACCGAGGTCGACGGCCGGCGTCTGACCGACGTGGAGGCCCGCACCCAGCTGGTGTTCCTCTTCATCTCGGGCAACGAGACCACCCGGCACCTGATCTCCAACATGACCTACGTGCTCGCCACCCGCCCCGAGGTGTTCGCGGCGTGCAAGGCCGACGGCGACCTCGTGCAGAACCTCATCGAGGAGACCCTGCGGCTGCTGCCCCCGATCCAGTTCCTGATGCGGACCTGCACCCACGCCACCGAGGTCGACGGCACCGCCATGCAGACCGACGACAAGATCGCCTTCGGCGTGGCGTCGGCCAACCGCGACGAGACCCATTTCGCCGAGCCGCAGGAGTTCCGCCTCGACCGCCCCGACCCGCGCGGGCACTTCGGCTTCGGCGGCGGGCCGCACGTGTGCCCGGGGGCGACGCTGGCCCGGCTCGAGGCCCGGGTCGCGGTCGAGACGCTGCTCGCACGGGTGGGCTCGATGAGGCTGCCCGACGATTTCGCATTCGAGAAGGTGCCGGTGTTCTGGGCCTACGGGCCGCAGACGCTCCCGGTCACCATGACGCCTGCCACCACGGAAGGGGAGTCGTGAGCGAGCCGACAGCACCGCCGGACCGACACCATTGGCGAGCGGGGCCCGAGCGGCCCGGCGCGAAGCGCCAGGAGCGGGAAGCATGAGCGACGCACCGCTGCTGTCCCACCTCTACACGGTGGGCAGCCTCCGCAACCTCGACGACGGGTTCTGCTTCGAGGTGAAGAACCGGGTGTTCGACGCGCGGCTCGTGGCCGTCGACCACATCGAGGTCGACGACGACGAGATCGACCTCGATCGGGTCACCCTGCGGTTCGACCAGCAGGAGCTGCCCGCGTCGGGCCTGGCCGACGGCGTGCCGTTCCCGCTGCGCGCCGTCGTGGCGGTGCACGTCGCCGGCGCGCCCCTCGCCGACGGTGAGCACGCCATCCACGTGCACTTCCACAGCGAGCCCTTCGGCGCGCTGGAGCTGTCGGTGCGCGACACGGCGGCGACCCCGACCGCGCCCCGCGACGGGATCCCCCGCGATCGCGACGACGACTACGCACCCGAGATCATCGCCGAGCGTCAGCGCTACCTGGCGGAGCACACGGGCACCACCCTGGAGCACATCACCAAGTACTCGTTCGACCCGCACATCACGCAGGGCAACGTCGAGAGCTTCGTGGGGGTGGCACAGGTGCCGATCGGCCTCGCCGGTCCCCTGCACATCCGGGGCGAGCATGCCCAGGGCCAGTTCCTCATCCCGCTCGCGACCGCCGAGGGCACCCTCGTCGCGTCGTACAACCGGGGCATGAAGGTGATCAACGAGTCGGGCGGCGCGATCTGCACGGTCGTCGAGGACTGCATGCAGCGTGCCCCCGTGTTCATCTTCGAGGACGCACGGGGCGCCCGCGACTTCAAGCAGTGGATCGACGACCACTTCGCCGAGATCGCCGTCGCGGCCGAGGCGACCACCAGTGTCGGCAAGCTGCTGTACATCGACACCTACCTGGCCTCGAAGTTCGCGTTCTTGCGCTTCAACTTCTCGACGGGCGACGCGGCCGGCCAGAACATGGTCGGCCGGGCCACGTTCGCCGCGTGCTCGTGGATCCTCGAGCAGGTCGACACCGTCCGCCGCTTCTACCTCGAGTCGAACTTCGCGACCGACAAGAAGGCGTCGCAGGTCAACATCATGCGGACGCGCGGCAAGCGGGTCGTGGCCGAGGTCACCATCCCCCGCCGGGTGCTCACGTCGATCATGCGGGTGGAGCCCGAGAGCCTGTTCTTCCACGCCGGGGTGGCCAACGTCGGCTCGTTCCTCGCCGGGGTCAACAACAACGGCCTGCACTCGCCCAACGGGATCACCGCGATGTTCATCGCCACGGGCCAGGACGTCGCCAACGTGGCCGAGTCGTCGGCGGGGGTCGTCTACGTCGACCTGCTCCCCGACCAGTCGCTGTACCTGTCGATCACGATCCCGTCGCTGATCGTCGCGACGTTCGGGGGCGGCACCGGCCTCGCCACCCAGCGCGAGTGCCTCGAGCTCCTGGGGTGCTCCGGCAAGGGCACCGTCAACAAGCTCGCCGAGATCGTGGCCGGCGTGGTGCTCGCGGGCGAGATCTCGTTGGCGTCGGCCATCTCCTCGCTCGACTGGGTGTCGAGCCACGAGCAGTACGGCCGCAACCGCTGACGACGGTGGCGCGCTACTTGGGCGCGCCGCCCGACGCCTTGAAGGAGAGCATCCGCGAGTAGATGCCGAGCACCTTGCCCGCGTAGAGCGGATCGGTGGCCCAGTTCCCGGCGCCCATCACGTTCCACACCGGCGCCCGCCCCTTGAACGAGAAGGAGTCGAAGGTCGCCGCGGCCTTCACCGGGTCGGTGCCGTGGAGGGTGGCGTCGAGCGGGTTCTTCAGCATCACCGCCCGGCTGAACGGGTCGGCGTAGTTGCGCAAGAGCTGGATCTGGGCCCGCACGCCGTCGCGCGGGGTGGGGAACAGGTACTGGCTCGTGCAGCTGTCGCACGCGCCGATGCCGGCGAAGTTGTTGTCGGTCGCGCGCCCGAAGCTCCCGGTCTCGAGCACGGCCTGGGCGAATGCGATGTCGCCCCGCACGTTCTCGACGTTGCCTTCCGTGACGTACATGTCGGCGAGGTCGTCGATCGGGGTGTCGTTCATGAGGCGGGCCCGCTGTCCCGTCGACTTGAACCACGCGGCGACCTCCGCCGCGGTCAGGATCGACTGCCCCATGATGGGAACCCCGCCCTGCGCGTCGATCTCGGCCTGGCGACGGTCGACCTCGGCCTGGAGCGCGACCCGGCTCCCGGCGAGGCGGGCCTGCTGGTCGGCGAGCTCGCGCCGCGTCGCCTCCTGCTGGGCCCGCTGGGCCTGGAGCGCGGCGATCTCCCCCTGGATGCGGCTGATCTCGGCGTTGTCGACGACGGCCACCGAGTCGGCGTAGTGGGTGCCCGCCGACAGGTCGACGACGCGGCGCACCGACAGCGCCATGCCGAGCTTGTCGCTGTGGCGCTGGTAGACGATGGCGGCACGTGCCTGCAGCGTGCTGCGGACATCGTCGAGGCGCTCGCGGGCGTCGACGAGCTTGGCGTCGGTCTCGGCCACCGCCTTCTCGGCCGCGGCGAGCCGGGCCGCCACGTCGGCGGCGGTGCGGTCGAGGTCGGCCAGGTCGGCCCGGATCCGATAGAGCTGGATCGTCGCGTCGACGAGGGCCTGCTCCTGCAGCGTCCGCTCGCGGGCGACGGTCGTGGTCGTCGGGGTGTCCACCCCGGCGGGCGGTGCGGTGTCGGAGGTCGCCGCCGGGGCAGCCGCCGCCGGCGCGGCCACGAGGCCCAGGGCCGCGGCCAGCAGGGCGACGACGGCGATGCGGCAGGCGGTGC
>Ga0194121_10011719_pt1 | contig 10369 bp, 7 predicted proteins | sample TA2MahCa50mmetaG_FD_148609 | JGI IMG/M metagenome (GOLD analysis project Ga0194121, IMG submission 148609) | Freshwater microbial communities from Lake Tanganyika, Tanzania - TA2015020 Mahale Deep Cast 50m | ecosystem: Environmental > Aquatic > Freshwater > Lake | place: Tanzania: Lake...
ACCTGGAGCTGGTCGAGACGCTGCTCGGGCGCGAGCGGCGCGGCAGCCTGCTGTGGGTGCTGGATGCGTGCGCCACCTCGATGGGCGCGCGCCTGCTGCGCACCTGGCTGGAGCGTCCGCTGCTCGACCGCGGCCGCATCGAGGCGCGCCACGACGCGGTGGAGGAGATGGTCACCCAGCTCCAGCGCACGGACCGCATGCGCGCGATCATGGAGCGGGTGTTCGACCTGCCGCGCTTGCTCTCACGATGCATTTACGGGACCGCCAACGCGCGCGACCTGCTCGCCCTGGCGCAATCCCTGGAGCGCCTGCCGGAGCTGAAATCGGCCGGCGCACAGGCGCGCGCCGAGCGGCTGCGCGCGCTGCTGGACGGACTGGAGCCCATCGAGCCCGCCAGGGCGGTAAATCTGGGGAAACAGGCCGCGCAGCAGGCCGTTCAAGCTGGGGAGGCGTCGGCTGGGGAGGCGTCGGCTGTGCCTACCCGTCCCCTGGAGGATCTGCGTGATCGCCTGCTGGCCGCGATCCACCCCGAATGCCCGGCCACGGTGCGCGAGGGGAACCTCATCCTCACGGGCTGGAACGCCGAGCTCGACGAGCTGCGCGACATCCGCGACTCGGGCCGCGCGCGCATCCGCCAGATGGAGGACGCCGAGCGCGAGCGGACCGGCATCAAGTCGCTCAAGATCGGCTACAACTCGGTCTTCGGCTACTACATCGAGGTCACGAAGTCCAATCTGTCCGGGGTGCCGTCGCACTACGTCCGCAAGCAGACCATCGCCAACGGCGAGCGCTACATCAACGAAGAGCTGAAGGCCTACGAGGAGAAGATCCTGGGCGCCGACGAGCGCATCAAGGGCCTGGAGTACGAGCTGTTCAGCGATCTCGTGCGGGAGGTCGCGGCCCGCCAGGAAGCGCTGCGCGGTGTGGCCGAGCGGCTCGCGGAAATCGACGTGCTGTGCTCGCTGGCCCACGTGGCCGCGCGCAACGGGTACGTCCGCCCGACAATGACCGACGACAGCGCCCTGGCCGTGGAGGGCGGACGCCACCCCGTCGTGGAGCGCGTGACCGACGCCGCGTTCGTCCCCAACGACCTGTACGTGGACGGGGGCGACGAGCGCCTCCTGATCATCACCGGGCCCAACATGGCCGGCAAGAGCACCTACCTGCGGCAGGTCGCGCTGATGTCGGTGATGGCGCAGATCGGCTCGTTCGTGCCGGCCCGCACCGCGCGGCTGGGGATTGTCGATCGCGTGTTCACGCGGGTGGGAGCGTCGGACGACCTGCACCTGGGGCAGTCCACGTTCTTCGTTGAGATGAGCGAGGCCGCCAACATCCTCAATAACGCCACCGCGCGCAGCCTGGTGATCCTCGACGAGATCGGGCGCGGCACCAGCACTTTCGACGGGCTGTCCATCGCCTGGTCGGTGGCCGAGTACCTGCACGACGCCATCCGCTGCAAGACGCTGTTCGCCACCCACTTCCACGAGCTGACCGCGCTGGAGGGGGAGCTGGCCGGCGCCCGCGCCTACCGCGTGGCCGTCAAGGAGAACCGCGACGACGTGGTCTTCCTGCACCGCATCTTGCGCGGGGGCTCCGACAAGTCGTACGGCATCTACGTGGCCCGCCTGGCCGGGGTGCCCGTTCCCGTGCTCGATCGGGCCCGCGAGGTGCTCGCCGAGCTGGAGCGCGAGCGCCACCCGGAGCGCGCGACGGCGGCTGCCCAGGCGGCGCCCCGGGTGCAGCAGCTCACCTTGTTCGATGCCCCCCAACATCCGTTGCTCGACGAGATCCGACAGGCCCGCATCCTGGAGCTGACGCCGCTGGCCGCGCTGAACCTGATCCACGAGTGGCAGAAGCGCCTTCTTTGAGGCCGACTCAAGGGGAACGGCAGGAATCGGATCTAGTTGACACTAATTCCGGTCCCATGTCACGCGACCGACGCAGTCAGCGGGAGGAGGATTGATGGTCGAGTATTCACGCAACATCGGCCGTCTCATGGTGGCTTGGCGCTGGCTTCTGTTCCTCTTCGTGGCCTTCGAGGCGATGTGGGACCATCCGCAGTTCTACGTTCAGATGAGCAAGCTGAGCGACCGCGCGGTCCACGCGACGCCGACCTTCAGTCCGGTGTTCTTTCTGGGACTGTTGTTTGCGTGGTCGATCCTGGCCTCGGCGCTGCAATTCCTCTTCAAGTCGCCCTATCGCAACATCGCCGTCGCGGTGGTGGACGCCGCGTTCGCCATCCTCGCGGTGATGAGCCAGCGCACGCTGTTCGGCGCGATGTTGTTCTCGCTGCCCGCGCTCAACGTGTTCCCGCTGGGGATGCTGGGCGGCATCGGCACCAGCGCGCTGCTCGCCGTGCTGTATCCCTGCCTGGCCCTGATCATTTCGCGGGATCCGTCGGCGGTGATGATGCCCACGGTGTCCTGGTACCTGCCCTTCATGGGCGTCGTGACGATGGCCGGCATCGTGATGGAGAACCTGCTCAAGCAAGAGCTGCAGGCGCGCGCCCTGGTGTCGGTCATCGAAACCAGCCAGGAGCTGGGCAGCTCGGCCTCGCTGGAGAAGATCCTCAACCTCGTGGTGCAGGACGTGAAGGATCTCTTCGGCTGCAGCACCTGCGTGATTTATTTGCGGGAGACGGATAATCCGTCGGAGCCGGTAATGCGCGTGGCGGAGAAATCCACCGCGTTTCCGGAGGCGTTTACCGATTTCAACCCGGATCTGATGCACTCCATTGTGGGCCAGGTCATCAAGGAAAAAAAAGGCCGCGTGGTGGACGACTTCCAGTCCTACCAGCCGGAGGAGGCCATCAAGAAGGAGCGCGCGTTCCGCGCCACCATGGTGGCCCCGCTCCTTTTCGAGGACGAGGCCATCGGCGCGATCTATGTGGCGCACTCCAACCCGGCGGTGTACAACGATCAGCTTTTCCGGCTGTTCTCGATGCTGGCCAACCAGGTGGCGCTGGCGGTGCGCAACGTGCAGCTGCACAAGACCACCGCCACCCTGGCCATCACCGACAGCCTTTCCGGGCTGTACACGCACGGATATTTTCAGGAGCACCTGGGCAAGGAAACCATCCAGGCGAAATATTCCAAGCAGCCGCTCAGCCTGTTGATTCTCGACGTCGACTTTTTCAAGAAGGTCAACGACTCGTACGGCCACCCGCAGGGCGACGCGCTCCTCAAGCAACTGGGCGGCGTCATCAAACAGGTCACCCGCCCCACCGACGTGGTGTGCCGCTATGGCGGCGATGAGTTTACCGTCACCATGCTCAACACCAACCGCATCAGCGCGGTGGTCATCGCCGAGCGCATCCGCTCGACCTGTGAAGACTACGAGTTCGTGCTCGGCAACCAGGTGGTGCACGTGACGCTGAGCGGCGGCGTGGCGTCGTTCCCGGAGGACGCCGAGACGAAAAAAGAATTGATCGACAAGGCCGACCACGCGATGTACGAGGCGAAGCACAAGGGACGCAACCGAATTTGCTTCAGCGCGTAACTCGTCGGGTGGTGCAGCTCGACCCCGGGGTGGCCGAGCGCATCGCGGCCGGGGAGGTCGTGGAGCGCCCCGCCTCGGTGGTCAAGGAGCTGGTGGAGAACGCGCTGGATGCCGGCGCCACCCAGGTGTTCGTGGAAATCAAGGACGGCGGCCAGACCTTTCTGCGGGTCACCGACAACGGCTGCGGGATGAGCCAGGAAGACGCGGTGCTCGCCCTGTTGCGTTTCGCGACCAGCAAGATCCGCGAGTGGGAGGACCTGGAGCGCCTCGACACGCTGGGCTTCCGCGGCGAGGCGCTGCCCAGCATCGTGGCGGTGAGCCGCACGGAAATCGTGACCCGCGAAGTGGAGGCGCCGCACGGCACGCGGATTGTGGTGCACGGCGCGGAGGCGCCGCGCATCGAAGCGGCCGGATGTCCGGAAGGCACCACGATCACGGTCACGGATTTATTCTTCAACACCCCGGCCCGGCGGAAATTCCTGAAGTCGGCCACCGCGGAGGCCGCGCGCATCATCGATATCCTGGGGCGGCTGGCGCTGGCCCGCACTGACGTGCACTTCCGCCTGACGGTGCGCAATCGCGAGGATCAGCAGAGCCGCGAGGTGTTCAACTTTCCGGTGCAGTACGCGCTGGCCGACCGGGTGGCAAAATTGTGGAACACCGACGCCGGGTTCGTCACCGTGCAGGCCGAGAGCGAGGGTGCGCGCGTGGTGGGCGTGGTGGCGCCGCCGCCCATTTTCGCGGCCAGCCGGGTGCGGCAGGCATTTTACGTCAACGGGCGGATGATCAACCCCGCGACGTTGTCGGTCGCGCTGGCGCAGGGATTTGATCCGCTGCTGCCGGATCGAAAATTCCCCATCGGCGTGTTGTTCGTGGACGTGCCGCCGGATCTGGTGGACGTGAATATCCACCCGACCAAGGCGGAGGTTCGCTTCCTCCACCCGCGCGAGGTGTTCCGCGTGGTGCGCGACGCGGTGGCCGACGGATTGCGCGGGCACGGGGCCGGGCCCCTGGACGCGGCGGAGGCGGTGGCCCGGCACGCGTTCGCGGAGCCGCGCCAGGTTTCTGGGGAGCACCGTCCGCGGTTGTATCCCTCCGCGGGCCACGCACCGAGCGCTTCGGAGCGCCCGACGGTCACGGCGGCGCGAGTCGAGGCGGCGATGGACGCGATGCAGCCGCTGCTCCCGGAAATGTCCTCGGTGCCCACGCCGATCGCCCGCGTGACGCGGCCCTCGAAAGCGCGCTGGCAGGTGCTGGCCCAGCTGGATCGCACGTATATTGTGTGCCTGCGCGGCGACGAATTATGGCTGGTCGATCAGCACACGGCGCACGAGCGAATTCATTACGAGGCGCTGTCGTACATTACCGACGGCGGAACGCCGCCCAGCCAGCCCCTGATGTTTCCGTTATTGCTGGATCTGGCGCCGGACGAGGCGCAGGCGCTGCAGGACTCGCTCGAGACGTTTGCCGCGCTGGGCTATGAAATCGAGCCGTTCGGCGGGTCAACCTTCGTGGTGCGCGCACTACCCGTCGGAATCGAACGGCTGTCGCGGCCGGAAACCATCCGACAGATCGTCGCGGAAGTATTGCACGACGGCGCGCCCCGCGAGGCGCACCGCCTGCGCGATCTCCTGCGCGCGACGACGGCGTGCCGCGCGTCGGTGATGGCCGGCGACGTGCTCACCCGCGAGGAGATGGAAATTCTGCTGGAGCGCCTGGAGACAGTGGAGCACGCGGCGTACTGCCCGCACGGACGACCGGTGTCGGTCAGGCTGGGCGCGGACGAACTGGCGCGGCTGTTTGGGCGGAAGTAGGCGCGCGCGGCCCTGCAAAGGAACCGTCCGCGGACAGCGAGAAGCACCCGACTCACCTCTCTTACAGAAGCGGGGGGCCCAGGGGACGCCGAAGACGACTCCCCCTGGATGAGATCGCCAGGAGGGGCACGCGGAGGAACCGGATGCAAGTCAATCTCCAGGACGCTTTTCTCGCCCAGGTCAAAAAAGAAGCCGCAATGGTGGTCATCTACCTGGTCAACGGCTTCCAGCTCAAGGGCATTGTGAAAGGCTTTGACAACTTTACCATCTTCATCGAGAACAACGAGGGCAAGATCCAGATGATCTACAAGCACTCAGTGACGACCATCAGCCCGCTCAAGGCCGTGGGGTTTGCGTTCCTGGGTGAAGCGTTCAAGGAAGCCCTCCAGCCCGCCTCAAAGAGCGCCAATTCGTAGTTGTCCGGACTGACCGCGTTCTGGAAGATGCACGGCCTGGGCAACGACTTTATCGTCGCCGACGCCGAGGGTGGGGATTTTACGGCGCAGGCCCGCGCGTTGTGCGACCGCCATCGGGGAATAGGGGGCGACGGGCTCATTTTGCTGCTCCCCCCGACCCGCGCCGAGGCCGACTTGTGCATGCGCATGTTCAACCCCGACGGCTCCGAAGCAGAAATGTGCGGCAACGGGATCCGCTGCCTGGCCGGCTTCGCCCGCGCCCGCTTTCCGCAGCGCACCACGCTGCGCATCGAGACCGGGGCCGGGCTGCTCACCGCCCGCCTGATCGACGACGAGGACGCGCACGGCATCGGGTTCGTGGAAATCGACATGGGACCGCCCCGCCACACGCGCGGCGAAATCCCCATGGACGGCCCGCCCGCCGAGTCCGCCATCGACGTCCCCCTGCCCCACGAAGGCCACGTCTACACCGCCACCTGCGTGTCCATGGGAAATCCCCACTGCGTGCTTTTCCTGGACGCGCAGCGCGGCACTCCGCTCGACGGTCTTGACCTCGCCGAAGTCGGGCTGGACGTCCTCGGTCCGCAGCTCGAGCGCCACCCCGCCTTCCCCCGCGGCGCGAACGTGGAAGTGGCCACCCTGGTGGACCGCGACGAGATTCACGCGCGCGTCTGGGAGCGCGGGGCCGGCCTGACGCTGGCCTGCGGGACCGGCGCCTGCGCCACCATGGTGGCGGCCGCGCTGACCGCCCGGGTGGGCCGCAAGGCGCGCGTCGTCCTGCCCGGCGGGCCCCTGGAGATCGCCTGGGAGAAAAGCGGCTCCGTCTTCATGACCGGCCCCTATCAGCGCGTCTTTCACGGTACCCTGGCCGGACAGCCGCAATGACCCTTCCCCCCCGTCCGGCTATCCGGGCGGAGTTGACAAACCCCGCCCGATCCGAGAAAATCACACCCAGGGAATCAGGCATCTTGCTCAGGAGGCTCGGCAATTGAAAAAGGGGGCTCCGCCCCGACCAGGCCAGGATCCCACGCTGGAAACCGCGCTGGGCGTCGTCGCCTGTGTCGTACTGGGAATCTTTTTCGTCGTGGCCCGTCCGCCTGAGTCGGCGGACGGGAAGCCGCTTGCCGGTTGGCAGGCGATTCACACCCACTTTCCGCCCAGCGCTCCGGGAAAGAAGCCGCCCGCCAAGAAAGGCCCCACCGGGCAGAACGTCTCGGTGACCGCCACCACCTCCGCCACGCCGGGCACGCCCGAGCCCAGCGCGACTGAGAGCGCGGCGCCGTCGCCCACGGCGCCGCCGGTCCGCAAGGGCGTCTACCAGGTCAAGGTGCCCTGGGCCGGCAAGAACCTCGGCAAGGCTGCCCCGCACGTGCGCGGCCTGTTTGACTCGACCGCCCAGGTGGCCGAGGCCGGCAACGCGCTCATCGGCCTGCGCCAGATGCGGCAGGTGAACGAGCAGACCCAGGTGCTGGAGAACAACCTGGAAGCGCTCAAGGCGCTGCGCTTCAAAAATCCGCGCTGGAAGGGCGTCTCCAAGAAGGTCGTCGCCACCGTGGCCGCCATGAACAAAGCGGGTCTGACCATCTTCGAGGGCCTCGACAATGACGATGACGAAGTCGGTGAGCAAATGGAACGCAAGGCCCGCGCCGCGCTGAAGAAGTCCATGCAAACGCTGCAAGCGCTGATCAACAGCATGCAGGCCATGCGCCGCAAGGGCCTCGCCGCTAAGGGATGATCCGCTTCAGGTAGCGCTCCGCTTCCTCACGGTCGCGCACCCGGCCGTCCACCTGGGCGTCCAGCAGGCGCTCCAACAGTTTGCCGACCCGCGGCCCCGGGGGAACTCCCAGCAGCGCCGCCGCCTCGTCCCCGCGCACCAGCGGCACGCACTGGCGGCGGCCGTCGCCGAAGTACCAGTCGAGCATCCAGCCCACCCGGCGACGCAGCGCCTCACGCACCTGCGGCGTGTTCGACGGACCGCCGGACGCCGCGCTGTCGGCCAGGGAGAGCACCAGCGTCTCCACACCCGCGTCACCGGCGTCGCGGAAATAATGGCGGACGTGTCGGGCCTTGAGCCTGCCCACCTCGGGGAGATCCAGCGGGCGCAAGTGCCAGCGGACGCTCTTGTGCAGCAGGCGTATCGCCAGACGAGACAACCGCAGCCGCTCGCCCACCGCGTCCGCGAGCGGCGTGCCGGCCTTGTCGTGGCCGCGATAAGAGATCCTTCCCGTGTCGGCGTCCACCGACTGCGTGACCCGCTTGCCCACGTCGTGGAGCAGCGCGCAGAGCCGCAGCATGGCGCGCCGTGTGACGCCGCCGGGCAGCATCCGCCCCAGATGCCCCTCCAGCGCATCGGAAAAATCAGTCACCGAAATCGCCTCGTCGTACGCCTGCTCGTCCACCTTGCGGAGGGCCAGCAGCGAGTGGTGGTAGGCGTCGAGGTGATGAAATCCGCGCTGCTCGAGCCCGCGCAGCGCCTCCACCTCGGGAAACACCGCGGCCAGCACGCCGCTGTCGCGCAGCGCGTCAAGCAGCAACGGAATGCGATCGGTCTCCAGGAGCTTGAACCACTCGTCGCGGACCCGCTCGCCGGACACCGCGGATAAGCGTGGCGCCCGCGCCGGCAGCGCGTCCAGGGTCTCCTCCGACAAACGAAAGTCCAGCACCGCGGCGAAGCGGAACGCGCGCAGCACGCGCAGCGGATCCGCGTCGAGCACCGCCGGAGACGGGCAGCGCAGCAGACGCCGCCCGAGATCCGCGCGGCCTCCGGTCGGATCCACCAGCGCGCCGTCGCGGCCCAGCGCCATCGCGTTCACGGTGAAGTCGCGCGCGCGGAGATCGTCCTCCAGCGAGCCGCCCTGATAATCCGCGAAGTCGAACCCCTCCCCGCCCACCACCGCGCGCGAGATGCCGCGCTCCGCGTCCAGGGGAACCAGCGAGCCGCCGCAGCGATCGGCCACCTCCCGGGCCAGCGCCATCGCGCCGCGCGGCACCACGAAGTCCCAGTCGGCGTGCGCGCCGCACTCCAGCAAAAGATCCCGCACGCAGCCACCCACCAGGTGCGCGTCGGGCGCGAGCGCCGCCACCGCGGACAGCACCGGGTGCGCCCAGACTTCAATCACTCTTGAAGATCTTGTCGGCCGCCAGGCGAATGTCGGTAGCCGCCGCCACGCGCCATGCGACCGGGCGGCCCAGGTGATTGCGAATTTGCTCGGCGGTTTCGCTGTCGGTGGGATCGGCTACCGCCACGTGCACGGTGTCGTCCTCAACGGCGCAGGGGATGGCTTCCCATTGCAGCACCTGCTTCACACTGAAGAGCTGACCGTGTTCGCGACGCGGCACGTTCTCCTCGACGTCGGTGAAGGGAATGCCCAGGTACTCGCCGAGGATGCGCGCCATCGCCTTGCGGGGCAAAGCCTCGCGCCGCAGCACCCGCTCCAGCTTCTGATCGTCGCTGAGGTCCTCCCGGGCCAGGGCTTCCGGCACGAACCCCTCGCGCGCCAGCCGCTCCAGGAACGTGGGCGGCGGCCGGGTCCCCGCCCGCTTCACCGCGCCCAGCAGCGTCTCGCGGTTGTGGCGGGACAAAGAGGTGCCCGGACGCAGGCGGTTGAGCAGGCGGACGTTCGCCTTGCGGCGCTCGGTGACGATCTCGCCATCCCACTCGGGCTGAAAAAACTGCAGCACGATGCGCTGGCCCAGGTCGGTCACCGCGTGGTAGGTCTGCACGCGGTACACGGTCTCGTCGAAGCGAAGCAGGCGTCCGTCCAGCGAGGCCAGCGGCTCGCGCGACTCGCGGTAGCCGTCCAGCGAGCACTCGGCCACCTGCTGCACCTGGCCGTTGCCGAGCGTACACACGATGCAAGTGTATTCCTCGGGATCGTAGAGCAACGCGTGGGCCTTGCTGGTAAGCGCCAGTTTGAGGCCGTCCAGGACGCGCGGCGTGAGCGCCAGGGCGGCGACGTCCACTTCTGCTTCAGGCTCGACGGGGATTTCGAGCGGCGGCGGCGCGGCAACGACCACGGGGGGTTCGACAGGCGCCGCGACAGGCGCCTGCGCCCCGGCTTCGGGTCGCCGTCCTTTGAGAAAATCCCACAGACCCATGGTAAAATTCCACCCTTACGCCGCTGTGCGGCGGCCCCGAACCATTCCACGAAAAACCGAGAACTCCCTGGACGGTTGCCTAGCGATTGAGCAGCGGGCGGCCCTTCTTGGCCTTCATCGGCGGCGGCAGGACCTTGCCGGTCTCGGGATTGAGCGTGCGGTGATCGAGCTCGTGGCCACTGCGGTGGCTGGACACGCGGAGCAGCGCGGGCTGCCCCTCGGAAGCGGCAAAGTAGACCACGTGGTAGGTCGCGTCCTGCGCGGTCAACAACCCGGCCTTGACCGCCAGGCGGATGGCACCCGCGGGATCCTGGCAGCGGGACAGGTCGAGCGGCTTGATATCGCGCGCCAGCGCCTCGAGGCGATCAAACTCCTTGAGGTCCGGACCGCCGCCCGGCTCCAGCCGCACCGACACGTACGCGCGGGGCCAGTCGGCTCCGTTTCGCTCGCACCAGAAACCCAGGTGCCACGCGGATTCCATCGTCTCGGCCAGGGTTCCGTCCTCGCGCAACGGGAACGCGGCTACCTGATCGAGGGTGACGT
>Ga0194121_10011721_pt1 | contig 10368 bp, 11 predicted proteins | sample TA2MahCa50mmetaG_FD_148609 | JGI IMG/M metagenome (GOLD analysis project Ga0194121, IMG submission 148609) | Freshwater microbial communities from Lake Tanganyika, Tanzania - TA2015020 Mahale Deep Cast 50m | ecosystem: Environmental > Aquatic > Freshwater > Lake | place: Tanzania: Lake...
ATCCTCGGCCACCTGGGGTTGCCGACATCGATCACGCCGCCGCTGCCCGCGCGACCACCGCCCGGGGGCGGCGAGCAGGCGTCAATCGACTGGGCGTGACGCGGGTGGCCGAGGATCCCGCGACGGCTGCCGGCCGGAGGGTCGGGCGGTGGTCGTCCGTCGCGTCGCGGGTTCTGCGGGAGTCGGGGCCCGTGTCGGACGCTGGGCGGGCGACGTCCTGGCCAGACTCTCGTTGACAGCGGCATTGTACGCTGCGTACTTTGCGGCACCGGGCGGAGGGAGCCAAGCGCGGGATGTCCGATAACGCTGACGTTATGACAAAATCGCGGCTTTGTGCTTCCTGGCCGCCGCCCGTCGTCGCCGACGAGCCTCTCACGGAAGAGTGGAGCCGCGCACGTGAAGCCTGCTTGCTCATCGATCTCGAGTTGCGGATGGACTGGAGCCGATTCGCGAACCCGTTTGCGGAGCTGTGGGAGGAGGCCTTGGACGAAACCGACGATCGCGACGACAGTGGCGCGCAAGCGACTCAAACCGGCCCGCGCCTCACGCTTCTTCCCAATTGTAGCGGGGAATCTCTCGATCCCTGAGGGCGCCGTCACGAGGTCTCACGACGTCTCTAGACCCCATCCGTGAAGGCCGCGAGCGCCTTGGGGATGGATCCATGGATCTGGCGGAGGTCACGGTTGCGCGCGGTGGCGCGGGCGGCGGTCTGGACCGCGGCGATCGTCGCGCTGTCAGTCGCCCGACCGCCGGCGCTGCGCGCCGATGATCAGACGGGATGGCTCGAGCAGCAGACGCTGACCGGGAACTGGCGGGGGTACCGCGAGCAGCTCGCCGAGATGGGCATCCTGCCGCACCTGATCTACCGGGGCATGATGTGGTCCAACGTCGACGGCGGCGCCGCCGTCGGCACGGACTTGACCGGCTACCTGGACGTCGGCGTCAAGCTCAGCCTCCACGATCTCGGTGCATGGCCCGGCAGCGCGTTCCGGATCAGCTGGCATTGGTTTCAGGGCCCTTCTCCGACCGTCGATCTGGTCGGCGGCTCGCTGGCGATGGCGTTGAGCGGTTGGGAGGCGTCGAACGCCTTCCGCTTCTACGACATCTACTTCGAGCAATCGCTGGCGGAGAAGCGCTTCCAGATGAAGATCGGGCAGCTCGCCGCGGATACCGACTTCATGGCCTCGACCTACGCCGCGCTCTTCCTCAATGCGGCGTTTGGGGACCTGCCGTCGCAGAACCTGAACATCGACGCCCCCGTCTACCCGCTCGCCGCGCCGGGTGTGTACGCCATGGCCCGCCCGCTCGACTGGTTGACCACCCGTATCGCGGGCTACACCGCCGATCCGGGGCCCGACCGTGCGGGAAACCACGGCTTCGAGTGGAAGATCGGCAATAACGCCGGCTACACGTTCTTCGGCGAGATCGCGGGCTCGCGGGAGGGGGCCGCAGCGGGCACGTACACGCTCGGTGGCGTCTACACGACCGGCGGCTCCGATCAGTTCGGCATCGGTCCCGAGAATCTCGATCACTATGAGGTCTACGCGATGGTGGACCAGACCGTCGTGACCGACGCCAGGAACAATCCCAAGGTGGGAGTCTTCGCACGCATGAGCGGGAGCCCGCAGGACGATCGCAACGTCGTCGGGCTTTACGCCGACGGCGGCGTCGTCGTCTACGGCCCGATCGGCGCCCGGCCGATGGATGCGGCGGGGATTGCGGTCTCGGTGATGCGCTTCACGGACGACTACCGACAGCAGGTACAGGCCACCATGCCGACCCTCGGTAGCGGCGCGGCGGTGCTCGAGCTCACCTACCAACTCCACCTCGCGCCGTGGCTGCTCGTTCAACCCGATGTACAGGTCTTCTTCGACCCGCCGCTGAGCGGCTCGAACGCCGTGACGCTCAACCTGCAGGTCGGCCTGACATTCTGAGACGATCTCCCCAGATCGCCCACCCGCGTCCCAGGCCGTAGCAGAGACCGCTGAAACTGCCGACGAAGAAGCCCACCGGCAGGTTGGTGGTGTAGGACACGGCGATGGCTGCCCAGACGACGACCAAGGCAATGCAGGAGGACATGACCATCGCTGGCAATGGTCGGTCGGTGAAGGCCCGGGCAGCGGCCGCTGGCCCGATCAGCAGACTGAAGATGAGGAAGGCGCCGACGATCGGTACCGCCATCGTGGTCACGAGCGCCAGGATGATCAGGAAGGCCAGGTCCATCCAGCGTGGGCTGATGCCCCGCGCCTCGGCCACGTCCGGCACGACGGACGAGAGGAGCAGCGGCCGGTAGAGCATCAGAATCACCAGGATGCACGCCAGCCCCAGGAGGGCGGTGGGGACGATCTGGTAGCTCGCCACGCCGAGGATATCGCCGAACAGCAGGGCGAAGACCTGCGCCGAGTACTCCTCGCTGCGCGACAGGAACAGGTCGCCCAGTCCGAGCAGCAAGGCGACGGTCAGCGCGGTCGCCACGTCGCTGCGTGAGCGACGGCCCAATGCCGCAATCAGTACCGCGCCGACCAGAGCAAAGACCCCGAGTCCGACCAGCTTGCTGATCCCGAGCAGACTGGCGCCCGCTGCGCCAGCGAACGCTCCGTTGGGGATGGCGTGGGCGGCAAACGCCGCGCCCCGGAGCACCGTGAAGAAGCCGACCACGCCGGAGACAATTGCCACGATGGCCGAGGTCTCGAAGGCGTTGATCATGAACGTCTCGAACATCAGGACGGCTCCAGCGACTTGACCGGTTCCTGATGATGCCCGCGAACCCGGTGTCCCAGGCGGGATGGGAACGACGCCGACACATAGAAGACGAACACGACAGCGACGATGCAAAAGCTCACAGGCCAACCGTTGCCATCGGCCGACCAGGAGGCAGTGTCATAGCTGATGAGGATGCCCAGCCAGGCGGCCGCCACGCCAACGGCCGAGGCCACGGCGATGGCTGTACCGGTCCGTTTGGTCAGCCTCAGCGCCGTTGCCGGAGGACCGACGAGTAGCGCGGTCGACAGGATGGCGCCGATGGTGATGGACGAAAGCGAGACGGCCAGAGCAAGCGCGATCAGGTATCCGATGCCGACAAGACGAATCGGCACACCGCGGACCGCCGCCAGCTCGTAATCGATGGAGGTCAGCAGAAGCGGGCGATAGAGGATGGCGATCAGCGCCATGACGAACGCCCCGAGCACGGCGACGACGGGGATGAGGCTCGGCGCGACCGTGAACAATGAACCGAAGAGAATGCTGACCGTGGCACCGCTCGTGCTCGTGTACGTCGTGGCGAGGAACAGGAAGAGAGCAGAGAACCCCAGCGCGACGCCCAGCACGATGCCGGTCGCAAGGTCCCGACCGCGGGCGCGGCGAATGCCAATCATCTCCATCACGCCAGCTGCTGCTACGTTCAGAGTCACAAACCCGAGCAGGGGTTGCGCCCCAACCAGCACAGCCCCTGAGGCACCGGCCCCGCCGATGTCCGAGAAGGCGTGTCCGGCGAACGACTGGCCGCGAATGACGGTGAAGACGCCCACGACCGCGGAGACCACGGCCGTGATGGCGCTGACGACCAGAGCCGTTTGAACGGGTTGGTTCGAGAAGAACCCTGGCTCGATGATGATCGCCGACAGATCCATGTCAGCCGACCTGCGAGTCGGGTGGCGCTGGCGGCGTACGCGCATTCTTCCCCTCGCCCGCCTCGCCAGCAGCGACCAGGACCCGGCCCGCCGCATGGATGACCTCCACATGATAGCCGTAGAGCTCGCTGAGGGTCTCGGTTCTCACCACCTCAGCCGTCGTGCCGCTGACCGCACGGCCGCGAGCGATGTAGACGATCCGGTCCATGGCATGCAGCAATGGATTCATGTCGTGTGCGGTGAGTACAATCGCGATGCCCTGATCGGTGGCGATGCGGCGCAGCAGCTCGACAACTTCGTGACTGCTGCCGATGTCCAGGTTTGCCAGTGGCTCATCGAGCAGCAGCAAACGCGGTCGGCTGATCAGCGCATGAGCGATCATCACCCGCTGCTGCTCGCCACCGGAGAGGCGGCCGACCCGGCGGTCAGCGAAGCGGGTGGCGTTCACGGCTGCGAGGATCTCGTCGATCAAGTTCCGGCGGCGCGCACTCGGCCGCGTCATGCCATAGCGATGACCGTCGAGCCCGAGACCGATGAGATCCCGAGCCCGCAGCGGCGCGTCAGGCTCCAGGGCAATCTTCTGCGGGACGTAGCCAACGATCGGGTCGCGCCGTGGCCCGGCTGCCCCGCCGATCGACACTGTGCCCGACGTCGGCTTCACCAGGCCGAGAATCGTCTTCAGCAGCGTGGTCTTCCCGGCACCGTTCGAGCCGATCAGGCCAGTGAAACTACCCGGCGCGACAGTGAAGCTGACCCGGTCGAGGATGGTGCGCCCGGCGAGAACCACGCTGGCATCCTTGATGACCAGTACATCTGCGTCCTCCGATGCCCGCGTTTCACCCGTCACAGGGAGCCCTTTGAGGTTCCCGACACGATCGCGTTCTGGAGAGCCTCGGTCTCCGCCAGCATCCAGCGCTGATAGGTGAATCCAGGGCTGGGCATCGTCTCGTACACGCCGACGATCGGTATTCCGCTCTGCTCAGCCGTCTGCATGAAGGAGCGAGTCAGCTCGTCGGTGACCTGATGGTTGTAGACGAAGGCTTTGACGTCCTTCTGGGAGAAGAGCCCGTTCTGGAAGCTGACATCCTGCGGAGTGGGGTCCGTTCCGTTCATGATGTCGGCTTGTAGGTTCCATGGCGTCAGGTTCTTGATGCCCATCGCCTGGAGCAGATAGTCCGCTACGGGCTCCGTGGTCGCCACAGATGCTCCGCTGTGCTGGCTCTTGAACGATGCGATCGCCGACTGCCACGGCTTCAGCGAGGTGAGGAACGTCTGCTCGTTCGCCTTGAAGTGATCAGCCTGCGCTGGCTGAATTCTCGAGAGCGCTTGTACCAGCGCGGCCGCCACAGCGGGCATGGTCGGTGGGTCATACCAAAGATGGGGATTGGGCGTGCTGTCAGGCAGTTTTCGCAGTGCTTGAACGTTCAGCGTGGTGCGGTTCGAGTTGGGTTGGGCATCGGCGATCTTCGTTACCCAGTCGTCATAGCCCAAGCCGTTCATGATCACGACCTGGGCCTGACCGATCCCAGCGGCCACCTGGGGACTGACCTGATACTCGTGCGGATCGGTGTTGGGATTGGCCTCGATCGACGTCACGCTGACGTAATCCCCGCCGATCTGCGACGCGACGTCGCCGTACTGGTTCTCGGCGGCGACGATGGCGATCTTCCCGCTACTCGCCGCCGACGTGCCGCTACTCGACCCCGAAGAACGACACGCCGCCAACCCCAACCCGCCGAACAGGAGCGCCGTCACGGCCATTAGCACACTGAGCGCAGACACTGGACGAACGCGACCTCGAGCACTGAAAGCGGGTGACATCGTGACTCCTTGGCTCATTCCGTACTTTGCGGGCACCGGGCGGAGGGAGCCAAGCGCGGGATGTCCGATAACGCTGACGTTATGACAAAATCGCGGCTTTGTGCTTCCTGGCCGCTCGACCTTCCGCTTAGCCGACCACCGTTGGATTGTCGGTTCCATTCGCTCCTCTTCTGGACCAGGCCCTTATCGCCTGTCCAGTTCTGGAGGGGAACCACGTCAGGCTGGCACAACTTCTCTGCCGTGGTCGGCAATGCTGACGTGAACGTCTGCCATGGTCGGCAATGCTGACGTGAACGTCTGCCATGGTCGGCAATGCTGACGTGATCGAGCTCGCGACGTGCTTCGTGTCGTCGGACGATTTTCCGCAGTCGCCCGTCCATGCCGGCATCTCGAGAGCGGAGGACACCGATCTCACTACATTGCGATCGAACCCGGCGTGAGTCTCCTGGTCTCGTCGCACGACGTTCTCACTCGTATCCGGGCCCCTGATCGCCCAACTCTGGAAGCCGGCGAGACGGACGTGTGGGAACTGCAATCACAGGAGGCCCCGAAGACCCTCCTGAATGGGGGCGTTTGCACACTTTTGGTAGTTCGTACTCGTCTTCGAAGACCTTATTGTAGAGCTCAGTGTAGGCAATGAGCGTTATTGGAGGACCGTCGGAGCCTACATGTAGGCGTACCCCGTCCGCGGCAGTCGCTGATTTGGGACCCTTCCCGCAGATCATATCAAACTTTTGTCGACTGGTTGGGCAGTCGGATGGCCCCCAGACATTGTATATCTTCGCCTGCTCAATTGGACAGGAACAAATTATTTCATTATCTAAAACCGGCCCTACACCAGGGAAATCCTTTCCACTCGTATCCTTAAAACATAGCCCCCCATTGCACTGGGCGTACGATCCCATTCCTTCGCACCGATAGACCGAATGTTTGGATACATCGGGTGGGCTGTAAGTGCTTACCATGTAAGTGCCTTCATCATTACCGAGGGCATTCACGGTGGCTGCATCTCCCGCGGGGGGACCCGGATATTCATGGGCCAGGGCAAGACTATCACCGAACTTTTTTTCACACTTCGTATAGGCCACGCCGTTAAAATTGAATGTCACGGCAACCGCACATAGTGCATAATCCTGATTTTCTAAAGGAATTGTGATGGCGGATAATTTGTCAACGCTATCGTATAAAGCAGTGCCACCATATTGATCATCGGCATGCGCCGCAACGGACACGGTCAGACCGCCAATACAGGCTAATGCATGCACAAATTTCGAGAATTTACACAGCGTGTTCATTTCGCATTCCTCTAAAATAAGTAATGACGTGGCGGGAAGTTGCGGACAGGCTATTAAACGAGCAAATATGTGTCACGCATATGGCCAGCGCCGTGACATACCGCAATGACCATGAGACCAATGCACAATCCAATTACGGCCGTTTACAGAACTTAGGAGTGCTTTTTGTTCCAAATGTCTTATCGTATTCAGCATCCAAAGCGATCGTTACGCTCGGCGGTCCAGTGTTTCCAATGTGAAGAATGGCTCCATCGGCCCTTGTGATCTCCTTGGAACCTTTTCCGCAAATAGCATCATACTCACTTTGAGTAAAACGACAATCAGCCGGCCCCCAGACATGATATTTTGAACTTGAGGTAATCGGGCACGAACAGATGATTTCATCATCAAGGACGGGCCCGACACGAGGGAACTTTGTCCCGCTTGTGTTAGTGAAGCAAATTCCCCCATCACATTGGGCAAATGAACCTGTCGCTTCACAATTATAAACGGCATATAGGTTGGGATCTGGAGGACTATAGGTGCTCACGATGAAACCACCGTTGCCAGCGGCATTTCCAATATTGTTCACCGTTTGCACGTTTCCACCTGGGTAAGAATGCGTCAGACCAAGACTATTTCCGTTTTTTTTGCGACATTTTGCGTAGGTCACTCCATCAAAGTTGAAAGATTCCGCCCCTGCGCATAGGGCATAATTCTGATTCCGGAGCGCCGTATTTGGAGATTTGAGTCTACTTCCTAGACCGCCGCTACGGTTGGCCCCAACTCCAGTGGCAAATGCCAAATCAGACATAACCAGTATGCCGATACAAGAGAAAAGATAACTTATAACTGCAAAATGTTTTAGCTTGGTCATGTTAGAACCCATATTCATCATCGGAACAAAGGTTGTTGATTTGTATCATTATCAATGCCTTTATTCTCAACTTAGGTTGAGTTGAAGGACACATATTACATGAAAGAATTCCCCTTCCTCCCGGTCCGTGCCGGGTCACGCCCCGAATACAACTGGTCAGGGCTTTCGAGGAGCTTCACGTAGGCAATTCCGTGGTTGGCAGGTCGTCTCGTGGAAGCAAGATAGTAAGTGCTCGCCCGGGCACCTCTGGTCGCGCGATCTGAGATCCGTCACCCTCACCGGCGATGACGCCGGTACGGATGCTACGCCGCGGGCCCGTCGCGCGGCAGGGTGACAGCCGCAGGCGTCGCGATTGCTCGCCGCGTGGCCTCGCGCAGGTACTGCTTGGGGTTCACGCCCGCGAGCTTCGCCGACTCGATCAGCGTGTAGAAGAGCGCCGCGACCTTCGTCCCGCGCTCCGAGCGCGAGCCGTAGTGGTTCTTCCTGCCCACGGCCAGACCTCTGATCCCGCGCTCGGTGGCGTTGTTGTCGATCGGGATGCGCGCGTCGGTGAGGAAAAGCTCGAGCTCCGGCCACAGCTCGAGCGCATAGAGGATGGCCTTACCCAGCGACGACTTCGGGGTGGCCACCGTCGTCGACAGCCAGCGCTTGATCTCCGCCACGATCGGCGCCGACTCCGTCCGGCGCAGCTCGCCCAGGTCGAGATTCTTCTCGCTCGCGCGCGCCTCGACCTCGTAGAGCTTGCCGATCAGCTCGATCACCTCCCGGGCCTTGGGATACGCCGACTCCGCCTCGACGAAGCCGCGTCGTGCGTGCGCCCAGCAGTTCGCGATCGTGAAGCTCGCCCCGTCGCGCGCCAGCCGCTCGCGCACCGCCGGGTACACCGCGTACCCGTCGCACACGACGATGCCGCGGTACCCGGCGAGCAGCTCCGCTCCGGCGTCGGTCGAGCGCTCCGGGAAGATCCGGTACGCGACCGCCTCGGGCGAGCAAACCGACCACGCCCACCACTTCGTCGAGCCCTTCTCGTCCATCAGTCGCCAGCGCGTCTCGTCGGCGCCGATCACCGGGGCATCGAGCACCTGGCGCAGGATCGCGTCGTACGTCGGCACCAGGTGCCCGTAGAGCGCGAAGAGCTGGTCCCACAGCGTCTGCGTGTCGACGACGAGCCCCTCGCGCGCCATCTGCCGCACCTGGCGGGCGAGCGGCATGTGTTCGAGGTACTTCGCCACCGCCACCTCGACCGCGAAGTCGACCGAGTAGCGCCCGCCCGGCACCAGCTTCTGCGCCCCGAGCGCCGTCTCGATGCACTCGCCGCACCCGCACCGGTACTTCTGGCGCTTGTGCCGCACGATGCGAAACGAGCGCTCGATCACGTCGATCTCGTCCGCCTCCTCGAATTGCCCGGCCCACGCCGCGAGATCGCCGCCGCACTTCGGACACGCCTTGTCCGCCTCGTCGAGCTCGTGCACCACCTCGACGATCGGCAGGTCGCGCTGCGCGCGCCGGGGATGGCCCGACTGCGGCGCCTTCGCCTTGCCCCCGTTCCCCGCATCGCCGCGCGCACGCCTCTCCGACGACGTGCCGTAGAGCGCGCGGTTGCGCGCGGCGAGCTGCTCGTTGATGACCGTCAGCTCGAGCTGCAGCGCGCGCACCACGTCCTCGCCGCGCGCCTCGGCGAGCTGGCGCGTGAGCTCCGCCAGACGCGCCAGCAGGCGGTGGATCTCCGCCTCCTGCAGCAGCGCGACCTGGCGCAGGCGCTCGATGTCGCGCTCGGTCTCGATCTGCAGCATGCGGGCTCTATATCAAGCATATATTATCAAGGCAAGCCCTCTCGGCGCATTTCTTCGTCGCCCGCGGCGACGCGCCTGCGGCTCGAGGCGAGCCGGCCGGGCACGTACGCATCGGGCGACAGCTTCACGCGCTCGACCAGCCGGCAGCCCTCCAGGTAAAGGCTCAGCTCGCTCATCGTGAGCGCGATCCGGCCCGCGCCCGCACGCAGACTCGCAAACCGCCCCTGCTCGAGCCGCTTCTGGTAGATCGCGAGCCCCGTGCCGTCCCACACCAGCACCTTGGCCCTGGTGCGCGCACGATTCGTGAACAGGAAACAATCGCCCGACAGCGGGTCCGAGCCGAGCTTGTTCGCGACCAGGCCCGCAAGCCCGTCGTACCCGAGCCGCAGATCGGCCGCGCCGGGATACGCCCACACGCGCAGGTTGCGCGACGAGCCGATCACCCGAGGCGACCGAGCGCCACGATGGCCTGCTCGAACGTCAGGCCGTCGATGCGGTAGCCCGTCGGCGAACTCACGCTGAGTGCCACCCCGCGGAGATCAGATCGCGGGACTTCCGTGCGGACCTCGACCGGGACGAGCTCGCGCGGCGCCGAGCGCGACGCCGAGCGCTGCGTCCAGCGCCGGATCGACTCCGGCGACACCCCAGTCGCCGCCGCGATCCGGCGCACACCGATCCCGTCATGACGCCGACTACGCGCGAATGCGATCAGCTCGCGGCGCACATCGTCGGGAAGCCGTGCCCCGCGCCCGCGCGGCCCTGCCGCTCGCACCCGTCCGCGAATCCTTGCTGCCTCTCGATCCATGTCCGGCCCCCTCCTCGCGGGCCCGACCCGAGGATCGCTGAGGCGCGGGCGTCAATGCCAGACGGGGCCGGCCGAGCACTTACCGTTCACTCTCCTGCCTTCAGGGTGCCCGCCATCCTGTGCGACATCACGCAAAGGTGGTGTATCGCCGCTGCCTTCGCAGCGTCAA
>Ga0194121_10011722_pt1 | contig 10368 bp, 8 predicted proteins | sample TA2MahCa50mmetaG_FD_148609 | JGI IMG/M metagenome (GOLD analysis project Ga0194121, IMG submission 148609) | Freshwater microbial communities from Lake Tanganyika, Tanzania - TA2015020 Mahale Deep Cast 50m | ecosystem: Environmental > Aquatic > Freshwater > Lake | place: Tanzania: Lake...
GCAGCCGCGGGGATCGGTACCCTCGGCGTGGTGGATGCGGACGTGGTAGACCTCTCGAATTTGCAGCGCCAGGTGTTGCACAGCACCGATCGTATTGGGGTGCTCAAGACGGAATCGGCCAAGCAGACCATCAATGGCCTGAATCCTGATGTGCAGGTGCGGGTGCATAACGAGCGTTTGACGGTGGACAATGTCATGACGCTATTCCAGGACTATGACATCATCGTCGACGGTTGTGACAATTTTCCCACGCGGTATCTGGTGAATGACGCGGCGTTCTTTGCGGGCAAGCCAGTGGTACATGGCAGTATTTTCCAGTTCGACGGACAGGCCAGCGTGTTTGCACCACCCAGAGGGCCGTGCTATCGCTGCCTCTTCCCCACCCCACCCCCGCCAGGGATGGTGCCCTCGTGAAGTGAGGCAGGCGTCCTGGGAGTTTTACCCGGGGTCATTGGTGTAATACAGGCAACCGAGACCATTAAACTGATTCTCGGCAAAGGTGATTCACTGCTCGGACGGCTATTGATGTACGACTCACTAGCCATGCGGTTCCGCGAAATCCGCATTCGGCGCGATCCGGATTGCCCACTCTGCGGGGCCAATCCAACGATTACCACGCTGCTCAACTACGAAGAGTTCTGTGGGCTCGAAGTACTAGACTCGGCGGCAGTTGGCAATTAATAGGTAAACCCAGGCGACCTTGGGGTACTGACACAGGTCGCCTGGCCCTGCGTTCTCCCCTTACCACATCCCTTCTCCGCTGGCGTATTGTCGCCGTAGTGCAGCCCTCTCAGGGTATCCCCTGCCTGGCTGCTGAGGTTTTCAGCCGGCGCGTTCTGGCGCATACACCCTACAAGCGCTGGTGTCGCGCAATTTCCGCACGCAACTCCTCCGCGAGTTTCGGATCAAGCTTTTCCAGAATTGTCAGGTGTTTCTTGGCGTCTTCCACTCGCCCGAGGGCGAGATAGGCTTCGCCAATATACTCATGGGCTTCCGCCAGATTTGGATCAAGGGCCAGGGCCTTCTCATAGAGCTGCAGAGCACGCTCATGCTGCCCCAGTTTGCGATAGGAATAGCCGAGATTATTGTACGCCATGGCATGTGTGGGGTTGACCTTGACCACTTGCTCCAGGGATTTGATGGCTTTTTTGTAGTCCCCGGCCTGCAGCGCACGATGCCCCGCTTCATATTCAGCCTGGCCCTTTTTCGCACCTCCAGGCGGCTCTGCTTGACTCCCACTCCCGCCACTGGCAGGACCGGGATCGGCATCGATAGCAACGGGGAAAGCAAGTAACAGGCCACATAACAGGGCAAGCCATAGGTTCTTCGTCATGGCACCTTCTCCTTTGTGCGTAGGATACAGGGTCAACACCTCTTCTTGGTCGATTATACCATCCGCACGCTTTGTGCCCACAGCGAACCTGGACACATGGCGGAGCTTGTCCAGGCTTGACGTCTCCAGCAAAGGGCGCTAGAACTGCGCTCACCAGCACCTGTGCACGCGTGAGATGTCCCACATACGGGGAGAACGATCATGGCTAACACGAGCCATCTGGAAAGTCTGAGCCACAGTGACGAGATCATTACCCCACCGGCTGCCCTACGGCAAGCGGCCTACTTACAACATCTCGACGACACCCGGCGCCAGTCTATCGAGGACAATGAAGCCTTCTGGGCCAGAGCCGCTGGAGAACTCGAATGGTTTCGCCCCTGGGACAAAGTCTTTGAGTGGGACTACCCCCACTTCCGCTGGTTTGTCGGTGGGCAATGTAACATCACAGTAAATGCTCTGGATCGCCATGCGCATTCCTGGCGCAACAATAAAGTGGCGTTTGTCTGGATTGGTGAAGATGGCAGTGAGGTGACGCTGTCCTATGGCCAGCTCCTGCGTCGCGTCAATCGTGTAGCCAATGCTTTGAAAGCGCTGGGTGTTGGCAAGGGTGACCGGGTAGTCATTTATATGCCGCTCACCATGGAAGGCGTCACTGCCATGCTGGCCTGTGCTCGCATCGGCGCTATCCATAGCGTTGTCTACGCGGGTTTCAGCGCTGGAGCGTTGCGCAGCCGTATCGAAGACGCCCACGCCAAAGTCGTGATGACTTCGGATGTGACCTATCGCCGCGGCCGGGCTGTGGATCTCAAGTCGATTACTGATGAAGCGGTCGGAGGCCTCGATTATGTCGAGAAAGTGATTGTGCACCGTCGCCAGACGCCACAGGTAGAGTTGCGCGGGACGCGCGAGGTTGATTTTTATGAACTGGTCGAAAGCCAGAGCGTAGAATGTGCTCCGGAAGTCATGGACGCCGAAGATCCGCTGTACATTTTGTATACCAGTGGGACGACCGGCAAACCGAAAGGCGTGCTGCACGTACACGGTGGCTATATGGTCGGCACGTATTATCATCTCAAATCCTTCTGGGACATCCGCGATGAAGACGTCTTCTTCTGCACCTCCGACATCGGCTGGGTAGTTGGGCATAGCTACATTGTCTATGCGCCGCTCGTGGCTGGGGCGACGACGGTGTTCCGGGAAGGTGCCCCAGATTACCCAAACCCTGGAGTGATCTGGAGTATTGTCGAACGCCACGGCGTGTCGGTGATGTTCACTGCCCCTACGGCAGTCCGCATGTTCATGCGGTATGGCCCCGAGTATCCCCAAAAATACAACTTGACCAGTCTGCGCTACCTCACTTGCGCTGGCGAACCGCTCAACCCTGAAGCCTGGCGTTGGGCGCATCAGCATCTAGTCGGCGCTGGGGCCTGGGGCTATGTCGCCGATAATTGGTGGCAGACAGAGACCGGTGGCCCGTGCCTGGGGACACCCCTGTGCATCGACGCCCGGCCCGGCAAGGTGGGGAAACCCCTGCCTGGTGTGGTCGCCGATGTGGTCGATCAACAGGGGAATCCGGTAGCCCCAGGGCAGGGCGGGCTCCTGGTACTCAAACGCCCCTTCCCGCACTTTTTCCGTACGGTCTATGGTGACCCGGAACGCTATGCCAGGGACTGGGGACGCATCCCTGGGTGCTATCTCACGGGTGATGTGGCGATCAAAGACGCTGACGGCTATTTCATGGTCGTGGGTCGCGCCGACGACGTCATGAACGTCGCGGGCCATCGCATTGGCACTGCAGAGGTGGAAAGCTCACTGGTCAGCCATCCAGCGGTAGCGGAAGCGGCAGTGATTGGCAAGCCTGACGCTCTCAAAGGGGAGTCCATCAAAGCCTTTGTCACACTACGGGTCGGGTTTCAGCCCTCACCGGAGATGCACCAGACTCTGCAGCATCACGTGCGCCACGATCTCGGTCCCATTGCACAACCCGGTGAAATCGACTTTGTCGATAAACTGCCAAAAACGCGCAGCGGTAAGATTATGCGCCGGCTTCTCAAAGCCAACGAGCTGGGGTTGGAACCGGGGGACATTACGACCCTGGAGGATTAAGCCGCTCGTTTTCGCTTGACGGTCTGGTGAATTTTGTCTATCAATTGATAGATCATTATCTCAAGTAGGCAATTCCGACAGGGTATATGGCTGGGAGGCAGGGTATGGGCACCGGAACCTGGGCCGTGCAGAGCGTGATGGACGCGGTGATGACCTGGAATTATGACATCGAGCGCCCCGAGCTCCGGGCGCTGTACGAAAAAGCCAAACGCGAGCAGTGGAACGCGACAACCCAGCTGCCATGGCAACAAGATGTTGACCCGGAAGGCCCCATTCTCGACGATGATATTAATCCCAATGTCGCCTTGCTGCGCGATTCTGACATCTGGCGCCGCATGACGCCCAAAGAGCAGACCCGTCTGCGCTACGAAACGCTTGCCTGGAACCTCAGCCAGTTCCTGCACGGTGAGCAGCTCGCGATTTTTGTCGCTGGCCAGCTTACCGCGGCCGTCCCCTGGATTGATGCAAAGCTCTACGGCTCCACCCAGGTGGTGGACGAAGCGCGGCATGCTGAAGTCTTTTATCGCTATCTGCATGAAAAGCTTGCACACGAGTATCCCCTCTCAGACACCACCAAAGGTATCTTTGCGTCGATCCTGCACGAATCCCGCTGGGATCTCAAATATCTTGGCTTGCAGGTCGTTCTGGAAGGGCTGGCCATGGGCCTGTTTACCAGGATGTATCAAGCGGCCATCGATCCGCTGCTCAAAGAGCTCTTTCACTTTGTGCGCCAGGATGAAGCGCGCCATTTTGCCTTTGGCGTGTTATCGTTGCGCGATACGTATGGTGCAATGCTCTCGGAGGCCGAGCGCCGTGAGCGCGAAGACTACGCCTTCGAGGTGTGTTCGGTGATGCGGGGCCGCACCTATCCCAAAGAAGCCTGGGAAGCCATGGGGCTGCCGGTAGAAGGATGCCTGCAGGCCATGCGCGAGGCAGCGCGGCGCAGCCAGGTACAGTTGTCAGCGTTTACCAGGGTGACCTCGGCGCTCAAGACCATTGGCTTGTTGACGGATCGCATGCGCCCGCACTATGCGCAAATTGGTTTGTTGAAGTATGAGGATACGCCTCTCGAAGAGCTGCAGACATTAGACGTCGCAGCGTAGACCCATCCATCCTCCCTACCTCCCTCACCCCAACGTCTCCCAGGGGGAGAGGGAGCCCAGAGGTACTGTCATGCCCCCACCTATCATGCTCATGGGCTGCTCCAGCGATGCGGGCAAGTCCTTTCTCGTCACGGCTCTATGCCGCCATCTGGCGAATCGTGGTAGACGGGTGGCGCCATTCAAAGCCCAGAACATGAGCAACAACGCCGCCGTGACACCAGATGGAGCGGAGATAGGTCGAGCCCAATACCTGCAGGCTCTGGCGGCGCGTGTCGTACCGCAAGCTCGCATGAATCCAGTGTTGCTCAAACCCAGTGCCGACACCGAGAGTCAGGTGATTGTCATGGGCAAGGTCGATCCAGCCATCAGTGCGCTCCCGTGGTTGGAACGACAGCCACGTCTCTGGCCCACAGTTTGGGAGGCGCTCACGAGTCTCCTCCGGGACTATGATCAGGTGGTCATCGAGGGCGGAGGTAGTCCTGCGGAAATCAATCTGCGTGCCAGTGACATTGTCAACATGCGGGTCGCGCGTGCGTGCCAGGCTGATGTCTATCTGGTCGTCGATATTGACCGTGGTGGTGCGTTTGCGCATCTTCTGGGCACCTGGCAGTGTCTGGAGACTGACGAACGTGCCCTCGTCAAAGGTTTTATCTTAAATAAATTTCGCGGTGATCCAGCGTTACTGGGGGATGCCAGGGACTGGCTCCAAGCGCGTACGGGTATACCCACGGTGGCCCTGGTCCCCATGGTACGCCATGCCCTCCCTGAGGAAGATGCCCTGCATCACCGTGCTTCTCCTGATCCGCAGCAAATCAATATCGCTCTGGTGGTCTATCCCTACGCCAGCAATCTCGAAGAATTTGATCCCCTCATTCACGAACGGGGTGTTACCCTGGTGCCCATTCGTGGCTTTACCCGTCTCGACGGCTATCATGCGATTCTCTTGCCGGGCAGTAAAAATACCGTCGCAAGTCTGCGTTACGTGCGCCAGAGCGGCCTGGCTGCCGAAATCACCCGGGCCGCACAGCGCGGCATCCCCGTGCTCGGCATCTGCGGGGGGTTGCAGCTCCTGGGCCAGGCAATCTATGATCCCCACGGCATTGAAAGTGGTGATTGTGCTGGCCTCGGCCTGCTGGACCTGACCACCACACTCGTACCAGCCAAAACAACGCAACAGCGTGCAGTGCTCTGGCGGGCTGTGCCCGTGCGGGGCTACGAAATTCATCATGGTCAGACCACGGTAGGTCCCCAGGTGCAGCGTGAGCTGTCCGAAGATCTGGGCTGGTCACAAGACAATGTGTCTGGGGTGTATCTCCACGGTCTGTTCGAGAATGCGGCCTATCGCCAGGCTTTTTTGACACAACTCGGCTGGGAAGGCACCACGACGGGGGAGTGGTCCGCCCTGGTTGACGCGCATATCGAACGGGTCGCGCAGCTCATCCCGGCATCTGGCTGGGCCGTATAACATCTGTCCTCGCTTGACATCGTCGGGACGCTCCTGTAAAGAAAGACCGCATCTTGCAACGTTTGAACACCGCCCTGGTGTAGGCCGGCTCGAAAAGAGGAGTCATCTATGGCACTGCCAAACGCGGCAGAGAGAACCCAGTCTGACCTGGCGCATCTGATTCATCCGCTCTACCATCCTTCCGACCATCAGGAGCCACGCATCTGGGTGGAAGGACACGGGGCAATGATGAAAGACCTCAACGGGGTCGAAGTGATTGATGGTCTTGGTGGACTGTGGAACGTCAACATTGGACACGGTCGCCGTGAGCTGGGCGAAGCGGCGATGCAGCAAATGCATACGCTGGCCTACTGCTCGTCCTATACGGGCGCCTCGAATCTTCCGGCCATTGAACTGGCCGAACGCCTGAGCCGTCTGGTCTACCCGTCGATTAATACCTTTTTCTTTACCAGCGGTGGGGCGGAATCGACCGAGAGCTCATTTAAGACGGCGCGCTTTTATTGGAAAACGCAGGGCAAGCCCGAAAAAATCAAAATTATCTCGCGCATGCTGGCCTATCATGGTGTCACCATGGCGGCCATGAGCGCGACGGGCATTCCAGACTACTGGAAGATGTTTGAGCCCCGCGTACCGCACTTTGTGCACATTGCTTCGCCCTATCCCTACCGTTTCACCGGTGGAGATGCAACCACCAGCCCGGGTGTAGCGGCAGCGAACCTCCTCGAAGAGGCGATCCTGCGCGAAGGCCCAGAAACCGTCGCGGCTTTTATTGCTGAACCAGTGCAGGGGGCGGGTGGTGTGATTATCCCACAGGACGATTACTTCCCGCGTATCCGCGAGATCTGTGATAAATACGAGGTGCTCCTCATCAGTGACGAAGTCATTACCGGGTTTGGGCGTACGGGCACCTGGTTTGGCTTAGAACACTGGGGCATCGAGCCGGATATCATGCAATTTGCCAAAGGCATTACGAGCGGCTATATCCCTATGGGTGGTATTGGTGTGTCTGACACCATTAAGACTGCCATGGACAGCACGCCGCCGGACCGGCGTTGGATGCATGCGTATACGTATTCCGGTCACCCCACGTGCTGTGCGGTTGCCCTGGCCAATCTCAACATTCTGGAGGGAGAAGGTCTGGTGCAGCGTGCGGCTGAAATGGGGAATCGCTTGCTCGAAGGGCTCCACACCCTGGATCATCTGCCAGGCGTGGGTGAAGTACGGGGACTCGGCATGATGGCTGCAGTAGAGCTCGTGGCCGATAAAGCCACGAAGCAAGAATTCCCCAGCGAGGTCAAACTGGGGGCGCGGGTGCACCGCGAGATGAATCAACGCGGCCTCTATACCCGGGCGCGGGGGGATGTGATTTGTCTGGCCCCACCGTTAGTGACGACTGCAGAGCAGATTGACCGTATCGTGGAGATCATGCAGGAAGCCATTCCTGCGGCGATGCAGAGTGTCTAGGACTGAGGTTCTGGCCGCAGCAGTGTTCCGGTTCCCTCTCGTCAAGGGAGAGGGAACCGGCCTGTGCGTACTCAGCAGTGCTGACGGGAATACCTCGGCTAACTGGCCGATGCACTCCCCTGTTGCACCTCGACATCCGTGATACGAAACGTAAACGTATACGGTCGCACCCCTGTGTCGAGGAGCAAGGCGAGAATAAAGCGAAATTCACGGCCTTTGTAGGCCTGCCCCAACGTGGGGGTGTCGCCAGCGGTAGGCAAGAGGGGTTGTGGTCTGGTCGAAACGCTCACCTCGCCTCCAGTCGAACGGGATACCGTGAACGGATTGAGCGAAACGCGCTCGGTAGGGCGTCCTGAGCTCTGGAATTCTGGATCCGGTGGCAGACGGAGATCGGGTTGTCCAGCATAAGGCGAGAGGCCCGGTTGTCGTACAGCGCGAAAGCCCCCTGGGCGAATCGTGGTCTGGAACGTTTCTCCTGGGACCAGACGCGTGCCACCTGCTGGCCAACCCGGAGGACCGAACAGGCCAGAGGGACTGGCGTCAATGGCTGGACGCGGCTGCCCTAAAGGGTCAACATAGCGTGTCTGATTCCAGACAATGGTGATGGGCTGAGGACTTTTGTTGAGCACAGCCAGTTGCAAGACGCCAAGGTCATCCATGGGCACGACACGGACGCGGACTTGGGCGTTTTCGATGCCATCACTGGCATCAGTCGGCGGGATCATGGTGTACTGATAGCGAAATTGGTACGCTGGACTGCAGCTACTGAGGCTGAGACAGCACATGAGATACACGAGCCAGCGCCTGCGTGCATGACCGAGCAAAAAGAGCACCATACCTTTCCTTTCGTGCGGCTAAAAGCTTTGCGCAATAGTAGCACAAAGTGGGCACCTGAGCCGTAGGGCAGACGGATTTTTCCAACAGGAGTAAGGCATATATGACGGACCCGTTAAAACGTGAGAGTTCCCGGATCACCGACGGTCCTGACCGAGCCCCAGCGCGGGCCATGCTCAAAGCGGTAGGCTTTACCAACGAAGACCTGGCACGGCCCCTGATCGGTGTGGCCCATGCCTGGATCGAGGTCATGCCCTGCACGCTCAATGCCCGTGAACTCGCAGAACATGTCAAAGCGGGTATTCGCGCCGCGGGGGGCACGCCGGTGGAATACAATACCATCGCCGTCTCTGATGGCGTGTCGATGGGCACCGAGGGCATGAAAGCCTCTCTCATTAGCCGCGAACTCATCGCCGACTCGATTGAACTGGTGGCCCGGGGGCATTTGTTTGATGCGGTGGTCGCCATTTCCGGCTGCGACAAAACCATCCCCGCAGCCGTCATGGGGTTGGCACGCCTCAACTTGCCCTCGCTCATGCTCTATGGTGGCTCGATTATGCCAGGGCGGTTTCAGGGTCGAGACATCTCGATTCAAGATGTCTTCGAGGCCGTTGGCGCCTATGCCGCCAACAAGATCACGGCCGCAGAACTCGACGAGATCGAGAGCAATGCCTGTCCCGGAGCCGGGGCCTGTGGTGGCCAGTTTACCGCCAATACCATGGCTATTGCCTTTGAAATGCTCGGCATCTCGCCCATGGGCAGTGCCGGTGTCCCAGCGATTGATCCGCGCAAGAAAGAGGTGGCGTATCAGTGTGGGCAATTGGTCATGGAATTGCTCCGGCGCGATCTGCGGCCACGCCAGATCATCACACGTCAGTCCATGGAAAATGCCATTGCCTCCGTGATGGCCACTGGTGGTTCGACGAATGCCGTACTCCACCTCCTGGCCGTGGCACGCGAGGCCGGTGTGCCGCTGTCCATTGACGATTTCGACCACATGAGTACGCGCACGCCGCTGTTTGCGGACCTCAAACCGGGCGGGCGTTTCATGGCCCTGGATATGTATAAGGCCGGTGGGACAGCCGTGGTGGCCAAACGCTTGCTCGATGCGGGTCTGTTGCATGGTGAAGCGCTCACGGTGACAGGTCGGACGATGGCTGCGGAGGCCAACGACGCCCGAGAAACCCCGGGTCAGGAAGTCATCCGCCCCCTGGCTGCGCCCTTAAAAGACACGGGTGGTTTAGTTATTTTGCATGGGAACCTGGCGCCAGACGGCTGTGTACTCAAAGTCTCGGGCTATTCCATCTCTGTGCATCGCGGCCCAGCACGAGTTTTTGACCGGGAAGAGGACGCTTTCGCCGCAGTGCAGCACGGCCAGATTCAACGGGATGACGTCATTGTGATCCGCTACGAGGGCCCCAAAGGGGGCCCAGGCATGCGGGAGATGCTGGGGGTCACGGGGGCCATCGTTGGGGCAGGGCTCGCTGGGCAAGTGGCCCTCATTACAGATGGCCGCTTCTCCGGTGCCTCACACGGTCTCATCATTGGACATATCGCTCCAGAAGCCTTTGAGGGTGGTCCGATTGCGCTGGTGCGTGAGGGGGATATGATTACGCTCGATGTCCCAGGTCGACGTCTCGATGTGGAGCTCAGTGAGGCGGAATGGCACGCCCGGCGTCAGCAATGGCAACGCCCAGCGCCACGGTATACGCATGGCGTCATGGCCAAGTACGCCCGCCTGGTGGGCTCAGCCTCGGAGGGTGCGTGTACTGGCTAATACCCTGGTGCGCTCTGGCCCTAGCGCTCGCCTGGCTGCCCAGCCAGGCGTATGCCCAGGTCACCCTTGAAGCACGCCTGGGTTTGCAGGGCACGCTGCGGCTGGGAAAGTGGAACCTCATCACCGTGCAGGTGCACAACGCTGGTGGTCCGCTGCACGGCACCCTGGGGGTACGCACCTGGTTGGGGAGTGAATCGCGCGGTGATGTGCACTCAACGCTGTTTACCCGCCCGCTGGCGTTACCGCCTGGAGCGCGTAAACGTCTGACGTTTGCCGTGCCGATTAC
>Ga0194121_10011735_pt1 | contig 10360 bp, 7 predicted proteins | sample TA2MahCa50mmetaG_FD_148609 | JGI IMG/M metagenome (GOLD analysis project Ga0194121, IMG submission 148609) | Freshwater microbial communities from Lake Tanganyika, Tanzania - TA2015020 Mahale Deep Cast 50m | ecosystem: Environmental > Aquatic > Freshwater > Lake | place: Tanzania: Lake...
TGCCCTTCGCGAGCCAGTAGTGCCGCGCGATCTGCATCGAGCGCTCGTTCGCCTCCGAGCCGCTCACCGCGAACATCGTGAGGTCGAGGTCGCCCGGCGTGAGCGCGGCGAGCTTGGCCGCAAGCTGGGCGGCGGGACGATTCGAGAACTGGCGCGTGGTCGGGTAGTACGCGAGCTTGACGGTCTGCTCGGCGATCGCCTCCGCGATCTCACGCCGCCCGTGGCCGACGTTGACGACCGCCAGGCCCGCGAAGCCGTCGAGCAGCTTCTTGCCCTGCTCGGTCCACACCCATACACCTTCCCCGCGGTCGATGACGAGCTCCTCGTCCTTGAGCCACGGGTGATCCTGGGTCTTGTGCGTCCAGAGATGGCGGATGTCGGAGGCGTTGGTGGTCGTCATGGCACGTATCGTAGCAAGCTTTGCTGTAGTGTCGCGCCATGAGGCTCCGCTACTTCCTGCCGCTGCTCGCGCACCTCGTCCCCACCCTCGCGATCGGCTTCGGGAGCGTCATCCCGGGCAGTTGCATCGACGGCGTGAACGCGCTGACGATCGGGTTCGCCGCCTCGATCGTCGGCACGTGCCTCGCCTACGTCGGCGGGCTCTGGACCGTCCTGCGGGACCGCCCGCAACGATAGGGCGCCCGCGGAGTTTTCGGGGTGCGTGCCATGACTATGCCGGCCGAGACCGACGCGACCGCCGCCAGCCTGAACGGAGGTATTCGATGACCGAGGCAAGCAACAATCGCTTCACTAAGTACTTCTCACCCCTGCTCAATGCCTTGCGCTCGACCGACCCCGTGCCCATGCGCCCGGCCGATGCGCGGACGTGGATCCGCGGTCATGTCCAGGTGCCGGAAGAAGATATGTCGCGAATCGTCGTCAATGGCCGCCAGACAATCTTCGAGAACGACGTGCACTGGGCGCGGTTCTATCTTGCCGAGGCGGGGCTGATTGCGAGCCCGCGGCGGGGCCTTTGGAGCCTGACACCGACCGGGCGCGACACTCACCTCACCCCCGAGACTACCTGGGACCTATATGTCCGCGTCCGTGATGCGAATAGGCCGGGTGCAGCAGACGAAGACACGGCGCCCGCCCCGGAGATTGATCTCGCAGACGAGGAGGAACCGTCCTATTGGTTTGGTGGCGCGGTCTGGGACCGCACCGAGGACCAGACCGAGCGTTTCCTCGCCGAAGGCGTTTGGAGCAACGGTTACGAGGATCAATTCAACGACCTCGTGGCTCGAATGAAGCCAGGCGACCGCATCGCAATCAAGGCGTCCTTCGTTCAGAAACACCGGCTCCCCTTCCACGCCGGCGGCAAGCCCGTGTCCTGTATGCGGATCAAGGCGACCGGTACGGTCACAGGGAACAAGGGCGACGGGAAGACCGTGACCGTCGATTGGGACTCGTCCTTCGCACCCCGGGATTGGTACTTCTACACATATCGCACGACCCTCGTCCAAGCGGATACCGAGAATGAAATGGCGCTGAAGCTGATTGAGTTCAGCTTCAACGGGGCTTCCCAAGACTACGAGTGGTGGCTGAAGCAGCCGTACTGGGCCACTAAATACTCCCTCCGATCGCCGAAGCTTCCAGCGCCGGCGTCGAGCCGCGTGGCCGATCCTGACGATCTCGACACCGTGCGGGGCGGGGAGGCGCCAACGTACACGGTCGACGACATCGTCGCTGATGGGGGCTTTGTACCGGTGGCGGAGCTTGCCGAAATGCTGTCACGGTGGAGGTCCAAGAAGAACCTGATCCTCCAGGGACCACCCGGAACGGGGAAGACCTTTCTCGCCAAGCGCCTCGGCTATGCCCTGATCGGCTCGAGGGATCCAGAGACGGCCCGCTCGCGTCTACGCGTTGTCCAGTTTCACCCCTCGCTCGCCTATGAGGATTTCGTGCGCGGCTGGAGACCCAAGGGGAAGGATGGACTCGAGCTCGTCGACGGCATCTTCATGCAAGCGATCGAAGGCGCACGGAGCGAACCCGATCGCGAGTTCGTGCTCGTGATCGAGGAGATCAACCGCGGCAACCCGGCGCAGATCTTCGGTGAGCTTCTGACCCTCATGGAAGCCGGCAAGCGGAGGCGTGAGGAAGCGATTGAGCTCGCCTATCGGCGGACGGACAACGAGCGTGTCTTTGTGCCGGACAATCTATACGTCATCGGTACCATGAACATTGCCGACCGATCGTTAGCGCTGGTTGACTTGGCGTTGCGTCGTCGCTTCGCCTTTGTCGATCTCGAACCGCGCCTCGGATCGCAATGGCGGGCGTGGTGTGAAGCGCGAGGGCTCGGAGCCGACGTACTCGAACTCATCGCGGCGCGTATCGGCGAGCTGAACGCGATGATCGCCGCCGCTCCTTCGCTCGGGCCCCACTTTCGTATCGGCCATAGCTATGTGACGCCGGACGGGGACGAGCGCGTCCGAGACGGACGAACCTGGCTCCGCGCCAAAATCGAAACGGAGATCGGACCGCTTCTCGACGAATACTGGTACGATGCGCCGGAAACCTCGAGGCAGGCCCGCACAGGTCTCGTCGTGGGCCTCTGAGGTGGAAACGGCATCGACGCTCGACGATCGATCGCCCGGCGCGCAACGCATCGGGCGTATCCCGCTGCGCAATATTTGGCTGCTGATGCTCTACGCCTCCGACATTGCGCGTTTCGCGGGGCGCTTTGACGCACTGGTCGAGAAGGATCTCGATGATCTGCCAAACCTCGTCGCCCAGCTTCTGTCGCGAGAGGTCGAGCGGCGGATGCGGCGGAACCTTTCCCGAGGGTATCGGCACCGCGAAGCGGTGCTGACTCGTGTGCGAGGCCGCATCGACGCGCTCGCTACGTTCAGCGAACGGCTTCTCGACCGTGGGGCGGTCGCTTGCCGATTCGACGAACTCACCATCGACACCCCGCGCAACCGCTGGGTGCGGGCAGCGCTTGACCGCATTGCGCAATCTGTCACGAAGCGGGAGCTCGCCTATTGCTGTCGTAGCTTGGCCGCTGATCTTGCCCGAGCCGGTGTCTCCGGCCTCCGACCGTCACGCGGCGATCTCGCCAAGGAGCAACTCGGGCGCAACGATGACGCCGACCGATTCATGCTGGCAGTCGCGCGCCTCGCTTTCGATCTCGCGCTGCCGACTGAGGAAGCGGGAACGGCACCCCTCGCCGCACCTGACCGCGAGGAGCACTGGGTCCGCCGACTCTTCGAGAAGGCGGTGGCCGGATTCTATGCGGTGGAGCTGATGCCGAGGGGTTGGAAGGTGGCTTCCGGCGCTGTGCTGCATTGGCCGGTGACCATGGCTTCGGAAGGGATGAAGGCGATTCTTCCCATCATGAAAACCGACATCCTACTCGATACGCCAGCACACCAGCGGATAGTGGTTGACACGAAATTCACGGCGATCGTCAGCAGGAGCTGGTATCGCGAGGAGAGTCTGAAAAGCGGCTATCTGTACCAGATCTACGCCTATCTCCGCTCCCAGGAGCGTTCCGACGATCCGACTTCGTCCCGGAATCACGCGACCGGCATCCTCCTGCATCCCGCGATCGACAGGAAAATCGACGAGAGTGTGACCGTGCAGGGACATCGGCTGAGGTTCATCACCGTGGACCTGTCGCAGCGGCCACAGGCGATCCGACAAGCGCTGTTGGCAGTCGTATCCGAGCATCAGCATGGCCTTGGATATGTCGCCGTGGAGTGAGTTCGTTGCTGTCTGAATGATTGGACGCTGACAGAGCATCCCCATCGGCCCGACGATGCCGGGATGATCCATGGAGGCTACAATGGCTGCCGTGAAAGCTCCGCTGACCTTCGCCGACTACGTGACGCTGCCGGATGACGGCAGGCGCTACGAGATCCACGACGGCGAGCTGTCCGTGACGCCGGCGCCGGGCCGGACGCACCAGCGCGTCGTCCTCAGACTCGCCATGGCACTCGATGCGCACGTGACGGCGCACGCCCTCGGCGAAGTCAACATCGCGCCTTTCGACGTCGTCCTGAGCGACCCGACCACGGTGCAGCCCGACATCCTCTTCGTCGCGGTCGACCGGTCAGCCGCGTTCTCCGACCGAGGCTTCGAGGGGGCGCCCACCCTCGTGGTCGAGGTGCTGTCGCCGTCGACCGCGCACATCGATCGCCACATCAAGCGGCAGCTCTACGTGCGACACGCGGTGCCCTATTACTGGATCGTCGATCCGGAAGCGCGCACGATCGACGTCCATCGATTGACCGCGGGCGCCTACGGCGAACCGCAACGCTTCGGGGACGGCGACCTCGTCGACCTGCCGCCTTTCCCCGGGTTGACGCTCGCGCCCGCCACCGTCTGGCTGTAGCCGGCGCATGTTCATCGTAGGCGTCGACGTCGGAGGCACCTTCACCGATCTCACCGCGGTCGACGAAGCGACGGGCCGCGTGGTCGTCACCAAGACCCCGTCCCAGCCGCGCAACGAAGCCGCCGCGCTGCTGGCCGGGCTGGCCGCGCTCGGCATCGCGAGCCGCGACGTGCGGCGGCTCGTGCACGGCACCACCGTCGGGACCAATGCCGTCCTCGAGCGCCGCGGCGCGCGCGTCGCCGTGCTGACCACCGCCGGCTTCCGCGACCTCATCGAGATCGGCCGCACGAAACGGAACATCCCCGCGCTCTTCGTGCCCACGTTCGTGCGGCCGAAGCCCGTCGTGGAGCGGCGGCACCGCTTCGAGGTCACGGAGCGCCTGAACGCCGACGGCAGCGTGCTGGTGTCCCTCGATCGCGCCACCGTCGAGCGCGCGGTCGACGCGGCGCTCGCATCGGACTGCGCCGCGCTCGCGGTCTGCCTGCTGCACGCCTATCTCAATCCCGAGCACGAGCGGCTCGTCGCCGACATCGTGAAGGGCCGCGCGCCCGGGCTGCCGGTCTCCTGCTCCGCGGACGTCGTCCCCGAGTACCGCGAGTTCGAGCGGTTCTCCACGACCGTGCTGAACGCGTACCTGCAGCCGCTGATGGACGCCTACCTGAACGGGCTCGAGGAAAAGCTGCTCGCGAGCGGCTACGGGCACGGCGTGCTGACGGTGGGCTCGAGCGGCGGCATGATGACGACCGACACCGCGCGCCGGCTGCCGATCAAGACGATCTTCTCCGGCCCCGCGGGCGGCGTGAGCCAGGCGTGCTACGTCGGCGCGCTCACCGGCGTGCGCGACTTCATCACCTACGACATGGGCGGCACGTCCACCGACGTGTGCCTCGTGCGCGACCTCGCCCCCGTGATGACCTCCGACAGCATGGTCGGCGCGTTTCCCGTGAAGGTCCCGCAGATCGACATGCACACGGTGGGCGCGGGCGGCGGCTCGATCGCGTGGCTCGACGTCGACGGCTCGCTGCAGGTCGGGCCGCGCAGCGCGGGCGCGCGCCCGGGCCCCGCCGCGTACGGGCACGGCGGCACCGAGCCGACCGTCACCGACGCCAACGTCGTGCTCGGCCGCGTCGGCACCGGCAAGCCGCTCGGCGGCAGCATCCGCGTGGACGGCGGCAAGGCACGTGCGGTCGTGGAGGGCCTGGCCGCGCGCATGGGCGGCACGCTCAGCGCGGAGGCGCTCGCGGAAGGCATCGTGCGGATCGCGGGCGCGCGCATGACGTCCGCCATCCGCGAGATCTCGATCCAGCGCGGCTACGACCCGCGCGACTTCACGCTGATCGCGTTCGGCGGCGCGGGTCCGATGCACGGGCTCGAGGTCGCCGACGAGCTCGGCATCCCGCGCGTGCTGGTGCCGCGCCACCCCGGCAACTTCTCCGCGCTCGGCCTGCTCGCCTCCGACATCAAGCACGACGACGTACGGACGCGCGTGGGCCCCCTCGCCGAGCGGAGCGCGCTACTGGACGGCCTGTTCGCCGAGATGGCGACCGCGGCACGGCGCCAGCTCGAGCTCGAGGGCTTCGCGCCGGAGGCCCAGCGCCTCGTCCGCTCGCTCGACCTGCGCTATCGCGGCCAGGCGTTCGAGCTGAACGTCGGCGTCGGCGACGACCCGGCCGCGTTGCCGGCGTTGAGCGCCATCGAGGACGCGTTCCATCGGCAGCACGCGAGCGCGTACGGGCATGCGAACCGCGAGGCGACCATCGAGCTCGTCAACGCGCGCCTGGTGGCGTACGGGCTCGTGCCGAAGCCGGCGCCGGAGCGCCATGCGAGCACGACCACGTCGATGGCCGACGCCGTCGCCGAACGGCGGCGCGTGTGGTTCGGCGGTGTGTCGCACGACTGTCCCATCTGGGATCGCGAGCGCCTGCCCGCCCGCGCCGAGCTCGCGGGCCCGGCCATCGTCGAGGAGTTCGGCGCCACCACCGTGATCCCGCCGGGCTGGCGCGGCGGCGTCGACGAGCACGGCAATCTCCGACTGACGCGCGAGGGACAGTCATGAGCACGGTCGACAACGCGAAGGGCCACTACCGCTTTCTGCCCGGCATCGCCCCGTTCTCATCGGGCGCGATCGCGATGCCGGGCCACCAGGTCGTGCACGCGACGCTCAAGCGCCCGATGCCGTGGCGCAAGGGCTTCGAGCTGATCGACGGCCATCTGAGAGCCGAAGGGCGGCCGCGGCAGGCGCTCTGCGCGATCGAGCTCCGTATCGCGACGCCCTTCACGTTCGGCGGCTTCGACGGCTTCAACGAGGGCTACCAGGCGCTGCTGAAAGACTGGGACCTGCTGGTGAGCGGGCAGAACCCGATCGCGCGCACGAACGTGGCGCCGGTGGTCGGCGCGCCATCCGAGCCGTCGCTCTACGGGTTCGCGTACACGACGCCCGGCGGCCCCGGCACGCCGACGTTCGTGGTCGCGGGCTCCGGCGAGACGAAGACGCGCGACCAGAGCGTGAAGGGCCTCGTGCGCGGGGGCGAGAGCACCCCCGACGCGATGAAGGAGAAAGCCGCGTTCGTGATGGGCGTCATGCGCGACCGCCTGCACGGCCTCGGCGCCGACTGGCCCGACGTCACCGCGATCAACGTCTACACCGCGCACCCGATCGAGCCGTACCTCGCCGACGTGATCCTGAAGGCGGCGGGCCCGGCGGCGATCCACGGCGTCACCTGGCACCTCAGCCGCCCACCGATCCTCGACATCGAGTTCGAGATGGACATGCGCGGCGTCCAGAAGCGGGTCTGGGTATGACGGTCGACCCCATCACCCTCGAAGTCCTGCGCGAGGGCTTCATCTCCACCGTGCGCGAGATGCGCGTGACCCTCGTGCGCACCGCGTACTCCTCGATCCTCTACGAGGGCGAGGACTTCTCGTGCGTGCTCATGGACGGCGACGCGCAGATCGTCGCCATGTCGAAGGGCCAGGACCACCCGCTGCACATCGTGCCGATCGCGTGGTCGATGAAGGCCGTGCGCGAGAAGTTCGGCGACGACATCCACCCCGGCGACATGTTCCTGCACAACGACCCCTACACCGGCGGCACGCACCTCAACGACGTCGCGCTGATCTATCCGCTGTTCGCCGAGGGGAAGCTCTTCGTCTTTCCCGTCGTCCGCGCGCACTGGGGCGACGTGGGCGGCATGAGCCCGGGCAGTCTCTCCGGCGGCGCCACCGAGATCTTCCAGGAAGGCGTGCGGATCCCGCCGATCCGCATCATCGACAAGGGCGTGCCGAACCAGGCGGCGCTCGACCTCATCTTCAGCAACATGCGCGGCCCGCGCGAGCGGCAGGGCGACTTCGAGGCGATGATCGGCACCTGCAAGAAGGCGGCGGAGCGCGTCGAGGGCATGGCGGCGAAGTACGGCGTCGCCACCGTGCGCGCCGGCGTCGCCGAGCTCATGGATCGCGCGGAGCGCCGCATGCGCACCGCGATCCGCGCGCTGCGCGACGGCGAGTACGTGTACGAAGCGCACCTCGAGAGCGGGCGCGAGCGCCTCGAGCCGCTGACCGTACGCGCCAAGGTGACGGTGGCGGACGACACGATCACCGTCGATCTCACCGGGACCTCGCCGCAGACCGCCGGCCCGACGAACGTCGGTCCGGCGATGGCGCCCACCGGCGCCTTCACGATCGTGAAGTCCTTCCTCGATCCGGGGTCCGACGTGAACTCCGGCGCCTTCCGGCCGCTCACGGTCATCACGCCGCCCGGCACCATCGTCAACGCCGACCCGCCCGCGCCGTGCGGCGGCATGGTGGAAGTGAAGTACTGCGTCGAGAGCGCGGTGATGGGCGCGCTCGCGCCCGCGCTCGACGGCAAGGTCGCGGGCGACCTGAAGGGCGGCGGCAACCACTGCTACGTCGGCGGCCCGCACCCGCGCACGGGCGAGACGTTCATCTTCTACGAGTACCCGGCGGGCGGCACCGGCGGCTCCGAGGGCGTCGACGGCAACAACACCGTGCGCGCGTGGACCGAGAGCGACATGACCACGCTGCAGCCCATCGAGGCCATCGAGCAGCTCTATCCGGTCCACGTCGAGGAGACGTCCCTGCGCGAGGACTCCGGCGGCCCCGGCCGCTGGCGCGGCGGCCTCGGGCTCACGCGCGCGGTCCGCATCCAGGCGCCCGCGACGAAGCTCTCGGTGCTCGCGGAGAAAGCCGTGCTCCCGCCCTTCGGTGTGTGCGGCGGCTTCGCGGGCGCGCGCAACGCCTTCTGGGTGCGGCGCGACGGCACGCCGATCGCGCCGTCGCCGCTGCCCGGCAAGGTGAGCGCGTTCCCGATCGAGCCCGGCGACGTCCTGATGATGGAGAGCTCCGGTGGCGGCGGCTTCGGCGATCCGCTGGAGCGTGACCTCGCGGCCGTGCGCGCCGACGTCGCGGAAGGCTACGTGACGCGCGAGGCCGCCGCGGAGATCTACGGCGTCGTGTGGCGCGCTGACACGATCGACGAGGCCGCGACGGTGACCCGGCGGGCGGCGCTGCGGGACGCGCGGCCGCGCGTGCGCGTGCGGTCGGGACCTGATCTCGACGACGGCATCGGCCGCGCGGTGCGGTTGGACGCGGAGACCGCGGCGCGGCTCGGCGTCGGCGTGGGCGCGGTCGTCGAGCTCGTGAACGGCCGCGGCGCCCCGCTGCGCGCATGGGTCCGCGAGGTGCGGCCGGGCAACGGCGCGCAGGCCGACGTCGCACCGATGGCGCTGCGGATGCTCACGATGGCCGACGGCGCGGTCGTGGAGCTGCGCGCGATCCATTCGGGGAGCCTCGGCGCCACGCCCTGACCGCCGGATGAGCAAGGGCAAGAAGGGCCGCCGCGGGTCGAGCGGCGACGAGATCTTCGTCATCCGCCGCCTGCGCGAGGCGGAAGCCGCGGTGGCGCGCGGCGCATGGGAGGACGTGCGTGTCGCCGCGGACGCGGCGCTCCGCTTCGATCCCTCCAACGAGACGGCCAGCCGCCTGCTCGGGCTCGCGCTCCGGCAGCTCGGCCTGCTCTCCGAGCAGACGAGCGTCGCGGCGGCGCGCCCCCCGAGCGCTCCGCCCCCGGCGACCCACATGCCGACGGCGCCGTGGCCCGCCGCGCCTCAGGCGTCCCGCCCCATGCCCGCCGTCGACACGGCGCGCTCCGGTCCACTGGTCGCGCGGCGCGCGGAGCTCGCGGCGGTGCAGGACGCCTGGCAGGCCGTGACCGAGGGACGGCCGCGCACGGTCGTCATCACGGGCGAGCCGGGGATCGGAACGTCACGGCTCGCGGAGCGGGCGCGCGAAGTCGCCGGTCCGCATCATGCCATCGTGGCGCGGTGCTCGCGCGATCGGGCGGGGACCGCGTTCCACCCGCTCGTCGCCGCGCTCACGGAGCGCTGGCAGCTCGGCGGCCTCACGCCCGCGGAGGCCGTCGCCCGCGTGCGCAAGGAGATGGCCGCGGTCCCGGAGGCGCCGACCGGCGCGGTGTCGCTGCTGCTCGCGCTGCTCGGCCTCCCCGCCTCCCCCCGCTTCGACGATCCGGTGCTCGCGCCCGAAGCGGCGCGCCGGCGCACGATCGACACGCTGGTCGCCTGGCTGCGCGTCCTCGCGGCCGAGGCGCCCGCGCTCGTGCTCGTGGAAGACCTGCACGACGCGGACGCGTCGACCCGCGCGCTCGTCGACGCGCTCGTCGCGGGCGTCACGAGCGGGCGCCTCTTCGTGGTGCTCACCTCGCGGGCGCGGGTGTCGTTGCCGATCCCCGCGGGCGAACGGCTCGTCCCGCTGACGCTCGGCCCGCTCGGCGACGAGGAGGCCAAGTCGCTCGTACGGATCCTCGCGGGCGGCGTGGTGCTCGACGCCGCGGTGCAGGACGCGATCGTCGCGCGCGCCGCCGGGCTGCCGCTCGCGGCCGAAGACCTGACCCGGGCGGTGCTGGAGGCGCCGGCGCCCACCGCGGATGCGGTGCCCGCCGGCCTGCGCGAGAGCGTCGTCGCGCGGCTCGACGCGCGGGCCGGCATGCGC
>Ga0194121_10011738_pt1 | contig 10359 bp, 10 predicted proteins | sample TA2MahCa50mmetaG_FD_148609 | JGI IMG/M metagenome (GOLD analysis project Ga0194121, IMG submission 148609) | Freshwater microbial communities from Lake Tanganyika, Tanzania - TA2015020 Mahale Deep Cast 50m | ecosystem: Environmental > Aquatic > Freshwater > Lake | place: Tanzania: Lake...
GGCTTGGGGTTGCCCGGCTGGGCATGCCAGGTGATCGTGCCCAGCTCGGCAAAACCGAAGCCAAACAGATGCCAGATGCCGGCGGCCACGGCGTTCTTGTCAAAGCCCGCCGCCAGGCCCACGGGGTTCTGGAAGCGGCAGCCAAACAGCGTTTGCTCCAGCCGCAGATCGGGCCGTTGCAGCTCCGCCGCCAGGCCCGCCAGGGTGGTGTTCACCAGGGGCCAGTGGCGGCGCAGCGACACCTGCGCCAGGGCCTGCAGGGTCAGCTGGCTGAGCTGTTCCGCATCGGCCCCCTCATCGCGGCTGAGCAGTGGACCCACCAGGCGGCGGTAGAGACCGCCACTGCCGACATCAGCCATCGCCCCCACCCTCGCGCTGCACCGATCCTGGCGCCTCGCGCTCCAACCGCCAGCGCCCCTCGCCGCTGGGCAGCACCGACCAATCCCGCCAACGCCAGGCGCCGCTGCGTTGCTCCAGGCTGGCCAGGGGCAACTCCACCAGCTGGGCCAGCTCGATCAGGCTGAGGCCATAGCCCCCGGCCGCCAGCCGATCCGCCAGCTCCAGGCGGCTGAGCAGCTGCAGCAGCGGCTTCGGGGCCGGCTCCTGCCCGGGGGGCGGCGCCATCGGGGTGGCGGGCAGCTCACCCTGGGCCAGCTGGGGTTGCTGGCCCTTGGAAAAGGCCACGGCGATCACATCGCAGCGGTCGTTGTCGGGGTCGCCGCTGTGGCCCTTCACATAGACCAAGGGGAGGTTGGGGATGCGGGCCGCATCCAGGGCCTCCCAGAGATCCCGATTAAGCACCGGGGAGCCGGAGGCGGTGCGCCAGCCCTTGCGTTTCCAGCCGTTGATCCAGCGGCTGAAGCCATCAATCAGATATTTGGAATCGGTGCGGATCGCCAGATCCGGGTGCCGCGGCAGGCTCTGCAGCTGCTGCAGCAGGGTGAGGGCCGCCGTGAGCTCCATGCGGTTGTTGGTGGTGGCGGGATCAGCCCCACCCCACTCCTGCACGCGGCCATCGGCAAAACGCAGCAGGCACCCCCAGCCCCCGGGGCCCGGATTGCCGCTGCAGGCGCCATCACAGGCGGCCGCCACCACCACTGGCCCGTCAGGCACTGGGCTCCCCGCGGCGGATCCGGTACAACACGCGTCGGATGGGCAGCGCAGGAGAGATCAGCATGCAGCGAACCTACCTCCCATGGCTGGGGGCAGGCCTGGCCCTGGCGGGGACCGCCGGCCTGGCGATCCAGGGGGGCAGCCGGGCCGCCAGCCTGTTCAACAGCCTGCCCCTGGATCAGAGCCGCTTCGCGGTGCTGGCCCAACCGGTGGGCCGCAGCGATTGGAAGCTGCTGGTGCTGGAGCAGATCCGGCCCGAACCCCGCTGCTGGCAGGAACGGCCGGACGGCCTGATCGACCCGGCCCTCAACCGCTTCGATTTCAGCGGCATCTGCAGCCGCTACATCGACAGCAACGGCTATTCGCTGCGGGTGGGCGACAGCGACCTGGGCAGCAGCCACCGGCTGCGGCTGAAGCAGGAGGGCAACCGCGTCACCCTGGTGGCCTTCAGCCCCAGCGACCCCACCGAACTGGTGGTGGGGCAGGGCCTGCTGCCCCAGCGCGACCGGGAGGGGTTTGTGTTGATCCGGCTGGAGCCCGAGTGGCGGCTGCAGCGGCGGGCCTTCGGCAGCCAGACCCTCAGCCACGTGTACCTGGCCAACGCCACCCCCCTGGCGCAGCTGATCGCCCGGGCCAACGCCGGCGGCCGGGCGGCGCAGCCCCCCCAGGCTTTGCCACAGCCAGCCATTGCCCTCAATGCCCCGCCGGCCCTGGCGGCGGGCAGCGGCCCGGTGACCCTTCCGGTGGTGCCCTACCGCCCCTGACGACCGGGCAGGGGACAACCGGCGCAGTGGACCACACCCCCCTTGCCGGGTGTTTTCCTCTCGCCGTATGTTGCACTCGTGTGAGGAGTGCGGAACACCACTTCTGGGGTCGAAACGAGGACAGACTCCCAAAAGCGTTCCGGCTCAAAGCCCTGCCTTCGGCGGGGCTTTTTTATTGCCGGCCGTTTGAACGGCCACCCGCCGGCGCCAGGCGCCCACAAAAAAGCCGGCCCCTGGGGGCCGGCTCTGGAGAAGCAAAGGCGGGCCGCCGCAGCGACCCACCGCAGCGATCACTTGAGGGTGACCTTGCCGCCGGCCTCTTCGATGGCCTTCTTCATGGCCTCGGCATCAGCCTTGGAAACACCTTCCTTGACGGCGCAAGGGGCGCTTTCCACCAGGGTCTTGGCTTCGCCCAGGCCGAGGCCGGTGGCTTCGCGGACGGCCTTGAGGACCTTGATCTTGGCGGCAGCATCGAAGCTGTCGAGCATGACGTCGAATTCGGTCTTCTCTTCGGCGGCTTCAGCAGCACCACCGCCAGCGGCGGGGGCGGCCATCACCACGCCGGCGGAAGCGGCGGCGGACACACCGAAGGCCTCTTCGATCTGCTTGACAAGCTCAGAGGCTTCCAGCAGCGAGAGAGTCTTCAGGGACTCGAGGATTTTGTCGGTAGTAGCAGACATGGTTGGGAATCAGCAACAGATCTGTGGGAACAGTCGGAGCGGAGAGCTCAGCAGAACAGGCCTCAGGAGGCGCTGCCCTCGCCGTCGGCGTGCTGCTTGAGCGCCCGGGCAAGACCGGAGGGAACTTCGTTGATGCCCACCGCCAGCTTGGTGGCCACGGCGTTGATCGCACCGGCGATCTGGGCCATGAGCACCTCCTTGGAGGGCAGATCCCCGATGGCCTTGATGTCGGATTGGGAGAGGAGTTTGCCTTCGAAAAGGCCACCCTTCACGTCCGACTTCTTCGTGTCCTTCTGGAAGGACTGAACGGCCTTCACCGCACCACCCACGTCGCCCTTGACGAGCACGAAGGCGTTGGTACCGGTGAGCAGGGAATCGAGTTCCGACCAAGCGCTGTTCCCATCAATGGCACGGCGCATCAAGGTGTTTTTGGTCACCTTGCAAATGCCGTTGCTGCCCTGCAGACGGGTCCGCAGATCAGACATCTCCTTGATGGACAGGCCCTTGTAATCAAGAACCAGCGCCATTTCGGCCTCACCGAGGAGCTGCTTGAGCTCTTCGACGATCTGTTGCTTGTTCTCCAGCGTGCGGCCCATGGGAAACGGAACGGATCGGGGGAACAAGCCGGGTACGCAGCCCTGGTGATCGGGGAAAACCCCTGTCACCCGAGGGCTGCGGCTTCACATCCCCCGGCGAACCGCCGGGACAAGCTTCAGTCGCGTGCACCTCGGCAGGATTTACAACGGGCAGAGGTCCGTGGAAACGGATCTGCCATCGACCTGCTGTCTTGGGTAGGGCGCGTGCCCTTCTGGCGTTAGCCAGCTGCTCACCCTACAGCAGTGCCTGACGGGCCCACAAAAAAGCCCCCGCCGGGGCGGGGGCTGGAGAGCTGCGCAGGGCTGCGAGGAGGAATCAGGCCTCCTGCTTGATGTCCTGCAGGGCGGTGACATCCACTTGCACCGAAGGGCCCATGGTGGAGGTGATGTACAGGCTCTTCCAGTAACGCCCCTTGGCACCGCTGGGCTTGTTGCGGTCGATGGTTTCCTGCAGGGCCTTGAGGTTGTCCAGCAGCTTGGCGGCATCAAAGCTGGCCTTGCCGAAGCGCACGTGCACGATGCCGGTGCGGTCGGCGCGGAATTCCAGTTTGCCGGCCTTGAATTCGTTGATGGCCGAGGCCAGGTCGGTGGTGACGGTGCCGGCCTTGGGGTTGGGCATCAGGCCACGGGGGCCGAGCACCCGGCCCAGCTTGGCCACCTTGGGCATCATGTCCGGGGTGGCGATCAGCAGGTCGAACTCCATTTCGCCCTTGGCGATGGTCTCCACCAGGTCGTCGTCACCGGCCAGGTCGGCGCCGGCGGCCTTGGCCTCGGCCACCTTCTCACCACGGGCGATCACGGCGATGCGCACGCTCTGACCGGTGCCGTGGGGCAGGGCCACGGTGGTGCGCAGCTGCTGGTCGGTGTACTTGGGGTCGATGCCGAGGCGGGCGTGGGCCTCGAGGGTTTCGTCGAACTTGGCGGTGGCGTTGGCCTTCACCAGTTCCACCGCGTCCAGCGGGGCATAGGTGCGGTCTTCAACCTTGCCGGCGACGGCGGAATAGCGCTTGGAAAGTTTGGGCATGGGATGCATGGGGTGCGAACGAGCTGGAGAGCTCTCCCCCGGTAAGGAACGGAGTGGACGGGATCAAACCGGCCCGCGGGCCAGGGGGATCAGTCCTTGACGGCGACGCCCATGTTGCGGGCGGTGCCTTCGATGATGCGCATGGCCGAGTCAACGCTGGTGCAGTTGAGGTCGGGCAGCTTGGTCTTGGCGATCTCCTCGAGCTGGGCGCGGCTGATGGCGCCGACGCTGCCCTTGGAGGAGGTGGCGGCACCCTTCTCAATGCCGGCTGCCTTGGAGATCAGCACGGAAGCGGGAGGGGTCTTGGTGATGAAGGTGAAGCTGCGGTCTTCAAAGACCGAGATCTCCACCGGGATCACATAGCCAGCCTTGTCCTGCGTCCGAGCGTTGTACTCCTTGCAGAACGCCATGATGTTGACGCCGTGCTGACCGAGGGCGGGGCCCACCGGCGGCGCGGGGTTGGCTTTGCCGGCCTGGAGGGCCAGCTTGATCACAGCTACAACTTTTTTGGCCATCGTCCTGGCGGCTTGAGCAATCTGCGGATCCGCGACCCTAGGGCAGCGGCTGCGGCGCGCCCCGGAGACCGGTGCAACGCCAAGGGCCGCCCTCCGCAGGGAGACGGCCGCAGGGGGATCAGCTCTGTTTGCTGATCTGGGCGAACTCGAGTTCCACCGGGGTTTCCCGGCCGAAGATCGAGAGCAGAGCCTTGAGCTTGTTGCGCTCGGCGGACACCTCGATCACCTCGCCCTGGAAGTCCTTGAACGGACCGGCGGTCACCAGGATCTGATCGCCCTCGGTGAGGTCGACCTTCACCACAGGCTTCTTCTCGGCAGCCCGCTTGAAGATGCGATCCACCTCCTGGCGGCTGAGGGGACGCGGCTTGATGTGGCCGCGGGCCTTGCCGGTGGCGCGGCGGTCCTCCGCCCCCACGAAATTGATCACGTTGGGGGTGCTCCGCACCGCCATCATCGTGTCCTCATCCAGCACCATGCGCACCAGCACATAGCCCGGGAACACCTTCTCCTCGGTGCTGGTGCGGCTGCCGTCCTTCTTCAGCTTCACCGCGGGGGTCTGGGGGATCTCGATCTCGAGGATGCGGTTGTCCACCCCGAGGGTCACGGCCCGCTGCTCCAGGGTGGCCTTCACCTTCTTCTCGCAGCTGGAGGCCACCTGCACGGCGTACCAACGGGCCACCGGGGCACGGCCCTCCGCCGGGGACAGATCCAGCACGGCCTCCGGGGCCACCGCGTCGGTCGCCTCGGGGATCACGTCGGTGGTCAGGTCAACGTCGGACACGGGCACGGGAAAAACGAACGGGGCAGTGGACGGATGGGGCGCGGCTCAGCGGAACACCTGGGAGTTGGCCCAGCTGTAGAAGCGATCAATGGCGGCGATCGCAAAGGCTGAGAGGGTCACCATCAGGATGACGGCCACGGACTCCGAAAACAGCTGCTGGCGGCTGGGCCAGACCACCCGCCGCAGCTCAGCCATGGTGTCGGCCACAAAGCCGGCCTTGGCGGGCTCGGGGCTGGCTTCCCCGGCTGGATCACCAGTGGGGGCTTCCGATGGGGCTGTGGTGTCGGTCGGGGTGTCCACTGCTGGAACGGTGAGCCTGCGGCGGAGCTGATCAGCCCGCACACCGGCAAACAGCCACCCTACCGGATGCGCCTCAGGCCCCCGCTGGCAGGGGTTGGAAGGCGAGGCGCTGGCCCCCCTCCGCCAGGCTCACCCGCACGGCGGCGGCCCCCAGGAAGCGCTCCTCCAGCAGCTCCGTGGCCAGCGGGTTCTCGATGCTGCGGCGCAACAGGCGGCGCAGGGGCCGGGCGCCATATTCTGGCTGGTGGCCCTGGCGGGCCAGCCAGGTGGCCACCGCCGGATCCACCTGCAGCTCAAGCCCCTGTTCCCGCAGCAGGGCCGCCAGCTCCGCCAACTGCAGGGCCACGATCCGCTCCAGCTCCGCCGGCCCCAGGGGCAGGAAGCGGATCACCTCATCAATGCGGTTGAGAAATTCAGGGCGGAACTGGCTGGCCAGGGCCCGCTCCACCTGCTCCGCCAGGGCGGCGTCATCCCCCTGGCTGCGGGCGCTGTCGAGGATGGCGCGGCTGGCCAGGTTGCTGGTCATCACCACCACGGTGTGGCGGAAATCCACGGTGCGGCCCTGGGAATCGGTGAGGCGGCCGTCATCGAGCACCTGCAGCAGCACGTTGAACACATCGGGGTGGGCCTTCTCCACCTCATCCAGCAGCAACACGGCGTAGGGGCGACGGCGCACCGCCTCCGTGAGCTGGCCGCCCTCCTCGTAGCCCACATAGCCGGGGGGTGCCCCCAACAGCCGAGCCACGGCATTGCGCTCCATGAATTCGCTCATGTCGAGCCGCACCAGCGCCTCCTCCTCATCGAACAGGGCCGCCGCCAGGGCCTTGGCCAGCTCCGTTTTGCCCACCCCAGTGGGGCCCAGGAACAGGAAGGAGCCCACGGGCCGGCGGGGGTCCTTCATGCCGGCGCGGGCCCGGCGGATCGCCGCGGCCACCGCCGCCACCGGTTCCGGCTGGCCGATCACCCGCTCCGCCAGGCGCTGCTCCAGCTCCAGCAGCTTCTGGCGCTCGCCCGCCAGCAGCCGCTGCACGGGGATGCCGGTGGAGCGGGCCACCACATCGGCGATGTCCCCCTCCTCCACCTGCTCCCGCAGCAGCGAACGCCCACTGGCCTGGTCCTCCAGCAGGTGCTCTTCCAGCTGCTGGCGGCGCTGCTGCACCCCATGGAGCTGGTCGTACTGCAGCCGGGCCGCCTCCTCCAGGTCGCCATCCCGTTCCGCCTCGGCGATCTGCAGCCGCAGGGCTTCGTCGTCGGCCAGCAGCTGGCGCAGCTCCTCCAGCTGCTCCCGCTCCCCCTGCCAGCGCTGCTGCAGGGTCTGCAGGCCTTCGCTGGCCAGGCGGCGCTGCTCCTGCAGGGCCAGCCGCTCCGCCTGGGGGGCGGTTTCCGCCGCCAACAGCGCCAGCTCCACCCGCCGCAGCTCCGCTTCGGCCTCCTCCACCCGGCGCGGTTTGGAGGTGACCTCCATGCGCAGCTGGGCGGCCGCCTCATCGATCAGGTCGATGGCGGAATCGGGCAGGCAGCGGTCAGCGATGTACCGATTCGCCAGCCGGGCAGCGGCCACCACGGCCCCATCGGTGATGGCCACCCCGTGGTGCAGCTCGTAGCGCTCCTTGAGGCCCCGCAGGATCAGGGTGCTCTCCTCCAGGCTCGGCTCCTTGATCAACACCTGCTGGAAGCGGCGGTTGAGGGCCGGATCCTTCTCCACGGTGCGGCTGTACTCCTCCGGGGTGGTGGCGCCGATGCAGCGCAGGTCGCCGCGGGCCAGGGCCGGCTTGAGGATGCTGCCGGCATCACTGCTGGAGCGCTCCGGCCCCACCACGGTGTGCAGCTCATCGATGAACAGGATGACGCCACCGGTGTGGCCCTCCTCCGCCCGCTCGCCGGCCGCTTCCGCCTCGCGCACCTCCTTGAGCACGCTGCGCAGGCGCTCCTCGAACTGACCGCGAAACTTCGCCCCGGCGATCAGGGCCCCCAGATCGAGCGCAATCAGGCGCTGGCCCTTGAGGGCTTCGGGCACCTCACCGGCCACGATCCGCTGGGCCAGCAGCTCGGCGATGGCGGTCTTGCCGACACCCGGCTCACCGATCAGCACGGGGTTGTTCTTGCCGCGGCGGGAGAGCACCTGCATCAACCGCCGGATTTCGGTGTCGCGGCCGATCACCGGGTCGAGCTCACCGGCGCGGGCGGCGGCGGTGAGGTCGCGGCCGAATTGCTCGAGGGCGGCGGGCTCCTGCTCCAGCCGCAGCTCCGCCTGGGGCGACGCCGGCGCCGGGGGCCGGGGGGAAGCGGCGGCGGGCGCTGGGGGCGAAGCCAGGGGGGGCGCAGCGGGGGGAGGGGCGACGGGCTCACTGGGCCCGCGGCGCAGCTCCCGCAGCAGCAGCTCCTCGCTCAGCCCCTGGTCCGCCAGCAGGGCGCCCCCCAGGCGCGGCTCCTCCAGCAGGGCCAGCAGCACGTGGGGCACATCAAGCAGCCGCGATCCCCAGGCCTGACGGCGGCGGTCCGCCTGCTCCAGCAGCTCCTCGAGGGCCTCGCCGATGAACAGCTCACGGCCAGCCCCGGCGGGCTGCTCGCCGCACCAGTCATCGAGGCCGTCGAGGAGGCGGTTGAGATCGATGGGCAGCGGATCGATCCAGGTGCCGAAGCGCCGGTCGTTGAACAGGGCCTGGAGCAGGTGCTCCACATCCATCTGGCCATGGCGCCAGCGCCGGGCCTGCTCCTGGCTGGCCAGCAGCAGATCCCAGGCCGCATCGCTGAAGCGATCCGGGTCGCTGGTGAGGCTGCCGGCGGCAGGGGGGGCGTCAGGCCGCATGGGATCGGGAGCTCTGCTCGATCAGTTCCACCTTGTAGCCGTCCGGGTCCTCCACGAAGGCGATCACGGTGGTGCCGTTCTTCATCGGGCCGGGTTCGCGCACCACGCGGCCTCCCTTAGCCCGCATCTGATCACACACGGCCACGATGTCGTCCACACCGATGGCGATGTGGCCATAGCCGCTGCCGATCTCGTAGCTGCTGGTGTCCCAGTTGTGGGTGAGCTCCAGCACGGCGGTGTCGCTCTCGTCGCCATACCCCACAAAGGCCAGGGTGAAGCGCCCACCGGGGTAGTCCTTGCGGCGCAGCAGCCGCATGCCCAGCACCTCCGTATAGAAGGTGAGGGAGCGCTCCAGGTCGCCGACCCGCAGCATCGTGTGGAGCAAGCGCATGGCGGCAGCCGGTGGGAGCAAGGGCCCGCCGCATTCTGACCAGAGCTGCCGGTTCGGTGCCAACGGGCACAAGAAGGCCGGAGGGGGCGACCCATAGGATCGGCCTCAGCTTTATCCGACGCGCGAGCGAGCCGCTGTGATCGACACCCTCGACCTTGTGATTGACACGATCGTGGCCCGGGAGGTGCTCGATTCCCGCGGCACCCCCACGGTGGAAGCCGAGGTGATGCTGGAGGGCGGCGCCAGCGGCCGCGCCATCGTGCCCAGCGGCGCCAGCACCGGTGCCCATGAGGCCTGTGAGCTGCGCGATGGCGGCAGCCGCTACTGCGGCAAGGGGGTGCTGCAGGCGGTGAGCAACATCGAAGAGAAGATCGCCCCCGCGCTCTGCGGCCTCAGCGCCCTGGATCAGGGCACCGTCGACGCCGCCATGCTCGAGCTGGACGGCAGCGACAACAAGAGCGCCCTGGGCGCCAACGCCATCCTGGCGGTGAGCCTGGCCACCGCCCGGGCCGCCGCCAACGGGGTGGGGCTGCCGCTGTACCGCTACCTGGGGGGACCGATGGCCACCCTGCTGCCGGTGCCGCTGATGAACGTGATCAACGGCGGTGCCCACGCGGCCAACAGCCTGGACTTCCAGGAATTCATGCTGGTGCCCCATGGCGCCCCCACCTTCCGCGAAGCCCTGCGCATGGGCACGGAGGTGTTCCACACCCTCAAGGGCCTGCTCAAGGACAAGGGCCTCAGCACCGCCGTGGGCGATGAGGGCGGCTTCGCCCCCGACCTGGGCAACACCGAGGCCGGTGAGCTGCTGGTGCAGGCGATCGAGAAGGCGGGCTACCGCCCCGGCGACCAGATCTCCCTGGCCCTCGACGTGGCCAGCACGGAATTTTTCAAGGACGGCCGCTATGCCTTCGCCGGCGGCAGCTACAGCAGCGCCGAGATGGTGGACCAGCTGGCCCAGCTGGTGAGCCGCTTCCCGATCATCTCGATCGAAGACGGCGTCGCTGAAGACGACTGGGATGGCTGGGCCCTGCTCACCGAAAAGCTGGGCAACACCGTGCAGCTGGTGGGTGACGACCTGTTCGTGACCAACAGTGCCCGCCTGCAGCGGGGCATCGACCTGGGGGTCGCCAACTCGATCCTGATCAAGGTGAACCAGATCGGTTCCCTCACCGAAACCCTCCAGGCGATCGATCTGGCGGGCCGCGCCGGCTACACCAGCGTGATCTCCCACCGCTCCGGCGAAACCGAGGACACCACCATCGCCGACCTGGCGGTGGCCACCCGCGCCGGCCAGATCAAAACCGGCTCCCTCAGCCGCAGCGAGCGCGTCGCCAAGTACAACCAGCTGCTGCGCATCGAAGACGAGCTGGGCAGCCAGGCGGT
>Ga0194121_10011745_pt1 | contig 10358 bp, 13 predicted proteins | sample TA2MahCa50mmetaG_FD_148609 | JGI IMG/M metagenome (GOLD analysis project Ga0194121, IMG submission 148609) | Freshwater microbial communities from Lake Tanganyika, Tanzania - TA2015020 Mahale Deep Cast 50m | ecosystem: Environmental > Aquatic > Freshwater > Lake | place: Tanzania: Lake...
GGCCGTCGCCGCGTTCAACCGTCTCGACCCGCTGCTCGCCCTGTGCGCCACGCCTGAGCAGCGCACGCACTACAAGGCGCTTCAAGCCGACATCGAGGAACGCCGCGAGCAGGGCGGCGCACCAGAGATGCCACGTCCACCCGAGCATCCCGGCGTTCCGTCTATCGAAGAACGTCTCCGCGTCATCAGGGACAAGGCGGTGTTGATCGAAGCATCACTGCGCGCCATCACCGACCCCGACCTCTCCGCATACGACGCTGACGACTACGGCGCAGCGGCGATCGAGGAAATCCGCACCATCCACGAAGAAGCGTTCTACCTCGCGCAGCTTCCCGCCGACGTGCTCAACATGAAAGCACCAACTCCCGATCAGGCCGAGACGATCGCGCAACAGGCCGGCGGCACCCAAGAGCACATCGACGCCAACAGCCTCATGAGCGCCGCCAGGATGCTCGTGCGCCTCGCCGGACAGGCAGAGAAAGGCGGCACGCGATGAAGAAGCGACCACGCCGCAACGATGAAGCGCCTTCTTACTCGGCCAAGTTCCTCGCCAAGTACGGGCGCAGCCTGACCCGCGATGACATCCGCCTCACGCAAGCGTTCCGTGGTCTACCTGCCGCGAAACGGGCCGCGCTGCTCGAGCATGCGTCACTGGCGGTCATCAGCCATGCGCAGGAACCGCCGGCCGGCCTCGTCGCCGCCTTCAAGATGATCGATATGGCCGCCATGGCGATTGCGGCCAAGACGCATGCTGCACAGACGTTCCCCCACGCGACCCGCATCATCGACATCCTCAACACGGATCGCGATGGCGTGGACAGAGCGGTTCAGGACGAATTGGACCGCGCCGCAGTCGCCATCTACGGCGATGTTGAGAACCCAGACGTCGGCAGCTTTACGGCATTCCACGTCGGCTTTGCCGTGTGCTGGTTGCTCATGATGGCGGTCAACGGCAAGGACGGTGCGCGATGACTGGCAGCGGTCCCGCGCTCAACCCGTTGTTCCTCGTCGTCGCCGAAGCGGCGCTCAACGCTGGCGGTCACGACGTGAGCACACCCCACCACCTCGCGGAGATCGTGCCGCTCGTCCTTCCCGTGCTCACCACCGAGAACCTGATCAACCGGACCAGCGACCTCGTGGCAGTGGCAATGGACTACACAGAGGCGCGGCATAACCCTGCGAGCGTCTCCACTGCCGAGGACGTGAACGCGGCCTCGTACAGAGCCACTGAGGACGGTGTCTACATCGGCCTTGTTGCCGGATACCTACTCGCGCGCATGCTGGACGGAACGGACGGTGCGCGATGATCGCCGCCGAGCCACACACCCGCGCGAACCGCTTATGGGATGCCTACTTCGCAGCCTTCAACGCGATGACCGACGTCGCGCGAGACGTAGGCCTGCCGATTCACGGCCAGTCCGACTTGTCTCAGCTGTATAACGCCGGCCATCGCCTCGCCCGCTATTGGCGAGGCCGCACTGAGAAAACGGAGCGCGCCCTGCGTGCCTGCCTCGCCAGCGACATCCTAACCGACGAGCAACGCGGCTTCGTCTTGCGTGTGCTCCACGGCCAACAGTCCGTCGGCCGCGATCTGAAGTCGCTCAATGACACCGAACGGAAACTGATCGACCACTACCGCGCTGGTTCACAGGCCGACAAGCAGATGCTGCGGACGCTCCTCGCGCGGTTCGTGGAGCCGGCACGAGGCGCCCGATGACCGCCAAGCCTGTCCCGTCGCGCCTGGAGGTCTACCGCGCGCTCTGCGCTCTTTCGCACGAAGCGTACGGCCCATTGGCGCGAATGATTCTCTCAACGGCGAGCGACGAAGAGAACGGCGGTTATCGCAGCAGCATCGGAGGTACACGCACGGCAACCGTGCGGAACATCGCGAAACCGGTTATCACGATACGTGACGACGGAGACGCGGCATGACCAGCGATGACAGCCGCCTCGCCACCGCTATCTCCGAACTCGCCAACGCGCTCCAAGTGGCCGTCCCAACCGCTGCCCGGATGCGTCAACGCCTCGACGAGCAGGCTGAGGACGCTGAACGCCTTGAGGCTGCCATCGAGCGGGCGACGCGCGCCGTTCGTGAACTGCAACCGAAAGGCGGACGACCATGAGCGAGAGGCTGGAACTCGACCCCTCGCACCCGTCCGCGTTTGACGAGGCGGAACTAATCCGCGTCTATCGGGACTCGCTCTCAAATGACCGGACCATGCTCGTCGCGCTGCTCGAGGATTGGGGCTCACTCAGCCCCGCGCAGCGCGGTGCGCTGTTTCGAGTTGCCGACTTGTTCGTGAGCGCGAACAGTTGGCGGCGAGCGCAGGTCCAGCCGTGATTGCACGCTCCGTGCTCCGCGCCGACCCGTGCGCCTATTGCCAGAATGTCGGTGGGACCATTGACCATATCCAACCGCTCTACCGCGGCGGACGCGACTGAAAAGAATCCGACGCGCGTTTCAACGGCTCGAAGCTATCGAACGTGCGGCGGTCATGAGCGGTTCGCGTAGAACACGCGACGAGCGTACGCAGCGTGCAGAATCATGCACGCGAGACAAAACTGCCCCAAAAGAGGCCACTCAGCGCCTTCCGAATCGTGCGGCGGTGCCGTCGAAACCGCTTCGCCAGCTCGTTGATGCTGCATCCCTCGAAGTACTGAAACGCCTGAATCGCGCGCGCCTCGAGCGGCGTCAACCGCGACGCCATCCCCGGCCGCCGATACCACCGCTCCCGCCGCTTGCTGATCTTCACGCGGTACATGCGCGGCCGGAACGCGCCCGCGGCAGCTTGCTGCAGGCCGGCAACGAGCTCCGCGTGCAGGTCAGGCGGCATCATCGCCAGCACTGAACGGTCCTGCCGCATCGAGCGCTGGAGGTTCCAGACCGGCGCCAGGCTGCCCAACGACGATAATGAAGTTCGTATTCCCTACGCCGCCGCTCGCGTCCTCGCGCACCACGTCGAGTTTCCCGAGCGCCTTCAGGGCTACACCGGCATCCTTCGTGTTCACGACCGTCTCGGCCATCTTCGCCGCCCCACTCTCCAGAATGACCCGCGCCTCCGGCCGCGTGTCGATGAACTGCAACACTCGGCAGACGGTCGATTTGTGGCACCCGACCGCGCGCGCGATCTCGTCCTGCGTCAGGGTGCCCTTCTGCGCGAGCCGGATGATGAGCACGCGATCGCTTGGGGTTAGGCGCGCGTACTTGCTCTCGCCTTCCGTGGCGTCGATCGTTTCCAGCATCGCGGCGGCCTGTTCCTGCAAGGTGCTCACTGCGCCGCTCCGAGCTGTTCGATGAGCGCGTCGCGTACGCCGCGTCGCTGTTCGAGGATGACGCGCCGACGCGTCGCCGTGTTGGCCTGTCTGTTCGACGCATCCTTCACACGCTCGAGCGCGTTGCGCTTCAACGCATCCGGAAGTCGCCGGTAATTCGGGTTGTCGATCAGGCGAGCCATCATCGCGTGGACGCGCTGCCCCTTCGCTTCACGAAGCGCCAACCCTTGCTGCGGGGTCAGCGTGGCGCCAGGTGGCAACGTGATCCGGTCGGACGGGAGCGCCAGCGCGACGCCGAGTCGAGACAGCTCAGCGGCCACGGGATCGGAGATGGATGGCGAAACGTTGAGCGGATCGAAAGCGGCCCCCCCACCACCGGGCCGCTGCGCCGGTTCACCGAACCGCGTGAGCCGTGGCTGCACGGACCGAGAGAGAACCGGGACGTTAGAACGGAAGACGTCGCCGGCCGTCTTCGGCTGCCGGATCGTCGCGTCCGTCGCCTGCGTGACGGTGCGCTGCAAGCCTGCAAACGGCGTCAGGCTATGTGCGGTCCTGCCGGCCCACTGCGAAGCGAATCGCTCCGGATCCTCAACGGCGCTCATGAAGTCGTACAACCCCGAGAGGTACGACTGCTCGAGCACGGAGCGCAGCGAGCGAGCAACGACCTGTGTTGCGATGTTCAGCGCGTCCTGTTCATTCGCCCCACCTTGGCGCCACGCCTCATACGCATTCGCGACAACAGCGGCCGGAACGCTCACCGGCTGAAACAGCGAGTACTCGACCCACTCATCGCCGACCCGCACGCTATTCGGCCGCCAGCCGCCCTCCATCAAGGCGGCCCGTTGCGCCGGATCGCGCGGTCCCGAACCCGAAAGACGATTCGTCGCCGCAAGCCACGCCAACGGCGCGAGCAAGAGTGTGCCGAGCGCCGCGAGACCCTGTGCCTGCGCGCCGGCACGTCCGCCTTGCTGGCCCGCCTGCGTGACGAACCCGACCGGCGAGGCTTGCACGCCCATCTTGAGGATGTTCGACGGCGTCTTTAGAAAGGGCAGGACGAAGTAGCCGCCAGGGAACGACTTGACGACGGCCTGCAGTGCGCCCGTCACCGGGCCCGGTTTCTGCTGGAACACCGATTCAACCGCAAACTTCTGTGCGGCCTGCGTGAGCGCGCCGTCTGTCCGCAGTTCGGCCGCCCGCTCGAGGAGGCGGTCGCCACGAAGGCCCTGCTTGCGCGCCTGCGCATACGCCGAGGCGTAGAGCTCCATGTTGCGCGATGCCGATCGAAAGAGCGTATCCGCCGCGTCGAGCATTCGGCCCGGCCAGTTGAACGGATTGGCCCCGCCACCCCCGAATTCCACGCGCGGGACGTCCAACTGGCCCGCCTCCACAGCAGCCGTCACGGACCGACGCAGGGCGTCAGGAGACACGCCGTGCTTCAACGTGAACGCAAAATCTTTCAGGCCCTTCTGAAACCCCGCCACGGCGCCGACGGCCGCCGGCTGCAGCTCGCCCGCGAACACCTCACGCGATCGTCCCGTCGCGGCAGCCTGCACCGCATCGAGGCCCGCCGTCACAGGCGTCGAGACAAATCGCGTCAGGATGCTCATCGCATTCCCGATCGCATTGCGCTCGTGCGTCTTCACGCCGGACAAGATCGATGAATAGAAGTAGGACCGTATCTTGTCGGTAAGCGCCGGCCGGTTCTGCGACTGTAGGAACCGATACTGCTGCACCGGATCATCAATGCGCGCGACGCGAGCCGCGAACTCTGCGGCTTCCTCAGAGAGTCCACGCGCGGCTTGCCGGTACAGGTTGACGTCCCCGGTCTCGAGCAGGGCCGAGAAGGTGCGGAACATCGCGAGCGCCCGGCCTGCTTCCGACCGCGCCCCCATCAGGCTCTTGAGGACGACGTCGGCATCAGCTTGAGCAGCCGCGAGCGCAATCACGTCCCGATCGGTGCCCTGCCCCGCCGCGACCTTCGCGGAGAGCTCGCGCACGGTCTGCATGGTGCGCGACACGGCCCGCGTGTAGGCAACGACGCCCTCGGCACTCATGGAGGTGCCACGCGGGAGTGCCCGCGATACGTCCACCCTCACGTGGTCTGCGAGTCGGCCCGTCGATTCCGCATCGAGCACGCCGCGCCGCTGCGCGTCATAGCCAGCGTGCGTCTCGAGGCGTTCCGCGATGCCCTCACGCAGCAAGGGATTCCCGCCAGAGACGCGCTCGACAAAGCCCTCCGTGCCCGCCAGCGGATTCCGTCGCGGCGTGCCCTGGACGACTTGCGAAGCGCGGGGATTCAGGTTCGACGCGATCGCCTGCGGCGTGATCCCGGTTCCGATCGGGCGCAGACCTTCCACGACTCGCCGTCCCGTGACGGCCTGTGGCTGACGCCGACGCAGCCCGCCAACAACTGATGGCACGACCGCACCGGCAGTCGCGCCGAGCAGCGCGTTTTCGATGCGCTCTTGTGGCGTATCGCCTGAGGCTGCGCCGATGGCGCCACCAACCAGCGCGCCCCCGCCGCGCGTCAGAAGCGCGTTCGCAACGAAGCCTTCCTCGCCGGGTTCACGGAAGGCCCGCGACTCAGCGGGGCCGACCTCACCGAGCGCCGCGGCAAACCGCTCGAAGTCGTCAACGGCCTCACCGCCGCTACCAGCAGCCGGCCAGTTCATCGGCAACTGCGGACCCCGATAACCGGCGCGGCCCTCGACGTAGCCCTGCACCGCATCCAGCGCCGCGACATGCAGCTTGTTGGTGACAGGCTTCCCCTCGAGCAAGTCGTTAATGGCGCGCGCAATCGAGTCGTTGCCGGCCCGAGTCCCAGAGATAGACCGGATGTCATCGGCCACCCGAGAGCCAGGACCACCGTAGGCGTAGATGCTGGAGCCTTCGTCGCGCGGATCGCGAATCAGACGGCCGCGCTGAGACGGGAACTCTTGAAGGTCGTCCCGCATCAGCGCCAGCATCTGACGCTCGCGATCGCCAACTAACGGCGCGTCCACCGCAGAGGGATCGCCTGAGAACTGGCGCACGCGGACCGCGCGATTGACGTCCGCAGTCGGATCGATCTCACGCTCAAGTGCAGCCGCTGGTACCAGGCGTCCGACAGACTCACCAGCACCGGACGTCTTCAAAGGACGCGCGGCATCCGCGAACTCGTCACCAGCGCCGGCATTGGCGACGCGACCACGTTCATCAGCGATAAACCGCGGCCCGGCCGGAAGCTCGCCACGGACGGGGCGCGGCACCGTCACAGCGTCCGGGTCACTGAAATACACGCGCTGGCCCTGCTCGTCAAAGTAGTAGGCGGCCGGCACGCCACCACGACCGGAGGGATCGGGCGGCGCTGTCGGGACAGAACCGGGCGGCGGTTCAGTCACGATAGGCGTTCGGCCTGGAGGCAGCACGCCACGAATCGGCCGAGACACCGACGTGGCGGCGGGATCGCCGGAATAGATCGGACGACCACTCGCGTCGAAATCCACGACAGCCGCGGAGACACCGCGGCCCCCGGATAGGTCCGGCTGTGTCGGCGTCGGAATGTCGGTGCCCATCGGCACCACGCGACCGTCTGCCGTGACCGTGTAGCGCGCACCGGGCGGCAGGAGCCCCGCCGGTTGCCGCGCCGGAGGTTCAGGCACATCAAGGCGACCGATGCGCCGGAGCCCGCGCCCCTCGACGTTCCCGACCGCACCACCGAGGACGCCTCCGAGTGCGGCACCCGCCGCCACGTTGCCGATGGATGGGAGTTCTCCTGTCTCGGCCATCTCCGTCGCGCCGGCGGACACACCGCCCATGCCAGCGCCCTGCACGGCCCGCCGCGCCGCGATCTGCCCGATGGTCGCACCTGCCACCTTGCCCATCGGAATCGCGCCGAGCACGGTTTGTGTGGCAATCTGCGTCGGGTTGAGGTCCTCGCGCTGACCCGTCAGCTGCTCGTACGTCTCGGCCGCGTACTCACCGAGCGCACCACCCGCCGCACCGCCCGCAATCGTGCCAGCCGGACCGGCGAGACTTCCGACGAATCCGCCCGCGACCGTGGGCACGATCCGCATGGCAGTCGGGATCGCGCGCTGCACAAGCGACACATCCTCGCGACCACCGCCCCTCGAGCGTTCTATTTCTTCGATGACGAGGTCGTTGAACTGCTCGCGAGACAGGCCGGCGGGAGCCGTCGCAGCCACGCGCGGAGCCATCGCATCGAACGCCGCCTGAAACTCATCACGAGAGAGTGGCCCCTGCGGCACGAATCACCGCCCGCCTGTCCGCGCAAGATACTGCTCGTACGCGTCACCACCGCCCGCAGTTGCCGCAGCGCGAGGCGTGCGCCCGCCGCCGACAGGAATCACCATCGAGTCCACCATCATTCCGCGAGACTGACCACCCGTGCGCGTCGGTGCCGCCACAATCCGCGACAGGCCATCAATGACACGGCGTGTCTGCCGCGGTGTCGGGCGGCCCGCCGGCGTCTCGATCTCCGACAGGTAGTCATCGATGAACTGCTGCCGAATCGCATCCGCATCGACACCGATCGGCAGGAGGCCCATCGCGTCCTTCTGCGAAGCGATGAAGTCTGCCGCCGCCGCATCGGCCTGCCGCATGGCCTGCTGCCGATCACGCGGCGTGATGACTGGATCGTGAGCCGCCCGACGACGTGCGGCATCTGCCGCCGCTTGCGTGATTCGTGATTGGACGCCAGACGCTTGAATCTCTGCGAGTCGCCGTTGATGGTCCGCCTGTCCGACCGCTGCCGGATCCTCGAGGTCGCGCGGGGTGATGGTCTGACCGGCCTCCGACATCGCACTCAGAATGTCCTGGCGTGGCGCACCGCGCTTGACCAGGTCCACGACACGACGTCGTCCTTCGCGCTCGCCCGCCTCACGCTGCTGCGCCGCGGTAGGCCGGAGCGTCGCGTACGAACGCCCGCCAGCATCGGCCTGGCTGATACCAGTCGCGTCAATCGTCCGCGACGGCAACGTGGCGTGTTCCTCTACGAGCGCGGCGTAGGGCGTCTCCTTGAAGGTCGCGGCCTGATCGGGCGACAGTTCCACACCAGGACCGACGAGGCCCGCCACGATGCGGGCACTCTCGGTGCGGCGGTCCTGTGCGCGTTCGGTCGCCGCCTGCGTCGCTTGGCTTTTCCGAAACGCCAGCTCGTCCGCGTCCTGATCGATCCGCTGCTGCTGCAAGGCGAGCGCGTCTCGCTGCTGCTGCTCGATCAGCTTGCGGGCTAAGACTTGCTGTAACGCGTCCGACGCACCGGCGGCGGCCCCAGCAAAGCCGAAATTACCCATCGTTCTTACTCCCTTGCCTCACGCGCCGATACGTGCGCTCGCTGGCGCTGAAACGCATCGACATCGGTCCCGAGAAACACGCGACGCCCGCTCGCAGTTCGCACCGCCTGAATACACCCCTCGCGTTCGAGCTGATGCACTCGCGATGGCGACAAATCGAGACGCGCAGCGACGTCGGCGGTGTCGAGCAGCTCCACGTCCCGCAGATCGTTCGCCGTAAGTGTGGCTTCCATGATGGTATAGCGGTAGTATAGCACCGTTACGGTGATCGACGTAATGCATTACGTCATTCAACGTAACAGCACTAGACCCAACATGAGCCAACAGGACAGCACTCCAGACGACCTACTCGCAGAGGAAGCGCGGCTACTCCCGATCGAGCGCCAGATCGGGCGCCTCTGGCTGTCCCTCATTGACGGCGTAGTGCCGCCCGCACACCTCGAGGAAGCGTGGGCGACCGCGCGAGCGATTCAGACCGTCTATGCGCGATGGTTGGAGCAGACGCACGCGGAGGGTCACGCGCAAGGCGTCCAGGCGGCGACCGACGCCGAGCGCCGCGCCGCCTACGAGCAGGGCTGGACCGCCGCAGTCAACGACATCATGGGGCGCACGGGCGTCGCCGCGCGGCGTGTGGACGATGACGACCTGACCATCAGCCCGTCGTAGCGTGTTACACTCGCCGCCGCCTCTAGAATTCCGGCAAGCCCATGCGAGCCGCAGCATTTGTAGTACTCCTCATCACCGGCATGGGGTCGCCCGTCGTCTACGGTCAACCCCAGACTCCGCCTAACACTTCAGCATCCGCGCTTTTTGAGCTGTTGATGTTTGTCGGCAGCAGTACAAACCACGACGAAGCAGGCTGGACCTCCTTCGTACAAAAGGAAGGCTTGGTACAAAGCGGCGGCGGCCGATGGCGTGCAGATCGCTCAGATGGCGCGGTCGAAACGTTTGCATCGTTTGGGCCCACAGCCGCGATTGTCGTGACTTTCTTTCCCCGACAACCGACACAAGCAACACAGTCGCTCCTAACGTGGCTGCTCCAGCACGGGTCATCCGTATCGTTTGGAGCAGATCGTCTCACTGTGAATCTTCCTGTAGACACGTCCGGCGTTAACGAAGTGAGGCACGGCCTCACGTTCACACTGGACGGTTACATGGTGCAATCGCAGGCGCGAATCCGTTCTAGGTAGAACCCGCCAGACAGTCACGGCGCGGCGTCAATTGACCGCGCCACGACCACCGTCGCAGAAGAGACTCTGGGGCCATCACCGCAACCTGTTGCTCTGCGGCGCGGCCCCCGACGATCCACGCGCCAGGAATTCGAAAAATCCGCCCCGGCATGAGGCCAAGCCCTACGCAGCGACCGGGGGGCTGGACCCTTAGTCGCATAGCGCGCCGAGCATGGGTGTGGGGGTATCATCCCCGTCGCCGTGTCGTCCTCTCCCCCATCGCCTCGACCCGAACCGGCGCGCCCGCGCCAGCTCCGCGCGCTCTGGCGCATGCAGGGACCGTCGCGCGTCGTCGCCGCCGGCATCTATGAACATCCGCACGGCCGCGAGCTGCGCGTGTACTTCGAGCCCGAGGAACGCGACGACGTGCTGCACTCGGAGCTAGCGCGCTTCGACTTCGCGCCGCTCGAGCAGAAGGCCGAGCAGCTACGCGCCACGCTCGGTATTCCAGGTTGGTGGCGTTACCCTGGCCAGCTCGGTGTTGTTCTATGTGGTCACCAACTTCGCGGTGTGGGCTTCCACGACGCTCTATCCGCTGACGTGGGCCGGCCTCGTGACTTGC
>Ga0194121_10011749_pt1 | contig 10355 bp, 5 predicted proteins | sample TA2MahCa50mmetaG_FD_148609 | JGI IMG/M metagenome (GOLD analysis project Ga0194121, IMG submission 148609) | Freshwater microbial communities from Lake Tanganyika, Tanzania - TA2015020 Mahale Deep Cast 50m | ecosystem: Environmental > Aquatic > Freshwater > Lake | place: Tanzania: Lake...
AGCTCCAGGTGGCCCAGCATCGCGCACGGATGCGCCATCCACGGCGCCAGCTCGGCGGCCTGTTCCAGCCGCTGGTACGCCTCCATGACGCGGCCGCAGTGCAGCAGCGTGGTCCCGAGTTGCAGCGCGTACTGTGCATTGGCCGGCTCCAGGGAGAGCGCTTGCGCAAACCTCTCGGCGGCTTGGGCATGGCGGCCGCGCTCGGCCAGGAACAATCCCCACGAGTAGAGCGCGTACGCCGAGACTGACGCGCCGGCGAACGCAGCCTCGGCTTCATCGGCCTCTCCGCGCAGCGCGTGATAGAGGGCCCGCTCTACTCCCTCCGGGGGAGGCTCGCCGCCCAGATTCGGGGACGCGGCCGCCGGAGGACCAGGGCGCGCGCACTGATATTCAAAGTCAAGCTCGACGAGTCGACGCGCGAAGGGGACGTCGACAGCGTAGCGGTTTGCCGCGAAGGGGTGCTCGGTGCCTTCGAAGGCGCAGTCGGCGGGCAGCGCCGTCCCTTCAAGCCGATAGTGGCCAAACACGCGGCACGAGAAGGGGCGGGCCTGATAGGCGCCACACCCGTGGCGCTCCAGGTCGTAGTACGGACAGGTCGAGGCGCCGCGCTGCTCCAGGTAGGCGCGGAAAGTGTCGGCACGGGTCTTTCCGGTCTCGCGCTCGAGCAGGCCCAGCTCGAGGTCGGTCACCCGCTGCCGCACCCGCCCGCTCGAGGTGCAGCACTTGTTGCAAGCGCCGCAGGGATTCTCCACGGCCAGCAGCGCCGCGACCGAGGCGCGCCGGGCCAGGACGGCGGACAGATCGGCGTAGAGGGCTTGCAGGCGATCGAGCAGATCCACGTCGTCCATCCTACTAAAGTGTGATTTCAGGGCGGTTACTTGTTCACATTTCGTCCATTGCTGTTCAGATTCTTTCATGACAGAATGTTGTAAAGCGGGGGGACAGCGGCATTTTCGCAGGCTGTCCCCGCGGTATACTGAGAGGAATTCCCGGAGCAACCGAGGCCGGGGACCTTCCATCCAGGCATTTCCACACCTCAGGGAAGCAGGTGCCACGTCCATGGAAATCCGGACCGAGACCGGGCTCGACACCACCGCGGCCAGCCGCAGCCGTCGTCCTGCAAAGGACAATGACAAGGCTGAGGAGGCTGGCAAGGCGCCCGACGCGCCAGAAGCGGAACCCAGCGCAGAGGACCAGGTCGAGCTCCCGGCCGGACTGTTCGAGCTTATCGAGTCGAAGATCGCCGAGAAGGCTTCCAAGAAGGACAAGGCCCCGAAAGAGCCGAGCGTCAAGGTCCGCTTCCTCCCGCAGGACGACCTTCTCCCGGATCGCGAGATTGATTTTCCCCAGGCCGCCATCGGCGGAAACCTGGCCGGGCCGCGCTTCAAGACGCAGGAGGATCCAAACGCGTTCCAGACGCCCTCCGCCGACAAGCACGGCAACTACAAATTCCCCATCGACGACCCCCGCACCGGCGCGGTCAATGCGTTCGTGGCCGCCCACAAGGCGCTGGCGCTCGCCGAGAAATATATCGGCCGAACCGTCAACTGGGGGCACAAGCGGCAGACTAATGCCGAGCAGCTCTGGATCCACCCGCACGCCGGCCAGGGGCTGAACGCTTTCTACAATAACGAGAACGGCTCGATCAACTTCCTGTATGCGGAAGACCCGAGAACGAACGACCTGATCGACTCCGCCAATTCGCTGGAAGTGGTCGCGCACGAAACCGGCCACGCCATCCTCGACGGGATTCGGCCCAATTACATCCAGAGCATGGACGCCGCTTCGGGCGGTTTCCACGAGGCCTTCGGCGACGTCATAGCGATGCTGGTCAGCCTGCAGGAAGACGATGTCATCGAGGCGCTCTACCAGGAAACCGGTGGCGATCTCTCCGAGTCGAACATCGTTTCCCGCATGGGCGAGCAGCTCGGGCGGGCGATGCGCGGCGAGAAAAACGCCTTCGTGCGCAACGCGCTCAATGACGCGAAGTACAAGCACGAAAACTTCCTGCCGTTCATCTCCTTCAAGGAAGCAATGGCGCTGGAGCCCCACCAGTACTCGCTGCCCTGGACCGCGGCGAACTACGACCTGTTGCGGATTTTCGTCGGGCAGAAGATGGGCGATTCCAGCGTCACGTTCGTGGACGCGGTCAAGGCGTCGCGCGACGAGCTCGGCGAACTGGCGCTGCGCAGCCTGGATCTGGCGCCGCCCGGGAAAATCTCCTTCAAGGACGCGGCCATCGCGATGCTGCAGGCGGATGCGCTGTACAACGACGCGTCGCACTTAAAGGAATTGCTCGCGGTGTTCACCATGCGCAACATCCTGACGCCGGATGATGCCGAGAAATTCGTCACCGACCTGGCCACCGTCAAGGTGCTTGGCGAAGTGGGCAAGTTCGAGCTGCCCAAGGATTTCAATCCCGCCAGGGACGCGAAGGAAAAAGGCGGCCAGCAGTTCCTCGAGGAAAAGGGCCCCGTCCTGGGCCTTTCCACCGAGGAGATCAAGAATCTCAAGTACGCCGGCACCACCACCAACGACAGGGGCCAGCGCATTCTGCTCTTCAACGAGGAGAAAAAGGTGGAGCTGACCGAGCCGGAGTGGGGCGCCACCTACCAGGGCAACAATTTCAGCATCCACGGCGGGCTGGTGTTGGCCTTCGACGCCGACGGAAAACTGCAGTCACTGACCCGCGACGAGATCTCCGAAGACGACGTCGCCAACAGCAAACTGTTCCTGCGGAAGATGATCGACTTCCAGAAGAATCCGCCCATCATCATCAATTCCAAGGGCAAAGATGGTGACGACGATCACGAGGACGACGCCCACCTGCAGTTCCTGCTGGCGTCGACCAAGAAGCCCATCGAGATCGTCGACGGCAAAGTCCGCCGCACGGGGATTCTGTACTAGATCAACCGTACTCGCTCAACCCGTACTCGCTCAACCCGTACTCGCTCAACCCGTACTCGCTCAACCCGTACTCGCTCAACCCGTCAGGGAACGTCGACGTGGCGCTCTTGCGCGCATGCGATCGCTTCCGGATAGCCCGCGTCCGCGTGCCGCAGCACGCCCATTCCGGGATCCGTCGTGAGCACGCGCTGCAAACGGCCCTCCGCTTCATCGCCGCCGTCCGCCACCACGACCATCCCCGCGTGGATGGAGTAGCCAATCCCCACCCCGCCCCCGTGGTGCACCGACACCCAGTGGGCGCCCGCCGCGGTGTTCACCAGGGCGTTGAGGATGGGCCAGTCGGCGATGGCGTCGCTGCCGTCGCGCATCCCTTCGGTCTCGCGGTTGGGCGAGGCCACCGAGCCGGCGTCGAGATGGTCGCGGCCGATCACGATGGGCGCGCTGACCTTCCCTTCGCGCACCAGGCGGTTGAACGCCAGCCCGGCCAGGGCGCGCTCGCCGTAGCCAAGCCAGCAGATGCGGGCGGGAAGCCCCTGGAACTTGACCTGCTCGTCGGCCAGCCGAATCCAGCGGGCCAGCGCCTCGTCGTGCGGAAACAGGCGGAGGATCTCCTCGTCGGTAGCCTTGATGTCGGCCGGATCGCCGGACAGCGCAACCCAGCGGAAGGGACCCTTCCCCTCGCAAAACAGCGGACGAATGTAGGCTGGCACGAAGCCGGGAAACGCGAACGCATCCTTGACGCCGACCGCCAGCGCTTCCTGGCGGATATTATTACCGTAGTCAAATACCACGCTCCCCGCCTTCATAAAGGCCAGCATGGCCTCCACCTGGCGGCCCATGGATTCCTTCGCACGCGCCACGTACGTATCGGGATCCGATCCGCGCAGGCGCAGCGCCTCTTCCAGCGACATTCCCCCGGGGACGTATCCGTTCAACGCGTCGTGCGCCGACGTCTGATCCGTCACAACATCCGGCACGACGCCGCGCCGCAGCAATTCAGCGTGGGTCTCGGATGCGTTGCCCACCAGCCCCACTGAGAGTTGCCGCTTCGCGGCGCGCGCCTCCTCACACATTTTCAGCGCTTCGTCGAGATCGTGCACCACGTGCTGCACGTAGGCGGTCTCCAGGCGGCGGCGGGCGCGCCCCTCGTCCACCTCCACGCACAGGCAGACGCCCTCGTTCATGGTAACCGCGAGCGGCTGCGCGCCGCCCATGCCGCCCAGACCGGCGGTGAGCACGAGGCGACCGGCCAGGGTGCCGCCGAAATGCCGGCGCGCCACCGCGGCCAGCGTCTCGTAGGTGCCCTGCAAAATTCCCTGGGTGCCGATGTAAATCCAAGAGCCGGCCGTCATCTGGCCGTACATGGTGAGGCCTTTGCGCTCCAATTCGCGGAAAATTTCCCAGGTTCCCCAGGCCGGCACCAGCATGGAATTGGATATCAGCACGCGCGGCGCCAGCTCGTGCGTGCGGAGCACGCCGACCGGCTTGCCGGACTGGATGAGCAGCGTCTCGTCGTCTTTCAGCCGACGCAGGGTGGCCACAATCTTATCGAACGCTTCCCATGAGCGGGCGGCCTTTCCGGTTCCACCATAGACAATTAATTGATCTGGTTTCTCCGCGACCGCCGGATCCAGGTTGTTCATCAGCATGCGCATGGCGGCTTCCTGCGGCCAGCCCAGGCAAGTCTTCTCGGTGCCCCGGGGGGCACGCACCACGCGCTCGGTGCCGATCATCTACTCCTCCTCCTCGGGCATCTCGTAAGTATCCAGCTCATCCTCAAGATCTTCCTCGAGGATGCGCACCCGCGCGCCACGCACGCGCTCGCCGGGCGGCGGCGGGGATTCTCCGCGGACCAGCCGCTGCAGGTCTCCCAGGCGCCCGCCCACCCAGCCCAGGCTGCGCGCGGCCTCCACGGTCACCCGTCGAAAAGCGCGCGCCCGCGCCCGCATGCGCGCCACCCGCGTGTCAATCTCCGCGCGGTGCTGGCTGTAGACGTAGGCCAGGGCCAGCGTGAGCAACAAACCCAGCGGGCCCATCAAGAAGGCCAGCGCGCGCAGCAAAATCATCAACGGAACAAATCCGACCATGCGGAAAATGCCCCACACCAGAAATGCAATCAGCATGGTGGTGACTGGATTGGAGCGATCCTGCAACACTTCGCGATAGGACTCGCGGGTGATGGCGCCCTTCACCCGCTCGGACAATTTCGTGAAGCGCACTTTCACGCGCTCCGCGTCACGCTTGCGCTCCTCGGGTTGGGTCAGGCGCTGCAAGAAGCGCCTGGCCCGCTGCTTGGGAGGAACGTAGCCGTCGGGCGGCGCCTGCCCACGAGATTTTCCGCACGCCTCGCAAAAGGTCGCGTCGACCAGGTTTTCCTGGCTGCACCAGCCGCACGTCCAGACCGCGTCGCGGCCGACGTCGTCAATGGGGCTGCCGCCGAACGTCTCGCTCATGAGTGAACCTCCTTGAGGCCGGTGGCCTGTCCGCGGCCTTCCTCGAGAAGCCCGCGCACCATTTCCACGCTGGGCGCCTCCGCGTAAATGCGCAGCACCGGCTCGGTGCCGCTGGGACGGAACAAGATCCATCCGTCGGAAAATACCAGCTTTACCCCGTCCAGATCCAGGACTTCCGTCACCTTGTGCCCGGCAAACGAAGCCGGCGCGTGGGATTGCAGTCGCTGGACAAACGATTGCATCACCTCGCGGGAGGGAAGGTGCAGGTCGATTCGGTCGTAAGCAAACTGCCCCACCATTTCCTGGATGCGGGCCAGCACCTGGGGCAGGCTCTCTCCCTCCCAGGCGGCGGCTTCCAGAAGCAGCAGCCCGGAGAGGATGCCATCGCGCTCGGGGATGTGGTTCTTGATGCCGATGCCGCCGCTCTCTTCACCGCCGATCAAGATATCATCCGCCAGCATGTGCTCGACGATATATTTAAATCCGATTGGCGTCTCGTAATACGGCAGGCCGAACCGCTTCGCCAGCCGCTCCACCATGACGCTGGTGGAAAACGTCTTGACGACGCCGCCTGTCCACCCGCGGCGCTCCACGAGATGCCACAGCATGATGGCAAAAATCTCGTGCGAATTGTAGAAGCGCCCGCTGCCGTCCATGGCGCCGACCCGATCCGCGTCGCCGTCGAGCGCGATGCCCAGGCGGAGCCCGTCCCCGCCGCTCTGGGAGCGCAGCGCGATGGCCAGCGCTTGCAGGTTGCGATCGATAGGCTCCGGATTCACCCCGCCAAAGGTTGGATTGAGCGTGCCGCGGATTTCCTCCACGTGAACCGCTCCGCCAGCCAGCAAGGGCGCGACGATTCCCTGCCCGGCGCCGTACATCGGATCCACCACCACGCGATAGGGACACGCGCGGATGCGATCCAGATCGACCAGCCGGGCAATTTCCTCGACGAAGCCGGCCCGAGCGGAAAACCGCTCGACGGGCGCCCCGGCGATGTCGGGGTACGCCAGGGTGTCCTGCTCCTCTCTTTCCACGAAGGCGGCGAGCGCGGACATCACCGCGGGGAGGCCGGACGAGGCATACTCCGGCTTCAGCTTCAGGCCGTTGTACTCGGGCGGATTGTGGCTTGCCGTCAGAATCACCGACGCCGCCGCCTGCCGATCGCGCACCGCCAGCGAAAAGGCGGGCGTGGGGCCGAACGCGTCGCTGAGCCAGACCGGGATGCCGAAGGCGGCGATCTCCTCGGCCACGGCCGCGGCGAACCGGTCCGAAAGGAAGCGGGTGTCGTAGCCAACCACCACGCCCGCGCTGGCCGGGCGATAGGGCGAAGGATAGCTGGCGCCGGGCGCCTCTCGATACACGCCGAGTTGCTGGCGGCCATCCCACTGGAGGTAGCGCGCGACCGCCCGAGCCGCAACGCGCACGCGCTCGAAGGTGAAGCCGTCCGCGATGACCGCGCGCCAGCCATCGGTGCCGAAGGTGATTGACATGGCGCCACACTTCGCAGCCCCCTGGGCCATCCCTCCTGGCGGTAACATTCCGGCAATGGCGCCGGTGCGCTGCCCCTGGTACACTAAGCGGACTACGGTATTCCGCCAATGGAGAGATCTGTGTCGCTAGAAGTACGCATGCCGCTGGCCTTTGGATCGCCTGCCGCGCTCGGCAATACCGCCTCGGACCCCCGCGTGGAAGCGCAGAAGGGTCTGGAGGGCTCCGACAAGTTCTACTTCCGCTTCTGGAAGCAGACCGCGCTGCGCACCGAAGCCGCAGAGCGCTCCCTTGACCGCATCGACGGGATGGGCAGCGACGCCGCGCGGCACGAGGTCGCCCTGACCCGGGTAGTGACTCCGTACGCCATCGACGCGAAGTCGCGCCTCCTGGTCATGCGCGAGGGCCTCAGCCAGATTGAAGGCGGCGCCGCCGCGGGCATCGCGGGGATGGCGGGCATGGCCGTGCGGCTCTTTCGCTCCACCGAGCACCTGCTGAACAACCCGGTCGAACCCGCAGAAAAGCTGCTGGCGGAAACCGTCCAGACAGCGAAGCGCGAGGGCGCGACGGAAGCGGAGTTCGCCCAGTACCTGCAATCGCTGGCCGAGGTCGGCGGGAATTCCAAGACCGCGCTGGAGCTGCTCTCGTCGAAGGCGACCGACCATGCCAGCGCCGGGCTGCGTATGCACCACGGCACCTACAGGCCGGCCGTGGTGCGGCTTGCGCTTCAAGAGGTGGAGAAGCGGGGCGCCGGGGATGCCGCGGTTGGGGCGCTTTTCTCCCGTCGAGCGACTTTCGCGGCCCTCGACATCGGCGAAAGGGCGAAGGAAACGATCGATTTCCTTACCTTGACCGCGGTGGAAAAGAAATTGGCGGCCGGCCCGGAAACCGCAGCGAGTTTTGCGACCGAGATCATGCGATCGGGTAATCTTTCCGCCATGCAGCAGGAGACGCTCGCGGTGGCGGCGCTGCAAGAGGCGGCGAAAGCGACATATCCAGCCGACAGTCCGGTTCCGGCCTGGCTGGCATTTGCCAACGACATGCGGGCTTGCCTGGGGGATTCCTCCACCGCGCCGCAGGTGCTCGCCGCCATCATCGGCGGAAAACAGGCCACGCTGGACGCGCGCGCCACCGTGCTGGCCGGCCTCCTGGGAGCGCTCAAGGCGGACGCGGCCGGCGTGGCCTCCGCGCGGTCGCTTTTCCATGCCATGGAAGATCTCGACAAGCGCGAGGGCGGCGACCTTGCCGAGTACTTCAACACTTTCCGCGCGATTGAAAGCAAAATGGCCACCGACGATGCGCTGCGCTTCACCATTCTGAGCGAAGGAATCCGCGGCCTGACCACGCCGGGCAACTCCGCGCCCTACGTGGAAGGCGGGATGGCAAGCCTCGGCTTGAGGCTGGTCGAGCGTCTCTCCGATCCCAAGGCGCAGCGTACCCTTGCGATGGGATATTTCGAAGAGATGGAGCGGGTAGCCGCCGGCCACGGCCGCAAGAATCTCGCCCAGTTCCTCCACGCGGCGGCCGACACGATGCGCGTGCGGCTGGCCGATGACAGGCAGTACGGTGCCTTTTTCAGCGCGTGCATGAAGAGTCTGCAGAAAGAGCCGACCGATGCCGCGGGCTACACGGTGATGGTGGATCGCCTGCTTGGCAGCCAGGGATATGCGCTCGACAAATTGCACCTTGCAGAAAACCTGCTGTCCGCGCTGCGCGGGCTGCTGGCGGCGCACGGCGATCCGACCGGGGCCGAGCGCGTGCGCTTCCTGGAAGCCGTCTTGGCGCACGAGATGTACGATCCGAAGGCGCAGGCCGAGGCAATTTCCGCGGGCCTCCAGTATCTGGCGAAGCCGCCCAAGGTAACCGGAAATCCGGTCGCGCACTTCGTGCAACACGTGAATCAACACTTCCGCGTCGTGCGCGGGCGACACCTGTACGTCGACAACATCAAGGTTGCGCTGGATGGAACGGCGGCCATCCGCGCAGCGGCAACGGACCAGGACACGACCGACGCGTGCAGCCTCATCGAGAAAATGGCCGAGATTCCGGCCGCGGACGAGCAGTACCGCGCCGCGCCGCTCAACGCGGGAATCGCCTGGCTGGCGAGCAAGCAGAACGTGAAGGGCGACGCGTACGTGGCGCTGGGCGGCACGATGATGGCGTCGACCAGCTATCAGAATCAGCGCGCCGCCATGGCGGAGGCGCTCGCCGAAGGGCTGCGCGTGCGCTCGCAGCGGGCCGGCGCGTTCGACCGCGAGGCGCAGAGCCGCTTCCTCTTGCAGCTCGCGGACATGACCTTCGCCTCGCACGAGGACCGCAGCAACGCGCTGCTCAAGGGCATCGAGCTAGCCGCCAACAGCAGCGCGTCCCAGGAAGACGGGCTGGCCAGGGTCGCGCTGGCCGCGATGGGCGGCGCGCGCTATCCCCTCGATCAGATTCACATCGGCCAGGCGGCGCTCGCCGAGGCGCGCGCCCAGGTCGAGCAGGGCGGCAACCGGGGCCGCACGGCGTTGCTCAAGACGTATGAGCGGGCGGCCGCAATTGAGAATTATGAGGACAAGTATCGGGCCGCGGTGATCACCTCGGCGCTCAAGTCGGTGGCGGCCCGCCCCCTCCCCGAGCCCGGCGAGGTGGCCGCGGTGGGCCTGGATATGATCAACAACGCATACTATTTCAGCAGCGCCCAGGACGTGGCGGAAGCGGTCATGAGCGGCCTCGAGGCCATCGCGGCGACCGAGAACGACACCGTCTTCGTGCCCGCCCTGGTGGCCGACATGCGCAACCGCGTCAGCCTTGCGAAAACCCAGAAGGAGCAGACGGACGCGCTGCGCCAGGGCCTGAAGGAAATTTCCAAATTAAAAGGCGACGAATTCCGCAAGGCGCTGGTCCAGGCATTGCAGAAGCAAAATCCCGCCAACGCCCCCAAGATCGAAGAGGGCGAAGACTTCGTGGTCATCGGCGGCATCAAGGTGCCCAAGAAATAGCTCCGGGCAGGATTGGCCCCCCCTGGCGCGCCAATCAACCTTCGAAGTGGTTGTTTGAATGGAGGTGCGACCGTGGCGGAACCTGCCAGAGCCCTCGAACGGGACGACGAGCCGGATGTCTCGCATCTCGTTACGGAGGACGACACCCCGGTGGAGAGCCCTTTCCAGGATCACCAGATGCGGCTTCTCACACACGTCCTTTACGCCTCCTGGCCATACCCTGACCGCGCGTTCGTGGCTTATTCCGACGTCGGACTGTTCGCGACCACCACCGAACCGGCAGTGGTCCCCGACGTGCTTCTCTCGCTCGACGTCACCGAGCCGGTGGGCAGCGCGAAAGAGAAGCGCAATCGGTCCTACTTCATCTGGCGATATGGCAAGCCCCCCGACGTGGTTGTTGAGATCGTCTCCAATGACGAAGGCGGCGAGGAAGAGAAGCTGGCGCGATACGCGCGAATGCGCATTGCCTATGCGTGCATCTACGATCCGCTCGGCTTCCTCGGACGCCGGCGGCTGCGTGTCT
>Ga0194121_10011760_pt1 | contig 10350 bp, 11 predicted proteins | sample TA2MahCa50mmetaG_FD_148609 | JGI IMG/M metagenome (GOLD analysis project Ga0194121, IMG submission 148609) | Freshwater microbial communities from Lake Tanganyika, Tanzania - TA2015020 Mahale Deep Cast 50m | ecosystem: Environmental > Aquatic > Freshwater > Lake | place: Tanzania: Lake...
TTGGTTTTTTTTATCTGGCGTGGTGGTGTAAATCTGCCTTCACACGGCAGGGGTCACTGGTTCGATCCCAGTACCGCCCACCACTTTCTCTTGGCGGAAAAACAAGAAAGACCGGTCTCACACGCAGCCAGTCACTCCACGAAACTTCTAGGCTGATCTTTCATCGGTGCGAACGGCAGTGGCCTCCCAGCCACCGCCCGAAATAATCGAATTAAAGCGTTGGCGAGTCTCATCACTTGAGTTCGTACCAAACACCGCGCCCCCCGCCCTGCTGATTCAAATGGCCGAGCGCAACCAGATTTCGAAAATGTTGTTTCAGCGTATTTCGGCTGACACCCGTCAATTTGATTGCATCGCCGATCGTGACGCGCCCATGCTCCCGGGCGAATTCCACAATCTTTAGCGACAGCTCAGGCAACGCAGCCAGCACGATCCTCTCGCGCACCACTTTATTATCCAACCGCCGGACCTGCTCTGCGAGCGACTGCAAAAAGAAAACCAGCCAAGGCTGCCAGTTCGGGTCGTCCGTTCGGATCGTCCCTTGCGTCTGTCGCAAGGCAAGGTAGTAGGCCTCCTTATTGAGTTCGATCACGCTTTCGAGAGAACTGTAAGGCACATGGGCGTAGCCCGCCTGGATCAGCAACCAGGTCGTCAACGCTCGACTGAGACGACCGTTGCCATCTTGGAACGGGTGGATCTCCAGGAATACCACGACGAAAACCGCAATGATCAAGAGTGGGTGCAATGCGGCTTGGTGACGCGCATTCTTCACCCACGTCACAAGTTCATTCATCAACCGCGGCGTATCGAAAGGCGTTGCCGTGTTAAACACAATGCCGATTTGCACACCGTGCTTATCGAAAGCGACGACATTGTTCGAGTGAGTTTTGTACTGCCCCCGGTGATGAGCGTCCTTCTCGCTGTGACGCAGCAAGATCTGGTGCAACTGCTTGATATGATTTTCGTCAAACGGGATGTGCTGCCACGAGCCGAACACCAGATCCATCAACTCGGCGTAACCGGCGACTTCCTGCTCATCGCGGGTATCGAAGGACTGAATCGTCAGGTTGCAGAGCAAGCGCTCTACCTCACGGTCAGTCAGCTTGCTACCTTCGATGCGCGTACTTGAGCCAATGCTTTCGATGGTCGCGACGCGCCGTAGCGCCAAGAGACGCTCAGGCGCGAGCGTACCTAAGGCCCGCCACGCGCCTTTGAATTCGTCAATGCGCGCAATCAGGCTCAGAATCTCGGGGGTGATCCGAAGGGTGTCTGGCTGTAGCATGTGGCCAATAATACACCCGATTACACCCATTAATAGGTCATCTGCCTCTTAAACGGGTGTAAATAGGTGATTTTTTGACGGGCTCTGGCCCGACCACGCGCCTCAATGACCATCCGCGCTTGTCTTCGACCACCGGACTGACAATCCGATTTTTGACTGAAGTAGTCGGTGGGGATCCGGAAGCACTGACCGATTCACGTCAAGCCACGATCCGAAACTCGGTGAACTTGGCAATCGGCCGCACATGACGGTTCTCTCGCTTCATCTCCACAAAGCCGTAATTGGACATGGTCTTGAGAGTCCGCGACAAATTACCCGGCGTGCGCCCTGTCATCTCAGCCAGCGTCGAAATGGACTGCGGCTTGGCGTCTTGAATCACCTTCAGCAAGGCGCGGTTATCGTCAATAAGCACCTCGGCCAGGGACCGCATAGAGGTGAACCAGATCTTGGGCTCAGCAGAATTGGGTCTGTACTCCCCGCGTGTAATCGCCAGCATGCGCTCACGAATACGATCCTGTGGCAGGATACCAACGACGATTGCTTTCATGATCTTTTGATCTCCTTCAACACACGATCGACTTCGGCAAAAAAGTCGGCCAGTAACTGGTGAGCATCACGGAACTCGTAAGGCACCCCGTGATCGCTGACGTGCCGATGCTTGTGTGGGGTTGCTCCATCGACCGCCATCGCACCGCACTACTTCATTAATTCCCGCGCGACCACCGGACTGATAATCCGGCTTTTTAGAAGTACTTAATCAGCCGCAAGAGCGGCCAATTTTTCGAGATAAACAAGTGCGACGGATGACCCTTCCTCCGGCGCCCAGGGTGCTAGGTCTTTCGCGCGGCTCGGATCGAATGGCCCCGCCTTCACCTCTAACAAAACGCAGCCAGGCTGCAGTGCGATAACGGTATGCCATTGAAAAGCAGAAACTTCCGCACCGACTGCCAAACCCGTTCCGTACTTCTCTGAACCAAAACGCAGAATATCGAGTACAGCACCTGAATCATCAAATGCCACCAAAGCCATTACCCCGCGAACTGCGATCAATAACTCTTTTCCCGGATCGCCTACGTGCCTATGCGGGCGTATGTAACTAGTCGGCTCAATCGCGTTGAACAGGCGCTGGCATGGATCAGCGTAGCTTTGATGGATGTTGCGGTGCTGCCTCTTGCGTAGATTTCCCTGCGATTGCGCACTCAGGTCGTTCAAGTACTCTGCGCTGAAAGTCCTCATGTTCGCCCTGCCTACTTCGCCGACAGCGCTGCCACGATCTGTCGGACAGTCTTTTCAACGGCGAATTCGCGTTCAAACAAAGCGTTGCATCGAGTTGACAAGCCCGAATCCGTTTCAATTTGATCCAGCAGTTTTTCTGTTAGCGACAGCAGCTCGTCCAACTGGTTCGACTCGCAAACCTGTCCAACGCGTTCACCTCTAATCATCTGCGCCAAGTCATTTCCCGCGTTAATGTTGGCCAACACAGGAAGACCACTTCGCATGTAAGTGAGGAACTTACCCGGGATATTGTGAGACTTGTGCCGTGGATCCAGGGCCACAATCCCGGCGTGGCATTGGGCGTAAAGGCCCGGGATTTCGTCGGGGTCGATCTCGTCAAAGAACACGGCGTTATCCAGCTGCCTTGATTGAGCTGCCGCCTTGAGGCGCGCCGCATCACTGCCACGCCCCACAAACAAAAAGCCGACGTCCGGTCGACTACGCAGCGTTTCGGCCAAATCCAGCAAGATGTTCATGCCCTGAGCAACACCCATATTGCCGGCGTAAACCAACACCTTACGGCCTGCCACTGCGGTCTCATCGACTCGAATCGAACAACGTGCCTGCAAAGGTTTGTCCAGCCAGTTTTGCAACACTTCCAACTGCCGGCCAGGCTGCTCCTTCCATCGATCAAAATACCGCCGGTTGCCAGGTGTCTGCACGCCAATCACGTCAGCAACCGAGTACTGGTATCGGGCCACAGCATCAAAAAAGCGATAAGGCAAACCTCGCCCCATCAGCCCCATGTCCACCGCCCAATCAGGGAAGATGTCGCGAATGATCAGGTAACTCTTGCAACGGCTCGATTTCCTGAGCGCGCTGACCAAGGGGCCATGAAAAATCGTTGGGGCGTACCACACCACCCCATTCCACTGTTCCTCAGCAAACGGGCTCTTACGCAAGTTCTGCAACATCGCGAAGGGCATAGCCAGCTCCGCCAGTGAGCGACGCACGTAGCCAATATCTTTGGTCCGCGGGGATTTCAGGCGCAGTACTTGCGCGCCATCGAATTCCTCTGACTTCCAAGGCTCTCCCTGATCGGCGGAAGGCAGCAGCACACACAAAGAGTGGCCCTGTCTTACAAATTCACGAGACAGGTCTCGCAGCTGAACCGCACCAGACGTGCGCAGTGGCGGAAATGTGTCCGCGACCAGGGCAATCCGCATCAGCCAGAGCTCAGTACTTCTTCCACACCACGCGGTTCACGTAGTCGGTGTAGCTATGAAGGACGCGCACCACCTTGTCGCTAACATTGGGCATGCTGTAGTCGGCTACCAATCGCAGGCTGCGTTCAGCGCCGCGGGGCTGGCTGGCCAGAATAGCCAATCCTTGGCGTACGCGATCCACCTCTAAGCCCACCATCATCACGGCAGCTTCCTCCATACCCTCGGGGCGTTCATGCGCCTCGCGGAGGTTCAGCGCCGGAAAATTCAGAATGGATGACTCTTCATTAATCGTTCCGCTATCAGACAAGGCGACTTTCGCCCGCATCTGCAAGTTGACGTAATCGTGAAAACCCAGAGGCTTTATCAGGCGCACCAGCGGGTGGAACTGTGCCCCGGTGGCATCAACCCGCTTCTGGGTACGGGGGTGTGTGGAGACCACCACTGGTAGACCGTGCTCTTCGGCCACGGCATTGAGAATCGCCACCAGTTTGGTGAACGACGTGTTGGATTCGATGTTCTCTTCACGGTGGGCGCTCACCACAAAGTACTGCTCCGCCTGCAAGCCCAGCCGGTTCAAAGCGTCTGATGCCTGGATTTGGGGCAGGTAATGGTTTAGTACCTCGAACATCGGGCTGCCAGTCTTGATCACCTGGTCGGGCGGCAAGCCTTCGCGCAACAGGTAGTCACGGGCAATGTTGCTGTAGGTGAGGTTGATGTCTGCCGTATGGTCAACGATTCGGCGGTTGGTTTCTTCCGGCACCCGCTGGTCAAAACAGCGATTACCGGCCTCCATGTGGAAAATCGGCACCTTACGCCTCTTGGCCGGAATCACCGAAAGGCAACTGTTGGTGTCGCCCAGCACCAGCATTGCATCGGGCAGCACCTGGGCTAGCACACCGTCCACCGCAGTGATGAGATTGCCAATAGTATTGGCCGCGCCAGAGCTGCCCTCCGCACTATTCAAAAAATAGTCTGGCTTGCGCACGCCAAGATCATCAAAGAACACCTGGTTCAATTCGTAGTCGTAGTTCTGCCCAGTGTGTACCAACACGTGGTCACAATGCAGATCTAGCGCAGCGAATACGCGTGACAAGCGAATGATTTCAGGTCGAGTTCCCACGACCGACATCACCTTAAGTTTTTTCATTTTTAGACATTGCTGGCCACAGTGTCGGGCTTTTCTCGATCGAAGTTCTCGTTAGCCCAAAGCATAACTACCATCTCATCATCACCCACATTGGTAATGTCGTGCGTCCAACCAGGAATGGTGTCCACCACTTGTGGCGTACCACCACTGGTTTGCAGTTCGACCAACTCGTTAGTCAACAAATGGCGAAAACGAAACAGTGCTTTACCCTTAATGACGAGAAACTTCTCGGTTTTGGTATGGTGGTAATGTCCGCCTCGGGTAACGCCGGGGTGAGCCGTGAAATAACTGAACTGGCCACTATCGGGTGTTTTAAGCATTTCCACAAACACACCGCGTGGGTCTGCGTGTTGCGTCACCTCGTAGGAGAATTTATCGCTAGGCAAATAACTTACATAAGTGGCATAAAGCGCACGCAAAAAGCCTGCGCCCACACGCTCCGTCATCAGCTTGGAGCGGCAGTCACCGAAGGCGCTAATCTGGTTCGCTAGTTCGCCCAGTGTGGTGGTGTACTCCGGCGAAACCTGAGCATGTACACACCCTGACACTGGATCCTTCAGGGCCGCCAACAACGCATTCACCACATCATCTACGTAGACCAGCCGCAAACTGGCCGTTGGATCATTAATCCGAATTGGAAGATCTCGCGCAATATTGTGACAAAAAGTGGCGACAACCGAGTTGTAGTTGGGCTTGCACCACTTACCAAAAACGCCAGGGAGGCGAAAAACAACGCACGGGTTACCTGTTTGATTTCCCAGCGTCTGAACAGCTTCTTCTGCCGCAAGTTTGCTTCGCCCGTAGGGGTTTTCGCGCTCAGCCTGGCTAGAGGATGCCAGCAATAAAGGAATATGCCGCCCACAGGATTGAAACGCCTGCCTTATGGCGTCACAGAGAGTTGTGGTCAATCCGGCATTCACGCGCGCAAACGCTGCCTCATCTGCAGGTCGGTTTTCACCCGCTAAATGCACAATGGCATCGACCTGAGACACGAGCTGGGGCAAGAGGGCCGCGTCATCTCCACGCACGAAGGTGCTGACAGTAACGTTGGTCAGCTCGCTTAAACGAACAATCAAATTTTTGCCAATAAACCCATTGGCTCCGGTAACCAGTATGCGGCAGTTGGACAGCCTCATTACAATACTACTATTCAGCCTCAACAACTTCGCCTCGCACCGTCGCCTGCATGAAGCGCGGCTTCATTAGCAAGGCCTGCATGGCAGGCACGTCAAGCCGAGTAGTGTTGTGCGAGTTGTAATCGGTAGCTTCTGAGATTTTGACTTCGCCTTGCTCGACAAACTTGCCGTAGTTGAGGTCGCGCAAATCCGGGGGTACGCGGTAGTAGCCACCCAAATCTTCGGCTGCCACCATTTCTTCACGGCTCAGTAATGCCTCATACAACTTTTCGCCATGGCGCGTGCCAATCACGCGCACCTCATGATTCGGCGCTCCAAGCAAGTCAGTCAGCGCGTAGGCAAGAGTCTCAATGGTCGCGGCGGGCGCCTTTTGCACAAAAATCTCGCCCGGCTTGCCATTCTCAAACGCATACAAGACCAAGTCCACTGCATCATCCAACGTCATCATGAAACGCGTCATAGTTGGGTCGGTGATGGTGATGGGCTGGCTAGCACGTATCTGTTGAGTGAAAAGTGGAATCACAGAACCGCGCGAGCACATCACATTGCCATAACGAGTGACATTAATCACGGTGCACTTACTATTGCGCGCCTTGGCAACGGCCACCTTTTCCATCATGGCCTTGCTGATACCCATGGCATTGATGGGATATACCGCTTTGTCGGTGCTGAGCACCACCACTCGCCCTACACCGCACGTGATGGCAGCTTCAAGCACATTTTCAGTACCAAAAACGTTGGTTTTTACGGCCTCGAGCGGGTGAAACTCGCAAGAGGGGACTTGTTTGAGTGCTGCTGCGTGGTAGATAAAATCCACCCCGCGCACCACATTCAAAACCGATTGGTAATCGCGAACATCCCCAATATAAAACTTGAGCTTCGGGTTGTTGTACTTCTTACGCATGTCGTCTTGCTTTTTTTCATCACGACTGAAAATGCGAATTTCACGCAAATCAGAATCAAGAAAACGGCGCAGGACTGCATTGCCAAAAGAGCCTGTTCCTCCTGTAATTAGAAGTGTCTTGTTGGAAAACATACGAATCCTTTGAATGTATTTAATGGTTCAATGCTTCGCGGCAAAGCTTGATCTTTCGTTCTGGGGTCGGGTAATTGATCAACACTGCTCGGTACTTACCCTTGAAAACAAAAAGACTGCCTGCGGCAGCTCCCACCACACCCAAATTTGAGACAAGGTCACTCATGTGATCAAGAGAGCCAGCGCCCCCCAAAAAGGTAAGGGGTACTTTGAGCGCCTGTTTGAACTGAGTCGCCAGTTCAAGGTCATACCCTTGCATTAGTCCATCTCTATCTATGGAATTGATCACAATTTCGCCAGCACCGGCGTCTTGTAATTGCTTTGTAAACGCAACGGGGTCTAACTTATGGACCAATTTACCGTTATGCGTACACAGTTCGTAGCCGGCAGTAAACAACCCCGAATGCTTGCGCACATCCAATACCGCGACTACCGACTGACGACCCACCGCAGCCGCCATTTCGGTCAACAGGGACGGATTGGCAACGGCGGCTGCGCTGACGGCCACCTTCTCCACACCCATGTCCACGATGCGTGCTGCCTGCTCTGCCGTGGTTACGCCGCCGCCGTAGCACAGTGGCATGCGGCACTCCGCAGCCAGCTTAGCAATCAGGGCAAAGTCAGGGGACATCTTATTCACTGTGGCGTCAATGTCCAACACCATCAACTCATCGGCTTCTTTCTCGTTGAAAATCCTAACGGCGTTGATGGGGTCGCCCACATATTTCGGGTCTTTAAACTGCTGGGTTTTAACCAGCCCACCCTTGTGTACCAACAGACAAGGGATGATTCGAGGACGCAACATCTTTTAAAGCTCAACAAAGTTTTTCAGAAGTTGCTCACCCCAGTGGTGGCTCTTCTCGGGGTGGCACTGGATACCATGTATATGGCCACGCGACACTACTGCGTCAAAGTCCAGACCATAGTTAGCGGTAGCTGCCACATCCTGTTTGTCCTCTGCATCAAAGAAGTACGAATGAAGAAAATAAAATTGAGGTGCATCTTCAAAACCTTTTGAAAACAGCTTGCTGTGAGCGCGCGGCTGCAAGTTGTTCCAGCCCATGTGTGGCATGGGCAAGTCCGCGCTCTTCGGCTGGGTCGCGAATGCACGCACACGCCCAGGCACCCAGTTGAGCCCGGGCAAGACCCCCTCATCTGAACCCTGGGCCAGCATTTGCATGCCAACACAAATGCCCACCACAGGCACTTTCGCTCCCATAACCAGCTCCTCCAATTTGGGGCGCATGCCTGAATCATTGAGTCGCTGCATGGCGTGGTCAACATGGCCAACACCAGGTAACACCAATCTATCTTTATCTGACAATGCCTCCGCGTTATCTACCCTGCGGGCTTCCACACCCAAGCGCTTGAACAAATTCAGAAAAGCCTGAATGTTGCCCACCCCATAGTCCACGATACAAATCATCGGAAATACCTTTTCTCCAATCCCAGTATGCGCATCATATTGGCACCCATCCCAATTAAATCGCGCTTGTTTTTGTAGTCGCGGAAGGTCTTCTTCGGCATATCAAACAAGGCTTTCAATTCATCAACGGTCAAGCCTAGCTTATGCGCCACATACTCAAACTCCTGCTTTAGGAAGTGCTCATCCATTTCCGGACGGGAAATCCGATCCAGCGCTTGATCACGTGTCATTTGCCCCGTCATGATCAGGCTGGAAAAGTGGGCTCGGCGTTTATGATAGCCAAAACGGCGTGGCAACCAGTAGTCCTCGAAAAAGCGGGTGAAACGCGACTCGTGATGCTTATGCTGAAAGCGCTGCCAACCAAAGCGGCTCTCAAGTTCATCTTCCGCATCCTTCTTGACGTAATAAACCAGATTTAGTGGATGATGCACTTTGATGCCTAGCACCTTCTGATACCAGAGCTTATAAACCAGAATGTCTACCAGCGGGAAGTCGTTATTAGGTTTGCCGTCCCCGCATTTACTCCAAATATCGCCAAACAGCGCTTTATCGATTCCGAGGTAGCCACCCCATTCCTCTGGCTCACGACAGCACTCGGTCGAGAAATTGGAGCCAGTGATGACGTGCTTGATCTTGTACTTTCGGGCAAACTTGTACAGGCCAGAAAAAAAAGCTGCATCCTGAACCAAATCTTGGTCAGGAATACCTGCGCGCAAAAAAGCCACCTGCATTCGCTTGACAGCCTCCCAATCCACCACATCGGTGTAAAGGTCAAGCCCCAAGCCATCGACTAGTTTTTCAATATTGCCTACGGCTTGGTCAGTGTTCCAACCCGCATCGACGTGGAACAGAAGGGGGCGAAGGCCCATCCTTTCCTTCGCTACGAATGCCGCGTAGGAACTGTCTAGTCCACCGCTCAAGCCGATAATGCAATCGAAATCTCTCCTGTTTCCGGCTGCTTTAATGGACTCTGCTAACTTAGTAAGACGACGCGCTCCGGTATCGCCGGAGGCCCAATTAGGCTTAATGATGTCATCAAAATTCCTGCAATAGTCGCATAAGCCATTAGCGTCAAACCGGATGCCCGGATCAGATTCGTCCATGACGCATCTTGAACAAGTTCTGACGAGGTTATCAATCACGCTACCACCCTCAGGAAGACCCATCAAGGTACACCCTAAACCCATAGGAATGGCGACAACCGCCGACGCCGCCGTCGGAGCTCAAAATCGCAAAGTTCAAAAAGGCTTCGCGAGAATCGAATGGAGGTACTGACCGTAAGCCGTCTTTCGTAACGGGAACGCCAGTGCCTCGAGTTCAGTCGACGTTATCCACCCTTTTCGAAAAGCGATTTCCTCCGGGCAAGCGACAACCAAACCTTGGCGCCGTTGCAAGGTCGACACAAATCCAGACGCCTCATGCAAGCTGTCGTGCGTCCCGGTATCCAACCACGCGAATCCACGCGACATAATCTGTACTTTGAGCAGCCCCAGCTCGAGGTAGCGCCGATTAAGATCGGTGATTTCCAACTCACCACGCGGCGACGGTCGAAGCTCGGCCGCAAAATCGCACGCTCTCTCGTCGTAAAAATACAAACCCGTGACCGCATAGTTGCTCTTCGGCGTCGCCGGCTTCTCTTCAATGCTGATGGCCTTGCCATCGCTGTCGAATTCAACGACGCCGTACCGCTGCGGGTCGTGGACATGATACGCAAAGACTGTGGCGCCCTGCGAGGATACATTCGCCGACAGGAGCAAATTCGCGAGCTCATGCCCGTAAAAAACATTGTCCCCGAGGATCAGAGCACTCGCCGCACCCCCAATGAAGTGACGCCCGATGATGAAAGCTTGGGCGAGACCGTCCGGCGACGGCTGCTCCGCGT
>Ga0194121_10011763_pt1 | contig 10348 bp, 8 predicted proteins | sample TA2MahCa50mmetaG_FD_148609 | JGI IMG/M metagenome (GOLD analysis project Ga0194121, IMG submission 148609) | Freshwater microbial communities from Lake Tanganyika, Tanzania - TA2015020 Mahale Deep Cast 50m | ecosystem: Environmental > Aquatic > Freshwater > Lake | place: Tanzania: Lake...
AATAATTTTCCTTAACATTTGATATGCCCCTTGTACGATAGCGCCAAAAGATATCTTTGGTAAGAATAGCGGATTCGCCTCTTAGACAGGCCAATTCATTCTAAATCGGTGAAAAATTATCAAATGTCGTACCCAAACTTGCAATGGGAGATAGTTCGGGATTGGTTAAAATCTAAGGTCATACGACACAGTACACAACGCAATTTGGGTTCGAGTCCCTCACAAACTACTTTGCGCTTTTTGAAATCACCCTGAATTTGAATTTTCTTAATGCCTCCTATATTCATTTAAGCAGGACAATATATTGTTATGATGCGGGCCAAGCGCTGATCTGAGTTCCACTTAATTTAGGAATTATCAAACCTGACTGTTCCCGCATAAGGAGCAATTAAATGTAAATATACGCCGATTAATTTGAGGTATGCCGACTTTGAGTTACCTCGTAAAATTTGTGGCTCTGTACCGTGACGAGTGTCTGGTTGTAATATGCTAAGGAAATGAATGTAAGTTCCCGTGCTCGCGTACTCCAATATCAGACCTCATTTTTTTCATTCTTTATCAATCAAGGTTTCTTAATAAGAAAAGCCCTATGGAAAGAGATTAGAGAATACGCCTCTAGCGCAAACGGTAAAATTCTGGACTTTGGATGTGGATCTAAACCTTACGAAACTGCGTTCTCCGTTTGTGAGTCATATACTGGTGTGGATGTCAGACAAAGTGGACACAATCACGAAAATAGTCGCATTGATGTTCTATATGATGGAAAAAATCTACCTTTCTTAAATAGAACGTTCGACAAAGTCGTTTGTTTCGAAGTTTTTGAGCATCTGGAAAATCCAACTGCCTCATTGGAAGAGATAGCTAGGGTTTTGAAAATCGGCGGTGAATTGTTTATCACAACTCCATTCATTTATGGTGAACATGAAATCCCATTTGACTTCCAGCGTTGGACCAATTTTGGGCTTGAACGCTTTATCGAAAAGAATAATTTCAAGATAGTGAAAGTAAAAAAATTGAACAGTAATTTTGGAGTCATTGCACAACTATTTTTTGATCAATTTTTTTCTTGGCGAAAAGTATCAAGAATCACTTACCTGAGTATCCTTCGAATTCCGTTTATTACACTTGCGAATTTTATTGTAATGGTGCTGTCACTGCTCAGAATTAGAAACCAAAATCTTTACAGTAATCTTGTTTGCATCGCAGTTCTGGAAAATGTAGACCCCAACCTCGAGCCAATATCTCCCGAACGAGAGAAATTTTAGAGTGATAAAAAACCTCGAGAATCGAAGGAGAAAATTTTCTCATATTTTGGTATTTAGCCTAACGTTATCTATTTTTGGCGGCCGGTGGGGTTCATATATTGGAATTCCTGACACTCCGATTTTTTTGTGTGATTTCTTATTTTTCACTTCATCACTATTTTTTTTACCAAAAGTGAAAATAAAAGGAGCAGATTTTGCAATCTGGCTGATTCTAATTCCTTACCTAACTTTTGAATTACTACAGAACACCCACCTACCTTATTTGGTTAGAATTCGTGATCTCGTTCCCTACATTTATCTTCTTTTTGTCCCACTTCTACGCGAACCTATGGGCATTCTTGGCAATCGACTAATTTTTCAATATCTACGAGTTGGAACTTTAGGGCACGCGCTTTGGGCTGCTCCTGCGTCATTAGGGATACTACAACCTCTTGATTTAGGTGGTATTTTTATGGTTCCAATATTTTCTAATCGGTGGGATCACACGGGTTTCGCCCTCGCTGTTGGGTTAATAGTTTGGTATCAGCATAAAGTTATTGGGCTAAAGGGGAATATTTTTGTTTTAATTTTTATTCTGCTGGCTGCCATTCTTCAAGGCAGTAGGGCTGGTCTACTGGCTACTTTATTCTCAATCCTTGCGCTATCAGTAACCTTCTTGCTTCCTGAAAAGAATAGCCGGTCTTTGGGTAGTCGTGATTTTAGATTTGTCCCAATATTGGCACTTCTTATACTCATTGTCGTTCTATTTTTTCCCTATTTTTCAAGGTTTATTCCTGAGAATAGTGCTCTGAGTCGGATAGGAGTTATCCAGCTATCTGAGAAGGCCATAGCAAGTGGACAGGGTACTGCTCGGGCACGAAATTATGCACAAAAAAGTTTGATGGAATGGGTGAAAAATCAGAATAAAGAGTTTATTGGAGTTGGACCTGGAGTCGAAATGATAGCAGAATCGGGAGCAGTTTCAAATCTATCCGGCTCTTTAGATGTAAGATCACCACATTCTTGGTTATACGGTTGCTTGGCTCGATTTGGAATCTTGGGTTTATTTATTTGGAGTCTAATCCTATATCTAGCAAGATTAAGTGAACACGACAGTGTCAACCCTTTCAAATTTCCAAATTGTCTCGTGGTTAGTTTACTCATTACTTCGGCATTTGGAGTGATGATTGAAGCTCCCTTCGGTTCCTTACCTTTAGCATTTTTACTGGCTATTCCCAGAAATAAGTGACCAAAGGAAAAAATGAGAAGAATCAAGATTGATCTCTATTCTCAAAATCAATTAATTGATGAGATTGTTACGAACATGTCAGGAAAACCTTTACTCATCCATTTCATAAACACCTACTCTGTCGGATTGATGTTTAGAAATACTAACTATCGAAACGCACTTGTAGATAGTTCAATATTGCTTGCCGATGGTTGGCCGTTAATCTTACTCGCTAAATTCCGACAGAGAAATAAAACCTTTGAACAGTTGCGAGGAGTAAATGTAATGCGTGCGATTCTTGCCAATTCGAACTTTGACAAAGGAAATCATTACTTTATCGGTTCTACTGAGCAAAATTTAATCAACTTGCAGAATCATGTCAGGGCCAATTACACCCAAGCGAATATCGCAGGAGCGTTCAGTCCTCCATTTACCGGTGGAGACGAATGGATTCGGCAAAAGTGTGGAGATTTCAAGCACAGCAATTCCGACTTCGTTTGGATTAGTCTTGGTACTCCTAAACAAGACATGCTTCTCACTCAAATAGCAAAATGTTTTCCTAATGCAAAGTCCGTTCTTGCCGTGGGTGCAGCCTTCGACTTCTTAACTCAAAGTCGCAGAGAGGCCAATCGGGCTATAATCGCACTAAAGCTTGAGTGGCTCTTCCGACTCCTTCAAGAACCACGACGACTTTGGAAACGGTACACAATTTTTGGAATTTACTTTTTATTTGCTTCGCGATTCATAGACTTTAAGAATCACTAATTTTGCGCAAGGCAAAAATAAATTTGAGTAGTTTTACCTTGCTTAGTGAATCTGGTATTAAAACGCCCCAGTCAATCCAGTTGCGATATTTTCTGAACCAAGCTTTCGGAATTAGTGGTCTTTTAATCAATTGACTTCTAGTATTGAAATGGTCTCGATGCAAACTCAGCGGCGCAGAAATCTGATGGAATTTGAGATTCGCATCTAGTGCATCGACCAAGAAGGCCCAATTCTCACTCAACACTGCATCATCCCAATGAAATGAATGAAACGTTGACTTCTTAATTAAGATTGAACTCACATCGGACGGGTCACCTAATACCAGAGATCTTCTAGATACCGGGTACCGCAATGGAAATTTAGTCACATATCCATTCTGAAAGCACATGAATGACCCTAGAAAAATTGAAGCCTCCGAATCTGAATGGTAGGCATTGACAAGAAAGAGCACATGCCAAGGTAAAAGCAAATTATCATCATCAACAAACATGACTAACTCACTGTTGCACTTTTCTGCACCAAAATTCCTTGCTTGCGAAGGGTGCGAATTCTCGAAAAAATAAATACTCGTAACGTTTAAACTTCTCAAACTTCTAGAAACATTTGATGAAAACTCATAATTTGTAATAACAACTATCTCGAACTCACTTAAAATTTGAGAATTTAGTGAGTTGATACACTCAATGAGCCAAGTTAATCGCGATGGATTATGATGAATAACGATGATGCTTATAGAAGGACTTTTTTTTCAAATCACGAAGACCGCATTGTAGCAATTGTCGCTCAGAATCCGTGAACAATAAACGAAGCCATATAGAATCTACCGGAGTTGATGTAAGCTGCTTTACTTTCAAAATTCTTGCGATTAGTATTGGTTTCAACAATAGGTGATAAAATAATGGTCTCAAAAGAATCCTCCCCTAATCTTTAGCTTAGCAGAAGGGATGGGATGTTGAAGCAAAAAATAATATCAACATGGTATTTTGAACAAGATTCTGATTTCGGAGGATATTATCCTCAAAATTCGGGACCCGCTCATACGGAAATATTTCGTGACACATACCGTCGTTGCATCTATGTTTTTTTTCTCTCTGCAAGAGAAAGTAATCCAGACGCAACACTTGTTCTATTTTTGAATACTGCGTGGAGAACTAATTCAAGTAAAATTTCTCGTGAGGTTGAAACCAAGCTTAATCAGCTTGGGGTAGAGATTATTGTGATTAAGTATACTTTCGGAATTTCTCTCACCAAAAGTCTCTGGAAAAATCAATTTTTTGTATTGGACATAATTAAGTACGCATACGAAAACTGGTCTTCAAATAGTCTTTTTCTAATTCTTGACAGCGACATCATTTGGAATCCATATATCGATTCTGAGGATTTTTGGTCAGAATTATCGCAGTTTGGTTTATTGACCTACGAAATTCCCTACTCAGCTTCTGATGAAATAAATGGCTTAACAAGAGTTGAATTAACATCTATTTCTGAAGAGATTGAGCAAAGCGAAATCCAGCTCCTCCCATATTTTGGTGGCGAATTCATAGCATTTGATATGGCAAATATAGAGCAAATTTTTCAGCGTATTAACAAGGATTATATGATTCATTTATCGCGAGTCGCTGTAGGTTTACCTACATTCACAGAAGAAGCCCACTTTCTATCACATGTGTTTTCGAAGATAGATCATCCGAATCATGATGCTTCCCGTTTCATTAAGCGAATATGGACTATGTTTCTAAAATTCCGTAATTCAGTTGAGTCAGATAAATCCTTGCTGCTTTTACACCTTCCAGCTGAAAAGAATTATGGGATTAGACGTCTTTACAAAAAGAGCTTAAAAGTGAAAACTTTTTCGGAGATATTTAGATTTAGCACAGTTGGGGTTCCTAGAAATTCAATTCTAAAGATTATTCTTGATTCATTCTGGGCCATACTCCGAAGAGCTAAAAGACAAACTAAATTCTTTTATTGAGATACTTCTTTATGGTTGCAATGGACACAAATAGATTTAGGAGAGATACAATGTTAAAAAGTAGAATTCCTGAAAATACAAGGCTCAAAAATGGGATAAATACGGTACTAGAGATAAGTGTTAACTTATAAATTAGGTATTTTCTAGTCCCAACAAACTGTCTGTATCCGTATGAAACAGAACTTATCACAAAAAAAGACATTCCAGTTGCAATAAATCCTGTTTGATATATCAGATAGTCTCTATTTTCTGATCCAGAGAGTGTATCCAATAAATTGTATGGTAAAAAAATAAGAATCAATGGAATCAAGAAAAAAGAAAGTTGAATTAGCATCAAGTTAAACCGATAGTTATAAGAAATCAAACCTTTAGAAACGTATAAAGCTAGAAAAGGCGCAGTCGCGGCAATCAACATATTCGGGATAGACAAAAATACTTGCGCCCCGATTCTAGCGGCAGCATTTGCCTCTGGTACAAAGAGGAGTAAGCCGACTGAATGGGCAGTTTGCAAAAATTGGATTGTCGCACTTTCAGCCAGAATCAATCTAAAATTAGCATTGAATACTCGGTCAACAAATAAATTACTTGGACTTTTAAATTTTGTGGTCAATCTAAGAATTAATGTAAAAGTGATATAAATCAAGTTCAATAAAGTCCAGATTAGCATCACTTTTTCTGGTTGCCCATTCAGTTCAGAGAACCAAATTGACCAAATTAAGGCGAAAAGAACAACCATGACGTGGCTAGTTAATGTTGCACCTATGCGGCCGGTAAAAAGATTAAAATAGCGGACAAAGTCCATGGCCACAATAGATACAACCAGTAGAACGGTAGAAGAAAGACTAATATTGTTCAGATTCACAGCCAATATCAATGCAGCAAATATGCATGCTATTTTTACTAAATTAGATTCAAAAATATTTTTCAAAATTTTTTTTGCATTAAGTTCTCCCGTACTTATTGCTTTTTGAAGAAAAAGGCGTAGTAACGTGGCGACTCCGTAGCAGGTTATCACCAATGTGTTAAAGTTTGACATGAAGGAAATTGAACTAGTAGATACAATCTCTCGAATCATTATAAATGAAAGAGCAGAATTAAGAACTTGTTCAAACATAAGTTCTGGCTTAATATTGTCGGGGATATAATTCTTTCTTCCGCCTAACTGGCGTCTCATAAACACGTCATTTCAAATCTTCTAATCCAGATTTCTGGAGAAAATTCCATTTCATAACATTTCTTAGATCTCACAGAGAGATAGTCACGAGACTTCATGACATGTGTAACTGCAAGTTCAAGTGTTTGTTTTCTCAATTCCTCAAGCACAAATCCGTTCCCATAAAGTGAAACGAAATCTCCGACTGAATTCTCTTTCGTTGTAATCACTGGGAGACCCGCTCGCAAGTACTCGAGGAAAATCACGGGGAGTCCCTCTGACCAAAGACTCGGAAAGAATGCAGCCAGATAACTTGGGAGAAGTTCTGAAAGTTCTGCAGAGGGAATGCTCCCAAAAAATCGTGTGTTATTATTTGCAAATTCTTTTTCTAAAATCTGACGGTCCGGACCGTCTCCATAAATATCTATTTCGATACCATCTGGCAATTCACGCAGTAGTTCACCGATTCCTTTTTCTCTTGTGATTCTTCCCGCAAATATCCATTTAGAAGATAGCTCCCGACGCAGCAAGGGTTCGGACTCATATCTCGGTATAAAATTAGGAATTAACGAGATCTTTTCCATAGGGATACCTAAGCTCACGAATCTGTCACGGGATCGCTCACTCAATGCGATAAATTTTGTTGGAATCCTTAGCTCATGTCTATAAGAATTGGGCGTTATTTGACGCAGATAAAGTGGTAACGTTGCAAAGAATGAATCTTTATAGCACTTATGCACCAAAGCGAAAATAGGATTTTTGGTTGGACACAAATCGCAGTCTTTCTGATTCCGATTTAATGTTGCGGACGCACAAAAGTATCGATAGTTGTGCAAAAAAGTAATTATTGATTCTGTACGATTCTTCATCCAGGCAGATCCAATATTTGGAAAGGTGTTGTGGCTCAATATTAAATCAGGCTTGAAATCATCCAATGCACCACTAATGTCCGTGCCTTTGCCTAGTGAGACATGGAGCGCTGTTTTTAATTTATAACTATATATTTGCTCAGATTGTGCTGAGGAAACTTTAATTGTTTTTACTTTATAACCATAAGAATTCAAAATATTAGCTGAGTATTTGACCATTTGATTTTCACCACTTAAGCTTCCACCACGATACTCACTTTGAATAATTGCTATTCGCATGAAAAGAATTGTACTTGATTTGACTTCACTCTCCTAGATTATGTGTGGTAACACTTATATTACTTGAGAGCGCCAGGTACAAGACCAATTTTTAGAAGTGAGATTCTAGTTATTCAAATCTTAGACTTAAATTTGCCATTAGTTTCATGTATGAGTTATCACAATCCTCTCCTCAAACACCCGCATCTAGCGATAAGCCTATATACATAGTGAGCATTTGGTACTCGCTCGGATTCAATTTCTGACGATTGTGACTGATAATTTAGCGATTAGTTAATTGCAGATATCCCAGTTTTGAAAGCGCCTGCATTACTTTCCAAGGTTCTCACTTTTCACATAAACTTACTTGGTTTGACGGAGCTTGCTGTACCTTTCACGCCCATGGGGTCAACTATCCAAATTTTCCATTTCGATATTCACGGTATCTCCGATTGGAACATTGACTCCATTTAAGTAACACCGCTCGTCGGGCGTAATTTCCTAGGGGTCCCGACCTGAATTGAGACCTGAACTATTGGAGTCGTATGACTACTGGCTTTCGCGTACGAGTACTTGTCGCAAAGAATGAAGATTTCACACCCACCCTACTAAGCGAGGTTCTGACTTCGGCAAATTTTCAGGTAGAGGTTAGTCTTAACGTCACACATCTCTTCTGCATTGGTAGTTACAAAAAGAATGGCGCCAACTGATGTTGTAATCTACTTAGTGAAGTCAAATCTCAAATTAACATCAGATTTGATCTAAGTGGTCAACCCTTCATCTAAAATCTAGCTTTTGAATCTTTAAGATCTTGTAGGAAATAGCAAATGGTCACCGTCAGAAACACTCTAATTAGTCTAGATAACCCAAGAATTCGGCCACAATTCACGAAGGGTTATCAGTTGCACACCTACCACCTAGAGTAGCGATAATATTTACCCAACCAGGGAGCATATGCAAAAATTAAGAGCGGATTTAACTAAGTATCTAAGACAAGACAACAAATTATTAATTGTCACTGTGCTGGTTTTTTCAGATTTGCTTGCTACCCTCCTTTCAGCAATTACCGCGTTCCAATTTAGATTTCCTCAAAATAGCCTGGAAACAGATTTCAAGCCCGCAATAGCACAATTTGATTACAGAGGCATTTTACTCCTTATCGTCTTCAGCTGGTTATTCTTATTTCTACTCACAGGAATATACAGATTTAAGCATGCCAATTTATTTGTATTAAATCTTCAATTAGTTATTAAAAGATCTGTGTACTTTTTTTTCTTTTTAGGCTTTATTTCATTTATCCTTAAGGCATCTTTTTCACGTATTGTCTTTGGAGTAATGTTGGTCTCTGGATTGGTCTACTTAATTTTAGGCCGTCTGATAACTTACTTCTTGATTCTTAAACCTTTGATACTAAAAAAGAAAGTAATTTCAAAAATGATGATTGTTGGAAGATCTGCTAAAGATTTAAAAGACCATAGCGAGTGGATTATTGAAAATAGAAGTTTAGGCTATTCAGTTATATCAAGGGTTGTTTGTAATCAAATCTCAAGTGAGTGGATTGAGGAGTTTGACCGTATTTTAAGGTATAAGAAAATTGATGAAGTTCTACTGCTTCCGGGCATGGAATCTGATAAGAATTTTTCAAAATTTATTCATTACTGCGAAGATCTTGAGATAAATATAAACTGGATTCCATTGGACTCAGGAAACCTTGGTTATTGGTTAATCCCAACCCCTCAAGAGGGCATTCCATTTTTAACCTTTGAAAAATCAGCGATCTCAATACCCTGGCGCATAATTAAGCGTCTATTTGATTTACTCTTTGCTACAGTATTTTTCGTGATTTTTAGTCCAGTTTTATTTTTGATAGCACTCTCGGTTTTAATCTCAAGTGGTTATCCAATTTTATACTCTCAAACTCGAGTCGGGTTAAATGGTAAGACCTTTAGATTCTATAAATTCCGCTCAATGATTAAGGATGCTGATCAAAAGTTATTAGAGGTAGAAAATATTCATAAACGAGATCATGTTATTTTCAAAAATAAAGAAGATCCACGCATCACTCCAGTTGGAAGAATTCTTCGCAAGTACTCACTCGATGAACTACCTCAATTTTTCAATGTGTTAAATGGTTCTATGTCTGTGGTTGGTCCTCGCCCTGCGTTGACCAGGGAGGTGAGTCTATATAACTCAACCTATGAGAGAAGGTTAAATGCAAAACCTGGTATCACTGGCCCTTGGCAGATATCTGGCCGATCTGATTTAGATTTACAAACAAGCATCTCATTAGATTTAAATTACCTAACCAATTGGAGCTTTACCCGAGATTTGTGGATAATCATCGCCACAGTTCGCGCTGTATTTAAAGGAAAAGGTGCCTACTAAATCTTTTCTTTTCTTGATTTAGTTGCAGCCTTTGCGTCCCTCATTAACTCTTCCTTAAACCGCTTACCCTTAATGTGTTGGAAGGAATCCTCTCGTTCAATACGATTGAGATCCTCCTGCCTTGGTTGATAACCAGCAACCGCCTCTTTTTTACTTCCATAAGGCAGGTAGTGATTTCCATAATATCTCGGGTAGCCGTAGCGATAGCCATACTCATACTCAAGTGAGCTCTCTGGAATCATATTTAAAATTACGCCAAGAACTGAGGAGCCAACCGCCACCATGGCATCCCTAGCGCCAGTAAATTGTGGTTTCTTGGTAACACCTGCGTGAACTACCAAAATTGAGCCATCTACTCGGGCTGAGACAATTGCAGCATCAGTTACTGGAAGTAGTGGCGGGCAATCAATAATTACATACTGATATTTCTTCCGTAATACCGCGATTAACTTATCAAATCGGTGGGAGGCAAGT
>Ga0194121_10011770_pt1 | contig 10343 bp, 7 predicted proteins | sample TA2MahCa50mmetaG_FD_148609 | JGI IMG/M metagenome (GOLD analysis project Ga0194121, IMG submission 148609) | Freshwater microbial communities from Lake Tanganyika, Tanzania - TA2015020 Mahale Deep Cast 50m | ecosystem: Environmental > Aquatic > Freshwater > Lake | place: Tanzania: Lake...
GTGTTGCGGAAGCCCGTTCCAAAGGCTATGCCGAGACCCTCATGGGTCGGCGTCGTTACCTGCGGGATTTGCAATCCAACAACGCGGCCGTTCGGGCCTTTGCGGAACGTAACGCGATCAATGCGCCAATTCAAGGTTCGGCCGCCGATCTCATCAAGGTGGCGATGATCCGATTGGACCAAGGCCTGCGTCACCAAGGCCTTAGATCCAAATTGTTGTTACAGGTTCACGATGAATTGGTGCTGGACCAGGCCCCCGGCGAAGAAGCCGTCCTAGCCGATTTGGTCCGCCGCGAAATGACCGGCGCCGCCCAGCTCCTCGTCCCCTTGGTGGTGGACTTAGGACGCGGTCCTGATTGGCTGAGTGCGCATTGATGCGCATAGCCCAGGCCATAGCCCTCAGGCCAGACTATTGAAAAAATAAAAAAAGGAAATTTTAGGCGTCCAGTTCTATGGAACGGCCATGCAGGTAAAATAGCCCGGCAACAAGACCGAGCGCTGCACCTGCCAACACCGGTTGCCACCAAGGGAAACCTGCAATGCTTAGCGGTAAACGAGGAGTTTCCACCAACCAAATGAGCGATTTCTGACGCTCCAAGGCCGCATCGGCCTCAATAATTTTGAGATTCAAGGCCTGCACCAAAGCCATCCATGCGGCTTGGTGGGCGGGATCCGTGCTTGCCTCCTTGTTGCCCAGGCCAGAGTCTCTTTTGCCCAATCGATTCAATACGGAATCACGTTGTGTTACCAATTGACGCTTAGCGTCCATAATTTGTTCGGAATTGTGTTGAGCGTAGTACGCTTCCACCTCCCGAACGAGGGCCTTGGATAGAACAAGGCAAACCTCGGGCTCGGAATCACGGCATCGCAAATGAAGGTAGGCCAAGTGCATATCCGGGCGGAGAACCTCGATAGCATCTTCCACGATATGGCGGTATGCTTCCTCCTCATGGTCCGCAAAATAATCCTCCAAAGTCAGCCTCTGCCCTGAACGCAAGCTAACCGAATCTTGCAAAGCCTTGTCCACGACCGAACGCAAGCGAAACAAGGATATCAGGCTTTCGCCTTGAAAAATATTCAAGGGATGAGCCTCGCTAATGTCTTTGCCAAAATGCAGCAAGAGATCTCGCACGGTGCTTGCATCCCGGTCTTGAACCGAGAAAATCGTTTGGGCTTCGTAGCGAGGTCCCTTGGACTTCCAAGCCCATAAACCGCCAAGAGCCGTGCCGAGCAGGATGAACCAAATCAAAGAATTAGGGCTTTTGCCTGCCATGATGGTCAAAGTTACCGTTCTGCTTCCGCATTATAGCCCCCTGAAGAATTCCACTCGGGCTGTATGGAACTCACGGCACAAAATTTGGACAAAATCCCAAACAAAACCGCGTACACCCTGTCGCTTAATAGGTTTCGGACCATAGTCCAAGCCCAAGCCCCTTGCCCCTTGACGAATGCATCCCGGGCGAGTAGGCTTAGGTTACGCAAAAAGGCTTGGCGCCTAGAGGTAGGGCTGTCTTTGAATCGCCATTTTCTTCCCAGAAAAACCAATTCCCTGCCCGGCACCCAAAGGGGATGATGCAAATCCGGGCAACCCGAAACCCATGCCACTTGAACACCTCGCTGGAACCACTCCCAACACCATTGATAGTCGAGAGCATCTTGATGGAAGGGGACGAAGGCACCTGCCAATGCAGAACTTCGGGGTATATCCACCCAGACCCCGTTGGTCATCACCAAGCGAGAAGGTGTGGGCAACGCGATGGAGCTTCCGCCTAGATCCATATCCGGTACTTGCAGGGTCCCTTCCCCTTGGTCATGGTCTGCTTCTTTGAGAATTGATTGGTATTCCGTGGACTTGCCCCTAAACTGAACCCAAGGATAATTCATAGCCCGTTCCCCTAATTGGGTCCAATAGGCTCCTATCCATTCCAAGGTCCGGATTGACCAAACGGCATCTTGATCCAAGTACAATGCACGACCAAAGCCACGCGCATGCAAGGCGGCCCAGGCCAAGGGCAAGGCTTGGCCCAAGCCCCCATGGTCAAGAGCGCCCAACATACGGTCTTGTGGAAAATCGTTCCAGAGCTCCATCGTGGCCTGGCCATCCTTCCCTTGCGGGCTGTTGTTCCAAATCCACAAGGGTACACCTCGCTCGACCATGCTTTTCCATTCCATGATCTGGGAGGAATTTGGTTCGAAGGCAACCAACAGTACAGCCCAATCCGACGGCCAATCTTGGATGTTCATAGGGACTTTATGGGAATATCATGAAGTCGAAGCGGTCGAAGAAATTGGAACCTTTCTCCACGTTCCTGAACTTTTGTACAAGGCCCAACTTGCATACCCTATCATTCCGAGCAGCCATCGTAAGCGCCGCCACGTGCTGTTCGAATGATGATTCCATAGCCAATAGGCGTGGGATCGTATCGCCTGGATTTTGTTGGAAGAACGAGAATCTTGTCGCAGTCGGATTTGCACCAGGGATTCCGGTGCAAAGGAAAGTACCGGCTTGAAATCCCTCATGTATCGAAGCCAAAAGCCGTAATCCTCGTGAATAATTCCCTCAACCGCCTCATGGAAATAAGGCAGATGCCCCGCTTCCCTGCGAAATACAGCGGAGCTTAATCCCACAAAATTGGTGTAAGCAAGGAGACCTGGCCAAGGGCGATTTGGTAACATTGCTTTTTTGAAGCGGAGCGAAGCGGATCCCGCCTCATCACGTCGATAATCAAAGCCCGTGAACCACAAGGTGCCCCCGTTGGATCGTGCGACCGAAAATTGTCTGTGTAATTTGTTCGGAAGCCAAACATCATCTGCATCGCAGAATGCAACCCACGAACCCCGCGAAAGGCGTATGCCCAAATTTCTTGAACGAACTAGCCCACGGTTTTTGGCCGAGTGAATCCAGCGAATTCTGGGGTCTGGATAATGTTCTTGCCAAACCTTCAAAAAATCTCCCTTGTCTGCGGAACTGCCCTTCGGTCCGCAGCGTAAAGATCCATCCAAGATCAACAAGAGCTCCCAATGAGGGTACGATTGATTCAAAACCCCTTCAATCGCTTCCGGTAGTGTCGCTTCACTATGATAAGCAGGCATCACGATGCTAATCCTATCGCCCTCTTGATGAACGGGGTCAGATGTAAGCTCCGATGAAAGCGATTTTTCCTTCTTCAACCCCTGGTACAGCATGCCCAAGACCAGCCAAGGAACAGGATCCCCCAGATGCCCCACCAAAATCAAAACCGTAACACACAAAATCAACAAAGCTCTGACATGCGCTTCCCCATCTTTCCAGATGTTGCGCAGGAAACCCGTCATAGCGACGCCCAACAAAGCAAGTCCCGTCCAGCCGGTCTCCAACATCAGCCCTGATACGAACGAGGTAGGGCGAAATCCCAAATGGTCACCTCCGTAAAATTGATAAGCCAAATGCAAAGGCCACACATTCAAACCGTTCGCGGACAGCGCTTGCAGGCTCGCCTCCCTCCAAGCCCCTAATCCACACCCCCAAGGATGTTCCAATCCGTAACGCATCGCCGCCAACCAACCCGTCCATCGGAAACCGCTTTGGAACACAAGAAGTTCACCCGCATCTCTGAAATTTCCCGTAAGCCAAACCTCGTAAAGGAGTTGCATGGCTCTGGGCCTGTACTCCATTTTGATAAATACCAGCAATGCCACCACCAACAGAAGCAAGGCCCCCAGAGCTCTGGGTAAGTTCTGCATAGCAGCCCAGCAAGCAATCCATACCCCGAACAGCATCACTCCCACGAAAGACTTGATGACCATGACCTGCAATAAACCGAGGAAGATCAAAAAAACGATTTTCCATCTCCCCAATTCCAGCCGGTATTTCCAGAAGGCAAAAGCGGACAGCAATTGCAAAACCGAGCCCGCAAAGGCAGGTTCCGTGAACAAGGATGCCACACCGCGTTCACCTCCCCAGCTTCCACCTTTGAAATGAGGTATCCAGGCCTGCAGAATTTCGGTAATCCTGTAGGGCATGATCGCCCCATATTGCAAACCCGCCACCACCAAGCATAGGCCCAGAATCACCATGGCGGTCTTGGCGAGCGCGCGAGCCTTGGCGGGTGCAAGAAATGCCGTAGCCCCAAATGCAAGAACTGCATTCAACACCGCAACATAGGACCTAAGGGTATCTGCCAAGCCGGGACTTGAACCCATCACATAGGCCACCAGAGCGTTGATGGTTATGTAAACAAGGAAGACGCCCATCCACGGTTTGATTCGGTTTTCCTTGTGCAAAGACCATAACAATGCCCAAGGGAAAATGCCCGGTTTGGCGGGCAGTGCCAGTGGAACCACTTGTGGCAGGAAAATCAAACCCCTCAGAAGGTGTTGCAAACCACGGTAGAGGAAGACGATGAAGTCCTTCATTTTAGAGGCGGAAGAACGCTCGTTTCATGGCGTGGTAGCGGGCAAGAAACCGATCCACCAAGCGAATTGCTCGGTACAAGTAAGGGTAATTCCATCCGAGGCTGAACATCGCTTCCGGATAATGGCGATGAATTTCCAAGGACAAGGCGTGCTCCATACGAATGGACCTCAACTTGCGGCTTAGTTCCGCTTCGTTGGGTGACCCGTACCAACCGCCAGCCCACCAAGGCTTGCCTAGCCAGTTCTTGTAGTAATCCAAATAAGGGGCCGAGGGTTCCCCCAAAGGCTGATTCACCACACGATCCAAGAGCTGCTTGAACACATCAAGCGAGGCCCTGTTGGGCAATACCCACAACCATGACGCAAGGTAAATGGCGGGCTTCTCCTCCCAGACGATTTCTTCTTGGCGTATATCCCCCCATATCTCCACCCTGGTATTTCCCACGTTTTCATACAACCACATGCCGATAAGCCGAGCCCAACCCTGCGACCAGTGCACCCTTAGCAAAGTATCGTTGCAAATCACAAAAGGACCCTCCCCTTCGAACATATCCAATGCCATGGAATACCCCGAAAACTCCAAAGCACGGTTATCACCGGCAATACCCTCTGGAGCTCCGGGTTTGTTTTCGATAAGCCGTAATCTCCCTGCGCTGATGCCTATACGGGCAGCCCAAGCGATCATAGCCGTCCGAGACGTCGTGGTCCACCCGTAGCCAACACACGCACATTCAACAGTTGAAATCAATCCAAGTCAGTTTAGATTTACCCGATGTTTATCCGAATCCGCCCGCCCAAATGGAGCATGGCCCTGCTACTTCTTGGTGGAGCAGTGGGCGTTGTTGCCCAGGATGCCTCCGATTCTTTGACCCGTTGGTATCGCTGGGATGACCTTCAGATTCAAAGCATGGTCTATGAACGCGAAGCCGCGCTTTGGCCTCAGGTCCTTGGTCTTGGGAATTCGATGCATGCCTCGGTCAAGCCCTTTTTCTTGCGCACGAGCCGGGACAGCACCTACCTCCAAACCGGCCCCTATGGCCATTGGAACCTTCCTTATGGACGTCAACAGCGCCCCCTCTGGGCTTGGAACGGCAGTCCAAATGTAGATAAGCGCTTGAGGGTCGAGCCGCTGATTGAATTAGGGGCTGGGGCCGAGAATTTCGGCGGTCCAGGCCTTAACCTAAAAGGTACCATGGAAAATGTTCGGGGCGTACAAATCGCCGGACAATGGACCCAAGCCTTTCATTTCCAAAGCTCGCTCGCCCTTCATAATTACCCCGGATTGCCTGAGTTTATTGAAGATCAAATCCGTGACGCAGGTCCTGTCGAGGTCATGCCCGGTCTGGGTTTTACCCGAAAGCTTGCAAACAATGCTCAGTGGGATCTGTACACCGCCCAAGCCTTGATACGATGGGAACCCAAACCGTGGTTTAACATTCAGGCAGGACAAGGCAAAAATTTCATTGGCCATGGCTACCGATCCATGTTGCTTTCCGATTGCTCCCCCTCCTATCCCCATCTGCGCCTGCAGGCTCAATGGGGTCCTTGGCAATACCAATATTATGTGAGCCAAATGCTGGACTACGGTTCACCACGGGTAAGTGGGCCGGTTTCGGGGCCGCAATACAACCCTGGATTCGCCCAAAAATATGCCGCCATGGGGTACTTGGACTGGAATTTAAACCGGCGTCTCCAGCTGGGTCTGTTTCAGGCGGTGTTATGGCCCGGAAGAGACAGTCTGGGCTCCAGGGGCATGAACTGGTCTTTTGCCCAGCCGTTGCTGTTCTGGATTCCCTCCCAGAACCATTCCGGCTCGTATGGCAATGCCTTGATTGGATTGAACTTAGGTTACAAAGTTGGAAGGCAGGCGCAATTGTACGGGCAATTGATTTTGGATGAATTGTATATGGGAGATTTTTTTAGGTTAAGCCGTGCCTGGAACAACAAATACGCTTACCAGCTGGGCATTCGGGGTTGGGATCCTTGGGGTTGGAAAGGCGTCCGCTGGCTTATCGAAACCAACCATGCCCGGCCGTTCATGTATTCCCACTGGTCCACTGCGACCAACTACGGGCATCAGCAATCGGCGCTTGCCCATCCCCTAGGTGCCAATTTTAGGGAGATTTTGGCTCATTTCCAAATCTTTAGGGGGCGGTGGCATGCAGGATGGCAAACCACCTATGCCCTCCAGGGTCGTTCGGATTCTTTGCACGTCAATCTTGGTAACAATATTAACCTTAATTATTGGTTAGGGGTAGATCGCAATGCAGATTATCCCCTTGGCACCGGAGTACCTGTTCCCTTGTTCCAAAGTGAAATCACGGCTTCGTATGTCCTTTATCCGCCCACCTTGTTGCGCTTGGAATTCAGTGCACTGTACCGTGATCGACGTGTGGATCGTAATCTGGATGGGAATGTCCCGGATCCTTGGGGCCTTCCCGGCTACGGGTACCAATCTCTATGGTTTCGCTTGGGCCTTCGAACTTTAATTGAAAATCGTTACCGCGACTATTAATCCGAAGACCTCAGATCAACGCCCTCAGCGTTTGCCCAAGAATACGCAGATCCATGGCCAATCCCGCATTGCGAACATAATCCATATCATCTTGGAGTTTGAGCGGGCTCTGCTCCGCCGTATAATCCGGATTCTTCCATTGCGAAAGACCGGTAATTCCGGGAAGGGCTTGTTGACGCTGCGCAAAGTCTGGATTCATCGTACAGCAACGATGATACACCACGGGAACCTCCGGCCTGGGCCCTACCCAACTCATTTCGCCGCGCAGAATATTCCAATATTGAGGTAATTCGTCTATCCTCCATTTGCGAAGCAAATGCCCCGTCACGGTTATATCGCCGTACTCATGAAGCGCACCCTTGGTGTCATCAAAATCAGCACGCAGCGTTCGCAATTTGTACAAAACAAAAGGCCTCCCATGGAGGCCTATGCGTTGCTGGGTATAGAATAGGGGGCGATCACCCCGTAGCCACATCCATGCCATCGCAATGAAGAGGACCGCATGCAGGGGCACAAACAAAGCCAGCGCCAACGCCCAATCCAAGATCCGCTTGGAAGTCCCTGAGAGATAAGGCGAAGGAGAAATCATGGTTGGAATCCGAAGGTGGAGGCGGTGGCATGGCGAAGATAAGAATGGATGAAGACTATACTCGCCTTGATGCTATGCCTCAAAACCGGTAGCAGAACGAGAACTCTGCATTGTGGGACCATACATTGATGCCCGGAAAACGGAAGGGCCCCTGAACCCCAACAGGGGCATACCGGTATTGAAAATTATAGGTTCTTAACAAATTATATTTTCCGGTAAGCATCCAACGATCCATGCCGTGAAAGAAGTTCAACTGAACGCCCCAATCCACAAAATGTTTGGAAATATCTCTGAACCAAGGATTCGGAAATCCGGGAAGCACAGGCCCCCCTGAACGTATGGTGTAATACATGTCTTCGTTATATACCACCCTTTCCCACTGCAAACCCAAACCGCTTCGACCGCGGGTATATTCCATTCCCAAGGTAGTCATGTTGGAACCTGGTCCAATACCTGCCCCCAACACCTCACCCCGGTGGGTCCACCCTACCCCGTTTGCATGTTGATAGAACGAAACCGTGGTCAAGTCGGGTTGCATATAATTATCCATAGGCGCCTGAATCACCGTTGCTTCAGCAAAGACCTGCATACGAGCCCTTCTGCCAGGCATCTGGTAGAATTTTCTAAACCCACCCAACCACGCAGAGGTTGCCAACGGTCTCGTTATCAAATCCTCCATATCGTACCAATGGTCATCCCTGGCGAACTCCGCATAAAATTCAGCGTTCGCTTGCCTGAACAAATACCTCATGTTAAGCGAGACGATTTGGTTACGATTTAGCTTGTTACGCTCTGATTCCGTAGTTGCTGCCCCCAAAGCGTCAATGTAGAGAATATTCAGGTAGTCGCTGAAACCATCGGGATATCCTCGGACTTGAATGCCGCGGTTCACCCCCAAGAACAATCCAGATAACCACCGTGGTTGCCAAACCAATTGCATCGCGTTCATGTAGCTGTGTGTCCCTGTTCCACGGAGGGAATCCGGTTTGAGCAGTGGGGTTAATTGAGCGGATGATCCGATATTGACCACAGGATTGATGCCGTAGGGATAGAAGCCTGAAAATTGCAAATTCCCAAAGACCATTTGCCCTTCGAGGGTCCCCAAAGGAGTTTTCAATGGACGATTGGTGTGCAACGTACCATGTGAAAAACCGGGCGCGTTGTTGCTTAACAAAAGAGCGTTTTTGGTTCCAGGCCCCCACCAGATATTTTCGTTGGACCATCCCGCAGAAATAGGCCCAAACCTAAGTTTCGCAAAGGACTGTCCAATATGATACCGACGATAGGGTTGGGTCCCCATTCTCTCCGGGTTGTCAATGCTGTTTTCACGAAACTGCGGTGTGCTGAAATCCTCGTTACGTGCCGCGACCCACTCAGGTCTGTACTGCACCTCCAATGGACCCAAGCGGACATACACCCCTGCGCTGAGATAGGTTTGCAAGCCTTTGGCAGGAACCATTGGGCCATCCGACCAACCGTAAGGATGATGCTCATTGAATCTGGATTGCATCAAGAGGGGCATCGTTTGCAATTTGAGGGGAAGATTCCAACGACCTAGAGAAAATTTCTTCGCAAAGTTGAGATCACGAAGGGGTTGTATCGGATCCGTTAAAGAATCGTACCCCCATACCCCTGTAGCCCCAGCAAGCAAATTCGGGTCTACCGGACGAATCATGAACGAAATATTACTATCTAATTCCCCCATCAATTGGCTGCGACGCAACGCATCCTCCCAATAGGGGGTCCCAACCGGCATGCTCTGGGCTTGGGCCGGACGGGTATAACCGCATAACACCATCCATATCAAGGCTATTACCCCCAATGTTCCGGATTTCAATACGCCCAATCCTCCGGATTTCACGGCACGGACCAGGTATTGTTCCGCCACCAAATCGCGGGCCAGGCCCATCGTGAATCGGTTCCACCAAGCAGAGAAAGACCTGGGGGCATGGGGTGTTTCGGTCACAAGGTCCACCTGCATAGGCTTGCGGTGCATCAACGAAACGGCGGTGCTTCGGGTGAAGAAGCGCAGGTGGGTGCGGTCCATGATCCCGCGATCGGCGTATTCAAAACGCCCCCGGAATCCTAGATTCCATAACACCGGAAGCCTGCGCAAGTTGGGAATGCTCGCGATAATCCATCCCCTCGGCACCAATTTTTCGGCCAGGGTATCGACCACCGCCCAGGGGTCTTGCAGATGCTCCAAAACATCCAAACACAGAATACCTTGGAGCGAACCCGATGGAATTTCCGCAAGGCGGGTCAACGCATCCCCGGACCAAACACGATCCACCTGCTCCGCGGCCCGCTGAGCCATGTCATCCCGCAATTCGATGCCCCAAGTCTCGTCCGCATAACCGGACTGCTTGAGCCAATGCAAGGTGGCCCCGTCCCCACAGCCCAATTCCAAAACGCGAATCCTCCCATCGGACGATGACCGCGCAGGCAACAACCCTTGGATATCCCGACGGGTGTTGGTGAAGTAGGCTTCGTCTTTGCGACGATAATCCATGGTCGCGCTCATCAATGCGTTAGCTTGGGAAGGGTTGGAGGCGTATAGTCCTTGGCTGATTCCAAGTGGGTCATCGTATGGGCCCCTCGTTGGGCGTTGGCGTACAGATCTTCGATCAAGGCGATCACCGAACGGGCCTCGCGCAGGCCCACCAAACCCTGCGTGCCCTTACCGGTTTGGAGGGTGGCGATGACTTGCCGCCACAGAGCCAGGCGATGTTCATCCGGCCCCGCGGTGGGGAGTAAGGGTGGCTTGTCCCGGCCTTGGACCTTGTACCAGTAGAATTGGTTCATGTATTGCCCGCTGATGCGAACGGTGCCTAGGGAGCCCAGT
>Ga0194121_10011774_pt1 | contig 10338 bp, 8 predicted proteins | sample TA2MahCa50mmetaG_FD_148609 | JGI IMG/M metagenome (GOLD analysis project Ga0194121, IMG submission 148609) | Freshwater microbial communities from Lake Tanganyika, Tanzania - TA2015020 Mahale Deep Cast 50m | ecosystem: Environmental > Aquatic > Freshwater > Lake | place: Tanzania: Lake...
CCTCAGCTCAACGCGCTCGATGATCAGCTGCGCGAGTTGTTGGCCGGCTGGTTCGACATCGGGTTCCTGCGCCTCGAGCGCATCACCTGGCGCGCGCCGGCGGCGTTGCTGGAGAAATTGGCGGCCTATGAGGCGGTGCACCGGGTGCACTCTTGGCAGGACCTTAAGAACCGCCTGGACTCCGACCGGCGCTACTACGCTTTTTTCCACCCCAACATGCCGGAGGAGCCGCTCATCTTCGTTGAGGTCGCGCTGGTCGAGGGGCTGGCCGACAACATCCAAGCCCTGCTCGATATGGGCGCGCCGGCGGACGATCCGGCCAAGGCCGACACCGCAATCTTCTATTCGATCTCGAACGCCCAGCGCGGCCTTGTCGGCCTTTCGTTCGGCGCCTTCCTGATCAAGCGCGTTCTGGATGATCTGACGCGCGAGCTGCCTAGTCTCAAGGTCTTCTCGACTCTCTCGCCCATCCCGGGCTTTCGCGCCTGGCTCGAGCGGCGGATCGCCGCCGGCGACGAAACCCTGCTCACGCCGGCGGCACTGAAGGAGCTGAAGCCCTTTGGCAGCGCGACGACACAGGCGGAAATGCTCGCGACCGTGCTCGCCAGTCCCTGGCAACGCGATCCCGGCGTCAGCGGCGCCCTGATGCAGCCCTTGCTGCGTCTGGCTGCGCGCTACCTTGTGACGGCCAAGCAGGGCGATGAGCCGCTCGATCGTGTTGCCCGCTTCCACCTTAACAACGGCGCTCGCGTGGAGCGCCTGAACTGGCTCGCCGACAGCTCGGCCAACGGCCTTAAGCAGTCCTTCGGCGTCATGGTGAACTATCGCTACCGACCCGAGGAAATCGAAGCCAATCACGAGGCTTACCGGGGCGAAGGGAGGATCGCGACGGCGCCTGCGGTGAAGGCGCTGCTGAATTAACCATTTGGGCACGAGACCGCGGCCCTTGAGGCCTGCGCCCGTGCCACTTATGTTACGGGGTTCACGCGGGCGGCGTCGATTCGGCGTGGCCGGAATCGAGGCTGATTGCTGACGAGGGACCAAACCTACGGGGCGGGCGTGGTGGAATGGTAGACACGCCAGACTTAGAATCTGGTGACGCAAGTCGTGGGGGTTCAAGTCCCTTCGCCCGCACCACGCCCCGCCAAGCGTAATCGGGAGAGGCCCGTGGCCCGTCGGCCGTTCAGGATTGGCGGGTGCGCGCGGCTCACTAAATCGTTCAAGGAGTGCTTGTCGACATGCAAGTGACTGAGACCCTGTCCGAGGGGCTGAAGCGGGAGCTGAAGGTTGTGGTGCCCGCCCAGGATCTGGAGGCGGCCGTTGAGGCCCGCCTTGCGGAGTTGAGCAAGACCGTGAACCTCAAAGGCTTCCGCCCGGGCAAGGTGCCGCTCAACGTGGTGCGCCAGCGGTTCAAGGGCGCGGTGCTTGGTGAAGTCATCGAGCGTCAGGTTCAGACCGGCTCGGCAAAAGCGATCGCCGACCGGAAAGACCGGCCGGCGGCCCAGCCGAAGATCGAGGTGACGAGCTTCGATGTCGGTAAGGACCTCGAGTTCAAGATGGACTTCGAGGTGCTGCCGAGCATAGAGATCGGCGAGTTCGGCTCGATCGAGATCACCCGTCCGGTGTCCGAGCCGGGCGATGCCGAGCTCGATGAGGCGGTCAAGCGCATCGCGGACTCCGAGCGGCGCTTCAACAAGGTTGAGGGTGACCGCGAAGCGGCGAGCGGCGATCAGGTCCTGATCAATTTCGTCGGCTCGATCGACGACAAGCCATTTGAAGGCGGCGCGGCGGAGGACTTCGAGCTCGTGCTGGGCTCTGGCGCGCTGATCCCGGGTTTCGAGGATCAGTTGATCGGCGCCAAGGCGGGCGACGCGCGCACGGTCAACGTGACCTTTCCGGCCGACTATGGGCGTGCCGAGTTTGCCAGCAAGGCCGCGCGCTTCGACGTGACCGTGAAGGAGCTGCGCGAGCGCGCGCCGGCCACCATCGACGACGAGTTCGCCAAGCGCTTCAACCACGACACCATGGACGCGATGCGCGCGGACATTCGCGAGCGGCTCAGCCAGGACTACAAGAACCTGTCGCGCATGCGCCTCAAGCGCAATCTGCTCGACTCATTGGCCAACAGGTACAGCTTCCCCGTGCCGAAGGGCATGGTCGATCAGGAGTTCGAGCTGATCTGGAATCAACTGAAGGCCGACGTCGAGCGCTCCAAGACGACCTACGAGGCCGCGCTCGGCAAGTCCGAGGAGGCCGGTCGCGAGGAGTATCGCCAGATTGCGGAGCGGCGCGTGCGGCTTGGCTTACTGTTGGCCGAGATCGGCCGCGCCAACGGTGTCACGGTCGAGCGTGAGGACCTGCTCCACGCCGCGATGCAGAGCGCGCGGAACTTCGCCCAGCCGAAGCAGGTGCTCGATTTCTACCGCAATAACCCGAATGCGCTTGAGCGCTTCCGCGCGCCGGTGTTTGAGGAAAAGACGGTGGACGTCCTGTTCACGCAGGTGAAGGTCGTCGAACAGTCCTTGACCCCGGCCGAGCTCATGAAGGATCCGGACGAGGACCAGCCGGCCCTGCCCACAGACTGAGCAAGCGATCCACCCCTCCCAAGGAGAAGCGACTTTGGCGGATATTCTCAATACCTATGGCAACGTCCTCGTGCCGATGGTGGTCGAGCAGACCAATCGCGGCGAGCGCGCCTATGACATCTATTCGCGTCTGCTCAAGGAACGCATCATTTTCATCACCGGGCCGATCCATGACGAGCTCGCGAGCCTGATCTGTGCGCAGTTCCTGTTCCTAGAGTCAGAGAACCCGACCAAGGACATCTCCTGCTACATCAACTCGCCGGGAGGGTTGGTCACGGCCGGGCTCGCGATCTACGACACGATGCAGTACATCCGCCCCGCCGTCTCGACGCTGTGCATCGGGCAGGCGGCCTCCATGGGCTCGCTTCTGCTCTGTGCCGGCGCCGCAGGCCAGCGCTTTGCGCTCCCCAACTCCCGCATCATGCTGCATCAGCCCTCGGGTGGATTTCAGGGCCAGGCGACCGATATTGAGATCCATGCGCGCGAGATCCTCTCGCTACGCAAGCGCCTCAACGAGATCTATGTCCATCACACGGGCCAGAAGTTCGAAGTGATCGAGGAAAATCTGGAGCGCGACAAATTCATGACGCCCGAAGATGCCAAGGCGTTCGGTATCGTCGATCAGGTGATCACCAAGCGGCCGGCCTCAGACGAAGTCGCTGAAAAGAAACCCAAATGAGGCCTTGTTCAGACGCGGTAAGGGATTCTTTGCCTCGCCCCTGATAGGCTTCAAGTCCGGGCTTCGCCGAGCGACGGGAGAGATTTGGCTAGACACCACGGAATACGAGTGCCACGGTTTTCAGGAATGGAAGAATCGAAGGCGAATCCGAGCCTTGCGAGGCGCCAGCCGGCGCCGGAGACACCGGTGAGCCTTCGATCTGAGCGGGTGACGGTGCGTCAATGAACAAGTCTGGCGGCGGCGACTCGAAGAATACGCTGTATTGCTCTTTTTGCGGCAAGAGCCAGCACGAGGTCCGCAAGCTGATCGCCGGGCCGACGGTATTCATCTGCGATGAATGCGTCGAGCTCTGCATGGATATCATCCGCGAAGAGCACAAGACCACGCGGGTCAAGAGCCGCGACGGCGTGCCGACGCCGTCCGAGATCCGGGCCGTGCTCGATGACTATGTCATCGGGCAGGACCACGCGAAGAAGGTGCTCTCGGTCGCGGTTCACAATCACTACAAGCGGCTTGCCCATGGCGGCAAGGCGTCGGACGTCGAACTTGCGAAGTCGAACATTCTGCTGGTCGGGCCGACCGGCTGCGGCAAGACGCTCCTGGCTCAGACGCTTGCGCGCATCCTCGACGTGCCGTTCACCATGGCCGATGCGACCACGCTGACCGAGGCCGGCTATGTTGGCGAGGACGTTGAGAACATCATCCTGAAGCTGCTGCAGGCGGCCGACTACAATGTCGAGCGCGCCCAGCGCGGCATCGTCTATCTGGACGAGGTCGACAAGATCGCCCGCAAATCCGACAACCCGTCGATCACGCGCGATGTCTCGGGCGAGGGCGTACAGCAGGCACTCTTGAAGATCATGGAGGGCACCATCGCCTCCGTGCCGCCGCAGGGCGGGCGCAAGCATCCGCAGCAGGAGTTTCTCCAGGTCGACACGACCAATATCCTCTTCATCTGCGGCGGCGCGTTCTCGGGCCTCGAGAAGATCATCGCGGCGCGCGGCCGGGGCACCTCGATCGGCTTCGGCGCCGACGTGCGGTCGCCTGATGAGCGGCGCACCGGCGAGGTTCTGCGCGAGGTCGAGCCCGAGGATCTGCTCAAGTTCGGCCTGATCCCCGAGTTCGTCGGCCGCCTGCCGGTGATCGCGACGCTCGACGATCTGGACGAGAAGGCGTTGATCGACATCCTCACCAAGCCGAAGAACGCGCTGGTCAAGCAGTACCAGAAGCTCTTCGACATGGAGGATGTGCGTCTCACCTTCGCCGACGAAGCGCTTGAGAAGGTGGCGCAAAAGGCGATCGCCCGGAAGACCGGCGCGCGTGGCCTGCGCTCCATTCTCGAATCCATTCTGCTCGACACCATGTTCGAGCTGCCAAGCTACGATACCGTCGAAGAGGTCGTCATCAACCGGGAGGTCGTGGAGAATCGCGCGAAGCCGCTCCTCATCTACTCGGAGCGGCGCGAGGACGCTGCCACATCGACCGCTTCCTAGACCCCACTTGAATGGGTGGGGCCTCAGGCCCAATTGACTCCAATTGCCAGCTGCTGCCGGCGGCCTAGTGCCGCTCGGCGGGGTTGGGCGCCATAGGCCTACGAGGTCAGAATGCTCGACGTTTCCCGCTATCCGATTCACCCCGTTCTGCCGCTGCGCGACATTGTGGTGTTCCCGCACATGATCGTGCCGCTCTTCGTCGGGCGCGAGAAGTCTGTGCGTGCCCTTGAAGACGTGATGAAGGACGACAAGCAGATCCTTCTGGTCGCGCAGAAGAACGCCTCCCAGGACGATCCGACCGTCGCCGACATCTATGCGGTCGGTACCATCGGCACCGTGCTGCAGCTTCTGAAGCTGCCCGATGGCACGGTGAAGGTGCTGGTCGAGGGCGGCTCGCGCGCGCGCATCGTGCGCTTCACCGAGGAGAGCGCGTTCTTCCAGGCCCATGTCGAGGCGATGGCCGACCAGAAGGGCGAGCCGCAGGAGCTCGAAGGGCTGGCGCGCACGGTCGTGTCGCAGTTCGAGAGCTATGTGAAGCTGAACAAGAAGGTGCCGCCGGAGGTGCTGGTCTCGATCGGCCAGATCGATGATCCGAGCAAGCTCGCCGACACCGTCGCTCAGCACCTTTCGATCAAGATTGAAGAGAAGCAACAGCTGCTCGAGGTCGCCTCGGTTTCGGAGCGGCTCGAGCGCGTCTTCCAGCTGATGGAGGGCGAGATTGGCGTGCTGCAGGTCGAGAAGAAGATCCGCTCGCGCGTGAAGCGCCAGATGGAGAAGACCCAGCGCGAGTACTACCTGAACGAGCAGCTCAAGGCGATCCAGAAGGAGCTGGGCGAGGGCGAGGACGGCCGCGACGAGGTCTCCGAGCTTGAGGAGCGCATCAAGCGTATCAAGCTCTCCAAGGAGGCGCGCGAGAAGGCGCAGGCCGAGGCCCGCAAACTACGCACCATGAGCCCGATGTCGGCGGAAGCGACGGTGGTGCGCAACTACCTTGATTGGCTGCTCGGCATTCCGTGGAAGAAGCGCAGCAAGATCAAGCGCGACATCAAGCACGCCGAGAAGATCCTGAACCAGGATCATTTCGGGCTGAAGCTGGTCAAGGAGCGCATCCTCGAATATCTCGCTGTGCAGCAGCGCATTCCGAAGATGAAGGGCCCGATCCTCTGCCTGGTCGGCCCGCCCGGCGTGGGCAAGACCTCGCTCGGCCAGTCGATTGCCAAGGCGACAGGGCGCAATTTCGTGCGCGTCTCGCTCGGCGGCGTGCGCGACGAGGCCGAGATCCGCGGTCACCGGCGCACTTATATCGGTTCGATGCCGGGCAAGGTCATCCAGTCGATGAAGAAGGCGAAGTCGTCGAACCCGCTCTTCCTGCTGGATGAGATCGACAAGATGGGCGCGGATTTCCGCGGCGATCCGTCATCGGCGCTACTGGAGGTGCTCGATCCCGAGCAGAACGGGCATTTCAACGACCACTATCTCGAGGTCGATTACGATCTGTCGGACGTGATGTTCGTCACGACCGCCAACACGCTGCGCATGCCGGCGGCGTTGCTCGATCGGCTCGAGGTCATCCGGCTCCCCGGCTATACCGAGGACGAGAAGATCGAGATCGCGCGGCGCCACCTCATTCCGAAGCAGCTCAAGGGCCATGGCCTCAAGCCCGGCGAATGGGTGATCACGGATGATGCGCTGATCGATCTGATCCGCTTCTACACGCGCGAGGCGGGGGTCCGGAATCTCGAGCGCGAGATTGCCAATCTGCAACGCAAGGCGACCAAGAAGATCCTGTCGAAGGGTCTGCCGCGGGTGCGGGTCAACCGGCGCAACCTCGAGAAATATGCCGGCGTTCGCAAATACCGCTATGGCGAGGCCGAGCTCGAGGATCTGGTGGGCGTGACCACCGGTCTCGCCTGGACCGAGGTGGGCGGCGAGCTGCTCTCGATTGAGGCGCTCACCTTGCCCGGCAAGGGCAAGGTCATCACCACCGGCAAGCTCGGCGACGTGATGAAGGAGTCCGTCCAGGCGGCAGAGAGCTATGTGAAGGCGCGCGCGGTTGAGTTCGGCATCAAGCCGACCCTCTTCAACAAGCGCGACATTCACGTGCACGTGCCCGAGGGCGCGACGCCGAAGGACGGCCCCTCGGCCGGTGTCGCGATGATCACTTCGATCGTCTCGGTGCTGACCGGCATCCCGGTGTCGAAGGCGGTGGCGATGACGGGCGAGATCACGCTTCGGGGTCGCGTGCTGCCGATCGGCGGTCTCAAGGAGAAGCTTCTGGCTGCGCTTCGTGGCGGGCTCACCACCGTTCTCATTCCGAAGGAGAACGAGAAGGATCTCGCCGAAATTCCCGACAATGTGAAGCGCACGCTCACGATCATTCCGGTTTCGACGGTGGATGAAGTGCTGAAGCACGCTTTGACAAAGCCGCTCGTCGCAATCGAGTGGAAGGAAGAAGAGGGGGTGGTGTCAGACTCTGATGGCGATGCCGCCGGCGTAGGCACGCTCCTGACGCACTAGTTCGAGTCGCATCCTCGCGAATCGGCGCGCCGGGCCTGGCCTGGCGCGCTTTTCGTTTGTAGAAGCGGCAGAATCCGGGCGTTTCCGCCACACCCCTTCGGCAAACCCGCGGATTCTCCGGCTTTCGGCGACATCGCGCGTTGACGCCGCGAAAAACCGCGCTCTACACTTTCGCATCGCTTGCGAGTCGATTCGAAAGACGGTCGGCTCGGGCGGAGCCAATCCAACTGGAGAAGGGGGTTTCGTGTGAACAAGAACGATCTTGTGAAATCGGTGGCAGGCGATGCCGACCTGTCGAATGCACAGGCCGCTCGCGCGGTGGATTCCGTGTTCGATCGCATCCAGGGCGCGCTCAAGAAGGGCGATGAAGTGCGCCTCGTCGGCTTCGGCACGTTCGTCGTGGTGAAGCGTAAGGCGACCAAGGGGCGCAACCCGCAGACCGGTGAAGAGATCAAGATTGCGGCCTCCAAGCAGCCCAAGTTCCGGGCCGGCAAGGCCTTGAAGGACGCCGTCAATTAGGCGCTGCCGAGTAGCTTAGCTCGCCATCGGTGCCGGCCATCGCGAGGTGGCCGGCACTTTGGCTTCGCGCTATCTTTCTTAACATACGGCGCGCTACGGTCCGGGCTCGTCCGGGCGATTAGCTCAGTTGGTAGAGCGTCTCGTTTACACCGAGAATGTCGGCGGTTCGAGTCCGTCATCGCCCACCACGCCGAAGCAGCGCCAACGCGGCGGTAAGTTCCTTGACCCCGGGGGTGCCCGTGCAGTACATGAGGCCGCGCCTGGGCGCCGCGTCAGCGTCGGTTCAGGGGTAAATTGGGGGCGTAGCTCAGCTGGTTAGAGCGCCGGCCTGTCACGCCGGAGGCCGCGGGTTCAAGTCCCGTCGCTCCCGCCATCTCCCGGTCCCCGACGGGGGAGTTCGAGGCCGCCTTTTGGCGTTCCCTCGGTCGTAATCGAAGCGGGGACGCACGGGCGGGCACGGCGGGGCCGCTGTTCGTGTGGTGCCGGTCGGCCCTGCCTCTGGGCGTGACGCTCCGGATCCCCATCAGATGACCGCACCCGCCTCATTCCTATCCGAATACCTGCCGATCCTGATCTTCCTCGGCATTGCGGTGGTCATGGGCGGCGGCATGATCTTCGCCTCCTATGTCGTGGCGCCGCAGAAGCCCGAGCCCGACAAGATCTCGGCCTATGAATGCGGCTTCGATGCCTTCGAAGACGCGCGCATGAAATTTGATGTGCGCTTCTACCTCGTCGCCATTCTCTTCATCATATTTGATTTGGAAGTCGCCTTCCTGTTTCCCTGGGCCGTGTCGTTCAGCGGCATCGGGCTGTACGGCTTCTGGTCGATGATGGTGTTTCTCCTGATCCTGACGATCGGGTTCGTCTACGAGTGGAAGAAAGGGGCGCTCGAATGGGAGTGAGCGGCGATCGCACGGTCGAGCTGCCGGGCCGGGTGCTCCCGCCGGGCCCCGATCAGGATGCGACCCTCAAGCTGGTCAATGACGAGATGGCGGATCGCGGCTTCGTCGTGGCCAAGCTCGACAAGTTGATCAATTGGGCGCGCACCGGCTCGCTCTGGCCGCTCACCTTTGGCTTGGCCTGCTGCGGCGTCGAGTTCATGCACATGATCGCGGCGCGCTATGACATCGACCGCCTTGGCATGGTGCCGCGCGCAAGCCCGCGTCAGTCCGACGTGATCATTGTCGCTGGCACGCTGTGCAACAAGATGGCGCCACCATTTCGGCGCGTGTACGACCAGATGCCCGAGCCGCGCTACGTGATCTCGATGGGCAGCTGCGCCAATGGCGGCGGCTATTATCACTACTCCTATTCGGTGGTGCGCGGCTGCGACCGGGTGGTGCCGGTCGACGTCTATGTACCCGGCTGTCCGCCGACCGCCGAGGCGCTGCTCTACGGCATCATGCAGCTGCAGAAGAAGATCCGCCGCGTCGGCACGATCGAGCGCTGAGGGCGGAACAGGGCACCATGGCTGATGTCCAGACCTTGCGCGAGCTTGGCGATCGCATCGTCGCCGCGCTGCCCGATCAGGTCGAGGAGCCGGCGGTCGGCCACGGCGCGCTGACCATCTCGACACGGCCCGACGGCATTCTGCGCGTGCTGAAATACCTGCGCGATGACAAGGAGTGCGCGCTCGAGCAGCTCACCGACATCTGTGGCGTTGACCATCCAGGGCGGGAGCCGCGCTTCGATGTTGTCTACCATCTGCTCAGCGTCAGCCGAAATCAGCGGGTTCGCGTGAAGGTCGGCGTGGGCGAGGGCGATCTGGTGCCCTCGGCAACCGGGCTCTATTCCGCGGCCGGCTGGTTCGAGCGCGAGACCTGGGATCTCTTTGGCATCTATTTCTCCGATCACCCGGACCTGCGGCGCATCCTCACCGATTACGGCTTCGAGGGCCATCCGCTGCGCAAGGATTTCCCGCTCACCGGCTTTGTCGAGCTGCGCTATGACGACGAGCAGAAGCGCGTGGTGTATGAGCCGGTGAAGCTGGTGCAGGAGTTCCGCCGCTTCGATTTCCTCTCTCCCTGGGAGGGCACGCAATACGTACTGCCGGGCGATGAGAAGGCGACCAAATCATGAGCGAGCGCCATATCCGCAGCATGACCGTCAATTTCGGGCCGCAGCACCCGGCCGCGCACGGCGTGTTGCGGCTGGTCATGGAAATGGACGGCGAGATCGTCGAGCGGCTCGATCCCCACATCGGCCTCCTGCACCGCGGCACCGAGAAGCTGATCGAGTACAAGACCTATCTCCAGGCCGTGCCTTATTTCGACCGGCTCGACTATGTCGCGCCCATGAATCAGGAGCACGCCTTTGCGCTTGCGGTGGAGCGCCTTCTCGGCATCGAAGTGCCGCGCCGCGCCCTCGTGATTCGTGCGCTCTATGACGAGATCGGGCGGATCGGAAACCACATCCTCAACGTCACCACCATGGCGCTCGATGTCGGCGCGATGACGCCGTTCTTCTATGGCTTTGAGGAGCGCGAGCGCATCGTCGAGTTCTACGAGCGTGCCTCGGGTGCCCGCTTCCATGCGGCCTATATTCG
>Ga0194121_10011775_pt1 | contig 10337 bp, 11 predicted proteins | sample TA2MahCa50mmetaG_FD_148609 | JGI IMG/M metagenome (GOLD analysis project Ga0194121, IMG submission 148609) | Freshwater microbial communities from Lake Tanganyika, Tanzania - TA2015020 Mahale Deep Cast 50m | ecosystem: Environmental > Aquatic > Freshwater > Lake | place: Tanzania: Lake...
GCGCGAGCCGGCTCTGCCATTCGCCGTAAAGCTCGCAGAAGCGCGAGTAGCCGTAGCCCTCGGGCGCGCCGGCCCGGTACTCCTGCCACAGCAGCATGAGGGTGACGCCCGGCCGGCGCAGCTCGCGGAGCAGGCTGGGCCAGTCCGGTTCCGGCTTGCGCCGCATGCCTGGTGCCGCGCCGCCATGAACGAAAAGCAGCGCCTCCAGCGCCCCATCGGTCAGCTCCGCAGGCAGCGGCCAGACTAGGCCGGCCGCCGCCGCCCGGCCCAGGTAGTCGCTCACCGTGCTGCGCGCCACGCGCGTGCTCCGGGCGATCGCCCGATCGCTCAGGCCCTCGTGCTTCAGGCGCAAAATCTCTCGGACACAACGCATCGGCGCTCTCTCGGCTGGCATCGGCTCCCCCTCGGCTTGAAAGCGAGGAGCCTATGCGGCAACCAGCGATGGAGCGCCCGCCACCCCAGGGGGTGGCCGACTTCAAATCGGAATCGGTGGCCGGCTTGGATCGGAACCGGCGGCCGGCTTCAAATCGGAATCACCGGCCGGCTTCAAATCGGAATGGGTGGCCGACTTGCGTCGGAATCAGCAATCGTACCTCCGCCCGGCCCGGCTGTTGTGATGCGAATCATTGACGGCGATACGTTGCGAGTCCGTATCCCAGGTGGCAAGCGTGCTCGAACGGTACGGTTGCGTGACGTCGATGCGCCCGAACTCAAAGGACGATGCCCATCGGAGATTTCGCTGGCACTGCGGGCCAATGCCGAATTGCAGCGTTTGCTACCGCTCGGATCGACTGTCATGTTATCCGCGACCAAGCAGGACAAATTTCTATCACTTCGATCCGCGGAACATTAAGGCGATAGATCTGATCAGCAATTCGCCGCTGATCGAGATCGGCGACATGCATGCGATCCCCTACCCCGATTCGAGCTTCGACGTCGTTCTTTGCAGTTGGACGCTGGCCTACAGCCGCAAGCATGCACTGGCCATCAGCGAGATGATTCGCGTCTGCCGCGATCGCGGGTTGATTGCCATCGGCGTGACGCGCATTCCCCCGAGCCATCCCGACCACGCGCTTCTGGTGAAGGAAGGTTCGGTGGCATATCAGACCGTCGATGAGATTCTGGCCCTGTTCGGTCCGCATATCGAGGAGGTGCCATTCAGGCGCGAGCCCTTTGATCGATCGACAAAGGGAGCCCTGATGGCAATCGTGCGCGTGCGAAAAGACGCGTCAGGCACGGCGAAGACGCCTGCGGACTGACGTTCCGACCAGACTTCAAGAGAGCGAAGGCGGCTCCCAAAGCGCTGATCTAACCTGCCGCGGGAAGCTGCGCCACCGGCTTGAAGGCGCGCGACCACAGCTCGCCGACTGCCACCGCGTCGATCTCCGCGCGTTTCTGGCGCGCCGTCGCCTGATCGATGCGCGCGTTGATCCGGCGGAGCATTCCCTCCATGCCCGGATTGTCGGCGCTGAACACGGCATGCAGGCGCGAGATGCCTCGGCCCGCCGCGACCTGGGCGAGGCGGCCGAGCAGCCGGCACCGACCCGTCGATAGGGCGAGAGCACGGTCACGGCGATCTCGGCTTCCGGCGAGCGCGGCGCCAATCGTACGCAGCGTGCCATGCCAATCTCCGCGCAATCGCCGCCGGCGCCGATGGCCACCAGCGCAATATGATTGATCTGGTCGACGCGGCTGATGAAATCGAGCTCGACCTCGGCGAAGTGAGTCCAGGCCGTATCGAAACGCTCGGCGCGCGGCCGTTCGGCGAGCGCGCGAAACGCGCGGCCTGGCTGTGCATCGCCGAGCCCTTCCAAGGCGCGGATGACAATGGCAAGTCGACACTGGCGCGCCTTCTAGCCGGGCGTCTTGCGCCGGAAGACGGCGAGCTGGCGCGACCCGGCAAGCTCGCTGTCGGTTTCTTCGCCCAGCACCAGATCGACGAGCTCAACCCTTCTGCCACGCCCTTCCAGCATCTGGCCGAGCTCATGCCGGACCGGCGCGTGGATCACGTGCGCGCCTATCTCGGCCGCTTCGGCTTTCCCGGCCAGCGTGCCGACGTGCCGGCGGCCGATCTGTCGGGCGGCGAGAAAGCGCGGCTGACCCTGGCGCGCATCGCGGTCGGCGAGCCGCAGCTCCTGATCCTCAACGAGCCGACCAATCATCTCGACATCGATGCGCGCGAGGCGCTGGTCCATGCGCTCAACGCCTATGCCGGCGCCGTCGTTCTGGTCAGCCACGACGCACATCTTGTCGAGCTGGTCGCCGACCGTCTGTGGCTCGTCGCCGAAGGCACGGCCAAGCCATTCGAGGGCGATGTCGACGATTACCGTAAGCTGCTGCTCGACACCTCCAGCGATGGCGGCAAGCGCTCCACCGGGTCGAGCAACAGTCCCGCGAGTGCTGCTCCGGGGGGGGCGCGAAAAGGGCCGCGAGGGCCGGCGTCAGGCCGCGGAGGCGCGCGCCAAGCTCGCCCCGCTCAAGCGCGCGCGACGAGGCCGAGCGCCGCATCGGCCAGCTCCAGGCCGAGCGCGACGAACTTGACCATTCCATGACCGATCCGGCTAATGCCGCGCGCATCGCCGAGCTGATGAAGCGGCGCGGCACGCTCGACCGCATGATCGGCGAGGCGGAAGCGGTCTGGCTGTCGGCGAGCGAAGCTTTCGAGGCGGCGGAGCAGGCCCAGGGCCTGACGCAGATCCAGCAGGCAGGGGCGTGAACTACCGCCACGCCTTTCATGCCGGCGGCTTCGGCGATGTGGTCAAGCATGCCGCGGTCGCCATGATGATCGAAGCACTCAAGCGCAAGGACAAGCCGTTCTACGCGCTCGACACCCATGCCGGCATCGGCCGTTACGATCTCGGCGGCGCTGCGGCCGAGAAGACCGGGGAGTGGCGCCAGGGCATCCTCAAGGTGATCGAGGCGGCCGATTCGCAGTCGGATGCGCCGGCGGCGCTCGGCCCCTATCTCGATCTCGTGCGGGTCATGAATGGCGGGCTCAAGGGCAATCCCGCCGATTCGCTGCGCGCCTATCCCGGCTCGCCGCGGCTGGTGCGCGCGCTGTTGCGTCCGGCCGATCGCCTGGCACTCTCCGAATTGCACCCCGAGGATCATGCCGCGCTGGTCGCGGAATTCCGCCGCGACGCGCAAGTTCAGGTTCATGCGCTCGACGGCTATGTCGCGCTCAAATCCTTCCTGCCGCCGCCGGAGCGGCGCGGCCTGGTGTTGATCGACCCGCCCTTCGAGGCCGCCAACGAGTTCGAGCGCCTGACGCGCGCGCTCGTCCAGGGTCACCGGCGTTTTGCGACCGGCGCCTTCATCGCCTGGCATCCGATCAAGCACATCAAGGAAATCGACGCGTTCCACGCCGCGCTCAAGGCCACAGGCGTCGACCGCGTGCTGGTCCTCGTCTTTGCCGTTCAGCCGATGGACGATGCGGTGCGACTCAATGGCTGCGGCCTGATCATGATCAATCCGCCCTGGCCGCTGGCGGAGGAGCTGCCGCCGGTGCTGCATTTCCTGCATCGCGCGCTGCGGCGCCGGGGCAAGAGCACCTGGCGGCTGGAGTGGCTCGCCGGCGAGGCGGCGTGATCGTCAGGCCGGAGACCGGCGCGGATTGGTTCGCGATCGACAACGTCAACCGGCGCGCCTTCGGCGGACCCGACGAAGCCGAGCTGGTGCACCGGCTGCGCGCGCAAGACGCGCTTGTGTCCCTGGTGACGGAAGACGGGAACGAGGTCGGCGGACATCTGATGCTGAGTCGCCTGGCGGTCGTCGCCGGCGATCGCAAGATCGCCGCAGCCGCCCTGGCGCCGGTGGCGGTTCTTCCCGAGCGTCAACGCCAGGGGATCGGATCGCAACTCGTTCGGGCGAGCATAGTTCGGGCGCGCGAGCTGGCGATCGAGGCGATCATTGTGCTCGGCCACCCCGACTATTATCCGCGCTTCGGATTCTCGGCCGAGGCCGCCGCCGGATTGAAGGCACCCTTCTCGGGAGCGCCCCTCATGGTGCTCAAGCTGGCGCCCGGATGTATCGCCGGCAAGTCCGGAGCCGTCACCTATCCCGCGGCGTTCGGCATCCGGTCGCCAGCCGCCGCGTTAATTGGGGTCTGACCCCAATTAATTCGGAACCTGCCCCTTCAGGCCCCTGCGAATACGATGTCGAATCGGCCTTGGCCGTTCGAATCGAACGCGACGGTCACGGATCGACGCTGGGCCTCGCTGAGCCCGCGCAAGACCGGATCGGACGGGTTGAGCTTCTCGCCCGCGAAATACATTTGCGTGACGAGCGCCGGACGCTCCGCCGTCAGAACCATGAAGTGGATATGCGATGTCCGCCCGGCATATGCCCCGGGCTTGATGGTGCGGAAGCGATAGAGGCCGTCGGCGGCGCTCGCCACCTCGCCGAATCCCTGGAAGTCGGGATCGGCCAGTGCGCTCGACCGCTCGCGCGGATGGTCATAGCGGCCGGCTTCATTGGCCTGCCAGATCTGGACCAGTGCGCGCTCGACCGGCCGACCATCGAGGTCGAGCACGCGGCCGACGATGTCGATCACGTCGCCCCGGGCGCGGCCGGCACGACCTTCAATCCGCGTGAGATCGAAATCGGAATCCGGCGGCCGCTGGGCGGGGTAGAAGGGCCCGCGCGTCTGGGCGGGCGTCGGCATGGCCGCGCCGAGCGCCGGCGTCGCGGCAAGCAAGAAAGTGCCAGCCAGGGAAAGATTGAATTCACGACGGGTCACATCCGGATTCATTCCAGACCTCCCGAACTTGAACACCAATGACGCCCCGCCTCCAGCACCTCTAAGATAGGGCCGACATTGTTCGGCCGCACGGAAATCGTGGTGAAACTATGAGCAGCGACGCCGGTCGGGACGCGGTGGCGGCCTATGAGGACATCTGGTCCATCTTGGAAGAAGTCTTGTCCGCCATCGAGCGCAACTGCAGGAGAGATTTTTGCCGTTCTTTCTCTACGCCAACGGCGTCCGAAAAATTGAGGTGCCGGTGGTCATGCTCGCCGAAGCCGATCAGATACCGAAGTAGCTGCGCAGCGCGTTGAAATTCTGATCCATCTCTGCCTTGATCAAGGCGCGATTCCAACACAGCAGCCGACCGATCTTCGTGCCATTGGACATGATCTCCGTCACGTCGGAACGGCAGAAGACGGAGGATCGGGGACGCGGTGTCCTCGCGCAACATCCACGCCGCCATCTACGACGCGCTGCGCCTTATGAAGGACGTCTGATCCGCATCCTCACGCCGGCGTGACGCCACGCAGGCGCTCGGAGCGGCGGCGCAGCAACTCGATCGCCGTCAGCATCGCGATCGAGATCACGACGAGGATGGTTGCGACGGCCAGGATGGTCGGCGAGATCTGCTCGCGGATACCCGACCACATTTGGCGCGGGATGGTACGCTGCTCGATGTCGGCGATGAAGAGGACCGCCACCACCTCGTCGAATGAGGTCGCGAACGCGAACAATGCGCCCGACACCAGCCCGGGCAGGATCAGCGGCATGATCACCTTGAAGAATGTGGTGTGTGCTGGCGCGCCGAGGCTCTCGGCGGCGCGGATCAGATTGCGGTCGAAGCCGGTCAGCGTCGCGGTCACGGTGATGATCACGAACGGGATGCCGAGCATGGCGTGCGTTAGGATGATACCGGTGTAGGTCTTCACTAGGCCGATCTTGGCCAGGAAGAAGAAACTCCCGACCGCGGTAATGATGATCGGCACAATCATCGGCGAGATCAGCAGGCTCATGATCACTCGGCGGTAGGGCATCTCCGGACGTGACAGACCAAGGGCTGCGATCGTGCCGAGCGTCGTCGCAATCACCGTCGACACGATGGCGATGAAAAAACTGTTCCGCATTGCGCGCGCCCACTGCGCGTTCTGCCACACGTCGACAAGCCAGGCCCAGGTGCCCGTCGCAAAGCGCCCGCTGGTGCCATTGTCGAGGAAGTCCCAGTACCATCTGAGTGAATAGGCCTTGGGGTCGAGCCGCAGCATCCCCGAGGTGAAGCTGAAGTAGGGGTCATGGTTGAACGACAGCGGGATGATGATCAGGATCGGCGCAATCAGAAAGAAGAGGATGGCAGCGCAGATGATACGGAAAGCGTAGTGCCAGATGCGCTCTAGTGGTGTGGCGTAGGGTGGTAGGCGCATCGCCATCATCCCATCTTCAGGCTGTCGATGCCGACGATCTTGTTGAACAGCCAATAGAGAATGAGGGTCGCCATCAGCAGCAGGCCACCGAGCGCGGCGGCAAGGCTCCAGTTGAGCGAGGATTCCACGTGAAGCGCGATGAAGTTGGAGATCAGCACTCCATCCTTGCCGCCAAGCAGTGCCGGCGTGATGTAGTATCCAACCGACAGGATGAAAACGAGCAGCGCGCCGGCCGCGATGCCAGGAATCGTTTGCGGGAAGTAGATGCGGCGGAAGGTCGTCAAAGAGGTAGCGCCAAGCGAGCGTGCGGCGCGTGCATAGGACGGAGGTATGGTCTTCATCACGCTGTAGAGCGGCAGGATCATCGACGGCAAGAGCACGTGCACCATCGCGACCAGCGTGCCCGTCATGTTGTAGACGAGCTGCGGCCGTTTCGCCGTGTCCATGTCGACGAAACCGAGCGCCGCAAGCGAGCTCAAGAGCACGCCGTCGCTCTGCAAGATGGCGATCCAAGCGGTGATACGCACGAGCAACGCGGTCCAGAACGGCAGCAGCACGCAAATCATCAAGAGGTTCGATGTGCGCAGTGGCAGCGAGGCCAGCAGGTAGGCTACCGGATAACCCAACGGCAGGCACATGCAGGTGATGAGGGCGCTCATCCAGAGTGTGCGCCAGAAGATCCAGATGTGGATGCGCTGGTTTTCAGGGACGGGTGTAATGTTACCGCGCTCGTCGAGCGTGCGGTCGACGGCATTGAGGTAGTGGATCGAGGTCGTATGCTGCGACATGGACTGGATCATGATCCAGAGCCGCGGATCGCCCCAGGTCGCGTCGAGATCGAGCAGCGCCTTGCTGTAGGGTGCCGCAAGGCTGCCTGTGCGCCGGCCGGCGCCGACGAATACGGAGCGAGCGCCCGAGTACACATGATTCATCATCGCGCCGATGCGCCCGACCGCCTGGCGTTCGCGCGCGTCTTTGAGATCCTCGACGAGCGCAGCGAACACATCCTCGCCAGGCAGCTCCTGCCGGTCCCAAGTGGCAAGCCGCGCGGTTGTGCGTGGTAGATCCTGCCGGATGGTTGGCTCATTGACGCTGAGCCAAAGCATCTGCGCGATCGGAAGAACGAATACCACGACAATAAAGAGCAGCAATGGCAACACGAGCAGAAACGCCTTGAGCCGCGCGCGGCGAGTGACCTGCGCCAGCTTGCGTACCAGCGGTGTTCCATCCGCCGCAACGAGCGTGTCTGAAGACGAGGGTTTTGACGGCGCGAGGCCGCCTAAGGTCGTCACATCGAGGCACTTTCACTCGAACGGGCGGTTGCGAATTTTCGTGCCGGATCCGACGCAGGCCCACACCCTTCCCGCCGCCACTGGCAGCGGGAAGGGTAGCTGGCGCGAACCTCTTACTTTGCGAGCCAAGCGTTGAACTGCTTGGTCAGCTCATCCTGCTTGTCAGCCCAGAAGACGAAGTCGTTCTGCACCGCGTTCTTGAAGTTTGCCGGCGCAGTCGGCATGTGCGGTGCCATGTCCGTCTTGCCGTCATTGTACTTCGCGACCAGCGGGATCGATGAGGTGCGTGCGGGTGCGTAAGCAATCCACTTGGCCTGGTCGGCCAGCGCCTGGGTCGAAGTCGAGAACTTCAGGAACTCCATAGCCGCGTCTTTGTTGGACGAGCCCTTAGGCAGGACCCAGAGGTCGATGTCCCAGATCTGGCCATCCCAAACGATCGTGAAGGGCTTGTTGTCCTTCAATGCAGCGTCGAAGATGCGGCCGTTGTAAGCGGTCGTCATCACGACCTGTCCGTCGCCAAGGAGCTGCGGCGGTTGCGCACCAGCGGTCCACCAGACGACATCGTTCTTGATGGTGTCAAGCTTCTTGAACGCGCGCTCGACGCCTTCCTTGGTCTTCATCACCTTGTAAACATCTGCGGCCGGGACGCCATCGGCCATCAGGGCAAACTCGAGATTGTTCTTCGGTACCTTGCGCACGCCGCGCTTGCCCGGGAACTTCTTGGTGTCGAAGAAGTCGGCCATCGTGGAGGGCTTGGCGCCGCTGAACTTGCTTGCATCGTAAGCATAGACCGTCGACCAGATGATGGTCGCGACCCCGCAGTCATGCAGCGTGCCCTTGATGAAATCCTCCGCGGCAGGTTTGCCATCGGCCCCGGCGAGCAGCGACTTGGGATTGATCTTCTCCAGCAGACCTTCGTCGCACATGCGCATGGCATCGGCGAGCTCGACGTCGACCACGTCCCACGTCACCTTGTTGGTCTGCACCTGGGCTTTGATCGGCGCGACATTGCCATCATAATCCTCGGACTTGATCTGGATGCCCGTCTTGGCAATGAACGGCTTGTGGTAGGCTTCCACCTGGCTCTTAGTGTAGGCGCCGCCCCACGACACGACGGTGATCGACTTCTGTTGTGCGGAGGCATAGCTCACCGCCAACACGGCCGCGACAGCAGTCGCGCCCAACAACTTCCACTGTTTCATAGCTGTACTCCCTTGGTTTGGACACTCTCCCTTGGTTTTGACACTCAACGTGCGCCGGCGGTTCGGCGTTCTCATTGCTGCTTACTATAGCAGTCGATCTCATGACTCGGTCTATGGATCCAGCGCGCGGCAATCCTCCGTCTTCCATCCGAGGACCACGTTCTGGCCCTTCGCGAGGTGATGTGAACGCGTCCGGTTGGGCGACTTGATGACGAAACTGTCAGTACCGCCCGCCCTGATGAAGGCGCGAAGATGATCGCCGAGGTAGATGATCTCCTCGATGGTGCCGCTGATGCGATTTGCGATCTCGGGCGCGGTCGGATTGACCTCGACGCGTTCAGGCCGGATCGACAACGTTGTCATCGCGCCGATTCCGGCGACGTTGACGGCGAGCGCGCCGACCTCGGTCCCATCGGTGAGCGCCACCCGGCATACCCCGTTCGATTGCGCCGTCACCTTGCCGGGCAACTTGTTGTTCTCGCCGATGAAGTGGGCGACGAAGGAGTTGACGGGTGCCTCATAGAGATCGGCGGGTGTCGATAGCTGCTGGATGACGCCGTCGTTGAACACGGCGATGCGATCGGACATCGTCAGCGCCTCACTTTGATCATGCGTAACGTAGACCACCGTGATGCCGAGGTTCTCGTGCAGGTGCTTGATCTCGTACTGCATCTGCTCGCGCAACTGTTTGTCAAGGGACCCGAGCGGCTCGTCCATCAACACGAGCCGGGGTTCGAACACGAGCGCGCGTGCCACCGCGACGCGCTGCTGCTGGCCACCCGAGAGCTGAGCCGGTTTGCGTGCGCCGAAGCTCGCTAGCGACACCATGTCGAGCGCGCGCTTGATCTTGGCGGCCATCGTGGCCTTGTCGATTCCGCGCACCTCGAGCGGAAAGGCGAGGTTCTCCTCCACTGTCATGTGCGGGAACAGCATGTAGTTCTGGAACACCATGCCGATGCCGCGCTTGTTGGGCGGCACTTTGCCGATCGCTTCGCCTGCAAGAAAGATGTCGCCGTGAGTCGGAACCTCGAACCCTGCCAGCATCATCAACGTCGTGGTCTTGCCCGAACCGGAAGGGCCGAGAAGGGTCAGGAACTCACCCTTCGAGATAGCGAGATTGAGTGTCTTCACGACGAGGTGACGGCCGTCGTAGCTCTTCTGCACGTCCTTGAACTGGACGTATGGCGGCGCTGCGGACTGGTCGGCGGTCATCGAAGGAGAACTCATGGATGCCCCTTACGTCAATTGGCGCCCGAATTTCTCGCAATGGTGTCGCCTCACATCTGCCCCCCCCCTGTATTCTTCGGGGATGTCCCGCGCTTTGTTGAACTTGGCGGGACGGGCGTTGCCGATTGACGATGCTATGCTGCTTGCCGGTGTTCCTCAAGCCTGTCTCGGATCGTTTGCTCGGCCTGATGGGCAGCCAGGGCAGCTTTGAGCGTCGGCAGGTGCTTGTGCGCCTTGAGGCGTCGGAAGCCCTTGGCGGCTTCCATCATGCCGGCGGCGGTCCAGCGCAGCGCCATATCGGTATTTCGCCACCGCTTCACGTTGCGACAGACGCGGCGCACCGTGCCCATCATGTTCTCGATTGAGTTGGTGCAGGCGAGCGACCGCCTGAGCTGGGCAGGAAGGCCGAGGCGGTTGACGGTCAGCATCTCGTCGAGCCCTTCGCGGATGCTGG
>Ga0194121_10011777_pt1 | contig 10336 bp, 11 predicted proteins | sample TA2MahCa50mmetaG_FD_148609 | JGI IMG/M metagenome (GOLD analysis project Ga0194121, IMG submission 148609) | Freshwater microbial communities from Lake Tanganyika, Tanzania - TA2015020 Mahale Deep Cast 50m | ecosystem: Environmental > Aquatic > Freshwater > Lake | place: Tanzania: Lake...
GAATAATTTTTCTCATGGCCGTTCTCCTTTGCAGCTCTCAGCGACTGCAGGTTTGCGGCGTGTCCAAGCCGAGCAGCAAGCCTTGCCACTTGTGTATATCTCCCACCATCCTTTGGCCATGAGGCATAAAATGAAAGGCATCAGAAATGGTGTGGTGTCCATATTGTACAATGGATATGAAAGCGATGGCATCCCAGTTAACACATGTATGCAGCTGAACACTGCACCAGGGAGGAGGATGCGGAGAACTATCATAGACTGGCGCCGACCCTGGGACAACAGAGCGCCATGTGTATACAAACAGGCCAGCGCCAGCCTGTTTACCGCGCTGGTCGAAAATGGCAGGCAACCCAATGCCCCCCGCCTATGTCCTTAAACTCGGGTTCAACTTCTTCACAAATTTTGTCTTTATGCATGCAGCGTGTGTGGAAATGACATCCTTTGGGAGGATTGATCGGGCTCGGCACGTCTCCCTCAAGAATAATGCGTTCTTTCTTGATTGTGGGATCCGGAATAGGCACTGCCGACAACAACGCTTCGGTATAGGGGTGCTGTGGGTTTCGATACAGGTCTTCGTCAGAAGCGAGTTCAACGATCTGCCCAAGGTACATCACGGCCACACGATTACTAATATGCTCCACCACATTCAAATTATGGGCAATGAAAAGATACGATAGACCAAATTCCTCTTGTAAGTCTTCTAGTAAATTAATGACTTGTGCTTGAATCGACACATCGAGTGCTGACACTGGCTCGTCACAGACAATCAATTTTGGATTGAGCGCCAGGGCCCGGGCAATACCAATGCGCTGCCGCTGTCCACCGCTAAATTCATGCGGATATTTCCGCATGTCCTCTGCCCGCAATCCTACTTTCTGTAAGAGCGAGGCCACGCGCTCCTCTTTCTCTGACCCTTTGGCTATTTTATGGATTTCTAAGGGTTCGCCAATAATACTGCCCACGGTCATGCGTGGATTCAGGGAGGCGTATGGATCCTGGAAGATGATCTGCATCTCACGGCGTAAGGAGCGCATCGCCCCTTTGTCCAGTTTGGTAATATCTTGACCTTCAAAATAAATGGACCCATCTGTTGGCTCAATCAGCCGCAGAATGGTGCGGCCAGTTGTCGATTTGCCACAACCGCTCTCCCCGACAAGGCCGAGAGTTTCCCCTTTCCCCAGGGTAAAGTTGACATCATCGACAGCATAGACATAGCCGATAGTTTTCGAGAAGACTCCCCCTTTAATGGGAAAGTGCTTCTTCAGGTGTTTGACCTCAAGCAGCGGTGTCTCAGCCATGCGGCACATCTCCTTCAGGAGGGTACAGTCTCCCTCGCATCATGCTCGTCCCTAATGATTGAGCCAGCAGGCTGAATAATGCTGCGGCGCAATTTGCTCAAGAGGCGGCTCCGATTCTTCACAGACAGCCATTGCCTTTGGACAACGCGAAGCGAATTTACACCCCTGGGGAAGATTCAACAGGCTGGGGACAATACCAGGGATTTCTCGCAAACGCCGTTTGGCACCCGTCGCATCTTTATCGACACGGGGCAACGATTGCAGCAGCCCCTGGGTATACGGGTGATTGGGCTCCGCAAAGAGCTGTTCGACTGGGGCCTGTTCGACAATTTTCCCGGCATACATCACCACGACTTCCCGGGCGATTTCCGCAATCACCCCGAGGTCGTGTGTAATCATCATGATGGCCGTGCCTAACTCTTCCTGCAGATGTCGCATTAAATCGAGGATTTGCGCTTCAATGGTCACATCCAGCGCCGTGGTGGGTTCATCAGCAATGAGGACCTTGGGATTACAACTCAACGCCATGGCGATCATCGCCCGCTGGCGCATCCCACCGCTCAACTGATGTGGGTATTCGTGTACTCGCCGCTCTGGCACTGGAATGCCAACGAGCGAGAGCATCTCGATCGCTTTATTCAAGGCTTCTTTTTTTGACAAGCCTTGATGCAAACGCACCGCTTCAGCAATCTGATTGCCAATGGTGAAGACCGGGTTCAACGAGGTCATCGGTTCCTGAAAAATCATGGAAATATCATTGCCCCGAATCCGGCGCATTTCCGCAGGAGACAGGGCCAGGAGATCCGTTCCCTCGAAAATTATTTCCCCGTCGACGATTTTTCCAGGAGGGTCAGGAATGAGACGTAACACGGAGAGCGCCGTCACGCTCTTCCCACACCCGGATTCACCGACAACGCCGACGGTCTCACCCCTATCGAGAGAATAGCTCACACCGTCCACAGCCCGGGCTAGCCCATTATCGGTAAAAAACTGTGTCCGTAAACCTCGAATGTCGAGCAACGGCTGTTCCATGACTCCCTCTCTACTCCCCAAAAACGGATGGTGGCAGGGCTCGATTCACCTAGGTAGCGCTCTTATAACAGTCACCTTACTGCCTGTCAATGACCCGCTGGATGGGGTGACGAAGGCTCTTCGTCTGTGCCTGGACACCGCGGGTGCGTATCAGCGTCTTCTGCAAGCAATGACAGCGTCATCTCTGCAGAAAGCCCCTGAAGGATGTCGAGGAGCACCTGATAAAAAGCCGGGGCAGCCAAGAGTTCCACGACTCCCTCTCTGGGATCCATCGTACGAACAATCGCTACCCCCTCATAGCCGGCCATCAGACTACATAAGAGCCCAATATCGTGGCGTGCAACACGCACCTGCACGCAGCAAACATCCATGTCTGGCTCTCTCGCTGCTCACGACCTACAGAGCCCTCAAGCACTCTGCAGGTCTGTCCTCTGCCCTAGCGCTTAGCCCCAATAGGAAATTTCTCCCTCCAGTACCTTTTTATTGAGCTTTTTGTTGAGATGCAGCCCTTCGAGGATAAACTCCAGGGCGGAAGCACGGAGCCCTGGGCTCTCAAGCATGTCAAGCCGCTGTACTGCCTCATGCAGCCCACCCATCTCTCTCGCTTTCTGGGTATAGAGCGCCGTTGGCATGGTGTCAGACACCTCGAGGCTCCGACCGGTCGTAAAATTCTGCAAAAATGACGAAAAATCATCTAAGCGAAAATGATTGCCAAAGACCTTTTTGATCGCCTTTTTAATCAGCTCGTCGATGATTTGCCCTTCTTTCCCCTCTTCAACGGTTTCGAGTTCAATCTTACCGCTAGACGAAGGGATGAGGGAGCCCAGATCGCTTATCCGGGGGACGACCTCATCTTCGCGCAAGAGGATCGTCCGGCGCAGGGCATTGCTAATCATGCTCTCATAATTGGCAATCGACATCCGCACGCTGACCCCAGAGCGCTGATTAATATCGGCATGCTCACGCGCCATGCTGGTGGTTTCAGCAATGATCTCCTTCATGAACCGAGGCACGACAATACTGTAACCATCGCTCGATAATAAGGGCGAGCGTTCGGCATCCATGATATCGATCTCAATGTCGATCTGCTTCGGATAATGCGTCCGGATCTGGGCACCATAGCGGTCCTTCAACGGGGTAATAATGCGTCCGCGATTGGTATAGTCTTCCGGGTTGGCGCTGGCGACGACACACATATCGAGCTGTAAGCGCACCCGAAAGCCACGGATCTGCACGTCCCGCTCCTGCATGATATTGAAAAGCCCGACTTGTAATTTCTCTGAGAGATCGGGCAGCTCGTTAATACAGAAGAGGCCGCGATTACTACGCGGAATCAGACCGTAGTGAATGACCAACTCATCCGAGAGGTAACGGCCCTCGGCCACTTTAATGGGATCAACTTCCCCAATAAGTTCCGGGGTGGTGACGTCCGGAGTTGCCAGTTTCTCGCCATACCGCTCCTCGCGGGCCAGCCAGGCGATCGGCGTCTCATCGCCATGCTTGGCAAGCATATCCTGCGCATAGCGCGAGATTGGCGCGAAAGGATCATCGTTGATTTCACTCCCCTCGACGTAGGGGAGCTCAGGGTCGAGCAAGGACGTCAGGCTCCGAATGAGCCGTGTCTTGGCCTGGCCACGTTCCCCCAGAAAGATCATATCCTGGCCGGCCAGGAGCGCATTTTGTACTTGTGGGATGACTGTATCCTCAAAACCAAAGATGCCTGGGAAGAGCGGCTCACGATCAAGCATTTTGCGAATCAAATTTTTGCGCAATTCAGCTTTCACACTCAGCGGTTTGTACCCAGACCGCTTGAGTTCGCCGAAGGTCTTTGGCTGCGTCATACCCCATCCCCTTTTGGTGATCTATGCTAAAGTACTACCGACACCAGCGTGCATAATACTCGATGCGTTCTTCCGCCGTCAAGCTATGCCATTGAGGCAGTGGCTTCAACAAAAGACGCCTGCGTCACGCGGACCAGGTCTGCTACCGCGAGACGGACATCCACCCCACGCTGCCCCGCACTCACCACAATCGCTGGGAAGGTGCGGGCTGCATGGTCGATGTATACGGGAAACGGTCGATGCCGCAGGGCCAGTGCGGAGATCCCGCCGACTTGCAAACCTGTCCAGGCTTCGGCCTCGTGTTGCGTGGCCATGCGCAACTTCTTTTCTCCCAGGGCCTGGGCAAGCTGTTTGAGATGAATCTCCTGATCGGCGGCTACCAGGACGAGCGCCGGTTTCCCGTGTGCCAGGACAACGACCAGCGTTTTATAGACCTGCGCTGGCGGTAAACCGCAGTGCTCGGCTACACCCTGCGCCGAATGAATCGTCTCCGGAAAGGCCAGGACCTCGTAAGGAATGCCCTGCGCTTCGAGCAAGCGCATACTGTTGAGCTTTTTGGCCATGTTTCCCTCCGCCTCGGAGCGCCGTGTAGCCAGGTGGAGAGCGTATGGTTACGCTACCTGCGGCTCCAGATGATACGCTGGATCGTGCTGCAGGCTGTGGAGGAGCACCTCGACCTGGTGCACATCCCGTAGAGACAAAAAATCACGATAGCCCAGCGCTCCCGGTGCCTCCAGTCCAAGCCAGAATTGCGGATGCCAGACCTGCAGTAAGCCATCCAGCACATGGCGGGCTGTCCCCGGGAGCGCACGGCGTACGCCGGTGGCCCTGTTGAGATGGACTTGCAAAGAGATGGCCCGCTGGCGCAGACGCATACTCAAGGTAAAGCCCACCTGGGAAATGGCGAGCAGTGGCCGTTGGGTAAGGAGGACAGCGCAGGCGCTCCTTTCCTGGCCGCTCAAGTATTCCAGCCCGATATTGACATAGGCATGCACGCGACCCAGGCTCATGCGCACTGCCGTGGTGTCGGCGAAATCCACTTGATCGAGGGCAATCGCTTTATTGCATAGGGCGACCATCTCCCAGCATAAGCGCTCCAGGGTGTCCGCGGAGAACTCACTGCGCAAGGCCTCTGCCAGCAGGGAGCCAGATGGGGTCAGCCCCCAGGCATAGCTCGGCACAAGCCCTGACTCCTCCGCGCTCGCCGGGATACCTGGCGAGGTAAGCGAGGTGGCGACAGGGGTCTGGACAGTCTCCAGGTCGACAACATGATAGGATTCTAATGCCTCGTAGTAATCAGGTATCCCTTCGTCTTGCAGTCGGCCTGTTTTCCAGCGATAGGCCAGCTCTTCCAGATCGCCCTCCTGAGCCCACATGACCTCCTGCATCAGCCGATGATACAGATCGAGATCATGCAAGCGTAAGACGCGGAGGAATTCCGCCACCTGCTCATTCACCGGGCTGTCTGGGTCCAGAAAGGCAATACGATAGAGTTCATTCGAGAGCACTTCGTCATAGGGCATGGGCTCGTCCTCTTCTTCCGAGGCCAGCGCCGCGTCAACGCGAATATGACGACGTAAGACCACACTGAGCAACTCGCCATCCAGGGCCAGCAGGGTTGAGATGAAGATCTCCTCCCCACTCTGCTGCAGGGCTTCGAGCCATTCCAGCACACGGTGGCTTTGTAAAGTGTCTTTGTGCCAGCAGTCGAGGTCGAGCACAGTCCGAATCTGTTCTGGCTGCCCGAGCTGCAGCAACACGGGCCGCATGTCCACCGCCGTTTTGAGCAGCACCGTATATTCAACAGGCGAAAGCGCCTGCACCAGCGCTGCACTATCGGGGACCGCAAGAATATGCTCGATGCGCTGCCTGATCTGCGTGGGGGAGAGCGTCGTCCAAAATGCGTGCGGGGCGACCAGCGTTGTCCGATAATCGGGAGAGGCTGCCATCGTTAGTTTTGATTCACCCAGTGGTCTGCACCATCAGCGAAAAACTCTTTTTTCCACACCGGTACTTCCACCTTGACCCGATCCATGGCATAGGAGCATGCCTCAAAAGCGGCCTGCCGGTGCGGTGCGGCTACTGCAATGACAATGCTGCTTTCACCAATGTCGAGGGTGCCGATGCGATGCACCATGGCAATCGCGCCAATGGCAAATTTGTGCTGTACTTCCGCCCCGATCTCCGCCATTTTCTTCTCGGCCATGGCCGCGTAGGCTTCATAGGCTAAGTAGCGCACCGCACGGCCGTCAAAGTTATTGCGCACGATGCCATCAAACGTCACCACTGCCCCGTCTGTGGGCTGCTTGACGAGATCATTGACCTGCTGCACGCTCAAAGGTTCCGTGGTTACACGAAACATCATGCACCTCCACTCACCGGGGGGATAAGCACGAGTTCATCGCCCGCAGCGAGGATTGTGTCCGATTCAACAAAATCCATGTGTAATGAGAAGCGGGTGTTCGCGATATACGGCGCCAGGACAGGATACTGCTGTACCAGCAACGCCGTGGCTTGGTGTACAGCGCTCTGGGCTGGCACCTCCAGCGGGATGGTATCCGTACCCGCTTTTTCCCGCATGAGGGCAAACAGCTTCACGGTAATTTGCATGGGGGCTTCCTCAAACAGAAACGACCACGCTCTGGGGATGTGTGGCTGATTCTACCGCTGCCACCTGGCTTTGTCAAAGTCGGGCTCCGCCAGGGCTGTGGAGGCGCGCCCGCCTCATGGCAGTATGGCTTACTCGCGTCATACGGTTTGTCTCCCGCTGTCAGATCGATTACAATCGTGCCCACCATAGGTAGAATGATGCCACGCATCGTTGCCAGGCGGCCTTATGCAAGGAGCTCTGTATGCCGAGGTTAGAGACATTGAGTGAAGTCGCCCGCCAGGTTCTGGTGACTTTTCCCTGTCTGGTGCACGAAACGGCGCCCTGGACACCACTTCACAAACCACTGGCGCAGAGCACGCTGGCCCTGGTCACCACGGCTGGGCTGCATCGGCGCGGCGACGTGCCCTTCATCACGGATCCTCGTGGTGGTGATGCGTCATTCCGGATCATTCCCGCCGCCACATCTGCCGGCGACATCCTCCAAAGTCATGCCAGCATTGGCTTTGACCACACCGCCTTCTACAACGACATCAATGTGACGTTTCCCATAGATCGTCTGCGGGAGCTCCAGGAGCGTGGGGTCATTGGCCAGCTTGCCTCTGATGCCTATTCATTCATGGGCGCCATTCGTAATCCACGCCGTTTGCAGGAAGAGACCGGTCCAGAAGTGGCACGGCAGCTCAAGGCCGCAGGGGTCGACGCGGTATTGCTGACCCCCACTTGACCACTCTGCACGCACACAGTCTGTGTGCTGGCGCGTGTGTTTGAGGAAGCCGGTTTGAGCACTACGAGCATTGCGATGGTGCGTGAGCACGCCATGGCTACGAAGGCCCCACGGGCCTTGTTTGTACCGTTCCCCTTCGGCTCGGCACTGGGTAAGCCCAATGATCCCATCTTGCAACATCGTGTGCTGTCCGCGTCTCTCGCCCTGTTCGAGCATCAGGCTGGCCCGGTATTAGAAGATTTCCCAGAAGAAGAGAGCCCAGGCCCGTTGCTCCAGGCTTCTGCCGTCCGCCGCCGGGACAATGCCGTGCTGTCTGACCCGGCCGATGAGGTGACCGCCTTGCGGGGTTGCTATGAGCGCTGGGTGGAAGAGCACAATGGACGGACTGCAGTGGGCTTGTGCGGTATCCCGCAGCGGCGTTGGCGTGGGGTCATTCGCTTTCTGGAAGCCTATGCCCATGGGGAAGAGAGCGATATGAAGGAGCGCCTTGAGACCGTCTCCATCCCGCAGTTTGTGCGTTACTGCATCGACGATCTCAAGGCATTTTACTACGAAGCGCGCATGGTCCAGCAGCCAAAGGCTACCGCGGAGGACCTGCACGCCTGGTTCTGGGGAGAGACTGCGCTCGGACAGCTCATTCCAACGGTGGCGCAGCGGATGCATGCCGCCGATGACCCCACGCTGAAAGCGGTGGCGTACGGGATCGCGCGTTAACGTTCCAGCTATGACGACCGAATGGTTTCAGGAAAGGGACATGCAACAATGGCGTCCATTGCGCTCAAAGCTGGCCGTGTCTATGACGGTGTGGCAGACCGTGCTTTAGAACATGCCTATGTGATGATAGAAGGCGCAACCATTACGGCCCTGGGACCCCAGGCAGAGCTTGAGGGAAGCGCTGGCCGGTTTGACCAGGTGCTGGATCTCGGAGCCGACACGACGCTCTTACCCGGCTTGATCAATATGCATACGCACATGTCCTTCAGCGCTGGGACATCGATTATGGACGACCACCAGCGGGAGTCTTACGAAGCGAAGCTCATCCGTTCGGTCGAAAATCTCCATGCCACCCTGCGGACAGGTGTCACAACGGTGCGGGATTGCGGCACGCTGAACGGTATTGCTTTTGCCATACGGGCTGCGGTGGAAAACGGGTTGATGCAAGGACCGCGTGTGATTGCCTCCGGTGACGGCATTACCACCACCGGGGGGCATTTGTGGTTTTGCGGCATCGAAGCCGACAGTGAGGTCGAAGTGCGGCGGGCCGTGCGGGCGCAAGTTAAAGCGGGCGCCGATTTTATCAAAGTGTTTGCTACCGGAGGCGGTTCTACGCCAGGGACCAACCTGCTGGCAGCCCAGTATTCTGAAGCCGAAATGTGTGCCCTCACGGAGGAAGCACGCCGACTGGATAAACGGGTGGCGGCGCATGTCCACGGGACCCCAGGTGTGCTCACTTCCATTGCGGCGCGGGTCACGACCATCGAGCACTGCTCGTTCCTGCAGGCACATGGCATGCAGTATGAGCCGGAGCAGGCGCAGCGTATTGCCGACGCGGGGATTTACGTGTGTCCGACGATTTTTCAGGGGCGGGGCAAGTTGCTGGCTCAGGGCCCCGAGCAACCATGGGCGGAAGAATTCCTGCGTATGCGTGCTGACCGGTTTATGCTGGTACGACGCTTGTTTGAACAGGGGGTGCGACTGGTCTCCGGGAGTGATGCGGGCGTGAATTTTAATGAGTTTACGGATTATCCTGGCGACCTCATCCTGACGGTGGAAGGCACGGATCTCTCGCCTACCTATGTGCTCCAATCGGCAACTTCCCTGGCGGCTGAAGCCCTTGGACGGCCTGACCTCGGGGTCATTGCCCCAGGGAAGGCGGCAGACTTGCTGGCAGTACAGGGCAATCCGCTGCACGATATCCATGCGCTCAATGCCCCGGTGCTGGTGGTCTCGCGTGGTTGTGTGGTGCACTGAGAAGACAACCCATCACCTGTCTCTGGGGGCACTGTATGACCTTCACCAGAGACAGGTGATGGGGCCGCGATAGACCGCGTACGGTGCACGGGGCCGCGGCGACAAGGTGTTCTGATATCGGGAAGGAGCGATGCATGACCTATGACCTACTGATCAAGCACGGCACTGTTATCGACGGCACCGGTGCGCCTGGCATAGCCGCGGACGTGGGTGTCAGCGGTGGACACATCACGGCCCTCGCTCCACATCTCGAAGGCCATGCGGCACGGGAGATTGATGCCACTGGGCGGATGGTGGCACCGGGCTTTATCGACGTGCATACGCATTCCGACTTTACCTTGCTGAGTGCGCCAGGAGCAGATAGTAAGGTACGTCAGGGCATCACTACCGAAGTCGTTGGGAATTGTGGCTTCTCTCCAGCACCCGTACGGCCGCAGACGCTTGAGCTGTTGAAGGAATACACCGGGTTTCTGAATCCGCACTTGCCCTGGAACTGGCAACGGCTCGGTGAGTTTTATGCCCGCGTGAGCGAGCGCGGTTGTGCCATGAACATCGCGCCACTCGTCGGGCACGGTGCTATCCGGGTGGCAGTGATGGGCTTTGAGAATCGTCCCCCTAGCGCCGCAGAGCTGCGCCATATGCAGCAGCTCGTGGGCGAGGCGATGGAGGATGGTGCCTTTGGACTCTCGTCGGGGCTCATCTATACTCCCGGGTGTTATGGTGATACGGCAGAACTCGTCGCCCTGGCCGAGATTGTCCGTGAGGGCGGTGGCATCTATGCGACCCACATGCGTGGTGAAGGCGGTACGCTGGAAACCTCCATTGCAGAGGCGCTGCGCATTGGGGAAGAGGGTCGTCT
>Ga0194121_10011779_pt1 | contig 10333 bp, 6 predicted proteins | sample TA2MahCa50mmetaG_FD_148609 | JGI IMG/M metagenome (GOLD analysis project Ga0194121, IMG submission 148609) | Freshwater microbial communities from Lake Tanganyika, Tanzania - TA2015020 Mahale Deep Cast 50m | ecosystem: Environmental > Aquatic > Freshwater > Lake | place: Tanzania: Lake...
AGCAACCCTCAATGGCCGCATCCAAAGCATCACGTATCGCGACCTCGCGTCGGCCGGGCGCTGCCGCAGCCGCGGCGCTCGCGCTGGTGCTGGTCTCCGCCATGGCGGTGCAGGCGGCCCTGTTCACGTCCTTCGACAAGGTCTCGGTCACCGCCAACCAGTTCGATGCCACGCTCCAGCACAACGTCGCGAACCTGGCTGTCACGCGCGGCGGCGTGCTGACGGGCGCGAACTTCCTTGACTTCTACAACCGCAACGGCGGTCTCGCGCGCTGGGGGTTCGCTACCTCCGAGATCTTTGAAGAGACCGGCGGCACGCTCACCCAGTATTACCAGCGCGGCGTCGTGGACTGGCATCCAGTCGCCGGCGGCGTGTATCTGCTGGAGGCGCGCAACACTTGGGACTTCGTGGGCGGCGGCATGGGCGGGTCCGTGGACCTGGGGGTGGAGCCCGGCCTTACGAATCCGAACCACGACGACCTGCTGGGACCATGGGGCCACAAGGTGTCGAACCAGGCGGTGGATGGAACGGCCGTCGGTTTCAAGACCTTCTTTGACCGGCTCGGGGGCAAGAACGCGTTCGGATTCCCCAAGACGGACGCTCGGCCGGATACCCATCCCCAGGCCAAGCTGACGGCGCCGGGTTCCAATCCGGCCTTCACGCGGCAGTACTTCCAGCGGGCCGTCCTGGAGTTCCACCCCGGCAGCGCCGAGCCGGTCAAGATCGGTCTCATCGGCGATACGTTGCGCAGCCTGAAATACCCCAACAACACGTGGCAAGCGCTCGATGCGTTCAAGGCCGCGGCGCCGATCACCGCCGGCCAGACGCTCTTCCCGCCGGGTCCCGTGCGCGCAGAGTACGGCGACGCGCCGGACGGTGGACCGACGGGCTATCCCGGTCCGTTCGCGCAGACGGGGCGGTTCCCCTCCCTTTCCGCGAGCAACGGCGCGCGCGCGCTCAGCGTGGATGGGGCCCGCCTGGGCGCCACGGCCAGCGTCGAACTCGACGCCAACGACCCGGCCGACCCCGACGGCGTCCCGAATCTCACCAACACGGATCGCGATGATGTGGTGACGAACCTGGTCATGGCGCTGACCCAGATGCCTCCCCCCACGGCCCTGAGCGTGCGCGTCACGGGCGGCAGTGGCGGGAGCTTCTTCCTCAACGTGCTCATCGACCTGAACCTGGATGGGACCTGGGGCGGCGCGACCTCGTCCGGCGCGCCGGAGTGGGTGGTCAAGAACTACGCGGTGAGCGTGGCGGCGGGTGAGACCAAGTCGGTCACGCCACCCCCCTTCGCGTTCGCCAACGGCAATCGCTTGCCGGACGGCGCCTGGATGCGCATCTCGCTGACCAAAGAACGCGTGACGGCAACCGATTGGACGGGTACCGGCGGGTTCACTTCGGGCGAGATCGAGGACCACGTCATCCAGCTGCCACTCATCAAGAACAAGCCGGCCGTGATCCCCACCGTGGACTGCAACGGCCCCTACCGGTTCGGTCCAGGCGTGGCGGTGGTCGGTTGGAGCTGCACCATCACCAACAACGGACCTGGGGCTGGCGCAGTGCGCTGGAGCTTGCGGCGGCTCTCGGGAGGCGTGGTCATCAACCCGCCGATAACGGGCGTCGCTGTCGTTCTGGCAGCGGCCCCCGGGCCCGGCAACACGGCCGTCGTCGCGGGCACGGCTAATCGGGGAGATCTGCCATCCGAGTGGGAGATGCGCGTGGTCGCGATCGATCCCGATGCCGTGATTAGCTCCGGCGGCGTGACGGTCGGGTTTGGCGACGGTACGGACACCATGCCGTTCACCGGCGAGAACGCCTGCGCGCTGCACGTGGGCGCCATCACGCCCAGTTATCAGCACTTCGTTGGCGAGAGCGACGCGATCTTCGGCGTACTCATCCTCGATGCGCAGGGCGCGCCGTTCCCCGGCGCCGGCGTGTTCAGGCTCGTCACCGGGCCACCAGGCCCGTTCGCGGGGCCGTTCGAGGTCAGGGGGACGACGGGCCCGAATGGCCTGGCGGAGATCCGGCAGCGAACGCAAATGTTCGGTGACTACCCGTTCCAGGTGACGAACGTCACCGGCGGCGACTGTACGTACGACAGCTCGGCCAACGTGGTGTCAGGCGCGACCGCCACGCTGAAATAGGCAAGATCGGCAGGGCGGACCGCAGGGGAGGGGCGTTCAATTGAACGCCCCTCCCCGTCCGTCAGGGGCGCGGTGCGTGCGCCTTAGATCCCATGCGTCGCCCAACGTCCGTCCGATGGCGGGCCGTAGCTGAGGTGCAAGGTCCGCGCGACCGGTTCCGCGATGAGACCAGCCGCGGTGGGGAACGGTCCATCGCGCCGGCATACGGGTTCGATCCCATCGGTCTCGTTCGCGAGCACGCTTTTCAGCGCGGCGACGTCGATCCGTCCGGCGGCCTCATCGAGTAGCCGCTGCGCGGTCCGTCGGCGGCTTTCCGAGCCCGGCAGTGGCACGTTCTTTTCCTCATACGTCTGGAGGCGCGCGTCGGTGCAGTTGTTGGCGTGCGCGTAGACCCCCGCATCCCGCGCGGTCACGGCCAGGCCCTCCGGCATGATCTCCAGGTTGCGCAGGTGGCTGCCCGGATCGGCCAGCAGATAGTTACCCACCGCCGGCCCGTCCGTTGTTTGTGCCAGTCGCACCGCCGCATCCGCGTTTTCGCACTCCAGCATCGCCCGCCGCAGAATCGGCGGGGCCATCCAGGAGCGCGACTTGGACCAGAGCGAGTTGGCGAAGACACAGACTCCCTGGCCGTTGAGCCCCGTACCGCCCAGCTCGCCGGGCACGTGGTGCATCAGGATCGGCAGGCGCCCGGCCGGCCGCAGCAGCACCACGGCCATCCGGTCGAGATAGCCCGGACCGAGATCGCGGTTCTGCCCCGCGTACGGCACGCCGTCGCTGCTGGCGTCCGCCGCCACGCCGAACGCGGTGCAACCCGAGGGCATCTGGCCGGTCCCCGGCCGCACCTGCAGGGCGAGGGCCTCGGAGAACGTGATGCCTGCGCCAGCCGCAATGCCTCGCAGCTCGTCGATCCAAATGCGGTCCGAGGGCTTCAATCCGCGGGAGCTGCGCATCCGCCCACGCGAGCGCCTGTGCGCGCGAAAGCCCGCCGGGGCGCCGCGCAACCTCGAGCGTCTCGTCGAGTTGCCTCCGCACGACCGCCGCAAAACGCTCGCCCTGCTGACGGCCCAGGGCATACGCCGTCCCGGCGAACTCGGTGAAGGGGAAATGCGTCATGGCCGCGCTCCGCGCACCCGCCCTGAGCCAAGCCTACCCCGCCGTTGTGCACGCCTGCGTGTATGTAGTATGCGAGCCGGGCACCGATGGCAGCGCGTGATGCCCGCCCGCGTGGCCCTGTGCCCCGGCGCTGCACGGACATCCCCGGAGACACCGGCGTGGCGCTGGCCTCAGGTCGCGGCCGAGGCTGGGGTCACACCGAAATTCGTCGCATAGAGCGCCGCTATACGCCCGTGCTGATCGGCCGTGAGCGGTGGGGCGGCCGCCGCGGCTGCGTATTCGCGGATCTCCGCCCCTGTGCGGAAGGTCGGCAGCACGCTCGTGAGCCCGGGCTGATCGAGCAGGTACCGCAGCGACGCTTGCGCGAGCGTGAGCCCGGTCTCCGCCGGTAGGAAGGCAAGCTTTTCGATCTTGGCAAGGCCATCTTCCAGCCAGCCGCGTGGTCGGTGACTGCGATGATCGCCGGCCGGAAAGGTGGTTTCGTGCGAATAGGCGCCTGTCAGCACGCCCGAGGACAGGGGCACTCGCACCAGCACGCCAGCGCCTACGGTGCGCGCCGCCTCGAGCAGGTCACGCCCGGGATCCTGCTCGAGCAGGTTGTAGATCATATGGAGCGACGCGGGCCGCCGCGCGCGCAGCAGCGCGATCCCCTCGTCCCGCCAGCCGATCCGTGGCCCCAGGGCCGCTCCCCAGGCGCGGATCTTCCCCTCCGCCTTCAGGTCCTCCAGCGTGGCGTAGATATCGTCCCGCCGCACCGCGTCCATCTTGGGGTTGTGCAGCTGGAGCAGATCGATGACATCGGTTCGCAGGCGCCGCAGGCTCTCGACCAAGGAAGCGCGGATCGATGGCGGGTCCCACGCCTGTCGCCGTTCGCGATGGCCGTCCCGGTTGGTGTCGGCGAGGTCGTAACCGAACTTGGTGGCGAATACCACTTCGGCGTGAGCGCCCGCGAAAGCCTCTCCCAGCAGGCGCTCGCTCCGCCCATTGCCGTATCCGGCCGCGGTATCGAAGAGGGTGATGCCCGCGTCGCGAGCGGCCGCCAGCAGCCGGAGCGCGTCGTCATCGGGAATATGGCCCCACCAGTCATCGCCGATCGTCCACGCGCCAAAGCCGATGGCCGAGACCGCCACGCCAGCTGAGCCGAGTTCCCGATGGTTCACGATCGCAACTCCTGCGACCCTAGGGCGAGTGCCCGTTGCCCGAAGCGCCCTCGCCCCCTCGGCGGCCGCCGTTCTCTCGATGCTTGTCGCGCGGGGCGCTGGTTAAGGATGGGGAGGTCAATGCGTTGAGCCCAAACATGCGGGTCAGGGCGTGAGCCATCGACTCCCCGTGAATCGGGTCCCGCAAACTGGCGAGCGGGCCGTGCAGGGTTGAGCGCAGGATGGCGCGCGACAGGTGCTCCACCGCGCCCAGCTGCTCGGGGTCCAGAGCTCGCAAGCGGGCGCTAAACTTATCAAACTCGCGCAGGCGGATTCCCTCTGCGCGCGCTTGCAGCGCCCGCACCGTCGACGTGAGCGTACGGGCGTGCAGCCAGGCTGCGAAGGCCCGAACCTCCTCCTGCACGATGGCCTCGGCGGCTGGTATGGCGGCGCTCCGGCGCTCCAGGACCTGGTCTAGCTCCCTCACCAAGTCGGGCAGCCGGTGCAGGGAAACGTGGGAAGGAAGCAGGCCGGCCACGACCGGCGGCACAGACAGATCGCAAACGCATTTCGGTCCCGGCGCGCTGACTGCAGCTATCGGAATCAGACCGGGGGCAGCCTCGAGCGCGATGATGATGAGGCTATGCGCGCGCAGGGCCGGACCCAATTCGTCTAGTCCGAGTGCCCTTCCTTCCACCGCCCGGGCCAGCCGCTGAGCGTGGGCCAGGGTGCGATTGGCGACGGTGATCGGTCCCAAACCCATATGCTGCGCAGCCTTGGCGATGCGCCGGGCCATGTCACCCGCGCCCACTATCAGCAGCGGGCGCCCGGCTAACGTGCCCAGCGCGCGTTCGGCCACGCGCAGCGTCGCGGCCGCGTACGATCCGGCGCCCCGCCCGATAGCAGTTTCCTTGCGCACGCGCCGGCCGGTGCGCACCGCGCCCTCCGCAAGCTGGCGCAGCCGCGGGCCCAGCAGGCCAGCGGCCTGTGCGCGATCGGCCGAGGTGCGGATTTGCCCCAGGATTTCGGTCTCGCCGAGCACCGCGGTGCTGAGGCCCGCTGCCACGCGGTAGAGGTATTCGACCGCGCCACGCCCGATGCTCACCTCCCGCGCAGCGGCCAGTTTCCTCAGGGCGCCTGTGCCTGCGACAACGACTTCTTCATAGGCACGCTCCGCCTGCGCCGCGTCGCCTGCCATTGCGAACAGGTCAAGGCGGTTGCAGGTCGCCAGGACCCAGGCTTCGGATAGCTGCCCACGCAGACCAGCGAGCGCGCCGAGCGCATCGACACCGTCGGCCAGGGCGCCCGGACGCTCGAGCAGGCTAGCCGTCCCCACCCGCACGATGTCGCCGATATCCGGTGCGTGCAGCGGCGTCGTGGCAGCCATCAGGCCAGGCCCACCGAGTGCATCCAAGCGCGCTCCGCCCCCGTGAAGTACTCCACTCGGGTCTTCTTGTACTCGTGCGTGCTGTAGAGCGTGGCGTAGTGCTGCAACCCGGTGGCCTCGGCGATCGCGCCCAGCACGCGTTCGCAGTCCGCCGTGCTCGTCGCGTGCACCATCGTGAACAGGGAGTAGGGCCATTGCGGGTACACCGGACGCCGGTAGCAGTGGCTCACCGCCCGGAAGCTCGCCATCTGGAACCCGAGCTCATCCGTACGCGCCTCATCAGGCACCTGCCACACCCCCATGGCATTGGCTGCATAGCCGGCGTTGTGGTGGCGCAGGATGGCCGCTATGCGCCGGAGCGCACCTCGCGCCTGCAGCTCGCGGGTGCCGCGAAAAAGCTCGTCGTCCGAGATGTGCAACGCCTCCGCGACAGCATGGAAGGGCCGCTCCACGATCGCAATGTCCTTTTGCAGCTCCACGATCGTGGCGCGATCCTTCGCGTCCAGCGGCACTACCTGGTCCCAATCAGCGCGCGCGGTGTGCATCGCCCTGCGTTCTGTGATCGGCCGCGAACCAGACATGTCCAGCTCGACGCCGATCTTGTACATGCGCAAGGTCTGCAACACCACGTGGTCGTCCGGCTGTGACAGTTCGGCCAGCTTCTGGATCGATCGCTCCAGATCGGCGTCCGGCGAGACGGCCAGCGTGAACCAAAGATTGAACCGGTGGTTGCGCTGGTAGTTGTGGCTGACGCCCGGGTGGCGGTTGATGATCTGTGCGCCGCGCTCGAGCCGGTGCGGCGCGAACGCGAAGGCCGCCAGGCTGCTGCGGTAGCCCAAACGGCGCGTATCGAAGATCGCGCTTATCTGACGGATGATGGCGGGGCGCATGCTCGCCACCCGCTGAATGACGTCGGCCTCAGGCCGGCCGATTCGCTCGCCCACGACCCGAAACGGGCGGGCATCCAGCGGAAAATCGCTCTGAATCTCGTCGAGGATCTGACGGTCGGTTTCATCCAGGTCTGCAATTGAGCGCTTGCGAGCGTCCGGAATCAACGCCGTCTCCAATTGGGACCTTTCCATCATGAGCTTGTTCAGAGCACATCACCATACGCCGACGTGCCGACACGGCCCCGAGCAGAGCCAGTATCGTAGATCTATCACGCGGTGGGGCAGGCGCTGCTCTTGGCCGTGGCGCTAACGGCCCTTCTGGGTTGTATCGCACTGGCCAAGAACTCACCGCGCTTCCGTGCCACGGCCGTTCACACGACTGTGACGTTGCTTCCGACGCCTGTGATCCGCCTATGCCGCTATCTGACCAGGATGTTTCAACGCCGTTGGGCATCGCCGTGCGCGTGCGCGGCATGACCCGCGCGGCGAGCGCGCTTGCGCAGTGGCCTGAGGACTGGCATGAATTCGCAGCGAGGCGCACCGCGCAAGCGGTCGTCGGGATGGGCGTTTCGCCTGTGCGCGGAGGCTGGCGAGCTCCAGCGCGTGTCCCTGCTCCGTCGCCGGCCATGATCGGGATCAGCAAGCTGGTCTGCGGCTCTGCCTCGCCTGGGGACGTGCTTCGCTACGGCCGCCACAGCGGGCGTTTGCCGCCACACCTGCTGCAGTTCTCGGAGGATAAGCGGCCCGTCGTGGTATGGAACGCCACGCTGGCCTGCAATTTGAGCTGCGCCCACTGTTACGCCGATGCACTCCCCCAAGCTGCATCCGACGAACTGACTACGGCCGAAGCCCACCGCATGCTCGCCGACTTGGCTGCCTTTGGCGTTCCGGTCGTGCTGTTCTCAGGTGGTGAGCCGTTGGTGCGACCAGACATCTTCGAACTCATGGCGGCCGCGCGCGAGCTGGGTATGCGCGCGGTGCTGTCCACCAACGGCGTCGTGCTCACCGACGCCGCCGTGGAGCAATTGCGATCGGTCGGCGTCTCGTACGTGGGGGTGAGCATCGACGGACGTGAGCCTACGCACGACCGCTTCCGCGGGCGGGCGGGCGCGCACCGCGCCAGGATTGAAGGGATTCGGCGCTGCCTCGCCGTAGGCTTGAAGGTGGGCTTGCGTTTCACGTTGGTCCAGAACAATCAGGCCGACCTGCCCTGGGTGGTCGATCTGCTCGAAGCCGAATCGATCCCGCGCCTGTGCGTGTATCACCTCGCCTACACGGGCCGAGGAGCGCGCATTGCGGCGTGGGACGTGTCAGCAAGCCAATCCCGCGCGACCGTGGAGTATCTGATCCAGCGCGCCCTGGACTTCCACCGGCGAGGTCTGGCCAAGGAGATCCTCACGGTCGCAAATCACGCCGACGCCGTCTACGTGCTGCTGTGGCTCCAGCGCCACCAGCCGGAACGCGCGCCTGCCGTGGAGCAGCTCCTGCGCTGGAATGGGGGCAACGGAGCCGGCGTAGCCATTGGGTGCGTGGATCACCGCGGCGACGTGCACCACGACCAATTCTGGCGGCGGCACACGTTCGGGAACGTGCGGCAGCGGCCGTTCGGTGACATCTGGTCCGATAGCTCCCAGCCGCTGCTGGCTGGGCTCAAGCACCGCCGTCCGTTGCTGAAGGGGCGCTGTGCCGCCTGCCGGTACGTGGACATCTGCAACGGCAATCTGCGCTCGCGCGCCGAGGAGGCCGCCGGCGACGTGTGGGCGCCCGATCCGGCCTGCTATTTGACCGATGAAGAAATCGGCGTAGCCGCTGCGGCGCCTGCCCATGCCTGAGCGGATTCCGCCCCCTCCCGCAGCGACGGCGCGCGGGCTGCCGCTCCGCGGGGCGCGTCCTCCAGTGGCAGTCGACTACAACCAATCGCCGTTCGTGGTGGCCTGGGAAGTCACCCGCGCGTGCGCACTGGCGTGCCAGCACTGCCGGGCCGAGGCTCAACCTCGCCGCCATCCTGGTGAACTCCCTACCAGTGATGGATTCCTGCTCATCGAGGAAGTGCGCTCGCTCGGGGCCGCCCTGCTCGTGCTCACGGGCGGCGATCCTATGCTGCGGCCCGATCTCCCAGAATTGATCGCCCACGCGCGGTCGGCCGGCCTGAATGTGGCCCTCTCACCCAGCGCGACGCCCCGCGTGACACGGGCGCGGCTGAGCGACTGTCGCGACGCCGGGGTCGGTCGGGTTTCCTTCAGCCTCGATGGCGCTTCAGCAGCCACGCACGACGCTTTCCGTGGCGTCCCGGGCGTGTTCGCCAGAACGCTGAGGACTCTCGACCTGCTGCGCGAGGTGGGGCTCACGGTGCAGATCAACACCACCGTGTGCCGCCAGAACGCCCACGAGCTGGCCGCGGTGGCCAGTCTGGCGGCCCAATACGGGGCGGTGATGTGGAGCCTCTTCTTCCTGGTGCCCACGGGACGGGGCAAGGTCGATGACGTGATTTCGGCCGAGGAGCACGAGCGCGTGTTCAACTGGCTCTTCGACTTTGCCACATCACCTCCGTTCGACGTACGGACCACCGCGGCGCCCCAGTACCGTCGCGTGGTCATGCAGCGCACCCCGTCGCGGCCTGACGGCGGGTGGCAAGTGCACGCCGGATTTCAATGCTCGTCGGCGGCCGACGGCATCACCCGCGCCGCCCAGGGCGTCAATGACGGCAAAGGCTTCTGTTTCGTTAGTCATCTGGGTGAGATCCAACCAAGCGGCTTTCTCCCTTTGACCGGTGGTGTGTTCCCACGCGATTCGCTGGTAACGACGTATCGCGAGGCCCCGCTCTTCCGTAGCCTGCGTGACCCGGCGCGTCTCAAAGGCAAATGTGGCCGGTGTGAGTTTCGCGCGGTCTGCGGGGGCTCGCGCGCTCGCGCCCATGCCTTCGCAGGCGATCCTCTGGCCGAGGAACCGCGTTGCGTCTACGACCCTCCCGGTGCGCTACCGGCTAGCGAGGTGCCGCACCGGGTTCCGGTCTGACCAGGGCGAGCGAGCTGGCCACGGGGCTAAGCTCGGACGTCTACCCGCCGACGCCCTCCGGTTGCAGCCTGAGTGCCATTCCCCGCACGATTCCACTCGACCAACGTCAGCGTCGAGCGGAGTGCGCGGGCCGCTGGCTGCGGGTGAGCGGACTGGTAGTTCCTGGTGCGGTTCCAGGTTCTGGTACCGCCGACGGGCGCGAGTAACGCCGCCTGAAGTCCGGCGGTAGAGACGTAGATGGGAGCACCAGAGTGTCGGGGGCGCTATCCGGGGGCCCGGCGGGCGCTGGGCAAAGCGGTCGGACCTCGGCCGAACTGTTTGCGCGCGCCAGTCGGGTCATGCCCGGCGGCGTCAGCAGCCCGGTGCGCGCGTTCCGAGCCGTCGGCGGCACGCCGCCCTTCATCGCGCGCGGTGCAGGGGCCCACGTGTGGGATGCCGATGGGCGGGCGTACCTCGACTTCGTTGGGTCGTGGGGACCGCTCATCCTGGGCCACGCCCACCCAGCAGTTGTGGAGGCTGTGCGGATCGCGGCCACCGATGGCCTCAGCTTCGGCGCACCCACGGCGCGCGAGGTGGAACTGGCCGAACTCGTAGTGGAACTGGTGCCTTCGATGGAGGTGGTGCGCTTCGTGACGTCCG
>Ga0194121_10011780_pt1 | contig 10333 bp, 8 predicted proteins | sample TA2MahCa50mmetaG_FD_148609 | JGI IMG/M metagenome (GOLD analysis project Ga0194121, IMG submission 148609) | Freshwater microbial communities from Lake Tanganyika, Tanzania - TA2015020 Mahale Deep Cast 50m | ecosystem: Environmental > Aquatic > Freshwater > Lake | place: Tanzania: Lake...
TTTAGTTGATTTGAAAGTGTTTATTGACACTGAGGAGAGATTGAGAATTTATTGGAAGATTAAAAGAGATGAGAAAGAAAGAAAATATACGATCGATCAAGTTATTAATGCGATAAATGATAGAAAGAAAGATCAACATTTTATTAATAGTCAAAAAGAATCAGCTGATATCATAATAAACTATTATACAGATAGTGAAATTGATATGTCTTGCGAACCTAATATAAATGCAAAAATGATTATTCGAACGAAAAGTCTCATTGATAATATATCGAACAAATTAAATGTTAATAATAATGATGATGCGATAATAATATATTTGAATGAGAATGTTAATATAACGGACGAACTTGAAGTTTTGTGTGAAAAATACAATCTTGATATTAATATATTTTCGAATAACAATTTGTGTCGTTGTATTCAATATATTTTCCTATTGATCATTTATAGATAATGTTTAAAACTGTTTTTATTGATTTAGATAATACGTTATATAATTATACGTCATGTCATGAAAAAGCAATAATGACTATTAAAAATAATTTAAGCTCGTCACAATTTGATGTGATTTATGATAAATATAAAAAAATAATAAATTCGCGAAACGTATGCATTAAACATAATAAAAGACTTTATATTAAATCAATATGTGATGAAATTAAATGTAATAGTCAAAAGGCGTATGAATTATGTAAATTATATGATGAGACATTTAATGCTAATATTGTACCATATGAGGGTATTATCGAACTATTTGATTTTTTTAATAAGAATAATATCAATATTTATGTTTTGACTAATAGTCAATATGATGTGCAGATGGAAAGATTAAATAGATTAAAATTATTAGATCGCATTCAGAGTGTTATTACGAGTGAAGAATTAGGAATTGAGAAACCGGATCCAATGTTTTTTAATTATGCGTGTAAGATAGCCGATGCTAAACCTAATGAAATTATCATGATTGGCGATGATATTAATAATGATATTGAAGGAGCAATTAATTACGGAATATTTAGTGCATATTTTAATGTTAATTCAAAGAATGATTTAGTTGTTGATAGATATATTGAATTTAATAATTATAATAGATTGGTTACATTTTTTACCGGATTATTTAAATCGATAGATGAAATGGTATATATGTCTCAATTTTATGGAGGTAGAGTTGATTATGTACAAGGAGCTGGAGGTAATATATCGGTAAAATATGAAAATTTACTAATAATAAAATCATCAGGAGTAAATTTAATTGAAATGAATAAAAGTAACGGATATTCAATAGTTAAAAATGAAGAAATTTTAAATGAACTTAATAATGATAATAATTCAAAAATGATAAAAACTGTTATTAGAAAAGATAAACCATCAATGGAGATATGGTTTCACTCTTTTTTAAAGAAATACGTTTTACATATGCATCCAATGTGGTCTAATATAGCATGTTGTAGAATTGATTGTGAAGATATGTTGAAATATTTATTTGGTAACCCTATTATTGTTCCGTATATAATGCCAGGAATAAAGTTGGCACGAAAGATCAAAAGTATTTTAGATAATAAATCAAATGATCAAAATGGTGATATTATATTTTTAGAAAATCATGGTATTATCATTACATCAGACGATATTGAAACTTTAGATGAAATGGTGTGTAGTACTATGATTAAATTTTATGATTTAATAACTAAGGAAGATTCGGATGTTGGTGATATGTATAAAAATTATCGAACGGCAGGAATAATAAGAAAAATATTACTAAAATATGATATAAATATATTAACAAAATCGATGATATGCTATAGTGGAAAAATGATTTATGATACGTACGTGCCAGATAAAGAAGTTTATTGTAGAGAAATATTACAAATATCAGAGTTAACACAAATGGAAGAACTAATAGACAAATATATCACATATCATAATTATTTACCAAAAGTAATAGTTTATAATAACGGAATTTATATTAATGAAACAAATGCAAAGAAATTGCATGATTTAGAAGATGTAATTATCGCACATTTAATGATAGCTGATGAACAAAATTCAAAAGCATTAACAATAGACGAAATAAAAGAAATTAAGAATAATGAAGATGAGAAATATAGAATGAAATAAAAGTGATATATCTTAGTATATAGCATATTATATGGAAGTAACTAAATTAAACAGTTTACTTTATTATATTATCAAAGAGAAACCAAAAGATAAAACTGAAAGATATTTGAGATTGTATAAAATAGATAATTGTACATTAGCTGGAAAAAATGATTATTATCCAAATGTATTAATTTTGGATGATAACAATTTGATCGATCCATATAATGAAAAAGTAATGTCACTGGGAAAAACATCATTCTATGATAAAATATTTGCTCCAAATATATTTTTAAAATCTGATGATGTTAAAGATCCTGTGTATTTTTTTATTTATAATACTGATAATTATTTTCATTTTATTTATGATACATTGCCGTATCTTTATTATTATTTGGAGTTAAAAGATAAAATGCCCAATTTAAAATTATTGATTAATTATCCGGGTGAACATAAAAAAGAGTTATATAAATTTGTGAGAGAAAGTTTGGAATTATTCGGTATTACATCGCGCGATATGATTTTTCATAAAGAGGGCATGTCATATAAGGAAGTATATGTCAGTTCATCATTAACATTTGAGGGATATCCAAATAATCCACCACGAAATGAATTTTATGAAGTATTGAGTGTTATGATTAAAAATGCAAGAAATAATTTAGCAATATATCCAGAAAAAATTTACATATCACGAAGAACGTGGATACATAATAAATTAGATAATATTGGAACAAATTATACTCAAAGGAGAAAAATGATAAATGAGGATACGCTGGTAAAAGGATTAATTGAAAGGGGATTTGTGGAAGTGTTTACGGAAAATATGACTATGATTGAAAAAATTAATATGTTTATAAATGCGAAATATGTTATAGGGGCAATAGGTGGTGGATTATGTAATTTATTATTTTCATCTAAAAAGACAAAATGTCTATGTATTGTTACACCGTGTTTTCTCGAAATAAATGAACGCTTTAAATTTTCGATGGAAACAAGTAATATTACATATTTTAATGATACTCATTTACATAAATTATTAAATCAAAATATTACCGATTATGTGAGAGTAAAAATTATAGATAAAACATCAATATATCACAATCTAATCGGAGAGATAGAAAAATATGAAAATGATGAATACACTGTTAATATTTCCAAAAATGGAGTTGCGGGATGGAATTCATTGGCCGATTTTATGAGTATTCAATTTAATGAATCACAATTAGAACCTTTAGATGGTGGATTGAATAGTCCATATTATGTTGATCTAAACCAATTTAACTCATCCATCGATTTACATTATAACTCTTACAACATATTGCATCAGGAATAATATTATTATCGATCATAATTTGTTTATATAATTCAATATCATCCGGTCTGTTATGAAGTTCTGGTGATACAATGCATACTTTGAATCCCATATTTTTCAATCTGAGAAATGTCATTTCATCAAGCATAAATTTAGAAAAACAATCAACCCATACCCAATTTGCTTTATTTTCAAACAAAGCGACTTGTGATAACGGTTCAATTTCAGAGAATCTTATTGCTACATTTTTATTGTTCATCTTATGTGTTAATAAATATATCATCGGAAGTGTTGAATCTAAAAAGAAATAATTTTTAATATTATATTTTTCAATCAATTTTAATATCTCTATTTCAATTCTCTCGGATTTAACATTAAAAATAATAAGCTCATTATGATAATGTTGTAAATATGAATCCAAATTTTCACCATTACCAAAAGGATCATGTACAACACGCATTGTTCCATCGGGACTATCACGAATATCCATTTCTACACCAAAATGTGATGCAATATTATCTAATCCATCTGATGTATTAATGCGATGACAAATAAAAAGAACATCATCGAACATTTATGAATAACTATAGTATTTGTGACATATTTATTCTTGTCGGCATTTCGCGTATTTATAGTTATATAAAACACAAAATAGTATATATAATGCAAATCATTATTCCAATGTCGGGTAGTGGATCGAGATTTCAAGAAAAAGGTTATAAAGATCCCAAACCGTTAATTGAAGTAGATGGATATCCAATGATAAAGCATGTTGTTGATTTATTTCCCAATGAAACGAATATAAAATTTATTTGTAATACAGAACATGCTTCATCTACGAATATGATCAATATATTAAAAAGTATCGCACCAACGAGTAAAATATACAGTATAATGAAACATAAAGATGGACCAGTACCAACTGTATTACATAGAGCTAATGAAATAAATGACGATGAAGAAGTAATTATAAGTTATTGCGATTATGGTACTTATTGGAATTATCCGGGATTTTTAAATGATATGAGAAATCACAATGCGGATGGTGGAATTGCTTGCTATACTGGTTTTCATCCTCATATGTTAGGTAAAGATCATTATGCATACGTCAAAGAGACAAATAAATGGGCAGAGAAAATACAAGAAAAGAAACCGTTCACAGATAATAAGATGAATGAGTATGCGTCCAATGGTACTTATTATTTTAGAACTGGGGCAATAATGAAACAGTATTTTAATAAACTTGTTAATAATAACGTGCGAGTAAATAACGAATTTTATGTTAGTTGTGTATACAATTTAATGATTGAAGATAATCTTAAGGTGAGAGTTTTTGAAATTGAAAATATGTTACAATGGGGTACACCGTTTGATTTGGAAGTTTATAAAACATGGTCTCAATATTTTAGAGATATTGTGAATTATACACCGAGTCAGAAGGTTTATAAAGGTACAACTATTTTGCCGATGGCTGGACACGGTAGTCGATTTAGTCTTGTTGGATATACCGTACCGAAGCCTTTATTAGATATTAACGGATTACCAATGTTTATTCAAGCGTTAAGATGTCTACCAAAAACAGAAAAATATGCATTTATTTGTTTACAAGATCATTTAGATACATATCCCACGAGTCAATATATTGATAAATATTATCCAAATTCCCCAATTATCGGATTGGAAAATGTTACTGAAGGTCAGGCGTGCACTTGTGAAATTGGTATGAAAGATAAGAGAATGAATATAAATAATAATGATCCAATTATGATAACTGCATCGGATAATGGGGCATTTTATGATGATGATAATTTAGATATCATGATGGAGGATGAAAATATTGATGTAATAGTTTGGAGTTTTACAAATAATCCAACAGGACAGTTATATCCTCAAATGTATGCATGGTTAGATGTTGATAATGATGGATTTATTCATGATGTATCGATTAAAAAACCTTTTCCCGATAAACCAAATAAACATGCAATTATTGGAACAATGTATTTTAGAAAAGCTCAATACTATTTTGATGGATTGAAAGATGTGTATGAACGAAATTTGAGAACTAATGGTGAATTTTATGTTGACGCTGTATTAATTCCTTTAATAGAAAAAGGATATAGGGTCAAAGTATTTGAGGTAAAGAATTATTTATGTTGGGGAACTCCTAATGACTATAAAACTTATTTGTATTGGAGAGATTTCTTCGATAAGTATCCTATTCATCCATATGAGAAATCACGTGATCCGACTTTTGTATAATTTTGGTAAATATATCCTCTTTTTGTTTATGATAATTAATCCACATACTTTCTCGTTGTGTTAAAGGATCATTTTCTAATGATATTGGAGGCAAAAAACTTCTCATTATTCTCCATTGTAATTTTGTTCGAATATAATGTGATAACCAAATATCATCCGCTATTAAATATTCATCGGAAATATCAAAAAATTCTGTGGTGAGAAAATTAGTATCAATAACACAACCACCAGGACCACCGTACTCAAACTCTTTAATAAAATATTTTTTATGATGTAATAAATCCGTAAGATTGATTATATCTCTATTCCAATAATTTCTTCCTTTTAATATACAACCATACCAAGTAACAAATGTATTCGATTTTCTTAAATTATATAATTTTTCCATATAATTAAAACTAAAAAGTTGATCATCGTCGATAATAATAGCGAAATCCATTTGCGTTGATGATTTTATGAGTTTCATATGATGATATCTACCAAAAGCGAACAAATTTTTATCGCTATGAACGACGTCGATTTTAATTTTAGGATTAGATTGATTGAAAATATTAATTATATTATCAATTTCACTTTTTGAAGAGATATTATTATTCCATATATGAAAGATAATATTATTAGAACATGATTGTTTATTGAGATTATTTAATATTTTGACTAAGTTATGGACTCTTTTCCATGAACACATAAATATATGAATTTTTTCCATCAAAGATAAAAATTTGTATGATATATTATATTACTCTTCATTTAAATTATACATTGGGCATTTAACTGATATGACGGCGTATCATTTGTCGCGTGAAGGACATGGTTCAGAAGTTCAATCATCTGGATGTATTGTCATATTAATTTTGGATTTTAAATAATTTGCGATAATATCTTCAGGTATTGTATTATTCATTGAGGTACAGAAATTTGCGTAAATGGAGTCCTTCATTTTTTTATAACTATCAATTGAAAGAGTATTTAATATGTTATGTAATTCATCGATGGTTGTGAATCTAATAATACCGTTAATATCAAAGTAATCACCAATATTTGCGGTACCATAAAAAATGGGTACAGTTCCTGTCAGAAAACAATCTATTATTTTTTCTGAATAATAGCCTTTATTATTACAATTTTCGACAACAATATGAAACATATAATCTTTCAATGCATCCAACTTATTTTCGACTTTTTTATTAACAATATCACCGTACATATCGATTGATAAATTATTATTTTTAATCATATCGATGATTTTATGTCTAAATTGATGATTTTCTGTTTTTGATTTATTACTAAATATTAATGATACTAATTTTGTTTTTTCGTAAATTTGTCTTTCATGCGGAAATATCCAAGACATTACATTTGGAATATAAACAGTTTTATCACTTTTAGGTAAAGCATCAATAACAGATCCAAACACATAATCAAATTGATCGATATTATCTTGGACGTATTTATACGGATATTTATGAATAGAAGGTGGTTCTAATATCCAAGCAATTTTTTTACTTACAATATGTTTTGAAGCTAATTGTAAAGTTTGATCAGTATATACAACAATATCATTATTTGAAAGATTTGTATCCGTATCAATAAAATTCCACTCTAAAAATTTAGGTATATCCATCTTTGATTTACTTTTTTGTGGTCCAAATTGTTTGTCGAAGATTTTGACATTTAGTTTAGATATTCCGTTACTTGGTGTATACTTTAAAATACTCTTGCTCTTTTTATGAACAATATTATCTCCAATGCGACGAATATGATCTGCACCTATTGTTACTGTCAAAGGATAATCGATAATAATAGAATTTTTATATAGTCGTGTTACCTCATTAACAAAAAATACATCTTGTCCCGAAGGTTTAAGGATCCATAAGGGTTCTGATATATTTTTAAAAACATCACTATTAACTGAGACGTGCCCATGACAAATTTTTGAGCAATTATTTTTATTATTTCTATTACCAAAATGTAATCCCCAACGTTCATTTCTATTTTCGATATCTCTTCCCAAATGACAATATTCAGTTGGAATGTTTGGTATTGGTGAGAAATTATTCGTATTTTTTTCTAATATTTCATTGACGAATTTTGTATCGTATACTCGTATTTTATTAATTTTTGCAATAGGATGATATTCATAATTACTATCCACCAAATGTACTAAGAGACTACAATTATATTTTTTAAACATATATTTAACTATTTCGATTTTATTCGGATACATCATATCATCGGCATCATGATATAAAATTAATCCTTCTTTAATAAGATCTGTACCTATTTGTCTATTTTTTCCAGCGACATGCCAACCTTCTTCTTTTATAAATTCGCATTTTGGATGTTTGACGATGATATTGTCATACTCTTCTTTATAACGAAAATATTCATTTATGATGACAATAATTCTATCTGGTTGTAATGTTTGATCATAAATACTTTGTAAAGACATATCCAAATATTTTCGATGAAGGGAACAACAAGGTATTATTATATTGATGATCATTATAATAATATTCATATTGTTAAAAAATAATATTAATTTAACTCGATTTTAAATTGATTCTAATATTTTGAAATCACGTTCATAATTTTGCTTATTATCATTTTCATCATAAATTTCTCCACAAAAATCGTAATAATGTTTAGGTATTCTCGGTATCGGAAACGGTACACTATCAGGAAAATTAAAATAATCATCATGGCTAATCATACGATCATGAAATCGTTCATAAATATATCTATCTAAAAATTTCATATCATCCATTCTGGCAAAATCTCGTTTTAATTTTCGAAGCCAATTAAATATTCTGAACTTTATCGGTGTGCGACATTTATAATTTTTAAATCCCCATAATCCTCCCATAATTTTAAATTTATGGTGTGGATGATCTCTTATATTATGAAGTAATTTATCATCTCTTAACAACCAATCATTTACAGCTTGTGATTCTCTTTCATTAATTCGCGAGTCGGTATCTCTGACAATAAATATATCTATATTATTATCATCCATACCCAAGAATCTCCAATACATTCCCGGAATATTAGAATTAGTCATATCGATAATTTCACAATCATTATATGTTTTAATTTCATCGATAATATGTTTTGGAACTGTGTTGTCGATGTAAAATCTTAATTTCCATTCAGGATAGTATTTATTAGCCAGAGGTATATTTTTAAGTGCACCTACAGTATATTTTGGATTATCGCCGTATATACTGAAACATATATATTTTGTTAATATTTTCATTTATATTTAATAATAGTATATCTAATGAGGATATAAAAAATAAAGTATTTTATCGGACAATATATATGGAAACATTTAATGACTGTTGTATTTTTGTACCCACATGTACTTTATATAAATATGTGTGGGATGTTTTTTTAGCATTGATAAATAAATATTGGCCTGATAATCCATTTGAAATTTATTTTGTAATTGATAATAATATTGATGAAGAATGTCAAAATTTAATTAATAAACTAAAAACAGATAAAATTCATTTTATCGTGTATGAGAATAATAATATCGATAACACATATTTGAATAAATTTTTGTTTGGATTGAAAATTATCATGCCAAAATACAAATATGTTTTAATTATGTGTGATGATCATTTTCTTGAGTATAACGTTACAACAAATACAATATTAAAATGTTTAGATACATTAAAAAATGTATCAAATGATATAATTTGTATGTTTTTGACTTCTGGAATATTTACAAAATATTTAAAAAAACAACCGAGAAAACCGATATATGTAAAATGTGATCAATTTCCATTGAATGGCGATAAGAAATATACAGATATATTATGTCCACATTGTCGAAAATTGTTGTTATATAAATATAAAGATGAATTTATTAAAACTAATAAACAAATCGATGTTGGATCATTAAATTATATATATAACGCAAATGAATTAGTATCACATGATAGCTATAATAAAATAAAATTTAATTTTGCCCATCGTGTTGATATTGGTAATGGATTATGGAAGACGAATAAATTAATCGAACTTCTCGAAAATATATGTAGTAATTATGAGGATAAATCACCAATAGGATTAGATACAAATGGACCAGATATATTACGAAAATTAAATTATTATACATTAACACCAGAAGATAAGAATGTTATATTAATTCCACAACGATGTGGAAGTACTGCTGGAATTGCAAGAGGCAAATATCATCAATGGACTATAGATCTATTAAATAGTAATAATATAAAATATACAATATTTACCGATAATTATGTATATGATATTAATAAAATCGAATTATCCAAACATAATTATGCAAGATTAAAATGATATCCCGATCCATTTATTTAATAAAAAATCGTGTTGTCTAAGTTTATTTTTGTTATTAAATTCTTCTTTTGTTTCTCTACCCGATTTTCTCATTACATTAAACCACGAATTGGGATATATTGCTTTATAATTATTATTATGTGATAAATAGCATCCCCACCAACTAAATGTAGAATTAGCCAATATATAATGATCACACAATGTCATCATCCATAAATGTACATAATCTTTTTCATCATCAATAACAATAAAATTATCACTATTAAATAACGGTTCTCCTTTCGCCCAATTAATATCATCTGTAAAAATGAGATATTTTATTGCATTATTATCTATTTT
>Ga0194121_10011787_pt1 | contig 10328 bp, 7 predicted proteins | sample TA2MahCa50mmetaG_FD_148609 | JGI IMG/M metagenome (GOLD analysis project Ga0194121, IMG submission 148609) | Freshwater microbial communities from Lake Tanganyika, Tanzania - TA2015020 Mahale Deep Cast 50m | ecosystem: Environmental > Aquatic > Freshwater > Lake | place: Tanzania: Lake...
GCCGCGGCGCTGCGACCCCGGCTGCGCGCGGCGCCCGGAGGTCCTCGATGCCCCCGACCCGCGGCGGCGCACGCACGATGCTCGCCGGCGACCTCGGCGGCACCCGGATGCGCCTCGCGCTCTTCACCGAGGACGGCGAGATCGCCGCCCGCCGCCGCGACGACACCCCCGCCGACCGCCCCACCGCCCTCATCGACGCGGCGCGCGCCGCGCTCGCCGAGGCCCCGGGCGCCGTCGACGCCTTCGTGCTCGGCGTCGCGGGGCCGACCGACTACGAGGCCGGCCGCCCGCTGCGCTTACCGAACCTCCCCGGCTGGGAGGGCCACCTCTCCGCGGCCGGTCTCGCCGACGCGCTCGGCCTCCCCATGCTGATCGCCAACGACGCCGACCTCGCCGCCCTCGGGGAGCACCGCTTCGGCGCCGGCCGCGGCACCCGCGATCTAGTTGATGTCACGTCGAGCACCGGGGGCGGCGGCGGGGTGGTGCTGAACGGCCGCCTCCTGCACGGCCGTCGCTCGCTCGCCCCGAGGTCGGCTGGATGGCGATCGACCGCCAGACGGGCACCACGGTCGAGGAGCTCGGCTCGGGCTCGGCGCTCGAGCGCATCGCGGGGGCGGACGTCCCCACCGTGACCCGTCGCGCGCAGGCGGGCGACCCCGAGGCGCGGGCCGCGTTCGAGGCCGTGGCAGGTGCGCTCGCGGTCGGCGTGATGAACCCGGTCTTCCTCGTCATGCCGGGGCGCGTCGTGATCGGCGGCGGCGTCTCGCGGGCCGGAGACCTCCTGCTCGACCCCATCCGCGCGCGCATCGCCCGGGAGGGGCCGCGCCTGGCGATCACCCCCGAGGTCGTGGTGGCGACCGGCGGCGACGAGGTCGGGCTGCGGGGCGCCTTCGCCCTCTGGCAGGACGTCGCGCGCGGGGAGTCCTCCCTGAACTACACACTTCCCCGGAAGCCCGATCGTGGTCGTGGGGTTGCAGGTGGTGCATGATGGAACGGTGAGGATGGGATCGCGCATGCGCGTCGCGGTCGCCTGCGACCACGCGGGCTTCCCGCTCAAGCACGACGTGATCGCGGCCCTGCGCGCCGAGGGCCACGAGCCGCTCGACCTCGGCAAGGACTCGACGGCGCCCGTCGACTACCCGGACGTGGCGGAGCTCGTCGCCCACGCGCTGATCGGCGAGAAGACCCGGCGGGGCGTGATCATCTGCGGCAGCGGCGTGGGCGCCACCGTCGCCGCCAACACGTTCCCCGGCATTCGCGCCGCCGTCTGCCACGACACGTTCTCCGCCCGCCAGGGCGTCGAGGACGACGACATCAACGTGCTGTGCCTCGGCGCCCGCGTGGTCGGGCCGCGCCTGGCGGGGGAGCTCGTGCGCACCTTCATGCGTGCGGTGTTCTCCGGCGCCGAGCGCCACGCGCGCCGGCTGCGCAAGCTCGAGGCGATCGAGTCCCGCTTCCGGCGAGAGCCGGAATAGCCCATGTCCGACACGATCGCCGCCCTGCGCCGCGCCGGCCAGAGCCCCTGGCTCGACTTCATCCGGCGCGCGTTCATCGACTCGGGCGAGCTCGACCGGCTGATCGACGCGGGGTGGGTCACCGGCCTCACCTCGAACCCATCGATCTTCGCGAAGGCGATCACCGGCTCGACCGACTACCACGCCGCGCTCGCGCGCATCGCGCGCGACGGCGCCGCCGACCCCTACGAGGCGTTCCTCGCGCTCGCGCGCGACGATATCCGCGACGCCGCCGACCGCTTCCGCCCGCACTACGACGCCACCCTCGCCGCCGACGGCTACGTCTCGTTCGAGGCCCCGCCCGGCGTGGAGGACGACCTCGACCGGCTGCTCGCCGAGGTGCGCCGCCTCCACCGGTTCTTCGACCGGCCCAACGTGATGATCAAGGTGCCGGGCACCGCGGTCGGGGTGAGGGCGCTCGAGGAGCTGATCGCCGACGGCATCAACATCAACGTCACGCTGCTCTTCGGCATCGACCGCTACGTGGAGGTCGCCGGCGCCTACATCCGCGGGCTCGAGCGGCGCTACGCCGAGGGCCGCCCGATCGATCGCATCGCGAGCGTCGCCTCGTTCTTCGTCTCGCGCGTCGACACGAAAGTCGACGAGCGGCTGCCGGAGGGCTCGCCGCTGGCCGGGCGCGCGGCGGTGGCGAACGCGCGCGTCGCCTACCGGCGCTTCCGCGAGCACTTCAGCGGGCCGCGGTGGGAGCGGCTCGCGGCGGCCGGCGCGCGGGTGCAGCGGCCGCTCTGGGCCTCGACCTCGACGAAGAACCCCGCCTACCCGGACGTGCTCTACGTCGACACGCTGGTCGCGCCCGACACCGTGAACACGTTGCCGGAGGTGACGCTCCGCGCGTTCGCCGATCACGGGAGCGCGGAGCTGGCGATCACCGAGGGCGCGATCGCCGACGCGCACGCCACGCTGCGCGCGGTCTCCGAGGCCGGCGTCGACCTCGAGCGCGTGACGGCGGAGCTGCTCGAGGAGGGGCTCGCGTCGTTCGCGAAGGACTCCCGGGCGCTGCTCGACGCGATCCGGGAGGCGCTGCGCGCGCCGCAGCGCCACGACCCCGCGAGCACGGGGCGGCTCGGGCCGATCGAGGGCGCGGTGCGCGCGCGCATCGAGGCGATGACGCGCGACGAGGTTGTGCGCCGCGTCTGGGAGGCCGACCACACGCTGTGGAGCGACCGCCCCGACGAGATCACCGACCGCCTCGGCTGGCTCGAGATCGACGACGAGATGTCGGAGGAGGTCGAGCGGCTCGCGGCGTTCGCCGCGCGCGTGCGCGAGGAGGGCTACCGCGCCGCGGTGGTGCTCGGGATGGGCGGCTCGAGCCTCGCCCCCGAGGTGGTGGCCGCGACCTACCCGCGGCGGCGGCGCGGGCTGCGGCTGAAGGTGCTCGCCACCACCGACCCCGCGGAGATCCGCGCGGTGACCGCCCGCCTCGACCTCGCGCGCACGCTCTTCGTCGTCTCGAGCAAGTCGGGGACGACGATCGAGATGCAATCGCTCTTCGAGCATTTCTGGAGCCTCGCCCCGGACGGGGGGCACTTCGTCGCGATCACGGACGCCGGGACGCCGCTCGAGCGGCTCGCCGCGGAGCGCGGCTTCCGCGCGACGTTCGCGCTGAGCGCCGAGGGCGGGCCGCTCACCGGCGGCGCGAACATCGGCGGGCGCTACTCGGCGCTCAGCTACTTCGGGCTCGTGCCGGCGGCGCTCGCCGGCGCGCCGGTGGCGGAGCTGCTCGAGCGCGCGCACGAGATGCACCAGGCGTGCCACCTCTGCGTGCCGCCCGCCGAGAACCCGGGCGCCTGGCTCGGCGCGGTGCTCGGCGAGGCCGCGCGCGCCGGCCGCGACAAGCTCACGCTCGTGCTCCCGCGCGAGCTCGCCACGCTCGGCGGTTGGATCGAGCAGCTGATCGCGGAGTCCACGGGCAAGGACGGCGCCGGCATCATCCCGGTCGACGGCGAGCCGCTCGGCGATCCATCCGCCTACGGCGACGACCGCGTCTTCGTCGCGATCGGCGACGAGCAGGCGGCGACGCTCGACGCGCTCGCACGCGCCGGGCATCCCGTCGTGCGGCTGCCGTACCGCGACCGCGCGCAGCTCGGCGCCGAGTTCTTCCGCTGGGAGCTCGCGACCGCGATCGCCGGGCACGTGCTCGGCATCCGCCCGTTCAACCAGCCGAACGTGCAGGAGGCGAAGGACGCGACCGCGCGCATCCTCACGGGGGGCGCGCCGTCGAAGCCGAGGACGCCGAGCGCGGCCGAGGTGCTCGCGACGGCGGCGCCGCGCGACTACATCGCCATCCAGGCGTACGCGCGGCGCACGCCGCGCCTCGACGCGCTGCTGCAGGCAGCGCGCCTGCGGCTGCGCGACCGCTTCCGCGTCGCGACGACCGTCGGATACGGGCCGGCGTTCCTGCACTCGACCGGCCAGCTCCACAAGGGCGGGCCGCCGAGCGGCATCTTCCTCGCCTACGTCCCCGCCGACCGCCGCGACCTCCCGATCCCCGGGCGGCCGTACGGCTTCGGCGAGCTGAAGCGGGCGCAGGCGATCGGGGATCTGGAGTCGCTGCAGCGCCGCGGGCGGCGGGTCGCATGGGTGACGCGGCGCGAGATCGAGGGGTGGGCGCGATGACCTCGAAGACCCCGCCGGCGCGCGCCGGGACCGCGATGACGATGGGGCTCGTCGGGCTCGGGCGGATGGGCGCGGGGATCCACGACCGGCTGCGCCAGCACGGCCACACCGTCACGGGCTACGACCGCGACCCGGAACTTGCGGACGTGGGCTCGCTCGAGGACCTGGTGCGCGCCCTGCCGCCGCCGCGCGTGCTCTGGGTGATGGTCCCCTCGGCCGCGCCGCCGGCGGGCCGCGCGCCTCGCAGGGCCGGACGCCCGCCGATCCGCGGCCGGACGTGCGCGGTCCCCCGCAGGGGCCGCCCCCCGCCCAGCGCGCACGCCCCCGAACCCGCGCCCGCCGAACGCCGGCCGAGCGCCCCGCGACGGCGCATCGCGTACGATGCGCCCCGCCGTCGGACGGGCGGCGGCGCAGGAGCGGAGGGGCGATGCGGCTCGTCACGTACGGCTACCGGGGCACCATCCGCACGGGCGCGATGCTCGGCGACGACCGCGTGGTCGACCTCGGGCGAGCGGCCGCGGCCACGGGCGGGTCCCTCCCGGACGAGATGGTGGCGCTGCTGCGCCTCGGCGACGCCGGCCTCGACGCCGCGCGCGCGGCGCTGCGCTGGGCCGAGCAGCGCCCGACCGGCGAGCACGCGCGCCTCCGGGATGCCGGCATCCTCTTCGACCTCGCGGAGCCGGGCGTTCGCCTGCTCGCCCCGGTGCAGCGGCCCGGCAAGGCGCTCGCGATCGGCCTCAACTACCGCGCCCACGCCGCCGAGACCGGCGCGCAGCTCCCCGAGCACCCGATCGTCTTCACGAAGGTCGACACCTCGCTCAGCAACCCGGGCGATCCCGTGCACGTCCCGAAGGTGAGCACGCGCGTCGACTGGGAGGGCGAGCTCTGCTTCGTGATCGGACGCGCCGCGCACCGCGTTCCCCGCGCGCAGGCGCTCGACTACGTCGCCGGCTACATGAACGGCAACGACGTCTCCGTGCGCGACTGGCAGCGGCACGCCGCGACGTGGACGACCGGCAAGGGCTTCGACACCCACGGCCCCACGGGGCCCTGGCTCGTCACGCGCGACGAGATCCCCGACCCGACGAGGCTGCAGCTGCGCACCTACGTGAACGACGTGCTCAAGCAGGACTCGTCGACCGGCGACCTCATCTTCGACGTCCCGGCGCTCATCGAGTACATCTCGACGGCCTTCACGCTGCGCCCCGGCGACATCGTCTTCACCGGCACGCCGTCGGGCGTGGGCCAGGCGCGCGACCCGCGCGAGTGGCTTCAGCCCGGCGACACGGTGCGCGTGTCGATCAGCGGGCTCGGCGACCTCGTGAACCCGGTGATCGCCGAGCCGTAGCGCGGGCGTCCGCGCGGGCGGAGCCGAACAGCAGGGGCCCGGTGCCGTGCACCGGGCCCTCCTCGATCCCCGACTCGTCGAGGTCGAGATCGTACCTGGCGGTCGACGCCGGGCGCTCCGTCGTCGAGGATCTCGCTCTCCGCCCGCGCCGCGGAGCACGCTCCGCCGCGCCGAGCCGCCTCATCCAGTAGTTCACCTGTCCGGCCCACCCAGCCCCCTGACCCGTGGGGACGGACGCCCCCGCCCCGCCCCGCCCCCTCCTAGCTCGCAGTCCGATCGACGATGCGTTTCGTGCAACACACGTCGATGCGCGACTGGACACTCCGTTCGTGAACGCGCCGTCATCACGATCATGATGGTCGTGTCGAGGTCCGGAGGGTCCGGGGACGTGGAGCCTCGAGCGGGCGAGGCGTGGAGAAGCAGGAGCCCGGCGTGTCTGGACGCCGGGCTCCCGGGGTGGTGGGGGCGGGACCGCTCCCCTCTAGCGGCGGACTCCCGGCGCCCCGTCGTCGAGCCAGATCGTCGAGGCCTGGTGACCGGCGTAGCAGGTGTAGCTGCCGATCAGCCCGTGCCAGCGGTAGTTCAGCATGTAGTTGTGCCAGGCCGTCCGCATGAGCGGCTCCGGGAACCACGCCTGGTACACCTTGTCGTGGATGCGGTCCCAGATCTGCTTCCAGATCTGCTTCTTCGCCGCGAGGTCGGTCGCTCCGCGCTGACCGTCGAGCAGCTTGTCCAGGTCCGGGTCGTTCACGCTCCCGTAGTTGTTCCCGCCCTTCGAGTGGTAGAACGGGTACACCCACTGGTCGAACGAGTACCCGGGCGGGCCCCACAGGAACCCGATCGCCTCCGGGAAGTTGCGGTCCGACATCAGCGTCACGTGCGTCGGGTTGTCGATCTGCTTCCACCCGATCTTCACCTCGGGCAGGTTCCGCGTGATCCCGGGGATCACCACCTCGGACAGCTCCTGGCGGTAGTAGAACGACTGCAGCGTGAACTGCAGCGGCTTCTCCTTCGTGAAGCCAGCCGCCTGCATCAGCTGCGACGCCTGCTTCGGGTCGTACTGGTACCAAGGACCGTTCACCTTGGCCGTCGGGTACTTGTCGTACATGAACGGCCACGGGATCGGCGCGTTCGAGTACGGACCTTCCGGGTTGCGGTTGTCGCCCGCGTTCCGTGCCTCGTCGTACTCCTTGCGGTCGAACGCCAGCGACAGCGCGCGGCGCACGCGGTCGTCCTGGAACGTCGGGTTCTTCATCTGGAGCTGGAACCCGTTCACGTTCGCCCCGCGCGAGCGCGGGTACTTCGTGTAGACCATCGTGCTGCCCTTGGACTTGAACATGTCCTGAGCGTCGGCGTCGTCGCGCGGGCCCCAGTCGAAGAAGTTGTCCGTCTGGAAGCCGGCGCGCAGCGCGTTCACGTCGTCCTGCACCGCCGTCACGATCTTGTCGACGTACGGCAGCCCCTTCTCGAAGTAGTCGGGGTGACGCTCGAAGGTCGAGCGCTCCTTCTTCACCCACTCCTTCTGGATGAACGGCCCGGTCCCGATCGCCACCTCCTGCCGGAGCTTGTCGTCCGTCGCGAGCTCCTTGAGGTAGATGTACGACCACGAGGCGATGTTGATCGGGAAGTCCGCCAGCGGCTGGTCGAGCTTGATGACGACCGTGTACTTGTCCGGCGCCTGGATCGCCGTGACCGGCCGGAACACGTCGACCTGCGTCCCGCCCTTGCGGTACATGTCGAACGCCGCCACCACGTCCTCGGACGTGAACTCGCGCCCGTTCACCGGCGCCACGTTGTGCGTCTTCACGCCCTGGTGCAGCTTGAACGTGAACTGCGCGCCCTTGTCCTGCGCCTCCCAGGACTGCGCGATGTCCGGCTCCACCTCCACCGCGTAGAGCGGCGCCGTCGCCCCGACCCGCCCGCGCACGAGCTTGTTGTTCGTGTAGTTCAGCGTGTGGTCGATCGTGCACGACAGCGTGCGGTTGTAGTCCATGCGCGGCGGGTCGAGGTAGCGCATCAGCAGCGTCCCGCCCCGCTTCGCGTTCACCGCGTGGTTCGCCTCCGCCGGGGACGGGGCCATCTGCCCCTCGTAGAGCCCGGGCTTCAGGCGCACCATCTCCTTCGGCACCGCCGTCGCAGCAGCGGCCGCCGCCTTCGGCGTCGCTGTGCGCGCGGTGATGTCGCCCGCGGCGACCGTCGCCTGCGTCCCCGGACCGCCGTCGCCCCCGCCGCCGCACCCGATCAGCGCGGCCCCGGCCAGTCCGGCGATCCCCACGCCGGCCCCTCGCACGACGCTTCGGCGGCTCACCGACCGGCGCGTCCAGTAGCTCGACCCGTCTCCCACCATCCGAGCCCTCCTCGTTGCGGAACCGGCCCGATTCCGCCGACTCCACCGGGTTCCCATCACCACGCGTCCGCTACAGCACCTCAGACATCGCGGGCGGCGATATCCGAAGGTCTATTCCGTCCGTAAGCATACCTCAACAATATCGTGATAGCGATCCCCGCTGGCCCCCTCTGGTCGTCTGAGTGCAAGCCAGAACGTTCGCCGGGTGGTGGGCTGGGTATGACATTGTGCCAGACTCACGGACGTCTGTATCGGGGAAGAAGGAGAAAATCCCAATCCTGATGGCGTCAAGGCAGTCCGGCTCAAGAACCCACGTTCCCGGGTCGGCCGTGACTGCCGGTCGGCTTGACAGCCGGCCCGACGATGAGGGCGCTCCGAGCCACCGGGAAGGGCCCGCGCGCATGCGCGTGACAATCGTCCCCAACCAGCGACGCCCCGGCGTCGGCAAGCTGCCGGTGCCGGAAAACCGCCGTGCCTGGCTCCCGCAGCAGGCGCGCTTCTGCCCCGTCCTCGAGGACGCGAGCCGGAGCGGCTTCCTCGTCTATCCCCCGCTCGCGACGAACGAGTCGTTCCAGGTTCGGCTGCTCGAGCACCACGTCTTCCGGCTGAGCTTCTTCATAGAGGACGAGTCCGGGACGTCACGTCGCGTCGCCGTGATCGACTACCAGCCCGCCGCGGGCACCGGCGGCGTCGACGCGCAGGACGTGCGCTTCGTCGAGCCGGCCGCCCCGATCGATGAGAACGACGCCCTCGCGCTCTTCGACGCCCTCACGACCAACGTCAACTCGCCTCCGGGCGGCATCGGGATCCGCGGAGCGTACGACTTCGTCACGCCCGAGGGGTGGGACACGATCTATCTCGGCGTGCTCAACGAGCAGCAGCGCCCCCACGTCCCGACGCTCACCGCTCGCGTCGAGACGGACTGGTACGCGCAGAACACCGAGTTCCGCTACGTGCTCGCGCCCGGCGACGTCCTGAGCGCCGCCGGCTCGGCTCCGGTGGGCCAGGTGCTGTTCGTGCCGCGCGAGGAGATGGAGCTCCACGCCGCGTCCGAGGAAGAGGTCGCGCGGTTCCAGGAGGCCGGCCGCCGGTACTGGGCCGAGCGCGCGACGAAACAGCGCGTCACGAACTTCGGCGCCCTCTACACGTACCACTACCGCGAGCTGCAGAAGGCCCGGCGGGGCGCCGGACGCTCGACGGCGGGCGAGGTGGAGCCGCCGCCGCACGAGGAGGCCTGACGTCCCACACGGAGCGCGACCCGGCCGCTTTACACCCCTCGTCCGCGTCGCTACCGTTCGCCGCGGCCGGCACCCCAGCCTCGTGGGCGCTTCACGCGGAAGCACCTGATTCCACCCTGACGAACGCAGGCCCCGGAAGCGGAGCGCCCGATGCAGCGATACATCATTCGCCGGCTCGTGCTGATGGTCCCGACGATCCTCGTGATCACGGTCGTGACCTTCGGCCTCCTCCGGATCATGCCCGGGGACTTCATCGTCGCGCAGATGTCGGAGGCGCGCGGACTCGACCCCGCACAGGCTGAGAAGTTCCGCAAGGAACTCGGCCTCGACGTGCCGGCGCCAGTTCAGTACTTCCGCTGGATCGGCGGCATCGTCACGGGTGACTGGGGGAAGTCGTTCTGGCTGAACCAGCCGGTGCTCCAGGTGATCAAGCGCGCCGGCCCGATCAGCGCCGAGCTCGGGATCATCGCAACCGTGATCGGGCTGGTGATCGCCATACCCGTCGGGGTGGCGTCCGCGGTTTTCCAGAACACCTGGATCGACTACGTCGGGCGCAGCGCCGCGATCGTCGGGATCTCGATCCCCAACTTCTTCCTGGCGATCCTCATCATCATCTACGGCGCGCAGTGGTTCGGCTGGTTCCCGCCGCAGGGATTCCAGAACCCGTTCGAGAACCCGTGGGGGAACATCCAGCAGTTCCTCCCGGGCGCGATCGTGCTCGGCACCGCGCTCTCCGCGCAGAACATGCGCATGATCCGCACGACGATGCTCGAGACGCAGCGTGAAGACTACGTCCGGACGGCGCGCGCGAAGGGCCTCACGGAGATGCAGGTCATCTTCCGGCACGCCTTCCGCAACGCGCTCATCCCCGTGGTCACGCTGCTCGGCTTCCAAATCAGCACGATCATCGGCGGCTCCGTGATCGTCGAGACCGTGTTCAACATCAACGGGGTGGGCCGGACCTACATCGACGCCGTGAACCAGCGCGACTACCCGCTGGTGCAGGGCATCCTGCTGATCCTGGTGACCGCGACGCTGATCAGCAATCTGTTCGTGGACCTCAGTTACTCCTGGCTCGACCCACGCATCCGCTACGCCTAGTGCGCGAGAGGCGCTGAGGGGGGGGGTCCTGCGATGGCCGTTCGAGAGCAACCATTTCCGCAGCGGGGCGTCCCCGCACGCGCCGCGCCGCTGCCCACACGCGTCCTGCGCGGGCTGTGGAAGTTCACCCGGCACTACCCCCT
>Ga0194121_10011796_pt1 | contig 10316 bp, 11 predicted proteins | sample TA2MahCa50mmetaG_FD_148609 | JGI IMG/M metagenome (GOLD analysis project Ga0194121, IMG submission 148609) | Freshwater microbial communities from Lake Tanganyika, Tanzania - TA2015020 Mahale Deep Cast 50m | ecosystem: Environmental > Aquatic > Freshwater > Lake | place: Tanzania: Lake...
TCCGTCACACCCGGTTCCAGCCCATTATTTCCGTCCATGCTCTACCTCCGTCTTTACGATCGGTAGCGCAGTGCGCTGTCTCAGGAAACCGTGCCCCACCCCAAAGGACGGAAAGCCCATGCCGTCGGGCGCCATCCTGATGATGGAGGTCTACAAGGCGAAGACCGACGCCGCGAACCAGCCGGTCGCCGGCACCGACGGCCTTTGGGAGAAGGGCGATGTCGTTTTCTATGGCGTGATGCAGACCGGCCCCGGCTGGGGCGACGAGCATCCGGTGGAATATCGAAACGGCGACTGGAACTACGCGACCTTCAGCCCCGGCAAGACCCACAATCCGCAGATGGTCGAAAAGCCGTGCCTCGAATGCCACAAGGCGCTTCCTGAGGCGCAGTACGTCTTCAGCTGGGATGAGCTCGTCGCCAAGGTGAAAGGAGTGCCGCGCATCGACGCCGAGCCGGTGCGCGTCGGCCTCGCCGGCGATGTCGATCGCGGCAAGGTGCTGTTCCAGCGCTGCACCAATTGCCACACCACCGATCAGCAGGCCCGCGCCAAGGTCGGGCCGGGCCTCTTCGGCGTTGCCGGCCGCCAGGTCGCCTCGGCGCAGGGCTTCGCCTACTCGCAGAGCCTGAAGGCGCTCTCGGCGCAGCCCTGGAGCGACGAGCGGCTTGAGCGCTGGCTCGCCGGTCCGCGCGTCGTCGCGAGCGATACGAAGATGGTGTTCCCCGGCTTCGCCAAGGCGCAGGACCGCGCCGACGTCATCGCCTACATGAAGACGCTCAAGTAGCGATCAACTCTTCGGCTTCCGCGGCGCCAGGACGACCACCTCGTCCGGCCGCGCGAAGTTGAGGACGGCGCGCGCGCGCTCTTCCAGCATGTCGGGATCGAGGTGGTCCGGGCGCAGCAGGCTTGCCCGCTTCTCAAGCACCACGCGCTCGCCCTGAAGCTGCGTCAGCCGGGCCTCGGCCTCGGCAATCTCGACATCCATGTGGCGCCAGGCGAGCAGGCTGCGCTCGCCATTGACGAGGTGAAAGGTGAAGTAGGCGACCGCGAGGCAACCGATCAGCGGCCCCACGAACCGCTCGACAGCACGACGAATCAGGCGCCGAATCACCATCTGTAACGATTCGCATGATCGAATCCTTTACGTCAAGGAAATTCAGTGAGTTAGCGTTCCTTTCTCCAAGATGATCGTAGAGTCGGGCGCTAAGAGCTCCTTTCTCAGCCGGCGCCTGTCAGCATGTCATAATGGCTGCCCCATCCTCTATCCCTGGGCCCGCGAGATGACCGACCTAGCCGATATGAGCGCCGTCGACCTGCTGAAGCAGTATCGGGCCAAGACACTCTCCCCGCTCGAAGTTGCGAAGGCCGTCGTCGCTCGCATCGAGCGCTACGAGCCGAAGCTGAAGGCGATGTACGCCTTCGATCCGGAAGGCGCGCTCGCCTCGGCAAGGGCCTCGGAGATGCGCTGGCAGAAGGGCGAGAAGACCGGCGCGCTCGACGGTGTGCCAATCACCATCAAAGAGAACATCGCGAGCAAGGGCGTGCCGGTGCCGCTCGGCACCGCAGCGACCGAGCTCAAGCCCTCGCCGGTCGACGCGCCGCCCGCGGCGCGCTCGCGCGAAGCCGGCGCCGTCATCCTCGGCAAGACGACGATGCCGGATTACGGGATGCTGTCATCGGGGCTGTCGAGCTTCCATCCGCTCACGCGCAACCCCTGGGACCTCTCGAAGAATCCAGGCGGCTCCAGCGCCGGCGCCGGTGCGGCAGCGGCCGCGGGCTACGGTCCGCTTCATATCGGCACCGACATCGGCGGCTCCGTGCGGCTGCCTGCCACCTGGTGCGGCATCTTCACCTTGAAGCCGAGCCTCGGTCGCATCCCGATCGATCCGCCCTATATGGGTCGCGTCGCCGGACCGATGACGCGCACGGTCGCCGACTCTGCGCTGATGATGAGCGTGCTCTCGCACCCCGATGCGCGCGACCATATGAGCCTGCCCTACCAGGCCTTCGACTGGCTCAACCTCGATCGCGAGGTGAAGGGGTTGCGCTTCGGCCTGATGATGAAGGCGGGCTGCGGTCTTCCTGTCGATCCGGAGGTGACCGCGGCGGTAGCCGCCACGGCCCGCAGCTTCGAGGCGGCGGGCGCGATCGTCGAGCCGATGAAGCCGTTCCTGACCCGCACCATGCTCGACGGCGTCGATCACTTCTGGCGCATGCGCGCGCGCATCGACCTTCTGGCGCTGCCGCCGGCCCGCCGCACCAAGGTGCTGCCATACATCGCCGGCTGGGCGATGTCGTCGGAAGGACAGACGGGCGAGCAGGTATTCCAGAACTTCAGCCAGTTCATGGCGATGCGTGCCGCCGCCAACAATGCGTGCCTTGCCTATGACTACGTGCTGTCGCCGACGGCACCGGTCGTCGCCTATGCGGCCGAGCTGCCGAGCCCGACCAATGATTTCCTCCGGCCGCTCGAGCACATCGGCTTCACCGTCGCCTTCAACATGTCCGAGCAACCGGCCGCCTCGATCAACTGCGGCTACACGAAAAGCGGACTTCCGATCGGCCTGCAGATCGTCGGCCAGCGCTTCGACGATCTCGGCGTTCTCCGCATTTGTAGCGCCTATGAGACGCTGCGGCCGCCGCAGAAGCCATGGCCAACGCCCTGAGTCAGCGCGCCAAGGCTTTGAACGCCTTACGCCCGGCGTAGTGACCGGAGGGGCCAAGCTCCTCCTCGATGCGCAGCAGCTGGTTGTACTTGGCGACGCGATCGGAGCGCGACAGCGAACCGGTCTTGATCTGCCCGCAATTGGTGCCGACCGCGAGGTCGGCGATGGTTGCATCCTCGGTCTCGCCTGAGCGATGCGACATCACCGCGCCATACCCGGCGCGCAGGCTCATCTCGACCGCGTCCAGCGTCTCGGTCAGCGTGCCGATCTGGTTGACCTTGATCAGCACGGCGTTGGTGACGCCCTTCCTGATACCCTCGGCGATGCGGATCGGGTTGGTGACGAAGAGATCGTCGCCGACGAGCTGCACCTTCGATCCGAGCGCATCGGTCAGCGCCTTCCAGCCCTGCCAGTCGTCCTCGGCCATGCCGTCCTCGATCGTGACGATCGGGTAGCGGGCGCAGAGATCCTGGTAGAGCTTCACCATGCCGCCGGCATCGAGCGATTTCTTCTCGCCCTCCATCTCGTACTTGCCGGACTTGAAGAACTCGGTCGAGGCGGAATCGAGACCGAGCGCGATATCGTCGCCCGCCTTGTATCCGGCTTTCTCGATCGCCTTGACGATGAAGGCCAACGCCGCATCGGCAGAAGCAAGCGAGGGCGCAAAGCCGCCTTCGTCTCCGACATTGGTCGCCTCGCCCGCATCCTTGAGCAGCCCCTTGAGCGCCTGGAAGACCTCCGCACCGGCGCGCAGCGCCTCGGCAAAGCTCTTGGCGCCCACCGGCAGGATCATGAACTCCTGGAAGTCGAGCGGATTGTCGGCATGCGCGCCGCCGTTGATCACATTCATCATCGGCACCGGCAGCGTGCGCGCATGCGTGCCGCCGACATGGCGGTAGAGCGGGATCTTGAGGTCGGCCGCCGCCGCCTTGGCCACCGCGAGGCTGACGCCGAGCAGCGCGTTGGCGCCGAGGCGTGCCTTGCTCGGCGTGCCGTCGAGAGCGATCATCGTGCGGTCGATCTTGACCTGCTCGGAGGCCTCGAAGCCGGAAAGCGCGTCGAAGATCTCGCCCATGGCGGCATCGACGGCCCTGATGACGCCCTTGCCGCCGAAGCGCTTCTTGTCGCCGTCGCGAAGCTCAAGCGCCTCGTGGGTGCCGGTCGAGGCGCCGGAGGGAACGGCGGCGCGGCCGATGGCGCCGGACTCAAGAACGACGTCGACCTCGACGGTCGGGTTGCCGCGGCTGTCGAGGATCTCGCGGGCCTTGATGTCAACGATAGCGCTCATTTGAGTAGGCTCGGTCGCGGGAGGATGGGCGACAGATAGCGGCGGCAACCCCTGCTTGGCAAGGCCGCGCCGCCTCATGCATGGTGCCGCCGCCATGACCCGGCCCCTTCTCTGCCTCGGCATCGTCACCTGGGACATGTTGTTCAGGCTGGACGAGATCCCGACCAAAGGGATCAAGGTCCCGGCCAAGGACTGCGTCGAGGTCGGCGGCGGCATGTCGGCCTCGGCCGCGGTCGCGATCGCACGCCTCGGCGGCAAGGTCCATTTCTGGGGGCGCTGCGGCGATGACGCGACCGGAGACCGTATCGCCGAGGACCTCCGCGCCGAGGGCGTCGACATCTCCGACCTCAGGCACATCGCCGGGAAACGCTCGCCGGTTTCGGCGATCCTGATCGACCGTCACGGGGAGCGCCTGGTCGTGCCCTACTACGACCCGACGCTCGATTCCTCACCGGCCTGGCTGCCTGTCGATCGCATCGGCGGATATGCTGCCGTCCTCTCCGACGTGCGCTGGCCGGAAGGCGTCGAGCATGGTCTCAAGGCCGCGCACCGGGCCGGCGTGCTCACCATTCTCGACGGCGAAGTGGCCCCGCCGGGCGTCGTTGAACGCCTGGCGAAATGGGCCAGGCATATCGTCTTCTCCCAGCCAGGGCTGGCGCATTTCGGCGAGGCAGAGGATCGCCGCGCGGCTCTGCTCAACGCGCGCAAGCGAAGCGGTGCCGCGCTCGTCGGCGTCACCGCCGGCGCCGACGGCTTCTACTGGCTCGAGGATGGGGACCTCCGCCATGTGCCGTCGCTGAAGGTCGACGCCGTCGACACGCTCGCCGCCGGCGACGTTTTCCACGGCGCCTACGGCCTTGCGCTGACCGAAGGAAAATCGGTCGCCGAAGCCGGCCGCTTCGCCTGCGTCGCCGCTGCGCTCAAATGCCGACGCTTCGGCAGCCGCTCGACCGCGCCCCGGCGCGACGAGGTCGAGGCGGCGCTCGCGTGGTAGGCTTCCCACATGAATGAGATGAACCCCGTGCATGTGATCGGCGGCGGGCTTGCCGGCTCCGAAGCCGCCTGGCAGATGGCGAATGCCGGCGTGCCGGTGGTGCTGCACGAGATGCGCCCGGTCCGCGGCACGGAGGCGCACAGGACCGACAGGCTGGCCGAGCTCGTCTGCTCGAACTCCTTCCGCTCCGACGATGCCGAGTACAACGCCGTCGGCCTGTTGCATGCCGAGATGCGGCGCATGGGCTCGCTGATCCTGAGCTCGGCCGACAGGCACACGGTGCCGGCCGGCGGCGCGCTCGCCGTCGACCGAGACGGCTTTTCCAACGCCGTTCACGCTGCGATCGAAGCCGAGCCGCTGGTCGCCATCGAGCGCGGCGAGATCGCCGGATTGCCGCCCGCCGACTGGGACAGCGTCATTGTTGCCACCGGCCCCCTCACCTCTCCGGCGCTCGCGGACGCGATCCGGGCGCTCACCGGCGAAGAGTCGCTCGCCTTCTTCGATGCGATTGCGCCGATCGTGCACAAGGACTCGATCGACCTCTCGAAAGCTTGGTTCCAGTCGCGCTATGACCGCGTCGGTCCATCGGGCGACGGCTCCGACTACATCAACTGCCCGTTCAGCAAGGACGAGTATCTCGCCTTTCTCGACGCGCTGCTGAAGGCCGACAAGACCGAGTTCAAGGAGTGGGAAGCCAGCACGCCCTATTTTGAAGGCTGCCTGCCGATCGAGGTGATGGCGGGGCGCGGTCCCGACACGCTGCGCTACGGACCGATGAAGCCGGTGGGCTTGCGCGATCCCCGCAACGGACGGCGCCCCTGGGCGGTGATGCAGCTCCGCCAGGACAATGCGCTCGGCACGCTCTACAACATGGTCGGGTTCCAGACCAAGCTGAAGCATGGCGAGCAGGTCCGCGTCTTCCGGATGATTCCGGGGCTAGAGAATGCCGAGTTCGCGCGACTCGGCGGGCTGCATCGCAACACCTTCCTGAATTCGCCGCAGCTTCTGGATCAGACGCTGCGGCTGAAGGCGATGCCACGACTGCGCTTCGCCGGCCAGATCACCGGCTGCGAGGGTTATGTCGAGAGCGCTGCGGTCGGCCTGATCGTCGGCCGCATCGCGGCCGCCGAGCGCCTCGGCCACGCGTTCTCGATGCCGCCGCCGACCACGGCGATCGGCGCTCTCCTGGCCCACATCACCGGCGGCGCCAATGCCGCGACCTTCCAGCCGATGAACGTGAATTTCGGCCTGTTCCCGCCGATCCAGACGAGCGTGCGCGGCCGAGAGCGCAAGCGGCTGCTTTCGCAGCGCGCGCTCGCCGATCTCGATGCGTGGCTCGGGCGTTCGCCCGCAGCGGCGGCCTAGAGAAACGTCGCGATCTCGGCGAGCGGCTTCTTGATGCCGGCCGCGCGCGGCACCCGGCAACCCGGCGCCGGATACCCCGCTACCAGAAGCACGAAGGGCTTCTCGTGGCTGGGCCGGTCGCAGATCCGGTTGAGAAAGCCCATCGGCGACGGCGTATGGGTCAGCGTCGCGAGACCCGAACGATGGAGCGCGGTGATCAGGATTCCGGTCGCGATACCAACCGACTCGGACACATAGTAGTGCTTCTCTCTTCGGCCGGCGGCATTGACTCCATAGCGTTGGGCGAAGATTGCGATGAGAACCGGGGCCACCTCGAGAAAAGGCTTGTCCGCATCGGTGCCGAGCGGCTTGAGCGTGTTCAGCCACTCCTCTCCGCCCCGACCGGCATAGAAGTCGCGCTCCTCGGCCTCGGCGGCAATACGGATCTCGCGCTTGACCTCCGGGCTGGTGATCACGGCGAAGTGCCAGGGCTGCTGGTTCGCTCCGGACGGCGCTGTGCCCGCGGCAAGAAGCGCCGACTCGATCAACGCCCGCGGCACCGGCCGAGGGGCAAAGTCGCGCACCGTTCGTCGCCGCTTCATCAGGTCAAGGAAGGATCGCGCCTGCGCAAGCATCTCGGCTTCCGGAAGCTCGCTCCAGGTGCTCAACGGCTCGTAGATCTGGTCCGGCATCGGGCCCTCCTCGAATGAGACTTAGCCGATCGGGCCCTCGATGTCAGGCCATCAGGTCGTTGTACTCCGGATGGCGCCGCATATAGGTCGCGACGAAGCTGCAGATCGGCACCACCTTGCGGTCCTGCGCTCGCGCCAGATCGAGCATGCCCTTGACCAGCTTGTCGCCGAGGCCGCGGCCGCGCACTGCCGGAGGCACCTCGCTGTGTGTGACGAGAATGGCGCCGCCTTCGACACGGTATGTCGCGAATGCGGTGCCGGCCTCGGTGTCCATCTCGTAGCGGCGGCGTTCGGCATTGTCGCGGACGCTTCCATCCATCATCGGCTCCCCGGCTTCCCATACAGATGAGGGCGCACCGGACGCCGATCAAGCGCGGCGGACGATCGAGGCCCAGATCAGCGCAAGGATGGCGCCGGGTCCGGGCTCGGCCGAAACCTCGGGCGCGAAGACGTCGTGACCGGCGCGCTCCAGCCGGCGCAGATGACGCCGCGCCAGGAGCGCCGGCGCGAGCGCCGGCCAGGCGACCGCCGGAACGCGCGCCGGCCACAACACCGCCTCGGCCGCCTCCGCGACCTCGGCAATCGCGGCAGCCAAGGCCGGCGACGGCCGCATCGACAGGACCGCGTCATGGCCGGTGCCATGCGCGGCGAGGAGGTCGACGGGCAGCAAGCAGCGATGCTGACGCGCATGGAACGGCACGGCGCGCAGCAGCCCGACCAGCGCGTAGCCGCGTCCGATGCGACGTGCGATCTCCTGAAGCGTCGGATCGGCGGCGCCGAGCACAACCAACGCCAGCGCCATCAAATGGCCCGACGTGTCCTCGGCATAGGCCTCAAGCTCGCTCAAGCTGGCGAAGGGCGCGTCGTCGAGGTCGCGCTCGCGCGCCGCCAGCAGCCGCTCGAACGGCTCGCGCGGCAGGTTGCGGCGCCGGATGGCCTCGGCCAGCGGCCCGACGGTCTCGTGCCGCCGCGCCGATTGACCCGAGAAGATCTCGTCGAGCGCATCGCGCCACCACTGCAGCCGGATCTGCCCCAGCATCGGCTCGCGCACGACCTCGCGCGTCTTCGCCACCTCGAGGTTGAAGGCGTAGAGCGCGAGCAGATCCCCACGTCGGTCGGCCGGCGCGAACAGCGCCGTCAGGTAGCGCTCGCGGTCGTATCGACGGATGGTCGCTGCCAAGTCCGACACTGCCTGGGCCATCGCTTCAGCCGCCCGCCGCGCGATTGCGGCCGCCGAGCTTGGCGTACAGCTCGAAGTTGGGACTCGGCATTCGTTGCTCCTTGGCATGCCCTAGAGGCGAGCCAGCATGTGTTGCGGCGCGGCGCCGGAGCCGCCCATGCACGGCGCCGCGCGATCATGACCATCCTCCCCCTTCGCGAAGCGCTTCGGCAGCCCTATGTTATCGGAACCGAAACGGCGCAGACCGAAGGCATGAGCGACAACGCGGACTGGGAAATTCCGGAAGAGGCACGGCCTCATCCTCCCGATTACACCTTCGATCTCGAACAAGCGCTCTCCAGCATCGTCGCCTTGCGCGCACGCATCCCGGAGGACGCCTTCACCGCCTCGATCCTTGGGACCGAGCGCGGCGGCAATGGCGTCGTCATTCGCGAGGACGGCCTCGTTCTCACCATCGGCTATCTGATCACCGAGGCGGAAACCGTCTGGCTCACCACCGCGGGCGGCCAGGCGCTGCAGGGCTATGCCGTCGGATACGACCAGACCACCGGCTTCGGCCTCGTCCAGGCGCTCGGGCGCGTGAAGCTGCCGGCGCTTCCGCTCGGCAGCGTCTCCGAGGTCGGCGTCGGCGACGACGTGGTGGTCGCCGGTCACGGCGGGCTGAGGCGCTCGCTTGCGGCCCGCGTCACCGGCAAGCGCGAGTTCGCGGGCTATTGGGAATATGTACTGGACGAGGCGCTGTTCACCTCGCCGGCGCATCCGAATTGGGGCGGCACCGGCGTTATCGGCCCGAGCGGCCGGCTCATCGGCATCGGCTCGCTTCACGTTCAGGAGCGCAAGGGCAAGGGACAGATCGACGTAAACATGTCGGTGCCCATCGACCTCCTGACGCCGATCCTCGACGACATCCTTCGCCAGGGGCGCCCGCGCCAGCCGGCGCGGCCGTGGCTCGGCATGTACACAATGGAAGCCGAGGGCCATCTGGTCGTCGCAGGCCTTGCCGGCGGTGGGCCGGCAGCGCGGGCCGGCATCAAGATCGGCGACCTGGTGCTGGCGGTGGCAGGAGAGCCGGTCAAGAACCTGGCGCCGCTGTTCCGCCGGGTCTGGTCGCTGGGCCCGGCAGGCGTCGAGATCCCGATCACCTTGTCCCGGGACGGCCGCACGGTCGAGACCAAGATCCGGTCGGCCAACCGCTCCGACTTCCTCAAATCGCCGCGCCTGCATTAGGCAGGGACGGCCGGCTGAGCCTTCCTAGCTATCGCGCTCGGAGATTGAGGCTTTGCGGATCACGGTCTGCCAAGCCTCGCCCGTGCCCATGAGGCAGGTCGGACCGCGCGGAGTGGTGACCAGCAGGGTCCAGCTGCCCGAGGTCGAGGTCAGGAGCTCGACGACAGCGCCATTGCTGGCAAGCCCGATGCCGACCGGCGCCTCCTGGTATTCGAAGGCAAGCTGCTTCAACACATTGTCACGCGTGCCGCATAGGGTCTGGGCGGCGGCAGGGCTGCCGGCGAGGATAAGGGCGGCGGCCAGGATCAGGCTGGTCTTGGTGCGCATGAGACGCTCCTTGAGACTAACGGCTTACCCCGTCCCTGCACGCTACGTGCCAAATCCTGATTTCGCGTTAACACGCTGAGACGCAAAATTAACTTCCGAGTTCCTGCTGTACCGGGGCACGGTTATGAGACAGTTCGCTGCGCCGGTTACGCTGCCAATTTGAACTCCGTGGCGGCTTCGGATGCAAGAGCCTTATGTTCGGCCCTGATCTGATTGGGCGTCTTGTGCCCATGGCGCTCCCGCAGCCACGAGGCGTTATAGAGATCGGCGAACTCGGCGAGCCCCTTGCGAAGTGCCTCAACGGTCGGGAAGTACCGGACCCATAGCAGTTGCTCCTTCAGCGTCTTGATGATCCTCTCCGCCACGCCGTTGCCCTCTGGCTGGCGCACGAAGGCGGGCGAACTTTCGATCCCGAGGAATTCGATCTCGTCCTGGAAGTCATCGGCGAGGTAGTTAGAACCGTTGTCGTGGCGAAGGATCAGACCGGCCGCAACGTTTTCCTTCACCGCACCAAAGTGCTTCGCCACCCCCTGCCGGATTGGCTCGAGGGCCTCCCAGCGGCTGGCGCTGGAAGAGGCGTGGGTTCCGACCAGCTCGC
>Ga0194121_10011801_pt1 | contig 10314 bp, 8 predicted proteins | sample TA2MahCa50mmetaG_FD_148609 | JGI IMG/M metagenome (GOLD analysis project Ga0194121, IMG submission 148609) | Freshwater microbial communities from Lake Tanganyika, Tanzania - TA2015020 Mahale Deep Cast 50m | ecosystem: Environmental > Aquatic > Freshwater > Lake | place: Tanzania: Lake...
GGGGTTGCCGCCGGCCCCAGCGGCAGTCTCGCCAGCGCCCGGCACGCCGCCCGGCGCGATGGCCCAGGTCTCGCCGGTTGCCGGTTTGCCGTCAGCGCCGTTGGGCCAGCCGGCCGCTCCGCTGGCACGGCCGCCCGCCAGTGCCGCGCCAGGCGTCAGTGCCAGCTATGCCTTGCCGGGCCTAGTGGTGCCGCCTGACCAGGCGATCTTCCTGCAGGTCTACCTGCAGCACTTGGCGGCGCAGCAGGCGACGATCGTGAATGGCCAGACGCCGCCGACCTTCGCCGCTGCCGCGCCGGCGCCAACCGGCCCGCTGCCCAGCCGGGTTGCCGCCTATGCCGGAGCGTTCGTCCCCCCGCCGGTCAACGGCGGGACGGCGGCCGTTTTGCCGTTTGGCTTGGGCGCGGCGATGCCCGATGCCGAGGGCATGGCGCTGTTGCGCGAGTTGGCCGGGCAGGCCGCCGCGGCCGGTGCCGGCCTGCGCGTGGTCGGGCATGCCAGCCGCTCGGGTGCCGGCGACCTCGAACTGTCGATCCGGCGGGCCGAAAGTGTCGCCAAGGTCTTGCAGCAGGCCGGCATGCCGGCCGAGCGGCTGGTGGTCGAAGGGCGCGGCTCGAGCCAGCCGGTGGCGGCGTTGCAAGCCGCCGAAGCCGAGGCCCAGAGCCGCCGGGTCGAGGTTTACTGGCAGTAGCGCTGAGGCAACATTCCCTTTATTGACGCGGGCGTATTTTCCCTCGCCGAGGCCGCTGCACGGATTTCTCCATGGAACCCGAGTTTCATCGCATTCGCCGCCTGCCGCCGTACGTCTTCGCCGAGGTCAATGCGTTGAAGGCCAAGGCGCGGGCCGCCGGCGAGGACATCATCGACTTCGGCATGGGCAATCCCGATGGCCCGACGCCCCAGCACATCGTCGACAAGCTGGTGGAGGCCGTTCAGGATCCCAAAACGCACCGTTATTCCCTGTCGCGCGGCTTGCCGGGCTTGCGCAAGGCGAATGCCGGCTACTATGCACGCCGGTTCGGCGTCGAGCTCGATCCCGAACGCGAGACCATCGCCACGCTCGGCTCCAAGGAGGGGCTGGCCAACCTGGCGATGGCGATCACCGGGCCGGGCGATGTCATCCTGGCGCCCAACCCAAGCTATCCCATCCATCCCTACGGCTTCATCATCGCCGGTGCGGTGATCCGCCATGTGCCGGTCGGACCGGGGCACGATTTCTGGGCGAACCTGGAGCGCGCGGTGCGTCATTGCATACCGCCGCCGAGCGCGCTGGTCTTGAACTATCCAGCCAACCCGACCGCGGAAGTCGTTGATCTGGCGTTCTACGAACGAGTCGTTGCCTTCGCCCGCCAGCATCAACTCTACATCCTTTCCGACATTGCCTACGCGGAGATCTATTTCGATGGCGTGCCGCCGCCCTCGATCCTGCAAGTGGCCGGGGCGAAGGAGCTGGCGGTCGAGTTCACATCGTTGTCCAAGACCTATTCCATGCCCGGCTGGCGGATCGGTTTCGCCAGCGGCAACGCCAAACTGGTGGGCGCCCTGGCACGCATCAAGTCCTATCTCGATTATGGTGCCTTCGCGCCGGTGCAGATCGCCGCCTGCGCCGCGCTCAACGGCCCGCAGGACTGCGTGGAGGAAGTGCGTCGGCTTTACAAGGGCCGGCGTGACGTGTTGATCCAAAGCCTGGAAGCGGCGGGCTGGCGGGTGCCCAGTCCCAGCGCCACGATGTTCGTCTGGGCGCCGTTGCCGGAACGCTTCCGCGAACTGGGTTCGCTGGAATTCTCGCGCCGGCTGCTGCGCGAGGCCAAGGTGGCGGTGTCGCCGGGTCTCGGCTTCGGCGAACATGGCGACGGTTTCGTGCGCATCGCGCTGGTGGAGAACGAGCACCGCATTCGCCAAGCCGTGCGCAACATCAAACGGTTCCTGGCCGCCGGCAATGCCGAGCCGGCCGGGCGCCCGCGTCGTGCGGTTGGGGCGTGAGCCGGCCGTTGCGCATCGGCGTCGCCGGACTGGGCACGGTCGGCGTCGGCTTGCTGAAGCTGCTGGATGCCCAAGCCGATCTGCTGGAACGCCGTTGCGGCCGCCGCCTGCTCGTCAGTGCCGTATCCGCCCGTCGGCGCGAACGGGCGCGCGGCATCGACATCTCCGCCTTGGCCTGGTGCGCCAACCCGGCCGAACTGGCGGCGCGCGCGGATGTCGATGTGGTGGCGGAATTGATCGGCGGCGAGGCTGGGCCGGCCCGGGCGACCGTGGAAGCGGCGCTGGCCCGAACCAAACCGGTGGTCACCGCCAACAAGGCCTTGTTGGCCCGGCATGGCGCGGCGTTGGCGCGGGCGGCCGAGGCGGCGGGCGTGGCGCTGGCCTACGAAGCCGCGGTCGCCGGCGGCATCCCCATCGTCAAGGCGCTGCGCGAGGGCTTGGCCGGCAACCGCTTCGAGCGGGTCTATGGCATTCTGAACGGTACCTGCAACTACATCCTGACCGAGATGCAGCAGACCGGCCGGCCGTTCGCCGAGGTGCTGGCCGAGGCGCAGCGCGCCGGCTATGCCGAGGCCGATCCGGCGTTCGACGTGGACGGCATCGACGCCGCGCACAAGCTCGCGATCCTGGCCAGCCTGGCCTATGGCGCGGAGACCAATTACGACGCGATCCATGTCGAGGGGATTCGGAAAATCTCGGCTGTGGACATCGCTTATGCGCGTGAACTCGGATTCTGCATCAAGCTGTTGGCGATCGTCAGGCGCACCGCCGACGGCATCGAGAGCCGGGTGCATCCCGCCATGGTGCCGCTGGACACGCCGATCGCCAGCGTCGGCGGCGTGTTCAACGCGGTGGTGGCGGAAGGCGACTTCGTCGGCCGCGCGGTGTTCGAAGGACGCGGCGCCGGCGAGGGGCCCACCGCCTCGGCCGTGGCCGCCGACCTGTGCGACATCGCCCGCGGGCTCCGGCTGCCGACCTTCGGCGTGCCGGCGGACCGGCTGGAGGCGGCGCCGGTCTCGCCGATGCTGAAGCATTTCGGTCCCTATTACGTGCGACTGAACGTGCTGGACCGGCCGGGGGTCATCGCCGACATCTCCGCCATCCTGCGCGACCTGCGCATCTCCATCGGTTCGCTGCTGCAGCGTGGCCGTTCGCCGGACGAGGCGGTGCCGGTGGTCATGGTGACGCACGAGACCGAGGAGAAGGCGATGCTGGCCGCGCTCGACCGAATCGGTCGACTGACTGCCGTGCGCGAGCCGCCGATGATGATTCGCATCGAGCGCCTGTAGCGGGTTTTGTAGGACAATCGGCCGGCAAGACGATTCGCGCGGGAGGTAACCATGGCGCAAGCGAGCGTGCTCAGCCGCACGCTGACGCTGGAGGCGGTGCGCGTGACCGAGGCCGCGGCCATAGCGGCCGCCGCCCTGGTCGGTCGCGGCAACGAGAAGGCGGCCGACCAGGCCGCCGTCGATGCCATGCGCAAGGCGCTGAACGCGCTCGACATCGCCGGCACCGTGGTGATTGGCGAAGGCGAGCGCGACGAGGCGCCGATGCTCTATATCGGCGAGGCGGTCGGCAGCGGCCAGGGGCCGAAGGTCGATATCGCGCTTGACCCGCTGGAAGGCACCACCATCACCGCCAAGGGCCTGCCGAGCGCGCTGGCAGTGCTGGCGATGGCGGGTCCGGGCGGCCTGCTGAACGCCCCCGACGTCTACATGGACAAGCTCGCGGTCGGTCCTGGGCTGCCGACCGGGGTGGTCGATATCGACCGTGGGCCGGAAGAAAACATCAAGAGCCTGGCCAAGGCCAAGGGCATCCCGCCGGGCGAGGTTGTCGCCTGCATCCTCGACCGGCCGCGCCATGCCGAGCTGATCGCGGCGGTGCGCAAGGCTGGCGCGCGTATCCGCCTGATCGGCGACGGCGACGTCGCGGGCGTGATCGCCACCACCATGCCGGAGACCGGCATCGACATCTATCTCGGCCAAGGCGGCGCGCCGGAAGGCGTGTTGGCCGCCGCCGCGTTGCGTTCGGTCGGCGGCCAGATGCAGGGTCGCCTGATCTTCCGCAACGACGACGAACGGGGCCGCGCCCAGCGGCTTGGCATCACCGACCTCAATCGCAAATACAGCATGCTGGAGATGGCGTCGGGCGACGTCATCTTCGTCGCCACCGGGGTCACCGACGGCTACATGCTGGAAGGCGTGCACCGGCGCGGCGGGTGCACCACCACCCACTCGGTCGTCATGCGCTCGGCCAGCGGCACGGTGCGCTGGGTCAAGACCCGCTACGCCGGCGAGCGCGGGCCGGCGTGAACCCAGCCGACGGGCCGGCGGAACCGCTGCGCCAGCCGGCGCCGTTCCTTGGCGTGCGCCAGTCGGTCACCGGCCGCGCATGGTATGAAACCGCGGTCGACCCGCGAACCGCGGCGGCGTTGGCGCAACGGCTGGACATTCCGGAAGTGATGGGCCGCGTGCTGGCGGCGCGCGGCGTGGTTGCGGAGGACGGCGAGCGGTTCTTGAATCCCTCGCTCCGCCACAGCCTGCCGGACCCCGCCCGCTTGCGCGACATGGACAAGGCCGTGGCGCGGCTGGTGGCGGCGATCCGGCAGGGCGAGCCGATCGCCGTCTTCGGCGACTACGATGTGGACGGCGCCACTTCGGCGGCGCTGCTGCTGCGCTTCCTGGCCAGTCTCGGCATTGGCGCCCGCAGCTACGTGCCCGACCGCCGGCGTGAAGGCTACGGCCCGAATACGCGCGCCCTGCTGGGCTTGCGCGCGGAAGGGACGCGTGTCGTGATCCTGGTCGATTGCGGCACGCAGGCGGCCGAGCCGCTCGCTGCCGCGCAGGCGGCTGGCCTCGACTGCATTGTGCTGGATCACCATCAGGCCGAACTGGCGCTGCCGCCGGCGCATGCCATCGTCAATCCCAACCGGCTGGACGAATGCGGCGAGCATCGGCAACTGGCGGCGGTCGGCGTGACCTTCCTGTTCCTGGTGGCGCTCAACCGGGCCTTGCGCCAGGCCGGCTGGTATGGCGAGGCGCGCCCGGAACCCGATCTCATGCGCTGGCTCGACCTGGTGGCGCTTGGCACGGTGGCCGACGTGATGCCACTGACCGGCCTCAACCGGGTGCTGGTGGCGCAGGGCCTGAAAGTGCTGGCCAGGCGGGAAACCGCCGGCTTGCGGGCGCTGGCCGACGTCGCCCGTTTGGGCGCGCGGGCCGACACCTATGCGCTCGGTTTCGTGTTCGCTCCCCGGGTCAATGCCGGCGGGCGGGTGGGCGAAAGCGATCTGGGGCTGCGCCTGCTGACCACCGACGACGCGGACGAGGCGTTGAACCTGGCGTTGCAGCTCGACCGGCTGAATGGTGAACGCCAGGCCATCGAGGCGGCGGTGCTGGCGCAGGCGCTGGGCGAGGCCGAACGGCAGGCCAACCTGCCGTGCGTTGTGGTGGCGAGCGACGGCTGGCACGAGGGCGTCGTCGGCATCGTCGCCGCCCGCCTCAAGGAGAAGTTCCGCCGGCCGGCCTTCGTGCTGTCGGTGGCCGAAGGCCGCGCCAAAGGTTCCGGCCGCTCGGTTCCCGGCATCGACCTGGGTGCCGCGGTGACCGCCGCGCGGCAGGGCGGACTGGTGCAGGCAGGCGGCGGCCATGCCATGGCGGCGGGGGTCACGCTGGCGGCCGAACGGCTGGCGGAGTTCCACGCCTTTCTTTGCGCCCGCATGGCCGACGCGGCGCTGTCGGGGGAGGCGGTGTTGCGGCTCGACGGCGCGCTCGGCGTCAAGGCGGCGACGATGCAGCTGGTCGAACTGCTGCGAGGCGCCGGACCTTACGGCGTCGGCCATCCCGAGCCGCGCTTCGCGCTGCCGGGCGTGCGGGTGGTTCGCGTGCAACCGCGGGGGCGTGATCATCTCGCGGTGACGCTGGTCGGCGGCGACGAGGGCCGCATCGACGGCATCGCCTTTCGCGCGGCCGACGGGCCGCTCGGCCAGGCGTTGAGCGGCGCGCTGGGCGGCAGCCGGCTGCACGTCGCCGGCACGCTGCGCTGTGAGGAATGGCAGGGCCGCCGGCGCCTGAGCCTGTCGATCGAGGACGCCGCGCATGCCGCTGGCGGCCCGGCTTGATTTCGCCCGGCAAAGCGCCTTATCTGCGCCCCGTGGCCCCGTCGTCTAAAGGCTAGGATAGCGGCCTTTCAAGTCGCAGGTGCTGGGTTCGAGCCCCGCCGGGGTCACCAATCGCGCTGCCCACCCTTGCAGGCACTGGCCGTTGCGGACGGCCGCCGGCTGCGCCAGCATTCGCCCAGGGCAGGGGGCAAGCCATGACCGCATCCAAGCTGCACGACGACGCCATCGTGATCGACGGCCTGATCATCTCCAACTGGAGCCGGCCGGTGTTCGAGGCGATGCGGGCCGGCGGCCTGACCGCGGCCAACTGCACCTGCTGCGTCTGGGAAGGCTTTCGCGGCACGATGGACAATATCGGTCGCTGGAAGCGCTGGTTCGTCGAGCATGCCGATCTCATCCGCCAGGTGCACACGACGGACGATATCCGCGCGGCCAAGCGCGAAGGCCGGGTCGGCATCATCCTGGGCTGGCAGAACACCACCGCCATCGAGGACAACGCCGACTTCCTGGCGGTCTACCATGCGCTGGGCGTGCGCGTGGTGCAGTTGACCTACAACACGCAGAACTTTGTTGGCACCGGCTGCTGGGAAAGCCGCGACGGCGGCCTGTCGGATTTCGGCCGCGACTGTATCGACGAGATGAACCGGCTCGGCATCCTGGTCGACCTGTCGCATGTCGGGCCCAAGACCAGCGACGATGCCATCCGCCATTCCAAGAAGCCGGTCTGTTACACCCATGTCTGCCCGGCCGGCCTGCACCCCCACGCGCGCAACAAGACCGACGAGCAGTTGCGCTTCATCGTGTCGAAGGGCGGCTTCGTCGGCTTCACCACCTATCCCTGGTTCCTGCCCAAGGAGGGCGACAGCACGGTCGACGACTGCGCGGAAGCCATGGAATACGTCATCAACCTGGTGGGCGAGGAGAATGTCGGCATCGGTACCGACTTCACCCAAGACCAGACCGTGGAATGGATGGACTGGCTGCGCCGCGACAAGGGGCAGGGCCGCTGGCTGATGGGCGGGCAGGGCACGCTGCTGCCGATGCCCAAGGGCTTCGAGAGCCTGGCCGAGCGGCGCAACCTGACCGCCGCCATGCAGCGCCGGCGCTGGTCGGACACCCGCATCCGCCGCGTGCTGGGCGAGAACTGGCTCAGGTTCCTGAAGGAGGTGTGGGGGAGCTGACGGCGACGGGCGCGCGACTGCTTGACAGCGGCGCTGTCTTGCTGTGGCATTCGAACATGGGGTTGATCGCGATGACCCCGTGAGGCGGCAGCCGAATTATCGCGTCCAAGCCCTCGTTGCCGAGGTGGACGCCATGCCGTCGCCAAGCGAAATCACTGTCCCGCAGCTCTCGCGTCTTATCGGTTTGCCCGGCGCGCCGGCGCTGCTCGACGTGCGCCCGCCCGAGGAATTCAACGCTGAGCCGCTGCTGCTGCCGGCGGCCCGGCAAATGCCGTTCCGTACGGTGGCGAGCTGGGGCGGCGGCTATGCCGGCCAGCGCGTCGTCGTCTATTGCCGCGATGGCTGCGAGATCAGCCAGGGAACCGCGGCCTGGCTGCGGCATGGCGGCATCGAGGCGCAGACGCTGGCGGGCGGCTTCCGGGCGTGGCGCGAAGCCGATGCGCCGCTCATGCGCATCAACCGGCTGCCGGAACGCGACACGGCGGGGCGCACGACCTGGGTGACACGCGCCCGCCCCAAGGTCGTCCGCATCGCTTGCCCGTGGCTGATCCGTCGCTTCATCGATCCCCAGGCGGCGTTCCTGTTCGTTGCGGCCTCCGAGGTGCCGGCGGTTGCCGAACGCTTCAAGGCAACGCCGTTCGACACCGGCCATGGCCTCTGGAACGACCGCGACGGCACCTGCACTTTCGATGTCATGCTCGAGGAATTCAACCTTCGCACGGCGCCGTTATCGCGTCTGGCCCTGATCGTGCGCGGCGCCGATACCGGGCGGCTCGATCTGTCGCCGCAATCGGCGGGCCTGCTCGCGGCCTCGCTCGGCTATTCGCGCATGTACCGGGACGACCTCGCCCAGCTCGATGCCGCATTGCCGCTGTACGACGCGTTCTACCGCTGGTGCCGGGACGCCACCGACGAGACGCACAGCTGACCGGCCGCATCGACCCACGCAGCCTCGATCAATCCCACGCTCGGCCAGGACATGACCGTCATGGACATCGCGGTTTCCATCGCTCTCGTCGTCTTCCTCATCGGCACATTCGCGGCCGCTTTCGTCGCCGGCCTGGCCGGTTCGCCTTCGGCATGGTGGCCGCGGCCATCTGGCTCTATGCCCTTGCGCCGGCCGAGACGACCATGCTGATCGTCGCCTATGCCTTGCTGGTGCAGGGCTATGCGGCGTGGAAGCTGCGCCGGGCCATCGTGCTGGCGCGCCTGCTGCCGTTCGTGCTCGGCAGTGCCATCGGCATTCCCGCCGGCCTCGCGCTGCCGCAAGGCGTGCCGCCCGGGCATCTGAAAATCGGCGTCGGCGTGCTGCTGATCCTGTTCAGCGTCTACAACCTGGCCCGCCCCAAATTGCCGGCGATGCAACGGGTCGGCAGGCTCGGCGACGCCGCGATCGGCTTCCTCAACGGCGTGCTCGGCGGCGCAACCGACCGCGGTCGCGACCTTTCTGATGTGCCTCGTTGCCTTCGGCGGGGTGGGGCTGGTCACGCCGGAGGCGCTCAGGCTTTTCCTGCTCGGCCTGCCGGCGCTCGTCGCGGGCACGCTGCTCGGCTGGGCGCTCTACGGCAAGCTCAACGAGCCCTCGTTCCGCAAGGTCGTGCTTGCTCTGCTGCTGCTCTCGGGCGTCACGCTGCTGGCGATGCAGTGGTGAGGTGCGGTGCGCGGGCGTGCGGCGGGTCGTCTTGTGTCATGCCGGCCTGCTACCCCGCCGGCAGGCGGCCGAACATCTGCTCGTAGCGTTTCAGCCAGCGCTCCCAGACCTCCGGGTTGAGCAGCCGGTCGGGCTTGCGCCCCTGGAAGATCTCGATCATCTGCCGCCCGGCCAGCACGGCGATCTCGTAGCGGCTTTCGTGCGTGACGCCGGCGATATGCGGGCTGGCGATGACGTTGTCGAGCGCCAGCAGCGGGTGGTCGAGTTCGGGCGGCTCCTTGGCCCAGACATCGAGCCCGGCGCCCGCCAGATGGCCGGAGACAAGGGCGGCGTGCAGCGCCGCCTCGTTGTGGATGCCGCCGCGCGCGGTGGTGACGAAAAAGGCGCCCTGCTTCATCAGGCCGAAGGCGCGGGCATCCAGCATGCCCGTGGTCTCGCGGGTGCGCGGGCAGTTGATCGAGACGTAGTCGGCCTGGCGCAAGAGGTCGTCGAACGCGGCCGGCTCGGCGCCGCGCTCGGCGAACTGCTGGGCGCTAAGATAGGGGTCGTAGGCCAGCACGCGGCAGCCGAACAGGCCGCGGCAAAGCGCCGCCACGCGCCGGCCGACATGGCCAAGACCGATGATGCCGACGGTCTTGCCCTGCAAGTTGCGGCCGATCAGACCGGCGCGATCGAAGATGCGCTCGGACCGCATCCGCCGGTCGGCGATGCCCAGATTCTTGCTCAGCGCCAGCAGCATGGCCAGCACATGCTCGGCCACGCCCTCGGCATTGCCGCCCGCCTGGTTGATCGCGGCGATGCCGGCCGCGGTGCAGGCGTCCAGATCGATGGTGTCGTAGCCGGCGCCGGTCGAGGCCAGCACCAGCAGGTTGGGGCAGTGCTCGAACAGTTCCCTGGTGCCTTGGTAGGGCAACGGCACCTCGTCGCGCGCGGCGGTGATGAAATAGCCGTGCGCGCCGGTCATGGCGCGGTAGTTTTGCGCCTCCGGGCTGGCGTAGCTCAGCCGACTGACGCGGAAATCCGGCCGCTCCAGCAGCATCCGCTCGGCCACCGAATCCTGCAGCCGGTCGTAATAGACGACGTGCTTCAGCGCCATGCGCGACAGGCTCCCGGTTGCTGGCTAGGGTCTAGGGCAATTTCCGCTCAAGTCGAACCGGCGGGTTCGGTTTCGTCGCAAGCCATGGCCCCCGCAACCATGACGGCAGCGCGGCGGGCTCCCGTCCCATGGCCCGCCATCGGCGCTGCCATCGGATCGGACACCGCGCTAGGTTCTGTGGACACTTATCTCAGCCATAGCACGGTGGCGGCGATGGTGACGACAGCGAGGTAGTTTTGCGCGGTTTTCGCGAAGCGCGTGGCGACGCGGCGGAACTGCTTGA
>Ga0194121_10011807_pt1 | contig 10311 bp, 8 predicted proteins | sample TA2MahCa50mmetaG_FD_148609 | JGI IMG/M metagenome (GOLD analysis project Ga0194121, IMG submission 148609) | Freshwater microbial communities from Lake Tanganyika, Tanzania - TA2015020 Mahale Deep Cast 50m | ecosystem: Environmental > Aquatic > Freshwater > Lake | place: Tanzania: Lake...
CTCGGTGGCGACCTCGACGATCTCATCGACGATCGACGACAGTTCCTCGGTCTCGGACTCAAGGTCGGCGAGAACTTGATCACGGTCCACCGGAGCGAGCGCGTCCAGTTGACGAAGGGCGTACACATTCGTGCGGATGCTCGTGAGCGGAGTGCGCAGTTCGTGCCCGGCGTCCTGGACCAGTTGCTGTTGCGCCGCACGCGACGCCGCAAGGGCGGCGAGCATCTCATTGAACGATGCTCCGAGTCGGGACGTCTCGGATCCACCCGACTCCGGAACCGACAGGTCGAGGCGGCCGGTTGAACGAACCTCCTCCGCAGCCGCAGCCAGCCGTTCGATCGGCCGGGTGAACTGCCTCGCCAACACGGAACCAACCGCAGCAGCCACCGAGGCCACGAGCGCCCCGATCACGAGCGTGCGGGTTCTCAGCGCCCCGAGCACCCGTTCCACCTCGGAGAGATCGCGGGCCACCTGCACGACAGCCGGCCTCGGGCCCCGTGCAGCCAGCACCCGATACGGGACGCCGGCGACGTCGACGGTGTCGAGGATCTCGACCGGACCAGCAGACCCAAGGGCTCTCTCGGTGACGGGGAGCACTCCGACGCGAGCGTCACCCGAGAGCGGTACGGACACACCGTTGCCGAGCACCATGAGCGCCTCGAGATCCGACGAGGCCCGCAGAGGCTCCCGCCGGAGGGCACCGGGCGGACCCGTCTGGCGCTCGATCACCGACCGTGCCCGGCCGGCGAGCGCTGCAGCGGCCTGCTCGAGCGAGCGATCGACCTCCTCGAGCAGCTCCCCCCGGGTGGTCCGGTAGGTGGACACCCCGAGCACCCCGGTCACGGCGACCGACAACGTCACGAGCGTGACGACGAGCTTGAGGCGCAGACTCACGCACTCACCCGGGCCGCAAGGTGTACCCCACGCCCCGCACGGTGTGGATCAATTTGGTGGCGTGGTCGTCGTCGAGCTTCCGTCGCAGGTACGAGACGTACACCGCCAAGTTCTTGGAGTCGGGTCCGAAGTCGTAACCCCAGATGTCGTCGTAGATCCGTGAACGTTCCAGAACGATTCCGGCGTTGGTGATGAGGAGCTCGAGCAGATCGAACTCGGTCTTGGTGAGTTGGATCTCCGATCCGGAACGCCACACGCGACGTGCGTGACGGTCGAGTTGCAGGTCCCCCACTTCGACCACGGCATCACCGTGATCCATCGACGGTGGTCGGGACCGACGCAACAGAGCCCGCACCCGAGCGAGGAGCTCAGCGGGGTCGAAGGGCTTGGGGAGGTAGTCGTCGGCACCGGCATCGAGACCAGCGACCCGGTCCGATGTCTCAGTGCGGGCAGTCAACATGAGAATCGGCGTGCTCACCCCGTCGCTGCGGAGCACCCGACACACCGTCAATCCATCAACCGAAGGCATCATCAAGTCGAGCACGATCAGGTCGAAGGCGCCCGTGCGCAGCGTCTCGAGTGCATCGGCGCCGTTCTTCACCGCAGCTGGCTGATGCCCCTCCAGACGGAACAGCCGCTCGAGCGACTCGCGAATCGCCCGGTCGTCATCGACCACGAGGATCCGCGCCGGGCCGGATCGCTCGATCATGTCCTGATCTGCTTCATCGTTGGTGATCCATCATCGACTTTGCTCCCGATCGACATTGCTCCCGATCGACGGCGACGGCAGACGATCTCGGGCTCCGCACCGCAGGCGGGTGCCTCATTGTGACCCGCAGCGGTGAGAATTCGGTGAGGATCGGAGCGCACTAGCGTTCTGGTGTGTCCGAGCCTGCATCCTCTCTCAAGTTGCGGCGGCAGAGCATCGTGGCGGCGCCACTGCTGGTGGCGGCCGTCGCCGCATTCGCCACGGCCGCCGTGGCAGCGGCGTGGGCCGCCTGGGACCCCGGCCACCGGACCGATGGTTGGTGGTTGTGGGTGGCGACGCCCGCTGCTGTCGGAGTCCTGATGCTCTGGCTGGCCCGGGGATGCCTGATCGTCATCGAGCCTCACCCCAGATCACAGGTGCGAGACGTCACCTGCTGGCGTACCCGGCGACGTGTGCCGGCTGATCGGGTCGAGCGAGCCCTCGTTCAGCGGGGGATCTGGAGGCTATACGTCCTCGTCCTCGACACCGGCGAACACGTCCCTCTGCTCGGAGCGTCCCCGACTCAGTGGCCCGCCCGTCTGCTGCCCTCGGCCCGTCAACAAGACGTCGACGACCTCGAGTTGTTGGCCAATGGCCTCGTGTCGGGTCCAGCGCCGAACCGCCGCAGGGACCGCCAACCCGACAACCGCACCGGCGGCGACGCGGCCGTGACCGACACGGCGTAGCGTTCGGCTGTGGCACCCGCCGAACGACCTCAGCCACGCCGGCCCCGAAAGCAGGTTCCGGCCCCGGAACAACTCGGCGTGCGCCCCGGGACGATGCTCTGGCGTGGCCTGTTCATTCGATGTCCGGCCTGCGGCGGGCGCCACGTCTTCCGGAACTGGTTCTCGATGGTCGACCGATGCCCGACGTGCACGCTCAAGTTCGAGCGAGTGGAAGGGCACTGGATCGGTTCGCTCGGACTGAACACCACGGTGATCTTCAGCGTGATGCTCATCGTGCTCCTCGGCGGGAGCATTCTCACCTATCCGAACGTTCCGCTCGCACCGCTGCTCGGCGCCGAGCTCGCCATTGCGTTGATCGGCCCGCTCCTGTTCTTCCCGCCGTCACGAACGCTGTGGACCGCAACCGACCTGCTCATGCGTCCTCTGGCGCCCGGCGAGATCGACCCCCGCTTCGTCGTCGTGGATCCCGAACGCGACCGCCGACCCCGCCACTGAATCGCTCCGCCTCATTCCCTGCTTTGTGGTGCGAGCTACATGCATATGCATGTAGCTCGCACCACAAAGCCGGGAAGGGTCAGCGGCGCTGCAGTCGTCGCGAGAGCATCACTGCGCCGAACGACAGGTACAGAGCGGCAAATCCTGCGAGCACGGCGAGATTGACGAGCACCGAACCGAGCCCGACCCCATCGAACACCGATGCTGTCAGCGCACTGGTCGCCCACGCCTGCGGGGTCAGGACGCGGGCCACGAGTTGCATGGCGGCCGGGGCGACCGAGAGCGGGAAGAAGCATCCACCGAGGGCGGCCATGGCCAGCGCAATGGGGATGCCGAACGCCACGGCCTGATCCGGGGTGCGAGCGAGGGCTCCCATCAACACACCGGCCCCAGCCGACACCAGCGCAAACAGCGTCAGGACCGACAACAGCACCGCTGGGCTCCCCCAGTCGACGTCGAAGGCCACAGCGGCCACCACCGCGATCAACAGACCTTGCATCAAGGCGATGAGAAACCTCGACAGGGTGATCCCGACGGTCAGCCCGGCGACGGTGACCGGCGCAGTGAGTGCTCGATCGGCGACGCCGAAGACCCGCATCTCGACCAGCGAGGAGCCGCCGGCGAGGGAGTTGATGAACATGAACAGGATCACCTGGGCGAGAGCAGTGAATGCGAAACCGGAGATGGGGGTGCCCGATCCGCCAACGGTGATGGACTCGACCTGACCTCGGGTCAGGCTCCGCACCTGGGCCTCTGCCACGGCGAGAGCCTCTTGCTTCTCCGCCCCGGTGCGATCCTCGGCGAAGCGGGCCGCTGTCAGTACGAGCGCCTGATTCTCAACCACGGCGTCGAGCATGTTGCGGAGCATCGCCGAGGCCTGGTTGGCGGGGTCGAGCTCGAGTCGGACCTCGCCCGTCCCGCCGGACTCGACCACCTCGGTGAGGTTCGGCGGAATGACGATGCCTGCCTCGATCCGTCCGAGTTGGATGTCGCGCACGATCTCCTGCGGAGTGTCGTAGAACGTGACGTCGAGCGTGTCGGCTCCGCCCACTGCGGCGAGGAGCTCCCCGCCGATCCCAGTCTCCTCACCGACCACGACCCCGACACCGACGACACCGGTGTCGGTCGGGAAGGCCACACCCAGGGCGAAAATCAACACGAACGGAAGGACGACCATGAAGAACAGCGCCACTCGATCCCGGACGAGTCGGCGCAGATCGATTGCTGCGACCGAGGCCGCAATGGTCCACGTGGACGGAGAATCAGACACGCCCTGACCCGGACGAACGAGCGGGGACTGCGGCGGTGCCGCCGGTGCGGTCATCCGAACCTCCGTGTCATGAGCTGCGAACCGACGGCAAAGGCGGCGATCCCGGCGGCGACCAAGGCAGCGAGAATGGGGAGGACCGACGCCAGGTCCTGCCCGCCGGGTCCGAGTTCGATCAACGCTCTCATGGCGAGGGCGTTGGGTGTGTACGCACCGACAACTCCGAGGACGCCGGGAAACTGCGCTCCACCGAAGAACGATCCACCGATGATCCCGAACAGGAAGGCGCAGGCGTTGGTCCACCCTTCGGCCTGCGCCTCGGTCCGCGATGCCGCCGTGATCACCGTCGACAGTCCGCTGAGGGCGGCGACGAGCGCCAACAATACGAGGATCACCTCGGCGGGCTCGCCCCATCTGGCGCCGAACGCCACCGTGGAGACGGCGTAGACGACGAGCGAAGCGAGCACGCCCTGGATGAACACACCGATCGCCGAACCGGACGTCAACGTCCGTGGGCTCACGGCGATGGAGCGAATACGGGCGAGTGTTCCCTCACGCTCCTCTCTCACCAGCGACCTGGCGGCACCACCCAGACCGAGGAACAAGAAGATGGTGAGCGGCCCGAAGTACAGCGCAGCATTGAAGGAGTTCTGGAGATCACCGATGTCGACGGTGATGGCGGGGCGGATCTCTCGGACGTCGGCGAGCGGAGGCTGCGTCTGATCAATGGCGACAACGGTTGACGTTGCCGCGCGAATCAGATCCGACTGTGAGGCGAGCTCACCGGCAATGGCCGTGGCGACCTCACCGGGGATCGCCCGCTGGTTGTTGCGCACCACTTGGAGGGCGAGCGGCTGGTCGAAGAGCGACTTCGTGTAGCCGGGAGGAATGACGAGCGCTGCGTCGACTTCCTCGGCGATAACCGCCTCCTCGGCATCTCGCAGGTCCGTCCGCAGACTCACCGGGCCTCCGCTCAACTGGTCCCCCAACACGGCGACCACGCCCTCGCTCGTTGCGGTCGCGTCGAGATCGACGACGGCGATCGTGGCCGACGGTCCGTTGGCACCGCCGAAGGCGAGCGCCATGATCAAGCCCAGGACGAGCGGTCCGACCACGGCGGTCAGGACGAGTGACTTGCTCCGCACACCCCGTCGAACGTCCTTGGCTGCCAAGGCGATAGCCACCATCCAGGGCCGAGCTGGTGATTCGTGTTCGGCGGCATCGAGGTCAATCACGAAGCGCCTTGCCGGTCAGATGGAGGAAGACCGACTCGAGGTCGGCCTCCACGACCTCGACACCGTTGATCCGGACAGCAGCACGCTCGGCGCGTTCGATGATCGGGGCCAGGGCGCGTGCCGGATCGATCACGGACACATCGAGGCGACCGGAACCGGTCGAACACCGGATGACCTGGTCCTCGTCGTCCAGCGCCAGCACGAGCGAGCCCGGGTCCCCGTCGATGCTCAGCCGGACCACGGGGTGTTGGCCGATCGCCGCCAGCAACTCGGACTGTGTGCCCTCGGCGACGAGTCGTCCCTCGTCGATGATGCCGATCCGGTCACAGAGTCGCTGCGCCTCCTCCATGTAGTGCGTGGTGTAGAGCACGGCCATGCCGTGATCCTGGAGTGCAGCGATTCCGTCGAGAATCGATGCCCGACTCTGGGGATCGACCCCGACGGTCGGTTCGTCGAGCACCAGGAGTTGCGGATGGTGCAAGAGGGCCGCAGCGATGTTGCACCGGCGCTTCATCCCACCCGAGAACGAATCGACCCGGTCTCCAGCGCGGTCCTCGAGCGCTACGATCTCCAGAACTTCGTCGACCCGGGTCCGAAGGTCCGTCCGGTTCAGTCCCTGAAGTCGGCCGAAGAACCGGAGGTTCTCCCGGGCAGTCAGATCGGGGTAGAGCGCAATGTCCTGAGGCACCAGGCCGAGGTGCTGTTTGGCCACACACCGGCCGGTTCGCATGACCTCCCCACCGACCTCCACTGACCCGGCATCGGGTTGGAGGAGCCCGCAGAGCATGGAGATCGTGGTCGTCTTGCCCGCCCCGTTGGGCCCGAGCAGGCCGTAGGACTCGCCGGCGTTGACGCTGAACGCCACATCGTCAACAGCCAACCGGTCCCCGAAGGTCTTCCGAAGCCCAGAACACCTCACACTGACGGATGCCACGAACAGATTCTACGCCCGAACGGTGTTCACAACAGCGGTCGGGCCAGGCGCTGCTGACCCGCCCTTGTGGGGTCGCACTCACCTCCCTACCCTTGAGTCGGATCCGCAACGACCGCTGGTCGGCAGCGGCGGTGACGACACCAGGGCAATCGGGAGGAACTCATGAGCCACACAGACCGGGCTCGCGGGAGACGCCGAACCCAGACCGTGCTCGGTGCCCTGCTCGCAGCGTGCGTGCTCGGCTCCGGCTGTGCCCGTGCAGCTGACACCAACTCCCTCGACTCCAGCGAGGGGACGGGCGACGACGCAACCACCACGACCGTGCCGGCGGAGGTGCGCAGCGCCAGCGCCACCCGGGCCGGCGGTGCACCGTCCGTTTCGACCGCCGCTGGGGAACCCGACCTTGCCACAGCAGCGAACGAACTCCTCCAGCGACTCGCCGGTGATCCTTCGCTGGTGCAATCGATCGTCAACGGTGCGAACGGCGACCTCGAACGCCTGACCGGCCTGGATGCGGCCACACTCCAGCGACTCCGGATCACACCTGAGTCGATCCGGGCGTTGGCGACGGTCATCAGCCGGCTGGACCCGGCGACGTTGGCCCGCATTGCGTCGGGGGACGGCAGCACCGAGGGACTGACCGGCACGGTGCTGCTGCTCGCATCGCAGCTCAACCCCGAGGCGTTCGCCGCCATCCAGGGCATCGATCCACGACTCCTGTCGGTCCTCGCCTCCACCGCAGCCAACGTGGATCCGGCGGTTGCCGACGCCCTGGGCCGGGTTCTCGGAGTCATCGACCCGGACGGCCTCGGCTCAGTCGCCGGCGACCGAGCCAGTCTCGGACTTCTCGCAGTGCTGTTTGCTGCCGCCCTCCGGATCGACCCCACCACCTTCGACCAGCTCGGCAACGCCTCACAGCTCAACCCGGACCTCGCCCTTGCGATCGACGGAATCCGTGCCCTCGCCTCCGGACTCAGTCTGGAGTTCGTCGCCAACATCAACGAGGTCGTGGAGGTACTCGGAACCGATCTGGTCAGTGCGCTCGGGGCGATCCTCGGGTTCCTCGGAGACGAGCGCTACAGCAGCGTCCTCCGCGAGGGCTTGGCTGACCCGGCCGTTGTGCAGGCGGTGGTGGCCGTCACGGCGCTGCTCATTCCGGGTCTGGCCGAGGTGGTCGCTCCCGAGGTGTTCGCTGACGATCCATCGGCTCGATCGCTCGCGCTCGCAGCATTGTTCCTCGTGGCGCTGCTCGCAGCGAATGGTCTGGACCTGAGCGGTAACGGCGTCCCGGCCCTGCGCTGAGGACCTACGCTGAGGCCCCAGCGCCGGGGCCGAGTTCGGGTCATCCCGCCCGGCGGAAGGCAGGGTCGCTGACCCCGCTCACGACGAGAACGTCACTCAGGTGTAGAGGCCCTCGATCTCATCGGCGTAACGGGCGTTCACGCCACGCCGCTTGAGCTTGGAGGTGGGCGTGAGGAGGTCCGAATCGGGCAGCCACTCCTCGGTCAGCACCTTGACCTTCTTGACGCGCTCCGCCTGATTGAACCCCGCCATGACCTCCTCGACACCGGCGTTGATCGCGTCGATCACCTCGGTGAGCTCGGCGAATTCCTCGAGGGTCGTGTACTCGATCCCGTTGCGGGCGGCCCATGCCGGTGCCACCTCGGCATCGATCACGACGAGCGCCGACACGAACGGACGAGCGTCGCCGACGGCCATCGCCTGGCCGATGAGCGGGTGAGTCTTGAGAGCCGCCTCGAGGTTGGCCGGCGAGATGTTCTTGCCTCCGGCGGTGATGATGAGTTCCTTCTTGCGGTCGACAATTCGCAGGTAACCGTCGTCGTCGAGCACGCCGATGTCGCCGGTGTGGAGCCAACCGTCGGCGTCGATCGCCTCGGCAGTCTTCTCGGGGTCGTTCAGGTACCCCTCAAACACGTGGCCGCCACGACAGATGACCTCGCCGTCATCGGCGATGGCGACCTCCGTGCCGGGAATGGCCTTGCCGACGAAACCCGGCTTGACCTTGAACCGCTCGAAGGTCATCGGTCCGGTGTTCTCGCTCATGCCGTAGACCTCGGCCAGCGGGATCCCGAGCGCCCGGAACCACTCGATCAGCGACGCCGGGATGGGTGCTGCGCCGGTGACGGCCAACTCGAGTTCGTCGAGACCGAGCAACGAGCGGACGAAGGCAAAGTTTGCAGCGTCGATCTCGTCGAGTCGGGCCTGCTCCTCGGGGGTGATCCGCCCCCACGCAGCAGCGTCGCGGAGCGGCACGGCCTCGACGATCGCCGCATTGAACACTTCGGCGTTGTCGGGATCAGCGGCGAGCATGGCGGTGAGGGACCCGTAGACCTTCTCCCACACCCGGGGCACACCGAACAGGAGGTTCGGCTGGGTCGGCCCCAGGTGGGCGGTCAGCAGCGACGGATCCGGACAGGTCGTCACCTCGAGACCGCCCAGCACCATGCCGTAATGGGAGACCATCCGCTCCGCAATGTGTGCCATGGGCAGGTAGGAGATGACCCGCTTGCCGGCGATCTCCTCCTTGGTCCAGCCGTAGCAGGGAAGGAATGCTGCGTAGGTCCAACAGACGTTCCGGTTGGAGATCATGACGCCCTTGGGGTTGCCCGTCGTCCCGGACGTGTAGATCACCGTGGCCAGGTCATCGGGCGAGCCCGTCTGGACCTCCGCTGCAAGATCGACCGGATCGGACTCGGTGATCGACTCGTGGCCGTGGACGCCGTCGGGCAGTTCCTCCGGAGCCACCAGCACGACGATCTCCTGCAGTGTCGGGAGTTGGTCCCGGACCTTCAGGAACTTCTCGAGGAACCCGGCGTTCTCGACGACAGCGACCTTGGCGCCGCAGTGGCCGACGAGGTACTCGATCTGGTCCGGGGCGGAGGAGTTGTAGATCGATACCGGGGTTGCGCCCAGAGCGAGCACCGCCAGGTCGAGCCAGTGGAACACCGGGATGTTGCGCATCATCAGCACCACGCGATCCCCGGGGCCGACCCCCAGTGCCCGGAGGCCTCCGGCGGCCACGGCGACCTTGACGGCCAACTCGTCGTAGCTCAGCGTCTCCCAGTCCTCTCCGGACTGCCAACGAAGGGCTGTGGCCGCACCGTGCTGTGCAACGGTGTCGAGGAAGAGACGGGCAACCGTGGCGCCCTCCACCTCGCGGTCGACATCAGCTGCCGTGATCGTCATCTGTCCCCCAGTCGTGGTCAGCCGGCCTCAGCCGGACGTGGTTGATTGCGATGCCGGAACCCTGATCATTCGGTTCCCGGTGAGCATTGGGTTCAGTCGACCCACTCGGCCCCGGGATGCCGCAGGTGTCCGGCTTTTCGTGCAGCAGGAATCTACACGGTCGAGATGTGATGTGCGCTCCGAGTCGACTGCGTCCACGTTGACCGGAAGCGGTCGACGGGAGCAGAATCCTGCGCACCGGGTGACCGGTGACCGAGCGTGGGATCCGGATCGACCGGACCCGGAGCGACAGGGGACCCAGATGGCAGAAGCAGTGATCGTCGACGTGGTGCGCACTCCCGGAGGCCGGAGGAACGGCGGGTTGTCCGGATGGCATCCAGTGGACCTCGCTGCTGAGACCCTCGTGGCTCTCGCTGAGCGCAACAGCCTCGATCCGGCCCTCGTCGAGGATGTGATCATGGGCTGTGTCATGCAGGCGGGTGCTCAGGCACTCAACGTCGGCCGCAACGCAGTGCTCGCCGCCGGCTGGCCCGAATCCGTTCCTTCCACGACCGTCGACCGGCAGTGCGGTTCGTCGCAGCAAGCGGTCCACTTCGCAGCGCAGGGCGTGATCGCCGGTGCCTACGACGTGGTGGTCGCCGCCGGTGTCGAGGTGATGAGCCTCGTACCGATGGGCGCTTCGATCGCCTCCGGTGTCGGATTCCCCTTCGGTGCCGCAGCGGACCGCTACGCCGATGTGGAACTCATCGACGGCCATCAGGGCCTCGTCGGACAGGGGATCTCAGCAGAGATCATCGCCAACGAATGGGACCTCAGCCGAGCGGATCTGGACGGGTTCGGAGCCC
>Ga0194121_10011812_pt1 | contig 10308 bp, 9 predicted proteins | sample TA2MahCa50mmetaG_FD_148609 | JGI IMG/M metagenome (GOLD analysis project Ga0194121, IMG submission 148609) | Freshwater microbial communities from Lake Tanganyika, Tanzania - TA2015020 Mahale Deep Cast 50m | ecosystem: Environmental > Aquatic > Freshwater > Lake | place: Tanzania: Lake...
GCCGCCGATTCTTTCATGGTATCGTGTCTCCCCTGCGGGCCGTTCGGTCCAGGACCTGCATCGCTTTCGGGAGCCTGGGACGCCGTCCGATTTCCCAGCTGCCAGTCCACTATTGGCTTCGACCGCAACATACGACAAATAGATAGTTTGTTCATTGATAAAACCGAGGTCTCATTCGCGATGGACTGGCTCAACTACCATCACCTGCACTATTTTTGGATGATCGCCCGCGAAGGCACCATCGCCCGCGCCTGCGAGAAGCTGCGGCTCGCGCAGCCCACGCTCAGCGGCCAGATGCGGCTGCTGGAAAACGCGTTGGGGGAGAAGCTCTTCGCTCGGAAAGGACGGACTCTGGAGCTGACGGACGTCGGGAGAGTGGTGTTCCGTTACGCAGAGGAAATCTTCAGCCTCGGGCGTGAGCTGACTGACACGCTGAAAGGGCGGCCGACAGGCCAGCCCATGCGTCTGTTTGTTGGCGTCGCAGACGTCGTTCCAAAGCTGATCGCCTACCGCCTGCTGGAGCCGGCGCTTTCCCTCGGAGGTTCCATTCAGATCGTCTGCCGCGAAGACAAGCCCGACCGGCTGATGGTGGACCTCTCGCAACACCACCTTGATCTGGTGCTTTCCGACTCTCCGGCCCCCGCCTCGGTGCGCGTCCGGGCGTTTAGCCACCTTCTGGGAAGTTGTAGCGTTTCGCTCTTTGCCACCCCCGCGTTGGCCGCCCGCTATCGGAGGAAGTATCCGGCGAGCCTGGAGGGCGCACCGTTTCTGCTTCCCGCCGAAAACACGATGCTGCGGCGTGCTCTCGACCATTGGTTCGAAGCCGAACAGATCCGGCCTGAGGTTGTCGGTGAGTTCGAAGACAGCGCCTAAGCCAAGGCGTTCGGCCAGGCGGGTCGCGGGATCTTCGCAGGTCCGGCGGCCATTGAGCCCGAAGTGAGAAGACAGTACGGCGTTTCGGTGCTCGGCCGAGCTGGCGACATCAAGGAGCAGTTCTACGCCATCACCGTGGAACGCAAGTTGAAGCATCCTGCGGTGCTCGCAATCTCGGAGGCTGCACGTCGAACTCTGTTCGCGGAACCAGAGGGGACGTAATCGACGTCTCCGATTAGCAACCCGCTCCGGTAGCATCTCGAGATTCAGCTTTGAAGCGGATGTCCTGCCCGCGAAAGCGGGCATGGAGTTAGGACATTCTCAAAGTATGCGGTTCACCAAGAGATGCATCACTATGGCTCTTTGCTCTTGGAACAGGCCAACCTCCACGCTCGTCGTCAATGATTAGCTTCAAAGCAACGAAGCGGCAGATGGCGAACGTGGGAGCGGACCTCTGGGCCGCGACCGTTCGTGGATGGCGGTTCTGGTCGCCGTCCGGAGGCCGGCTCCCACATTCCAAATGTCTGATCTCGAGCGCCGCTGCGCGGCAGATCGCTTACTCCAACATATGTTCCATCTCCTCCGGCTGCCGTGGTGCCAGGTGGTTGCCTGTGATCACGCGGGCACAGGCATTCCACCGAAGCAGGGCCTCATCATTGCCGGGCGGACGGATTGCCTCCGCTTCCTCGTACCACCGCATGGCTTCGCGCAGCCACTCGTAAGCATCGAAGCCCGCTCCCGGCGAGCCTTGCCGAAGCTGGGCTTTGGCCCGGCGTTCGCAAATCAAACCGTGGTAGTACCTCTGCTCGTAGGGGTCTTGGAGCCGGCGCAACACCTCTTCAGCCTGAGTTGAACCGATCGGGTAACCCGTCCCAAATCGGTCTGTTAACGCTAGCAGCAGAGCAACCAACGCCTCCTGGTGCTCCGGCTCAACGCGCAACACATCAAGGCAAATGCTTTCGGCTTCGGCAGGTTCATTCAGCAGCCGGTAGCGCATGGCCCGCTCCAGGGCAGCAGGAATCGCCTCTTTGGATAGCGGCTTCAGCTCGAACATGAATGCCTCCCGTCAAGGTCCGCTAGACCAGCCCCCAGAGCTTTGCAAACAGTTTTTTGAGCGGATCGTAGAACTCATCGACGACGCGTTCCTTGAGCGGAATGATCGCATTGTCGGTGATCCGAATGCTTTCTGGGCAGACCTTGGTACAGCACTTGGTGATGTTGCAATAGCCGACGCCGTGGGCCTGCCTCAATTCGGGAACGCGGTCCTCGGTGTCGAGCGGGTGCATTTCCAGCCCTGCGATGTGCACGAAGAAGCGAGGGCCGACGAACTGCTCGTGCAGGTGATGTTCTCGCAGAACGTGGCAAACGTCTTGGCACAGGAAGCACTCAATACACTTGCGGAACTCCTGCACGCGATCGACCTCCTCCTGCAACATGCGCCAGGAGCCGTCTTGCGCGTCAGGGGGACGCGGATTGAACGCTTTGATCTGCTTCTTGACACGGAAATTCCAGGAAACGTCGGTGACGAGGTCCTTGACCACGGGGAACGCGCGCATCGGCTCGACAGTGACCGGCCGGTCGAGCGGAAGCGTGCTCAAACGGGTCATGCACATCAGCCGGGGTTGGCCGTCGATTTCCGCCGAGCAAGACCCGCATCGGCCGGCTTTGCAATTCCAGCGCACCGCCAGGTCGTTGGCCTGCCTGGCTTGAATGTCGTGGATTGCGTCCAGAACCACCATGCCTTCGGAAATCTCGGTCGAGTAGTCCTCGAACCGACCCCCTTGAGGGGAGCCGCGCCAGATTCGAAAGGTCGCAGTGGCCATAGGTGTCCTTTCATTTCATTTCGTCGATGATCTGCTGCAACGGTTGCGGCAATTGCGGAATTGGCCTGCGCTCAATGCGCATTTGTCCGTCGGGCCCCTTCCGCAACACCAGATTCAACTTTCCCTGCGCCAGGTCCTGGGAGGGATAGTCTTCGCGGAAATGCGCTCCCCGGCTTTCGCGCCGCTCCAGCCCGGAACGCGTGATGGCTTCGGCCACTATCAGCAGATTCGGCAGATCGAGGGCAGTGTGCCAGCCGGAGTTATACTCGCGGTTGCCGCTCACCCTCACTGCTTGGGCTCGCACCTTGAGCTGTTCTATGGCCTCAAGCGCGCTCAACATCTCGTGCTCGGCGCGGACAATGCCCACCAGGCGCTGCATGGTTTCCTGCAGGTCTTGCTGGATCCGATAGGGCCCATCTCCGAGCGCCGGTTGACCGTTGCCCTCGAACAGCCTCAGCGCCCGCCGCACAGATGCCTCGGCTGCCTCCAGATCGATGCGTGTGGGGCCATGCTCTTGGGCGAAGCTTGCCGCATGAGTGCCCGCCCGTTTGCCAAACACGAGCAGATCGGAAAGAGAGTTGCCTCCCAGCCGATTCGCGCCATGCAGGCCGGCAGCACACTCGCCAGCCGCAAAAAGGCCAGGGGCCGTGGACATCTGCGAATCCGCATCCACATGGATGCCTCCCATCATGTAGTGCGTGGTGGGGCCGACCTCCATCGGCTCGCGAGTGATCTCGATGTCGGCCAGCGCCTTGAACTGGTGGTACATGCTGGGCAGCTTCTTCTTGATGTGTTCGGCCGCGTGGGGAAGCCTCTTGCGAATCCAGGAGATGTCGAGGAACACACCTCCATGGGGACTTCCGCGCCCCTCTTTGATCTCACGCACAATGCAGCGCGCCACATGATCCCGCGTCAGCAGCTCTGGCGGGCGGCGAGCCTGCTTGTCGCCCTGCGTATAGCGCCACCCTTCTTCCTCGTTGTCGGCAGTTTGATTGCGATAGAGCTCCGGAATATCGTCAAACATGAAGCGCCGCCCTTCCTTGTTCAGGAGCACGCCTCCTTCCCCTCGAACACCCTCCGTCACCAAGATTCCACGCACGCCCGGCGGCCAAACCATCCCGGTCGGATGGAACTGTACAAATTCCATATCCATCAGTTCCGCGCCGGCTTCGTAGGCTAGTGCCAGACCGTCTCCCGTGTATTCCCAACTGTTGCTGGTGATTTCGTAAGCTCGGCCGATGCCTCCTGTCGCCAGCAATACGGCTCGAGCCTGGAAGATGCGGAAGCGGCCACGCTCACGGTCGTAAGCCACGGCTCCCGCGACGCGATCACCGTCTTTGAGGAGCGTGATCACCGTGCATTCCATGTGGACGTCGATTCCTCGATGGACGCCGTGGTCTTGCAGCGTGCGAATCATCTCGAGGCCCGTGCGGTCGCCGACGTGAGCCAGACGCGGGTATTTGTGCCCGCCGAAGTTGCGCTGCAAGATGCGGCCGTCGCGCGTCCGGTCGAACAACGCGCCCCAGGCCTCCAGATCGCGAACGCCCTGCGGCGCTTCGCGGGCGTGCAGCTCCGCCATACGCCAGTTGTTCAAGTACTGCCCGCCCCGCATGGTGTCAGCAAAATGGACCTTCCAATTGTCCCGCTCGTCTACGTTGGAGAGAGCAGCGGCAATGCCCCCTTCGGCCATGACCGTGTGTGCCTTGCCCAAAAGCGATTTGCACACAATGCCCGTGGCAACGCCCGCCGCAGAAGCTTCGATGGCGGCGCGCAAACCTGCGCCTCCGGCTCCAATCACTAAAACGTCGTACTGGTAGGTCTCATACTGGGCCATTCAGATCAACCTCCAATCTGACCAGAGGCCCATCGAGCACATCCGGACATAGATATCAGAGAATGCCACCGAGAACAGACTCATCCAGGCCCAGAGCATGTGCCGGCGATTCAGACAACTCGCGCAATCGTAAAGTTTAACTCGGGCACTTGCGGGCGCCAGCAGGTCGATGCGCCCGCCGACCAGATGCCGCAGCGAGTGGCAGCTGAAGGTATAGCCCCCAAGAAAGACCAAGTTGCCGGCCAACACCAAGGTTCCCAGTCCAACGCCAAAGGACACCTCGCCCGTCTGTGGATCTGCAAACCACAGCGCTTTCCAGACATCGTGACTCAACACAATCAAGAACAAGAGTGCGAGGTAGAGAAAGTAACGGTGCACATTTTGCAGGATCAGGGGAAAGGAACGCTCGCCCCGGTAGTGCTTGCGGGGCTCACCCACCGTGCAGGAAGGCGGATCTGCCCAAAACGCTTTGTAATACGCACCCCGGTAGTAGTAGCAGGTGAGACGAAATCCGCCCGGCGCCCAGAGAATCAGGATCGCTGGCGAAAATGGTAGCCAGGCTGGCCACCAAACCGACGGGTGGCCGAACCAGCTGTGGGGCGACACTCCAAAGATTTCCGGCGAGTAGAACGGCGAAAGATACGGTCCCCAAGAGTAATAGTCCCCCTGGAGAGCCGCCCAGGTGGCGTAAATCACAAACGAAGAAAGAGCCACGAACACCAGGAGAGGCTGCCACCACCAGGCGTCGCGGCGTTGGGTCTGACCAAACCTTTGGGCTGGTAACTGAACTAGGGTTTCGGACATAGCAGTTTCCTCGAAGCGCAGTACAGATTCCCCTAGGAACCTACGTAACACGATGAGAGTGAACACCCAAGCCAGCTTGGCAACGGAGGAACTAGAGCCTACACGACAAAGATGCGATTATCAAGATGATCTAGGCAGAGCGCCAGAGGCAGGCGGAGGCGCAGAGCGTCTAGACTGCCCAACGTGGCACAGCAGCACGGTTGGGCTCCTGAGATCGGTTCTGGGGTGCCAAGCAGATCCGCCGGTCCAATGCCTGCGAAAGTCAGGCAGGAACTTCGAGTTTGTCGGTCGTCAGCACAGTTTTGATCGTCCGCCCGTCCTTCTTGTGTTACTCAGACGCAGAATGTCCACTTGAGAAATCTGAACCCAAACTTTAGAATACTCATCGATGCGCTACGTTCCTCGCGAGCTGGAAACTCAGGTACTCAAAGCGGCCAGAAGCTTTCCTGCCGTGATATTGACAGGACCGCGCCGGGCGGGAAAGACCTGGTTGCTGCAGCATCTCCTGCCTGCGGCCGACTACCACCTGCTGGAAGACCCAACAGTGGTCGCCCGGCTGCGGGCTGATCCCCAGGGCTTTCTCGACGGCGTGCGGGTGCCGGCGATTCTCGACGAGGTGCAGAACGTGCCAGAAATCTTTGCGCTGGTGCGGGCGCGCCTGGACACTCGGCCTCGTCGGATGGGCCAATGGTTTCTGACCGGATCACAAGAGGCGGGCCTGATGCGTGGTGTGACCGAGTCGATGGCCGGTCGCGCCGCTGTTCTGCAGCTGTTGCCGTTTTCGGCGCGGGAACACCGCAAGGTCGACCTGTTGCGCGGGGGGTACCCTGAAGCGCTGGCGCGCCCGGGCATGGCTCCGCTCTGGTTTGCTTCCTACGTGCAGACTTATTTAGAACGGGATGTGCGTGCCGTGACGTCAGTTAGAGACCTGACCACGTTTCGAGAAGGTTTCTGGCCCTGTTAGCCAGCCGGCACGGCCAGGTGCTCAACAAAACGGACCTGGCGGCACCGCTGGGTGTCAGCGTCCCAACCATAACGCAGTGGCTGGCCGTACTGGAGACCACGGTTCAGATTCTCGTCGTACCGCCGTTCTACGAAAACCTCGGTAAACGCCTGATCAAGTCGCCCAAGCTCTATCTGGCCGACTCTGGTCTCGCCTGTCACCTTTTGGGCATCGAGACGGAGGCCGAGCTGGCCAAATCTCCTTTTCGTGGCGCTCTCTTTGAAGGCTTCATCGCCTCCGAGATTGTCAAAGCACAGGTGAACCATGGCCGGCGGCGCGAAATCTATTGCTTCCGCGACCAACAAGGTTTGGAAGTCGATTTCCTCGTACCAGGCCGCAGCGGGACGGTCACCTTAGTCGAGTGCAAGACCGGGCAAACCGTCACTCCGGAGATGGCCGTGCCGGTACAACGGCTGGCCGGGGCAATGAAAAGCAAACGGGGCGTGCAGTCGAAATGTTTCTCCTGCATCAGCCGTCTCGGGTTAGAACTGCGACGGAAGCAGTGGCCGCCGGAGTGCGCGCAATGGCGTGGCCCGATTTTCTCGCTAAGCTGTGATTCCAGCCCTGGAGTTTTGTACATTGCCGGCGCACTCCGTGGGGAACTTGCGCGACGGATGACGTCCCTCGTCACATGGGCTGGAAGCCCTTGCAGCAAAGGCGTCTTGCGCATGCTTGACCTGCATCGAGCGGGTTCCGGCGCTGATCGAAGAGGGTTCGCGACAGCTCAACGATGTCTGACGCACTAGCCGAAGTCATTGCCTACCACCAAGCCACCAAGCACCATTTTCATGCCTACGCGCGGGGACCAGGCCGGCTGGACTGGGCAACGCAGCCCAACCCTTTTCGACGGTACGACGGCGCGCCCCTGATCCGTCTCGATTGCGTTCCCCTGGGCTCTGCCCCTTCCGAGGCAGCCTTCCTGCAGCGCGAGGTTCTGCCAGAGCCCATCACGCACCGGCACGTCTCGCAGCTCTTCTATGACAGTCTGGCGTTGTCAGCTTGGAAGCAGTTCGGAAACTCTTCATGGGCATTGCGGATTAATCCCTCGAGCGGCAACCTTCATCCGACCGAAGGTTATCTTCTCTGTGGACCGATCGCGGGCCTGTGCACGACACCGATGGTCTCTCACTACGCTCCTGACGAGCACGCCCTGGAAAAGCGGCTTGAATTTTCCCTCGAGACTTGGCAACAGTTGACGCATGACCTCCCAGAAGCCGTGCTCCTCGTCGGCTTCACCTCTATACACTGGCGTGAAGCCTGGAAGTATGGTGAACGGGCTTATCGCTACTGCCAGCACGACACCGGACATGCCATGGCGGCGGTCAGTCTCGCGGCAGCGGCTCTGGGCTGGCAAGCAACGCTGTTGGATGATCTTGGCACCGATGCGTTGGCAGCGCTATTAGGCGTATCTGACTCCCAGGGCGCCGAAGCTGAAGAAGCTCATTGCTTGCTGGCAATTCATCCAAAGGGAACAGCGGTGCGGGCGTGGAGTTTGGCGAGCGCAGTCCTGAACCTCTTTGCCTCACTGCCGCGGCTCGGCAAACCAAACCGATTAAGCCGCAGCCACATCGACTGGCCCGTGATACCGCGTGTGGCGGCTGCAGCCAGGAAGCTGCCGACCCATCGGGTGTATTCAGCTTTCCGAACAGGAGAACGGCCTGCAGTCGACGCGATCTCGGCTCCGCTGCGCAGGATCATTCATCAGCGCCGAAGCGCTGTCGCCATGGATGGGCAAACCAGCATCCGTCGCGAGGCCTTCTATCAGCTCTTGGCCAGCGTTGTCGCTGCGCCAAAGCAGCTTCCTTTTGACATGCTTCCCTGGGCGCCGCTCATCCACCTGGCGCTGTTCGTACATCGAGTTGAGGACCTTGATCGCGGCTTGTATTTTCTGGTCCGCAACGGCGAGCGGTCAGCAGCGTTGCGTGCTGCGATGAAACCTGAATTCGGCTGGGAAAAGCCAGAAGCCTGTCCCGGCATGCTGGAATTCTACCGGCTGCAGGCAGGCGACATGCGGACATTGTCCGAACGCATCTCTTGCCATCAGTCGATCGCGGCTGACGGATGTTTCAGTCTCGGCATGATCTCCGAATTTGAGCGACCGTTACGCGAATACGGCGCTTGGTTCTACCCAAGGCTCTTTTGGGAAAGTGGCGTGGTAGGCCAGGTGTTGTATCTGGCAGCCGAGGCGCTCGGGCTGCGTGGTACTGGGATCGGCTGTTTCTTTGACGATCCCATGCACTCTGTCCTCGGGTTAACAACTCTGCATTGCCAGAGTCTGTATCACTTCACGATAGGCGGTCCTGTAGAAGATCCGCGGCTCAGGACTCTTCCTCCCTACTCCGCGGCCTGGTAACCCAGAACAAGACTCTCATCAGATGAACAAACCGGTGGCTCCGTCCTGGCTCAGAAAGGGCTGCTCGATGTCGGCCTCGGGACCTCCCACATCCGACTATGGCTGTCGTTGGCGCGGCCAGCCTCGTCAGGAAAGCTCAGCATCCTGCAGCAGAAGCTCTCTAACTCGTGGCGGCTGGATTGCCATGCAACCTGTCGCGCTTGGACTGCAAGGCACGAAGCATCAGAGGCGGGAGGTAGGGCCGCAGCTTCTTTCATGGTATCTTGTCCGCTCGACGGTCATTAGCACCGCCGCTTCCTGGTTTTCCTCAGGCGCCTAGGCAAGCTGAGCGGCACTCCTGCCAGGATCCGGCTGCGGCTTCTCGCAAACCACCAACCAGTAAATGCCATGAATCCCAACTCCGTCTTGTATCTCTCCCGCAAAGACGTGGAATCCGTGCAGATGCCGATGCAGGAAATCATTGAGGCGCTGGAAGACATGTTCCGGGAAAAGGGCAATGGGCGAGTCGAGATGCCCCCGAAGCCCGGCATCCATACCCGCCCGGACGCCTTCATCCATGCCATGCCTGCCTACATCCCCAGCCTGGAGGCAGCCGGTCTAAAGTGGATCTCCGGCTATCCGGCCAATCAGGCTAAAGGCCTCCCCTACATCACCGGTTTGCTCATTCTCAATGATCCAGAAACCGGCATTCCACTTGCGATCATGGACGGCACCTGGATCACGGCCCAGAGAACCGGAGCTGCCACAGCTCTGGCCGCCAAATACCTGGCTCGCCCAGACAGCGCGACTGTCGGCATCGTTGCCTGTGGCGTTCAAGGCAGAAGCAATCTGGAAGCGCTCAGCTGCTGTTTCAAACTCCGGAAGGCGAAGGCCTACGATCTTTACCCAGAGATTGCCGAACGGTTCGCCCGCGAAATGGGAGAGAACTTGCAGTTGGAGATCGAGCCGGTGAAAACGTTGCCCGAAGCCGTGAGGGGACTCGATATCGTCGTCACGAGCGGCCCGATCGTCAAGGACCCGAAACCGGAAATTGAGGCTGGCTGGCTGATGCTGGGGAGTTTTGCCTCTTTGGTTGACTTTGATTCTTCGTGGCAGGCAGATGCGCTACGGCAAGCCGACAAGCTGGCCACGGACGATCTGGCCCAAATGAACTATTACCGGCAGGAGGGCTATTTTCGCGACACGCCTGCGGCCTACGCCGACCTGGGAGAACTCGTGGCTGGAAGGAAACCGGGACGCGAGCGTGAAGCCGAACGCACGATGGGCGTCAATCTGGGTTTGGCTCTGGAAGATGTGGCAACTGCCATTCGGATCTATCGTCGAGCCAGATCGCAGGGGATCGGAATCGAGCTGCCGCTTTAACGATCTGGACGTCGAGCTCGGTGTACCGCAACTCCCGATTCCAAAGCGGCAGAAGACGGCCGCACTCCAAGACGCTGCGCGGCCCTCGCAGCTTCTCGGAGGCTCGCCAGTTTTGGAGTGCGCCAGTCCTCTGCCGCTGTTCGTCCGGCTGACCGATGCTCTACCTAAGGAGACCTAAATAAATAACCTGCACCACAAAAAAGTGCTGAACAAATGACCGTCGGTCGCGCGATAAATGCTGGGAAATTGTGGAGTA
>Ga0194121_10011813_pt1 | contig 10307 bp, 16 predicted proteins | sample TA2MahCa50mmetaG_FD_148609 | JGI IMG/M metagenome (GOLD analysis project Ga0194121, IMG submission 148609) | Freshwater microbial communities from Lake Tanganyika, Tanzania - TA2015020 Mahale Deep Cast 50m | ecosystem: Environmental > Aquatic > Freshwater > Lake | place: Tanzania: Lake...
GGGCTGTCGTTTTTTGCAATATTATTTTTTAAGTATTCTTCTATCAAAACAGAATACTGCCAATCTAATTCATTTGCTCTCATAAAATAAAATGGCTCACCTGTTGATCCTGAAGTTGAGGTAAATACTAATGGTTTTTTTAAATTTCCTTCCCAAGATAACTTTTCAAGGGAATAGTTTCTCAAATAATCTTTTTTACTTGTTAAGGGAACTTTTTTTAAATCATCCCAACTCACAACTTTTTCTGCATTTACTTTTCTTTTATTCAAAAAGCTACTATAAGCTGGGACACTAAAATAGGCTTGATGAAAAAGCTCAAGAGATTTTTTTTCTTGAATACCAGACCAGAATTCCGAATCTTCCTCTTTTATTTGCTTAATTATTTCTGAAGAATCTTTATTCATAAAAGTTATCCTATAAAATTTTTTTCTGTTATTTGGTCTGCAACCCTGTGCGGAGATTTATTAATTTTTTTTGCAATAGAAAAAACTTCATTTACAGTGTTTTTTACTTTTTTTATTCTTTTTAAAACCCTATCTTTATTGTACCCCCCTTTTTCAAGTTCATCTACTACATTTATTAGACCCCCCGAATTTGCAATATAATCTGGAACATAGTAAATTTCGTGGCGAAACAGCCAGTCTCCAACCTCATCATCTGATAACTGGTTGTTTGCCCCGCCACAGATAATCTTTGCCTTAATTTTTTCAACATTTTGAAGTGAAAATTCACCTCCCATTGCGCAAGGAGAATAAACGTCAACATCTAGAAAACTTATTTTATCATTATCAACAATGGCAACGCTTGGCGCTATTTTTTTTACATTTTCTAAAGCCAAGTTATCAATATCTGAAACAAAAATTTCTGCACCCTCATTTGATAACAATCTAGCAAGTTCAGATCCCACTTTTCCAACACCCTTAATTGCAACTTTAATTCCCTTTAGTGATTTTTTCTGAAAAACAAAATTAACTGCTTCCTGTATTGCGTAAAAGGAGCTCAAAGAAGCATATGGAGAAGGATCTCCGGCCAAATCCGGCTTTCCAATAAAATAATCAGAAACATCAAGCATTAAATTAATATCGTCTTGAGAAATTCCAACATCCTCTCCTGTGCAAAAAGAACCCTTTAGAGACTCTACCTCTTTTGCGTAAGCCTTCAGCAAGACATCTGTTTTATCTTTCTTTGGGTCTCCAATTATCACCCCTTTAGCACCACCGTAAGGCACACCAGCAATAGCGCATTTATATGTCATTGCTCTTGAAAGCCTTAAAACATCAATAATTGCCTCACTCTCTGACTTATATGGAAACATTCTGGTCCCACCAACTGCAGGCGAACCTAAATTATCATTATGAATAGCTATAAAACCCTTTAATCCGGAATCTTTGTCGTTAAATTTAATAACCTTTTTATGATTATCAAACTCTCTAAATATTATTAATTCTTTATTTTCCATATTTTTATATAAGAAGATATTTGATTTTAATAAACAACAATCCGCCTAAAGCGGATTAATTTTAAAATTATTTTCTTAAAAGTAGAATTAAAGCCGCTCCCCCGGCCTTTGCTTCTGAACCAGTCACCCTACCAACATAAGTGTCATAATAATAAACACTGCCGTCGTCAGCAACTTTGCCAACACAGTTTGAGCCAGAATAAATATCTCCGGTGTCATAATATTTTCCCAGAGTGCTTCCTGAAGCATTTTTGACTTCTCCTCCACCTAAGACTTGTCCAATTATTTTGTGAGATCCATCAAAAACATTACCATCTGGGTCAATTTCTCCCAATTTTGAGCCAGAAGAACTTATTATTTTTGGCATATTTATTTACTGTTTTCTGATTTTGCAAAATAAAGCAAAACTAACGTTTGGGCAAAAGATGTAAATGACATTAGTGGCAAAGTAATATAACCAAACTTCATAACAAATAATTTAGTACATGATGCAGAATAACCAACTACAGAGCAAGCCAACCCCTCAATCAAACCAGTTTGCATGAAGTAATGATAAATTGCCAACATTACCCCAATCGCAGACAAAGTCATTGCATATTTGATAACACCCTTATCTTTCTTAAATAGAGCAATAATAAGCAAAATCACCAATGGATACATAAATATTCTTTGGTACCAGCAAAGATCACAAGGATCATAGCCGGCAACTTCAGAATAAAAAAGACTTCCCAATGTGGCTGCCAAAACAGTTAAAAAGGCTAAAAACAAGCCATGTTTTGATATAAATTTACCAACACCCTTATCATCTTTTTTAATAAAAATAAAATAAGCAAAAGAGAGCACAATAAATATTTGTGAAATAACAGTTAAAATAGAAAGCTTCAAATCTACAAATTCAATTAGATTCATATTAATTTGGCAACTGACAATTTGTTTTTTCAGATAAAGCTTGAAGTGACATTTCGCCCCCCACTCTTGAACTGTCAACAAATTCCCATGTTGGATAACCTTCAATATTTGCGTCTTTGCAAACTTTCAACTGTCCCTTGCCATCTGGAGTTGAACACTCAATATATGGCAAAAGTCTTTTTGCACTTCCGAATTCTGCTTTTTGGTTTTGACAGTGTGAACACCAAAAGGCTCCATAAAACTTCGCTCCACTGTCTTTTATGCATTGAGCAAAGGAGTCTAATTTACTTGGTTGATAATTCTGCCACAACCAAATACCAACTATACCAGCAACAACAACTACAATTAATAATATTATTCCAATTTTTACTTTATCCATACTTTATTGATTATTATAATACTAGCAGAGAGAGGTATATAAGCACTGTAATATTAATATACCACCCAAGCCACGCATTATATAAATTTATATTAATAAATTTCTATATGAGACTGCTTTGATTTTTTAATGATTCACCCAGAATAAGTCTTCTATATGCGCAGTGCTGACATTTTTGACTTGAATCTGGCGCATCGTCTGAATCAAGGCATTTTTTAATTGCAGTAATAGTTTTTTCAACCCAATCTGGTTTCCCAACATATGGCAATATAGTTGTTTTAAATTCTAATTTATCGTTAAATGTTTTACCGTCATTTTTTAATCCATTAGCGTAAACAAAATAACCCGTACTAGATACTTCAAAGCCAAGTTGTCTAAAAATCCATTGATAAACTTCCATTTGTCTCTTATATCCCTCTTTGTACTCACCATCTAAAGAAACTTCCCCATTAGTACTTGTTGATTTGTAATCAACAATGTAAAGCTCATCTGACTTAGTACTTTTCCAAATATCGTCAATTATCCCACAAATATTTAAATTTGTTTTTTTATGCAAAAAAGAAGCACCAACTTTTCTATTTACATCATCTCTCCATATATATAAGTCAGGGTGCCAGAAAGGGATGGCATCCAAACCATATTTTGCCATTAATGTGTGAGGTTTTTTTTGCTCTCGAAATTGATCAAACTCATTTTTTAAAAGCGCATCAACCGCACTATTCAAAGACCATCCAGGCATATCTGGCCGAGAAATACCCAGTCTTCTATCTAAATAAAAACAATGTGGACATTCCAAAAACATATCAATTTTTGACCTTGAGACATTGAATGGAACAGGAGAATCTGGGTTATATAAATTTGACCTTCTTTTTTGTAATGCCATTTACTTAAAATTTATCCAGCTATTATTTTTTAAAAAATTCTTGTAGTACTGACTGGCAATTGGTTTTACGCTTCCAAAGTATTTGCTATTTAAAGCATCTTTACCATAAGGCACCTCTGCCTCCCCAGATAACTTAACAAAAGCTACTTGGGCAATTGGCATTTTATAGTACAACTTTATTGGCAAATTTGCCAAGTTGTGAAGCTCTAAAGTAATTTTTAGGGTATTCCCTGGGTCAACATAACCTGCCGTTGCATGAACAATCAAACCAATTCTTCCCAAAGACGACTTTCCGTTTAACTGTACTACCATATCATTGGGCACGCCAACTGTTTCATAAGTCATTCCCAAGGCAAATTCTCCGGGATGTAAAATAAATTGCCTATTTTCATCTATACTTAGGGCTTCCATCATTTCATCAATTGGGTCTTTTGGGTCAATGCAAACATTGTTTGTGTTTTTAAAAACCAAAAAATCAGCTCCAAGATGAACATCAACCGAAGCAGGTTGAATTGAATCAGGAAACAAAGGGTCAATTTTTATATTGCCTTCTTTTAGCCCTTTTTTAATGTCTTTATCAGAAAGTATCATATTTATTCTGTTATTTTGCCATCAAACTTATCATCTGCATCAACCATTGCCTCCTCTTTTGTTTTGTGAACTGTGCCATCTCTATGCTCTGGAGTAGAATATATTGTATAAAGCTTCATTTCTCCCTCGTCTGAATTAACAACATTGTGTTTTGCACCAGCTGGCACCACAATTGCAAAGTCATCTTCGACTTCATAAACAATGTCATTTAAAATAGCTTTTCCTTTGCCTTTTTCTATTCTTAAAAACTGATCAACTTCGTGTATTTCCTCACCAATATCTTCATTTGGTTTTAAACTCATTAAAACTAATTGGCTTTTTTGGGCGGTGTAAATGACTTTTCTAAAATTATCGTTTTCTAAAGTTTCTTTTTCTATGTTTGAGATATAGCCTTTCATATTTTTTTTACTTAATGAGGTTATTATAAGTTAAAAAGCCAAAGAAGTAAATAATTTACATAAAAATAAAAAGGGCTTATATTTGAGCCCCGTTTTTTCAGTATCTGACAAACATTTCTACTTCAATGTCCTCATTCCTATAAGGACTTTTAACAATATTTTCAATTTTAGCTCCCAGAGTTTTTTCATAAAGCACTTGAGCTCTGACATTGTCTTTTCCTGTCGTAATTTTTACTGTTTTTATCTTACGGTCACTTTCTTCAATGTCTTTTTTAATATTCTGAAAAGATGACTTAATAAGAATAGACCCAACTCCCTTTCCTCTAAAGCTCTCCTTAACTGCTATTTGTTCTAATTCTAAATAAGCTTCAGGCCTAAAACCTCCGTGTTCTACCCAAAGAATATATCCTGCAACAATACCATTATATTTTGCAATATAGTATTGCATTCTTGGACGAGCGGCAAGATTTGCACAAAGCCACCTTGTAGCATTAATCTTATTTTTCATTCCAGAAAAACTTTCTTGAGCTATTGCAACAACGGCTTCAAAGTCTCCTGTCTTATGACCTTTCCAAAAACTTTCTACATAAATTGATGCATCATTTTTCATGACCATCTCCTTTGACAAAGATCAAAAACTCCAAGTCAATATAACAAATTAAATAAAAATTGCAAACAAAAAGCCCTAAAAAAGGGCTTTTTGTTTTTTTACTTAGCAACAGCAACAGCTTCCAGAAGAAGCACATTTGCACATACCTAATTTATCAACAAGTAAAGATAATCCAAGCAATATTACAATTACAGGCCACATTACGCTCACTATGTCCCAGCCTATTATTCCCCAGTATCCCATAGAAAAGGTTACTCCAAACAATACCACCAAAAAGGGTATAAAATTATGGTGAGAGCATTTACAAATTTCTTGCATATTATATATAAAATTTAATTAATTATTTTTAGACCTTTTATTTAACTACATCCACATGACAACAATAATTGCCATTATAAAAATTAATACAAATTGATAAACTACATTAAAACAATAAAGACTCCATGACCTGTTTTCCCATAATACAGACCCCATTGAAATTGTAGCCACAAATCCCAACCAAACCCAGAAAGCAAGTGTAAACGCTCCACCAAATCCACTAAGTCCTAATAATCCAGCCAACATGGCAACAACATAGGCCATTACAAGGTTTGAAATAAACCCTAAGGCCATGGCTGTCATTGGCTTCATTTTCATTGAAGACATATTTTCTTTTGTATAACCCATTAGAGTCATCCATTTTTTTCCAAAAACTGGCCCGTACCACGCCCAGCCAAAAAGAAATGATACAACAGTTGCCACAACAACCGCTAAATAATTTACCTCATATAACATAAATTTTTCCAACTTAAACTATTTTACTAGTTAAAATTGGCAATTAATAATATTTTTTAATTATAACACAAAACAATTACTATTTGTTGTCTGCCCAGTTTTTATACTTTGCCTTTAACTCCTTTATTTTTGTCTCACTTAAATTATAGTAAATTAAAGTCCAATCATCTGCAATTCTTTCTTGGGCCACACTCAAAGCTATGTTTCCTTTGCAAACTTCCTCGCGTAAATAGTTTCCTGTAATATTTTTTTCGTAAAATCCGGGAAAGGGCTCTGCTGACTTAGGCCATAAATTTGAAATATCATTACTTCCCCCAAGAGCCAAAGGTATTAAATGGTCTATCTCGTAACTTCCAAATTCAACGGGATACTCAATTCCATATTCTTTAAATATTTTTTCTTTTAAATCTGTTGAAACATTCCTTACAGTTGAAGAATATCCAGAAACACATATTCTTTCTTTAATTGCATCCTCAAATACATCTCCGGGAGTACAATCTTTGTCTGGCAAGGGACCCTCTGACTGACAATTTGCCTCTTGTGTCCTACTTCTCAAATAAACAATGCCATTTTCTCCATCCAAAAGAGCTGATAATAATCTCTCTTTTGTAATTTCTTTTTTGTTATTTTCTATGTAAATTGGATACAAAACCATTAAAACCCCTATCAAAAAAACAAAAGATACAATATTTTTTAAAATTCTCTGGCTCATTTTAACTAAAGTTTAAAAAAGATGAATTAATTAAAATTTAAATAACTAAATATCAACATAAGAGTTAAAAATTTAGTTTTAACAATTTAATACTACTACAACTTGAAAAAAAACTACAATTTAGTATGATGTACCTAATTGCCACACACCCCTTTGGGTATTGGCAACTTGAAAATTTATTCCCCTGTAGCTCAGCGGTAGAGCGTCTCGCTGTGAACTTCTCTTTTATGAGCTATAATTATTTATATGGCTGATAAAAGAAAATATGCCGACAGAAGAGCGGAGCTAATCAAAGCAGTCGCCAAAAGGCGACGCAAGATTAAGCTCATGGCAATTGAGTACAAAGGAGGGCAATGCCAAATCTGTAGGTATGACAAATATCCAAAAGGGTTAGACCTTCATCATGTAGATCCCAAAACAAAAGAATTTGGAATCGCATCAAAAGGTTACACTCGATCTTGGGAAAAAGTCAAAACCGAACTAGATAAGTGCATTCTCGTTTGTGCAAATTGCCATAGAGAACTCGAAGCCGGCATTACGCAGCTTCCTTGGGAAACCAAGGATGAAAAACAAGGTGAAATCGGTGAAACCCTAAATCGACAAAGTCGATTGGGCAATACCGAGCCAAGCTTAATTTCTCTTTATAAAAGTAGAATTAAGAAGGTGTAGAGACTATCCTTTTTAGGAGTAGCCCCCATAAATGGGGTCAAAGCGCCTTGCACCCAATTAAACGGGTGATGATATAGTCCACGCATCGTGGAAACACGAGAATAAGTGTAACGAGAGGGTCGTAGGTTCGAATCCTACCGGGGGAGCCAAGAAGGACGAGCATCAGCGAAAGCTGGTGCTTTTCCTTTTTTAGTGAGTATTTGTGAGGAGATTTTATTGTCGGTAGAGGTTCGAGCCAAAACTAATTCTTTTTCTACTTCGCCTACATTTCTTTTTTAACTGGTTTATAAACGGCATCAAACATAACCAATAGCTGCGCTGCTTTTTCCAATGCCAAATCATCGGAAATGTCTTCTCCGGTTTCCGCTTTCCAGATTTCTTTGAACTCTTGTAGTGCTTGTTGATTCAACATAAAAGCCCGCTATTGGCTTGGCAGGTTTCCACTTGGAAATTGGCGACCTGCAAAGCCAGCAGAGGGCTTTACACAATTTTCCAAGTGGAATCCTCGCCACGGGCTAAATAAAAAACTGCCCGTAAAATCGCAAAACGACTCCTGGATAGTTATTCCTATCTCAGAAAATCGCGGATACGATTTTATTGGCAGTTACGAGATGTTGTAGTCGCCGTTTTCTCTCGGCGCTATGTAACTTAAATTAATTATAACTAGCGGCAATTATTTACTCAATAGTCTTTTTATAAAACTTTGATGATATGAAGAGATGAACTCCGTTATGACTTGTTATAACTCTCTTATGTGGCAAAAATATTTTATCCACAGCCAAAAAACAGGTATGACAATTATTGACCTACAAGTTTTTTAGAGCTAGAATTAAATTGTATGAAAATCTACACCATTCAAGAAGTTGCAAAGCTTCTCAAATGTTCAGAGCGCCAAATCTTTAGGTATTTGGCCAGTGGAAAACCACGGATCAAAGCAGGGTAAGTGGAGATTTACGGATGAAGATGTCCGCACCTTTCTAAATAAGGGACGACAAACATCCAAAGGGAAAAAATAAAACTATGGATAATATTAAAAAACTTACAGAAAAAATAATTGCATTCAGAGATGCTAGAGATTGGAAACAGTTCCATAATCCTAAAGACATAGCCCTGTCGCTTGTTCTTGAAGCCGCTGAGGTTCTTGAACACTTTCAATGGAAGAGCAAGGAGGAAATAGAAGCGTATATCAAGACGAACAAGGGTGATATTGGCGAAGAATTGTCAGATGTATTGTATTGGGTGCTTTTGATGAGCAATGACTTAAATATCGATATTGCTCAAGCTTTAGAAAAAAAGATGGAGCAAAATGAAAAGAAATATCCAATCGATAAAGCAAGGGGTAAGCACACTAAATACAACAAATTATGAGAAATATTTTCCTTGCGCCAAGAAGCAATGAGACCTCTCTTAAAAGATAACGAATGGTCTCATAAACTAAGAATACCATTTATGTCGTGGCTAGCTTCTCTTCCTCAAGAAGAAAAGAAAAAAACAAATAAGAAGTCAGAAATCTCTGAATACAAAGTTTACCCATTTAGCGACCTTTGGTAATAAGGACAAATATACTTGACATTATAACATTTTTATTATATAGTAGATGTACTTTTCATTTAATTACTTAAATCAAGAAAAAGAATGATCAAAAGTCATTCTTTTTTTGTTTAGAAATGATAGAAGAAGCAAAAAAACAAGATACAACAAGTCCAAAATCGCAAGGGTTTGAAGGACTAGGAATTCACCCAAAGATTATGGAGTCTTTGGCGATTTTGCATTTTAAGTCCCCTACTCCAATTCAGCATAAGGCTATACCAGTTGCCATTGAAGGAAAAGATATAATTGGAATTGCTCAAACTGGTACAGGAAAAACTTTGGCTTTCGGAATTCCTATGGTTCAAAGATTATCATCTCTTCCTAACAAGCAAGGGTTAGTTATTCTTCCAACCCGCGAATTGGCGCTTCAGGTGCAAGAAACTCTTCACAAAGTTTTTGGAAAACTTGGCTTAAAAACTGCGGTTTTGATTGGAGGAACAGGAATGGGTTTGCAAATAAAAAACTTAAAACAAAACCCAAATATTATAATTGCGACTCCCGGCAGACTAAATGACCACGTTGCCTCAAGAAATTTGAGTTTACAAAATGTTGCGGTTTTAGTTTTAGACGAGGCTGATCACATGTTTGATATGGGATTTGCCCCACAAATTAAAAAAATACTAACTCTCTTGCCAAAAGAGAGGCAAACATTACTTTTTTCAGCAACAATGCCTCATGAGATTTTAAAAGTTGCAACAACTTATATGCAGCTCCCATTAAGATTTGAGATTGCTCCACAAGGAACAACTGCAGAAAAAGTAGAACACGAATTATTTTTTGTACAAAAAGAGCAAAGAATGCCTTTACTAAAGAAAATATTATCTGAAAGTCAAGGAAGTATTTTGTTATTTTCTCGCACAAAGCACGGTGCAACTAAAATATGCAGACAATTGGTTTCACAAAACATTTCAGCAACAGAAATACATTCAAATAAATCATTAAATCAAAGAACAAGCGCACTTTCTGGGTTTAAATCAGGAAGATACAGAGTTCTTGTAGCAACTGATATTGCCTCAAGAGGAATTGATGTAAAGGGGCTTTCAATGGTTATAAACTATGATTTACCTGAATCAGCTAGTGATTATGTTCATAGAATTGGTAGAACAGGCAGAGCTGGACTTGCTGGTAAAGCCATTTCTTTTGCTACGCATGATCAACGCAGTAAAGTAAGAGAGATTGAAAGATTAATAAGATATGTAATACCTGTTTCACACCCAACAGGAATTGTAGCTGAACCACACATTCCTCAAAAAAAATACGTTCATACAAATTATGCCCCACCAAGAAATAAATTACGCAGAAATTTCCACAAAAAGTATTAATTTTAAAAACC